>Ga0209186_1003938_pt1 | contig 10053 bp, 7 predicted proteins | sample SidtaG_FD_187426 | JGI IMG/M metagenome (GOLD analysis project Ga0209186, IMG submission 187426) | Marine algal microbial communities from Sidmouth, United Kingdom - Sidmouth_Male2 metaG (SPAdes) (version 2) | ecosystem: Host-associated > Algae > Red algae > Unclassified | place: Sidmouth, United...
CCTGAGACCAGACTATCCCCAAAAAAGATCAGTTGCGCAGGCGGGTGAGATTGCCTCGAAATATCCCAGTGATTGATCCGAGAAGGCCAGAGTAACCATAGAAGGCCGACGAGAAGGATACCGCCGAGGCAGTAAACGGTGGAGCGCTTTACCTGCACAAGTCGACGCTAGCGTCCAGAGGAACTAAGGGCCGGTGCGGCTTGAGCTCGCATGCGCTGGACGTTTTCCTGCACTTTGTCGACTTGGCGGATCATGTAGATCGCGTCATCGAAACGAGCTTGGCTGCTCCATTCGCGCTGAATCGCATTCATAGACTCGACCAACTTAATTTGCACCTGAATCGCCCGCTCAGACCGAAGATCAAGCACACTTTGGTAGCGATTAGCAAAGGGACGCTGCAGGTAGCGAAGGGTCGCTACGTCGGACAAATTGGCTTCGCTAAGGGTCCCTTCGGCGGTAAAGCGGTCGCTTTCTTTTTTCGCGGCTGCGAACTCAACCATGTCGCCGTTCATTTGGGCCTTACGCAAGTACTGTTGCAGACTCTCGCCATAGTCGTTCATGGTAGAACGAGAAGCCTGAGTGTAATCAGCAAGAATGGCGGTTTGCGCGTTGCGAAACATTTCCATCAAATGGGCATAAACGGGATAGGCTTCAGAGGACAAGCCCTCTTGCTCCGCTACAAGGCCTTCAATCGGCGCAGATTCAACCGTAAGCGCGGGTACAGGGGTGCCAGACTCGACCGAGTCAACTGACTCTTGGGAGCGAACAACAACACCTGCTAGCATGGCTAACAAGCAATAAACTAATATTGCGGTTTTCATTTTGTCTGATCGTTCAAGGTACGATCATTTCTTTCTTTTTCAATTCTAAGACGTCGATGAGGCGCATTCATTAGAAACTTTTTTCAACTTTTTTACTCAGCCATATCCAAACCCCTTAAAAACAAAGGGTTTGGCCATGAAACATCTCAGACCAGTGATTACGTACAAAGGTCACCGACCTGACCAACAATCGTTGCGAAACGTTCGGAATCTTCAATTCGAAGAAATTATTAAAACCGAAATTTCATCCATTTACCCTGATATGACCCTACGATAACTCGGCTCCAGTGGTATTACGCAGTACAATGAACCCTCAAATTAGAAGCGCGAAAAGAAGAGCGGAGGAACCCAAAAAGCAGACCGGAAACGTAAAAAGGGGAATGACCAAACGAACCAATGCATATCCTCCTCACCCATCCTTCCTTTAGCTCGACTCGGCCTCGCCTGCCTCATCGGCACATCCCTCTCTACCCGCTTCGGCCGCCGAAACCGATCCCCCCAACGTCATCATCATACTAACCGACACTCAGGGCATCGGCGATTTTACTTGCATGGGCAATGAGCTCATCGAAACCCCAAACTGCGACGTCCTGGCTCAATCCAGTGGCAGCATGACACCAATGGCACTTAGATAAGCGGTCCAGCGTATTTTCTGCGTCATGTAATATCGTGGGAATCCGCCCCGAAGTGGGCGGGATATGGTAGCCCGTGTGCAAGGTCGCGAAGCGGCCGCAGCGCCGGGTTACGTGCAGGCGTGAGAAGGCAACGAGGGATAAGCCCTGTATTTAGAGAGAAATCGGAGCGAGGCGCAGCACCGCGCCAGATGGCTAAAGCCGTACGATTTTCAGTTAAAAATCGTATTCTGAGCACGCATCAGTTGACCTCTGCTTTTTTGAAAGGCATCGCCCATATTGGTTTCTATTCCGACCGCGCTTCCAGCGCTTCATATTATTGCCCAATGAATTCCGGTGGTTCCCTTCGGTCACCGACCGGCTAATTGCCTTCAAGCCTCCGGCTTTCTTTTCAGGGCAGAGCGAACTCCTTTCCATACAAATCGGCTTACCTAAGTGCCATTGCAGCATGACACAATTCTACCTTAGCCCCGCCTGCCCCCCACTCGGGCCTCTCTCATGGCCGGTCGCTACGGCTTGGAAACGACCTTCACCGGTGTGATCGTTTGGGTTAAAATCGCCGACTGAAGCTCGGCTCTTCTACTGTCGGCGGTTGGAAACCGCCGCTCCTTGGCCTTCGGCGATTCATAGGTTGAAATCATGGGACCTATCAGCGTGGCGCGGAATTCATTCCGCGTTTGTCGGAACGGGAGTATCTCTTAACGGAGGAATTCGCAGCCGAATCTGCTAAGTCCGACAGGCTCCTAAGACTGCCGCTTCTTACGACTGGCCGCGTCCAAGATTTTCTTTTCCTTGGCGGTCAAACTATGGATCCCGCTGCTCGCAACCTTGTCGAGAATGGCATCGACCTCGCCGGTTTTTGGTCCCGCAGCCTTCTCTTCCGCTCTAAGCTTCTTTTCATTATCGTTATGAATGAAACCCAACGTACCGATGTGCTTTTCGAGACGCAGGCCGAATTTGACATACAGAAACCCAAACGCGAGGCCACCCAAGTGGGCTGCGTGCGCGATGCCATCGGTCGATGGATTCCCGCTGAGGGCACCCAAAATGGGCAGACTCTCCATGACGACATAGGCGAGAACCACCCAGCGAATTTCGACAGGGATTACTAGAAAGAGATAGATTTTTTGGCGTGGGTACCAAAGCGCATAAAGCATCATCACGCCCATCACCGCGCCGGAAGCGCCGATCATATTCCCAGAAGTATTTGTCGCGAGCTTGAGGCCAACAAAGGCCAGACTCGCAACCAGCGCGGCAAAAACGTAAAAATACAAAAACTCGCGGGACCCGTATTTCTTCTCAAGCTCTCGACCAAACCAAAACAACATGAGCAGGTTAAACAGGATGTGGAATAATTTTCCCGTATCGTGACAGAAGGCGCAGGTGAGCAAGCGCCAGACTTGGCCACGCATCACGTTACTGACGTCGAGATGCAGTGCAAGCTGCACCCCATCGCTGGCGTATTGCGCCAAGAACACGACAATGTTGGCAATGATGATGAGCTTCACCATCTTGGTACAGGTGATCCCGCCCATATGGAAACCCATATCACCGCCGCCGCCGTTACCTCCGTTGTAGCCGCCGCGGTTACCGCGGTTATAACCACCGCTGCCGTACTCGTAGCCGCCTTTCCCGCGACCGCTCATGTAATCTCTATTATCTGTACCCATTGTTTTGGCTATCTTGTCTACTCACCCATGGATTGGCAAGCACATGATGTATCAGCTAAACGACGCGTCGGAGAGGAGCCGAATCACTTCGTTCAACTTTGCATCCGCGGTTTTCTTTTCCAAACGCGGGAAGCGCAGATTTGGTTGATAGTAGCTTTGGCCACGCCGAAACCGTACCACCCCACCAATCACCTCGACTTCTTCCACCAACTTTTCCGCCGCCATAGCACGGATCTGCGCCAACTTGAGCAGGCGAAGCACCGGCTTGGGAAAGCGACCAAAGCGGTCTTTCATTTCCGACTGCACATGCACCACATCGTCGCCACAATTCACTCCAGCGAGCTTGCGATACATCTCAATCCGCTTCGCTTCATCCTCGATATAATCAAACGGAATCACCGCCGCATTCCCTTGCTTCCAATGCCCCGGCGCAAGATCGATGAAATCAATTTTCATCTTCACATCGACGATAGGCGGAAGATTTTCGTCATTCATCGCCCGCACCGTGCGCTCGAGCAACTGGCAATACAGATCGAAGCCAACCGCGGTAATATGCCCGCTTTGGTTTGACCCCAATAAATTTCCCGCGCCGCGAATTTCCAAATCTCGCATGGCGAGCTTAAAGCCACTACCAAGATCGGTGTAACGCTGAATGGCGCGAATCCGCCGCTGTGCGTCGCCGGTAACCAAGCCTTTTTCAGGCAAGAGGAGGTAGGCATAGGCCTTGTGTTTGTAGCGCCCAACTCGGCCACGCAGCTGATACAGTTCTGACAAGCCGAAGCGGTCCGCCCGGTCGATGATGATGGTATTGGCGTTGGGAATATCCAATCCACTTTCGATGATGGTGGTACATAGGAGGACATCAAACTTTCCTTCCACGAAAGCGTTCATGATGTCTTCGAGCACATGCTCGTTCATCTGGCCATGCCCCACCGCGATGCGGGCTTCGGGAACCATCTTCATCAGATTCTCTTTCACCATCTCGATGGTGCGCACCCGATTGTGCAGAAAGAAAACCTGCCCCTCGCGATTCATTTCACGAATAATGGCATGCCGGATCAAGGTCTCATCCCAGCATTCCACAATGGTACTCACCGGCTGCCGTTCGCGCGGCGCGGTTTGAATCGTGCTCATGTCACGCGCCCCAGTGAGACTCATATAAAGGGTACGCGGAATCGGAGTCGCGGTTAGGGTCAGCACATCAACCAGTTGCCGATAATCTTTCAGCCGCTCTTTATGTGCCACGCCAAAGCGCTGTTCCTCATCGATGATCACCAAGCCCAAGTCTTTAAACGACACGTCGGCCGAGAGCACGCGGTGCGTTCCGATCACGATATCGACTTCGCCGCGCCGCAGTCGCTTGATAGTTTCGCTCTGCTGCTTCTTGGTGCGAAAGCGCGAGAGCATATCGATGTTCACCGGAAAGGAAGCCATGCGTTCACAAAAACTCTGGTAATGCTGCTGGGCCAAGATGGTGGTCGGAACTAAAATCGCCACCTGCTTGCCCTCCATCACCGCCTTGAAGGCGCCGCGAATCGCGACCTCGGTTTTACCGAAGCCAACGTCGCCACAAATCAAGCGATCCATGGGCCGCTTGGATTGCATGTCGCGTTTCATCGCGAGAATCGCCTGCTCTTGGTCCACCGTTTCTTGGAAAGGAAAGGTCGCCTCAAATTCCATCTGCCAACTCGTGTCGGGGCCATAGGTGTAGCCCGGCAGGGTTTCACGCATGGCTTGGGTTTCGAGCAAGTTCGACGCGAGATCGCGTACTGCGGCTTCGGCCGATTCTTTTTCTTTGCCCCAACGCTTGCCTCCGAGCGAATGCAGGCGAGGATTGCTGTGGCCGAGCCCGACGTAGCGCGAGAGCAAATGCGCCTGCGAAACGGGAATGTGCAGCTTGGCATTATCCGCGTATTCGACCGTGAGCACTTCCTGCTTGCGGCCGTTGAACACGATTTCGACTAAACCATAATAGCGACCGATTCCATGATCGAGATGCACCACCAACTCGCCCGGCTGAATGTCCGTCCAATCTTCAATCCGCGCCCCCGCCTGCTTCCGCTTCTTACGCGGCTTCTTGGTGGGGTCGTATTTGCCCCGCACGGATTTACGAATACCATAGAGATCGGTTTCTGCGATATACAAGCAGGCCGGATCTGCGATCTCAAACCCTTCAGAGCTCGGCCCGAGGATAATGCCAATCTGCTTTTGTTGCTTCTTCTTCGGCAAGTAGGCTTCGAGAAAACGGTCGCGCGCGCCGTCGCTCTGAAACATCATGGAAACCGATAAGCCTTCGCCTTCGATCCGTGAAAAGACGGTCTCCAAAAACTCTACCCGCTTGGTCTCAAGCAGGTCAGGATTCATTTCATAGCCCGCGAGATGAGGCAGCCCCTCGCAATTGCGAATCCCCAAGTCCATGCGACCCGTCGTCTTCAGGGTACCCGCCCGAACCTGGGTTAACCCTTCCGTGAGCTCTTCGATTTCATCGAGCGATAGAATCAAATGACCCGATCCCGATTCCACCATGGTGTTTTCGTAGCTCTCCGCCACGGCAAAAATATCATCCACGTTCTGCCACAGAATCAGGGTTTCTTCGGGCAGGAATTCGAAGAGGTCGGCTGCGGGACCGGTCGGCTCACCGTCTTCGGTATCCGGGGTGGTATCTCGAGCCGGGGCGACGCGAAGCGATTCGAGGCTTTCGAGTGACCGCTGATTAAAGGGGTCAAAACTCCGCAGGCTTTCCAGCTCGTCGCCGAAAAATTCGAGGCGCACCGGCCAACTTTGGTCGGGTGGCCACAGGTCTAAAATTCCGCCACGCTTCGCGGCCTCCCCCTTTTCGAGAACCTCGACCGTAAAGTCGTAGCCCATCGAATCCAACTGAAGCGAAAGCGCTTCCATGTCCCATTCTTGGCCGGGCTTCAGCTCGATGAGCGCTTCCTCTAGCTCTTCTGGAGAATAGGTCCGTTGCAACAAGGCTTGGACTGAAGCCGCGCCAACAAAGGGCGTGCCAAGCTGAATGCAGTGGGTAAGAAAGCCCATGCGATCCCCAGCCGCATCTTGATTCCAATTCGGCCCAGAGCCCGGCAAAACTTCCCAGCCGGGGTAGTAAAGAAGATGCTTTGCGGTGTCCGCTTGACCGAAGGTGTGCAGATCTTGGTACAAACTTTCGAGGCTACGTGGCCCATCAGAAACACAGAGAACCGGGCGTTTTAGCCGACGGAACAACTCCCATGCAAGCCACGCGCAGGCACTATCAGGTAAGGCCTGAACCGCTACTGATTGCGTAGTGGCCAGCTTATTGGCAAGCGTCTGGATGGGGGTATTTTTCGACATCTAGGGCGTTATCAAACAAAAAAACGGGGGGGGGTAGAGCAAAATTCGAGGTAGAGAGATAGTCAGCTAGATGCATTTCTTGCAAGGATTGAATTTGATCCATAGGGGAAAGCTATTCTTTTTTCTTAGCGAATGTGCATATAAAGCAAAACAACCCACGCTTTCTTCCGGGCTTTAAAACCGGTGCAGACGTGGTGAAGTGGTCTGGAGATCAAAACGGGGTGCTCCAGAAACTGCGCGATATTTGCTATACGGCAATGGCGCGCTGATTAGCCGACTTATTTGAAAAAAGAGTGCAACTCAAGACGCATGGCGGAATAAGGTCTAAAGCCCTCTTTTGCTAGATCCTCAGTTCCTGGACGAACGGTTGCGGGTGCTTCTGAACGGAGATTGAATAGACTGTAAACAAATCGGCGTATCTCGAGCTTACGGTACAGATTCGCCTGAAAGGCGAAAACAGCGTAGCGATGGGCACCGCCCATCGATTGGTTTCGAGGCGACGCCACGTCTGAAAGACTTGCGCAGATTACGGCTTTTTCTCTTCATGTAGCGCAGGGCCTACGCACCTTCGGAGCTTGGTGTTTTGATAGATTCGCACCCCCGAGGCGAGCCTCGGGGCTAAGTGCCGGCGCTCCTTCGGAGCCATTCGCACCGGAGGAATCGACGGTTAAGGGTGCTACCCCAGCTGCGCGATACCGATATTTGTTACAAAGTCTCAGAAACCCCCGCCTGGGGCTATTTGATCGATTCGTCCGGAGCGTATGGGCCAAAGTGAAGAACTCGCAGCCGAATCTGCTAAGTCCGACAGGCTCCTAGGATAAGCCGCCGGATTCCGACGTAACTTCCGCTGCAACCCTAGCCTTGCAGTGCAAAGATCTCCAACCGAGGCGCAGAACCACACCGTTCCGATCGCGCCTCCGGATCCAATACGGCCAGCCTACCTCCGAGGCTTGATCACGCGGCCTGAAGGAATCCAAGACATACCGCTGCTCTTCCCTCCTTCGGCCAAATCGATGTCGACCCGAATCGCTTCCGGCGGGCTCTGCAAGCTCCCATAATCGGCTTGCCATTCTCCAAGGTCATTCGCTTCGACTCGAAAACCGGAAAGCCCCTGCAAGATCACATTCGTGGCCGCGCCAGTACCGGTCAACGGCAGACTCACCTGCTCAAGTTCTTCGTCATCGTTCACCCGAAATTCGATAAAGTACGGACGTCCGCCTAGCAAACTGCAAAAGCTAAGGTTGGCGTATTCTTCCCGACGCGGCTCTGGCGAACAGACAAAGCTACAGTCGTTCGAAGCAAACATGCCCGCCGAGCGTGCGCTCTGAAGCGTCACCCCGACCGCGACTTCCGCTGCCTCGTTCACCCCGGCCCTCGATTGCTGAAACGTCAATGAGGTCGAGGTACTGCGAAACAAAAGCAACACGGTGATGATCACCACCGAGGCGATGGCTCCACCAACGATGACTTCAACCAAGGTGAAGCCAGCGCGCGAAGATAATGGGAAACGAGTCATTCTGTTTCTTTACCCTCTGGCGCGTCAAGAGTCGACCCCAATGGTTTCCGCCATGCCACCTCGCCACCTCGCTGAATATGTCGGCGCATCACATCGCATCATTCACGATATTTGGGCGCGTTTTTCTTCGCCAAAATGGTTGCCTCCATGGGATCCGTTTTCAAATTATACAGTTACCGTGGCGCTGAATTTGCGGCTGCGGTGTTCTCGGGGTTTCAACCCGGAGAACATCACGAACAAAATCGACAGCACCCCGGAGGTGACGCAGGCCATGTTCCCAAACAAGCCATCCAAATCAAGGCCGAGGGTTCGGGACCTGCGGCCTAATCGCCCCGCCATGCGAAATCACCCCTTCGGCCAAGAGCGCTTTTTCTTGGTCGGCCCGCAGTGGAACTGGAAGCGAGGGCAACCCCATGCGAAGCACTTCGGCCGCATACCCTTGCAGGCGCTCATCAACCGCTTTGGCTTCTTTTGGCGAGAGCGGCTTACTGCGCGGAATCGGCCGCGACTGCGGCTGCGGCACGAGCGTCCGCCCTGCTGGCTTGGCCGAGGGCCGCTTGGATTTACCTGTAGCCTTGCCTTGCCCCGGACTTCCGCTTCGACGCGGCAACTCGAGGTTCTCCATGATCCCTTGCTTTTCGGCCTCGATAATCACCGCCTTTGGAGTGTCGGCATCACTCCGCGCCACCCGAATCAACTTCAACCCATACTCCCCTTCTTCTCCGGGTTTAAGAATAAAGGTCTCGCCGGTCGGCACATGGCGAAACCCAACCCAGGCAGATTTTTTGTCAGCTAAGTAAGAGGTCACCTGAAACTCCGGCTTCCAATCGATCGGCTTCACCGGCGGCGCGAAAATCGGCTGAGGAATCTCCTCCGGCGTCACCGGTTCTGCCCCAAAAGGCGCACGGGCAATCAGCAGATCCAAGCGTTCTTTACTAAACCCATCATTGGGCTGCGGGTTATTGACCTGCGGCGTATCGCCGGTCGCAAAGAGCGGTGGCCCAAGGCAACCGATGCCGATCAAAAGGAAGGGAACATGCCGCAGCAGAGAGAAGGGGTGGAAACAGAAACGTATTGTAACAGAGTTGATTGAATGGGTCATGTATTCACTGACCCTGCCCCATTCCGTTTTGCTCAAGTTTTTCGTTTACAAAAAGATTGAACAGGCCGAGACGTTTTCGGCCGAACCAGGCTAGTTCAACGGCTTAGCGATCCAGGCATCGAAGTAGTCTTCGAATCCGATATTTTGTCGGTAGTAGCGCTGCAGCACGTAGTCAGGCGTCTGCCCGAGTGGAATGGTCAGTTCGATCTGCTTCAGCTCGCGCAAAACGATGAGCTTGATCTTGGTGCCCGGACGCTTGCTCTGCACGTAGGAAATAAAATGCGCGTTGCTGGTATTCTTGCCGATGGCCATATCGTCGAGCGCGATAATGTGGTCACCCGTTGCAAGGCCGTGCTTTTGCGCCATCCCTTCCCGCAAGGTACTACTCACCAAAATCGTGGCCCCGACCCGCTTGTCCGGAAGTTCGACCACCGAGCGCATAAGATTGATTCCTAAAAACCCTTTGGGGCGATTATAAATCTCTGAGAAGACCAAGCCCTTCATAATCTCGAGCCCGCGGCCTTTGATTTCAGGATCGGTGTCGCGTGCGTTGTAGAGCGCGTGCAAGGTGCGAAGCGTGGCTTGTAAATGATTGGTGCCATACGCGGCGAGCTCGGGCATGGCGGCTTCGCGTACCCGATAGGAAGTGTGGGAGAGCTTGGCGAGCAGCGCGTCCAACTCTTTCTTCTCTTTGGGAGAAATCGTAAACCGCTCAGGCTTCTTCGGCTCAGCTACTTTATCGGACTCAGCTGCTTTTTCAGACTCAGCTACTTTTTCAGACTCAGCTGCTTTCTCGGACTCAGCGGTTTTCTCCGACTCAGCCGCCTTCTCAAGCTTTTCGTTTTCAGGCGCTGCTTCTCTAGCCGCTTGATTAAGCTCCGCCTGAGCAAGCGCAGACGAGGGGCAAAAACACAGGCTCAGCCCAAGAGCAAGGAGCCCTAAGCAAAAACAGTTCAAGGAAAAACAGTTCAAGGAAAAA
>Ga0209186_1003941_pt1 | contig 10049 bp, 6 predicted proteins | sample SidtaG_FD_187426 | JGI IMG/M metagenome (GOLD analysis project Ga0209186, IMG submission 187426) | Marine algal microbial communities from Sidmouth, United Kingdom - Sidmouth_Male2 metaG (SPAdes) (version 2) | ecosystem: Host-associated > Algae > Red algae > Unclassified | place: Sidmouth, United...
CAGCAGCAGCGGCGGCGGGAGCGGCGGCTCTGCTGCCGGTGGGTGGGGCGGGGCGCCCCGCCCGGCGGCGGTGGCCGCGGCACGCACCCCGGCGGCGGCGGCGGCCGCGCCGACGGTTGACGCGGACGATGGGATGCCCGATGACGCGCTGATGCTGGAGGTGTTGGAGAAGGTCTCACGGTACGTTTGGTGGGGTGCTGCAGTTGCCTGGATGCATTTGTGGGCCTCGGTAGCTGTGGGCGCAAGGGTGGGTTCACCGTCGGTGCTCGACGTGCATGCATTGTGCGGCTTGACGGCTGCGCGGCGGCTGCGTGTGCCCCCGCTGGCGCCCCACGTTCGCTCCCCGCACTGCTGTGTCTGACGCCAGACACCCGAGTGCCACGTCGATGCATTTTCTGCTCTTGTCGTGTGCCGTCTGTCTGGACCATGCATTGTTGCCGCTGCCCCCACCTCCCCCCCCGCAGGCGGTCGAGCTTGGCAGAGTCCCGCGTCGGCTCCGTCCCTGGCGCGCAATCGCCGCCGCCCGCCAAGCGCCCGAGCGGCTTTGGCTTCAACGAGGCGGAGCTCGTGTCCCCCGTTCGCCCGCCGCGCGTGTCCCGCACGACCGTGTTTGGCAACCCGGCCCACAAGCGCGTGTTGGCGGACAAGGGCCCGGGGGAGAGCCCCAAAAAGGCCCGCGTGGAGCCGACGGACGTCGACGACGAGGCGGACGGCGGGCGCTCCTCGCCCTTTTCGGCGTCGCCAGTCACGCCCTTGCGGCGGCTCCGGCGCACGCGCATTGCGTCGGGCGACTCGGACGACGATGCAGACTACCACCCGGGGCCGGCGGACAGCGGTGGGGAGGACGACGACGACGGCGTGGACGCGCCGCTCGCCACGCCGCGCGCGGCGCGCAAGGCGGCTAGCCCTGCCCGGGCCTCCCCGTCTCCCGCGGCGTCGTGCCCCACCCCTGCTCGTGGTGGGGCTCCGCTGTCGCTCGACGACCTGCCGCCGATGAGCGCCGCCGACCGGGCGTTTGCGCGGGAGCGCCTCGCTGGCTGTGCGGGCGTGCCGGGCGGTGCTGGTGGCAGCAACACGGGGGTGGCGCAGGTCGGTGGGGAGGACGCGTGGAAGTCCAAGAATGGGTGGACCAGGGACGTGCGTGACGCAGCCGGCCGGTCTGTCACCGACCCCGACTATGACAAGACGACGCTGTTCGTGCCGCCCCGAGCGTTTGCCGGCCTGACGCCGTTCCAAAAGCAGTTTTGGGAGATCAAGCGCCAGGCCTACGACGTGGTCATCTTCTTTAAGAAGGGAAAGTTTTACGAGATGTACGACAAGGACGCGGACGTGGTGCACAAGGAGCTCGGCCTCAACTATACGGGCGGCGGCCGGGTGGACATGCGCTGCTGCGGGGTGCCCGAGCAGGCGTTTGACCGCCACACGTCGCGGCTGTTGGACTTGGGGTACAAGGTCGGCCGGGTCGAGCAGACCGAGACGATCAACGCGGCGACCAAGCGCCGCAATGGTGCCGGCGCGGGGAGCTCTGCTGCCAACAGGAGCGCCATCTGTGAGCGGTCGCTCGTGCGCGTGCTCACCCGTGCCACCGTGTGCGACGATTATCTCCTCAAGGACCATCGCGCTCGGTACCTGCTGTCGATCGTCGAGGGGGATGAAGCACCCGCGCCCGCGCCGGGTCGGGACGACAACGCTGCGCCAGCCACGGACGAGGGGGAGGTCCTCATTGGGGTGTGCTACGTGGACGCCGCCGCGGGCGCCATCACGGTCGGGGAGTTTGTTGACGACTACCGGCGGGCGGGCGTGGAGAAGCTCTTGGCGTACTTGCGCCCGCCCGAGATCCTCGTGGACGGGTCACGGCCAGCAAGTGAGCGGCTGTCTGGTCTCCTGCGGTGGGCGGGGGACGCAGAGGGGACGGACGTGGTGCGCGTGTCGGGCGGCTTCTCGGTCATGAGCCCGGCGCGGCTGCATCAGTACCTGGGCGGCGCCGCGGCGGGCAGCTCGGCCGAGGGTCAACGCCAGCAGCTGCACCGCTTTTTTGCTGACCGCGGCCACGTGTTGGCGGCCCGGGCGATGGGCGCCTGTGCCGACTACTTGGCGGCGCTCAAGGTGGACGCGGAAGTCCTCTCCATGGGCAACTTCACGCTGCTGCCGTCCCCCCGTGACGAGCTGCCCGGCTCGGACGTGTCGAGCGCGTCGGACGCGTGCTCCGGCTCGACACCGGGCGGATCGCTGCTGGCGCTGCGCCGCCCCATGGAGGGCGGGTACGACCCGGCGGTGGAGCCCCGTGTGCACATGGTGCTCGATGCGGCGTCGCTGCTCAACCTCGAGGTGCTCGAATGCGGGGCGGACCGGTCCGAGGGCGGCGCCCTCATCTCCTTTGTCGACCGCGCGGTGTCGTCGGGTGGCAAGCGGCTGCTGCGGCGGTGGTTGGCCGAGCCGCTCTTGGATCCCGCGGCCATCAACGACCGCTTCAACGCGATCGACTACCTGCATGCCGCGGACGATGCGAGCGGGACGCTGCTGTCCGAACTGCGCGCGCAGCTGTCCCAGCTCCCAGACCTGACGCGCGCTCTGGCCAAGACGCACGCTGCCGCCACGGTCGCGGACAACGCCGTGATGTTTGACGACACCAACAAGCGGCGGGTCAAGGAGTTCACCACCCTGTTGAGTGGCCTCCGGTCTGCGCTGGACATTTTGGACTCTGTGTCGTTGGATATCGCCAGCCGGCGAGACTCGACTGACGCCGACGCGGCTCCTCGGCGACTCGAATGGCTCGTCACGTCGGGCGCTGGTGTGCCCGATGGCGCGGCCGCTCGGCTGTCCTGGTTCTTTGACGGCGCCTTCGACTACGCGGCGGCGCGCAAAGACGGGACTCTCTTCCTCCGCCCCGGCGCAGTGCAGTCATACGACGCGCGCAAGCAGGCGGTGGCGGATGTGGAGGCCCGCCTGAATCAGGAGCTGGCCAAGCACAAGTCTGCTCTCCGGGAGCCCGGCCTGAAGTTCTTCCATCGCCCCAAGGAGCCGTACCAGATTGAGGTGCCCGCCGCTTGCGTGCAGCGGTCCAACTTGCCCCGCAGCTGGGTACTCAAGTCGCAGAGCAAGACCGCTCAGCGCTACTGGACGCCCGAGGTTGAGCGTCTCGCTGGTGAGCACATTGACGCGGCGGAACTGCTGGAGTTGGAGACCAAGACCGCGCTGCGGTCACTGCTCGGCCGCTTTGACGATGACGCGGCCACGTGGTCGGCCGTTGCTCGTGCGGTGGCCGAGCTGGATGTGCTGCTGGCGCTGGCGGTTGTCTCCCGCTCGGACGGCACCGGGCCGATGTGTCGGCCAAAGGTGGTGCCTGCCGCCCAATCGGGCGCCGACGGTGACGCGGCGCCGATGCTGCACGCTCGCTCGCTGCGGCATCCTGTACTGGCCAGTCGGATGAACAACAACTTTGTGGCCAACGACGTCTTCCTGGGCGGCGCAGATGCGGGGGCTTCTGGCCAGGCTTACCCTCGTGCGGTGGTGGTGACGGGTTCCAACATGGGCGGCAAGTCGACACTGTTACGACAGACGTGCTTGGCCGCCATCCTGGCGCAGGTTGGCTGCTTTGTGCCTGCCACGTCGTGCACGCTGACGCCTGTCGACCGCATCTTCACCCGCCTCGGCGCCCACGACCGCATCACCCGCGGTCAAAGTACGTTTGCCGTCGAGATGGAGGAGACGGCGACCATCCTCTCCCACGCGACGCCCCAGTCGCTGGTGATCGTCGACGAGCTGGGCCGCGGCACGTCCACCCACGACGGCTACGCCATTGCGCACGCGGTGTTGGTCGACCTCACCCGCCGGCTGCGCTGCCGCACGCTTTTTGCTACCCACTACCACCTACTGACCGAGTCCTTTGCGGCGGACCCCGCTGTGGCTCTGTACGAGATGGCCATCCGGGTCAACGAGGAGACCAAGGACATCACCTTTCTGTACCGCTTCTCGCCGGGCGTCGCGCCCGCGTCGTTTGGCATCCACTGCGCGCGGCTGGCGGGCATTCCTGCGACGGTGGCGGACCACGCCGACACGAGTGCCAAAGAGTTTGAGGAGACCCTGGCCCACCAGCTGGCGGAGCGCAAGGTGGAGCGCCTGGCCGAGTCGCTGGCTCGATGCCTGCGTGGCAGCGGGGCGGTCCCAACGGCAGTAGACGCCATCTGCGCCTTGGCCGAGGCTGGGGCCGCGTGACGCTTGATTGTTGTCTTTCTGCCTTTCTGTTTGTTGCTGACGCGGTGCTTCACGGAGAAAAAGAGTTTTAGATGTAACTTCTGTTCGTCACAGACGACACCCAGCAGCGCCGGTGGCGGCGGCTGTCGACCGGGGTTCCAAAAAAAAGTGGTGCAGTAACTCTGTGCTTGCTTGTAGTCCGCTCACGGACCAACTCATAGCCCGTTGCGCTGTCCGAGGCTATCTTGGCCCGTCGGCCTCGGTTGCCTCCCCCTCCGCATGAATCAAATCTGCTGCGGCCGCGGCTTCCGCCTCGGCCACCGCCGCGGCGACGATGGACTCGTCGACGGGCGTCGGCTCGCCCACCTCCGCCCCTGCCGCTGCCCCCCCTGCGGCGGCGCCACCCGGCGCACGGCGGACGCCCTTGCGACAAGCCCCCTTGGCCACGTGCCGCGTCATGACGCTCTTACGTGAAAAATCGGCGCCGCACAGCCCACACACAAACGGCCGCAGTCGCTCGTGGCGGGACGCGCAGTGGCGGGAGAGGTCGCCCTTGTGGGCAAAGCGCGCGTCGCACCGGTTGCAGCTGTACGGCTTGAGGCGCTCGTGGACGGAGCGGGTGTGGGCCGTAAGGCCAGAGCGCGCACCAAAGGACACGCCGCACAGGGCGCAGGGAAAGGCCTTGACGGGGCGCCCCGCCGCACCAGGCGCCTTGCCCGTCGGTGCCGTTGCCCGCGCCGCCGTCGCAGCTTCCCCGGCCGAGGCAGAAGGGGGTGGCCGCTTGCGTCCCGACCGAGCCGCGGATGTAGAGTGGCTGTGGGTGGCGGTACCCTCCTCTGCGCTGGTCGACGGCGCGCCCGAGCTCGTAACCGAGGCCGCGGCAGCCGCCGCCGCGCCCGCCGCTGCCGCCGCGGATGACGCGGCACCCAACTCCCCGACCGCCGGCGCGTCGGCGGTGACCGCCGCCGCCTCCGCGGCGGCGGCCGAATACAGGGCGGTGTTCGGCGTTTGCGCCGGATTGGGCCCCCCCTCCGCCACTGGCGGCGGTACCTCGCCCGCCACGCCCAGATACGCCCCGTGTGACGTCGGAAAAACCGCCGGGTAGGCCGGTGGCGGCAAGCCGCCCGTGCAGTGCGACGGCTGCGTCGGGCGGTCGCCGCCGCCTCGAGGTGACGTCGGCAGTTGAACGGCAGGAGGTACCTGCGTTGGTGGGCGACCGCCAGAGCCTGTCTTTCTCCGCTTGGGCAGGGCCGCCCCAGAGAGAGCACGTCCACCGGCAGCCTCGGCAGAGGCCATCGCTTCGGTCGCGTGGCTAGCGCCCGGCGCCGCTGGCGCAGCGCTGTGCATCTCATTCTCCGTCTTGGTAACGCTGCCGTTGCCAGTGCCCCCGCGTGTTGGTGGCCGGCCCCACTCCCGCGCCGCATAAGCGGAGGTACCTGCCGCCCCGTTCATCGGGGATGGCACGGTCATGGGCGACGGCAGCGGAAACGGAGAAGGCAATGGCAGGTAGTAGGGGCCATGTCGGGGCGGAGGGGCCACCTCCATCATGCCCAAGCCGGGGGCAACCGCCGCCGCCGGGCGGCACACGGACAAAGAGGGTGGCATGTTGGAATTGCTCCCACCCCCGCCGCCCTCGCAGCCGTCGCTGCCGCCTACCCCGTCTGCAAACGGCGCCCGGTCGGTCGCCTCAACGTCTCTAGTGCCCAGTACGCGCGCCGACCGCCCGCCCGGAATGACGGTCGTCCAAAAGCTCGGCCGCTTAGATAGCGCGTCGGAGTCAGCCGCCGACCCACCCGGCCCGACAGGCGCCGCGTCTGTGGCACCACGCTCCTCCTCCCCGTCACCCCTGTCCCCGCTGCCCGTCGGCACCACAACCGGCGGCACGGGCGGGGTGCCCGCCGGCGGGTGCCCCCCCGCCCGCGAGTTCGGTCGGTGGTGCGCCCGCGGCCACAGCGCGTCGAGGCCGACCGCCGCGGCGGTGACAGCTGCGACAGTACCCGGCGTGGTGGCGGACGGCCCAAACGGTCCCGTCGGCAGCCCCGCGGCGCTCGGCGTCGGGAGGACCCCGGCCGAGACGCCCGACGAGGAGAAGACACCCCCCGGCTGCAGCGGAGGGGAGCCCGACTGGCTCATCAACCACTGCGACGGCGACGGCAGCGCCGAGGGGGGGGAAAGGATGGACGAGCGGAAGGCGCTACTCAGGCCACCCGGCATGAGACCACCCTTGGTTCCGAGACTGCCCGAGCTGCCCCCAAGGTGACCCAAGCCGCCCGAGCCGCTGCCACTCCCAGGATCGCCGCAGACGAGGTCCGACGTGGGGCTAAAGCGGACCCCCGGACTCGGTGCGCCTGCCCGCCACAGCGGCGGTGGGTGGGCTATTCTACCCCCGCCGCTGCCCACGTGGCCAAAGGCACCACTAGCGGGTGGGGCGGCGGACAGCCCGCCCGCCGCCCCGCCATCCACCGCGTCTGCGCCACCGCCGCCGGCCCTATCGTGGCGGGCGCCCCCCCACAGCCGCCGGCCACCGCCACCGCCGCCAACGCCGTGTACCCCGTCAATCACCTCGCCGTCGAGCCACACGACCGGCGGCCCGGCGTCGACACCGCCGCTACTGTCCGACGCCAACCGCACGTGGGCGATGGACACGTGGAGGCGCGCCAACGCGGGCGCCGCCGACGCCAAGGCCGCCGTCACCACCGCCGCGGCGGCCGCGGCATAGGCCGCTTGGGCGCCATTGCTCACCACTGGGGGCGGCGGCTCGTGCATCGGCGGCGGCGGTGGTGGCGGTGGCGGCGGCTGCTGCTGCAGCGACGACGGGGGTGGCTGATGCGGTGGCGGAGCCGGCGCATGGGCGGGTGCCCCGGATGTGGGCGGCAGCCCGGCCCCCGCCGCCGGCCGCTGCGGCGGCGGCGGGAGGTGGGCAAACGTCGACCGCACGGGGGGAACGTCGGTCGGCAACGACGCCAAAGCCGACGCCGCGTACCGCTCCCGCGGGGTCATGGCCATGGCGGAAGCGACGACGGCCGCCACGGCCTCGGTGACCGTTGTACCGTTGACGGCTGCTGCCGGGAGGTTGTGGTGCACCGGCCCGCCACCCACCGACGGCGACGCTGTCGGCCGGGCACGCGCGCCCGTCCGTACAGCAAACCCGCCTGTACTGTTCGCGTCAGGGTGGCGGCAGTTGTGCCGCGGCGGACGGCGGTGAGGACGCCAGACGCCACGTCGACCCGAGCGTGGCACGGCCGGCAGCGAGCGTGCCCCCCCCCGTGCGCGCGGCATAGGCCGAAGCTGCACGGGCCGCAAACCCAGGGAGGAGAGGGGTGTGCCAAGGGCGGCCCGCTGGACAACGTCGCAGCACCCGAATCAATAAAAACACCACCACCGCCTGGTCGGTACGTTGCGGCGGCGCGCACGGGTGTGCCCAGGCAGTTGGCAGCGCCCCAGCAAGACACACGGGAATGCACAAAGGGCAAGGAACCTCCCGCCCAGGCCGTGGCGCGCGCAGGACGCCCCGTGGGCGGTGTCGGCTGCCAGCGCCGCCGCGGGTGGCGCAGCCGGGCGGCAGGTGAGCGCGGTGGCCACTGGTCGGCCGCAACCACAAACGGGGGGGGGCTCAGACCACCGTCGGCACACCGGCGCAGAGTCCCTGGGCAGTGGCCTCCCCCCCGCTCTCCCTCCAGTGCGGCCCCCACAAGGGGCGACGGCCCCGCCCCGCCCACAGGGGTAGCCACAGAGTGCCCGCCGTCGGCCAGCGCCACTGCTCACGAACGCCGGTACCCTGTGCCTACGCGTCGGACGGAGGGGGAGGGGGCGATTGGAAGCCGCCACGGCCGGCGCAGAGGGGCGAGGGAGGACAGCACCTGCACGGCCAAAAGCCGCCACTCGACTGCCCAATCGCCCCGAGGTGCTACCCCCACCGACTGTGTGTGCGGCCGAGTTACACGGCAACGCAACGAGCCGTCGCGGGCGGCGGCACCCATCGCCGCCAGGACACAGGTGGCGGTTGCGCCGACAGCGCCGTCACAACGACAGGGAACGGCAGGACCAACAGGGGGGAAAACTCAATAATCGCGCCATCCCCACCACCATCACTACTGCCACCACCGCCCCGCCGACTCCGCCGCCACCCCCGTCAAGCGCCAACCGCTATGGTGGCGCTTGGCCAAGATCCCCACTCTACCATCACCCGACCGCGTGCCATCCGCAAGGAAGGAAACAAACGCGACACGCCCGCAGAGGCCGAGACGGCAGGACGAGGCAACAGCAACAAACCAAAAAATCGACTGGGAGCGCCCAGCACCAAGCGGCGACGCTGCCTTCAGGCGCAGCAGGGACGCGGAATGCCGAGGGGAGCGCGCTTCATCAACAGCGCACCCATAGAGCTGCATTCCGAGTCTCTCGAATCATTGAATTGAATGATCCCGAAGGAAAAAAGTGCCTCATAAGTGCAAGTATTTTCTCTCGGAGACCCGCCCACTGGGCCCAAAACCAACGTGAAAAGCACTTCTGTTTTTGCGCCTTTTGGGGCGGACGAGAAATCTGCAAACCGCCATGGGGCTCTGTCGACAGCGTCAAGGCTGATTTTTTCCAGAAAGGACGCCCATAGCGTCTGTTCGCCCAAGTAGAATAGATGCGTCTCCGCTGGTAAAAAGGGAGACACAGTATGAGACGTATGTACTTCTTCCTTCAGAAAATGCGGGGGAACGCGGAGATCCATCTATCTCTGTGCAAGCCGGTCCGAAGTGCGAAGTGAGCCGCTGATGGCTGGCCATGCGTGTGCGCTGCAGCTCTCTCCCCCTGCCTGCCAAGCCGATGCAGTCCCAGCTAGTCGACGGCCGCATCGGTTCCTTGACTGCCTCATGCATTGCGAACGACGATCTATCGGGCACCCGCCACAAGCGCTCCATGATCAACAGGTGGGACCTGCGCAAGGGCCCAGTCACCGTCACCATTCATCGGTTGACGCCGACGCGGTAGCGCTCGACCGTCCAGGTGGAGGTACTCACGTGGAATGGACGTTCGCGGCGGCGGGTTACTCTGACGCTTTTGCAGCCTTTACCCCCGGCGACGACGACTGGCCGTCCGACTCCTGGGTCGGCGACGGGTGGTACACCACCATCTACTGGGCGCCCGGATAGGCCGTGTTGTGTGCGTTGAGGACCATGGAAGGCGACCCGCAGGCGGGTGAAATGTGGCGAGCGCACGTCGTCCTGACGCGCGTCCTCGTTGCCCGCTGCACGGAGAACTTCCGGGCGATCGTTGGGGGTGACGAGGCGGCCATGGCGGCCGGCGGGGGTGGCCCCTCCGACGCGGCCGCCGGTGCGGCGCCGAGGCGCCCGGTTGCCAGCCTCATTCTTGAGGCGGTGCTCGGTCAGCAGGTGACGGCGCTCGTGTGCCACCGCGCAGGCCACGTGGTTGACCTGCGCCACAAGTCGTGGGGCTCGGTCACGGTGTCGCTTGACGAGCTCACCGACGCGGCTGCCGTCGCCGAGTGGGGCCACTCCACTTTTGTGCTTTGGCGGCCACGGTCCCCGTCGTGCGCGCCGACCCTCTGACAAAACGCTGATTGGGTCTTTGACGACCGTCGGCCAGCAGGAGGACGCGGCGGCCATCGTCGGACGCCGAGCGTGTGGACGGCTGCGGCCGCCGCCGCGCGCGACTCGGTGGATGGTCATGGGCGCGCGACGGCGTGGGCGGTCGTCGGCACCGCCGCTGCCGCGCGGCGTCACGGTCGCCGACGCCGGGCGGCCGCGCCGCGACGCGGCCGTGGCCACCCCCGTCGACGGCGACGGCGGCGGCGGCGGCGGCGGCGGCGGTTGCGCTCGCGGCGCGGCGGGGGGGGGGAGGCGCCCGCC
>Ga0209186_1003944_pt1 | contig 10046 bp, 12 predicted proteins | sample SidtaG_FD_187426 | JGI IMG/M metagenome (GOLD analysis project Ga0209186, IMG submission 187426) | Marine algal microbial communities from Sidmouth, United Kingdom - Sidmouth_Male2 metaG (SPAdes) (version 2) | ecosystem: Host-associated > Algae > Red algae > Unclassified | place: Sidmouth...
TCCGTGCAGAATCGAGATTCTCCGTTTTCTTCAGATATTCTTCCTTTCTCAGTCGTCTCATGGGGTAAAGTAGCCCAGAGCAGTTTGTTGTCGAGATTTTCCTCGAGATTCTCAGATAATCTCAGAAAAGCGAGTGCGCCGATTGTGCGTTTGCGGGCCGTACGGGCACATGCTGTAATGATGGGACCCGGCATGCACTGCTGTCGATCCTCTTGGCCAATCAGAAACGTCCCTGCATCGCTGTTGCACTCCCGTTCTCTGCCGATGTTGACAAGTTGGTCCCCCAGGGCAGGGACCAGGTAGCGAAGCTTCCAGTTTTCGTGAGAAGAAAGACACACAATTTTGGAAGAAGTCACCAGTCATCAGTGCGCATTCTTACACCTACTGAAAACGGTGCTCTGTCCTCTTCAACATCGATAAAAGTGCCGCAGTAAATTAAGGAACACATGGAGGGCAACAAAAGTACGTGAGTGCAGCGCGACTTGCATGGTGTGCGGAGGGGGGGAGGGTGGGAGGCAAAGAAAGGAGCGGATGCGGCGCGCGGGGGCAAAGAAAGGGGCGGATGCGGCGCGCGTGTCCAAGAGCAATGTGGTGCGGTGAAGACGATGGAGGGGTGGTGGGAAAGGCCCGACGCAGGGGCTAGATGGTCGGACGACGGATGAGAGCGGCGGAGACGCGGTGCTCACACTGCCGCGAAGATAGGCGCTGCTGACCATTTCTGGGCTTTCTTGTGGAATACAGTAGGGGTTCCACGAAGGCATTTGTATACGGTCTTGGAGGAATCTGTAATCACGTGCATGTGAAATCCCTCTGGACCCCAGCGATCGTGAGCCATTGAATCCTGAAACGTGGATATGCTTGATTGGGTGTACAAGAGGGATCATCCAATAATATGGCCTAGAGGGTGACCATCAAACCGATCAGGGCCATCGATTTAATGCAACGTGGCTGCCTGAGCGTTGAGAACGCGAATGGATCCCCACTAGTGTCTATTCTACCAGATGGCTCAATTGAGTCGCAAAGACTCAAATGAGTCGCATTCTGGGAGGTCTCTCCTGGGGAAGTGGCTCCTGCCAGTTCAATTCTGATGACGGAAATGGACTCAGCGGTGGCTGTTTAGTCTTGGGGTAGCCCCTCAAGCTTTAACTCCCGGCAGTTTTCCGGCCAGAGCCGCGGAGAGGAGAATCTCTTCCACTCGTACGGGGTGCGCCGACGGGGGGGCACGACGCCGCCTGCTCGTGTCTGGATGCCCGCGGTCCCCGCGACTTGCCCGTGAGAGACTAACTGGCATGCAGAGGGGACCGACACACCCATGCACCCGCGTTTCCCAGTGCTTTGCGCGTGTAGAGGGCGAGTGGCACCGTGATGGGGGCCTGTGTGGCCCACGCCCCCTCCACCTGCGACCACCCTGTCAACACCTTCTGCGTGCCGGTTCCACGAGCCGACAGCCCCGCATGACACACGAGTGGCGAGTGGCTCCCCGAGTGTTCCTGCCAGCCATTTGGAAGCTCGGGGTGACCGATTCCGCTACCGTTGACTGCCCCCCCCCCCCCCCCCCCCCCCCCCCCCCCCCCCCTCTTCCCCCCCCCCCCCCCCCCCCCCCCGCCCACCCCTTCCTGTTTTACCCACCGCACGCCACCCCGACCGTTGGCGATGGGCAGTGATGCGCGGTTGACGGTGGGGGCGACGGTGCACGCCAAGGCCAAGCACGTGCGGTCCGCGTTTACGTGCACGCGGTTGCTGGGGAGCCGGGCGGAGGATGCTATGGCAACCGGTATTGTGACTGGGGTCACGAGAACCAAGATCGATGGCCGCACGTCTACCGCAATCATTGCCCGGTTTGAGTGCCTCGGCAAGACTGTTGAGAAGACCCTGGGCATCCGATGCGTCCGACCCGGCCCGGCTCCCTTACCCACCGCACCCCCCCCCCGCACCTCCATTGGGTCCCCCGTGGCTTCCCCCCCCCTCCCCCCGCCAACCTCCAATTCGCCCAGCGGACCACGGATTACGCCAAGCGTTGGACCGCTGGGCATGACGGTCGCGGGACCGGCGTCAACCCCTGCTCGTGCGACTGTTCTACCCGTCGGGATCCGAGATCCGGTTGGAGGGGGGACGGCTCTGCTTTTGCAAGTCGCTGCATCGTTGGACGCTCGGGCGGCGCTTCCAGCGGGCACCCCCGTCACCCCACCACCTACTGATCCTGCATCTCGCGAGCCTCGGTCGGCGGAGGAGCAACTGCCGCAACTTGTGCCCCCTGGGCAGGCGGCTACGTCGTCTGCTGTGGCAACATCATCTGCTGCTTCAGCAGTCGAGGTCCACGGGTTCAAGTGGCGATACCATCCGGTCACGCAGCCAATTGGCGGACTAGTACCACCCCGTCCGTGGTCCGTGCGCACGCTCGGCGGCGATATCATCACCGAGGGGGGGGACTATGTCGGTTTCGGTCGGGGTCGAAAACCCATCGACTACTTCCTGGCGGTTTTTCCACAGAAGCAGCTGTCGCGGATTGTAGAGCTGACGTCGGCGGCATTGGAGGCTCGTCGGCTACCCCCCACGTCTCCTGGGGAGATTTTAAAGCTGTTTGGTGTCCTCATCCTCGCGACGCGTTTTGAGTTCGGGTCCCGTGCCGAGCTGTGGGCCACAGAGCCACGCTCCAAGTACATGTCCGCCCCAGCGTTTGGCTCCCGCACGGGGATGCCCCGCCACCGCTTTGATGCGTTGTGGTCGGCTCTCACGTTCAGTCGGCAGCCGGCGGGCGGGCCAGCAGCCGATGACCCCAGCCGAGAGCGGTATCGGTGGGCGCTGGTCAACGACTTCATCGCAGAGATCAACCGCCACAGAGCTGCTCACGTGACCCCAGGGGACACGTTGTGCGTGGACGAGAGCATCATCAAGTGGTACGGCCAAGGGGGGCACTGGATCTCCATCGGGCTTCCAATGTACGTTGCCATTGACCGCAAGCCAGAAAACGGCTGCGAGATTCAAAACGCAGCGTGTGGTCGCAGCGGCATCATGCTGCGCCTCCATCTCGTGACCACCGCGGCCGAGGAGCATGCCTCCCGCACTGAAGCTGAGAGCCAGATGCTCCACGGCACTGCCGTGTTGCAGCGTCTGGTTGGCCCGTGGGCCGGGTCGGACCGCATTGTTTGCGCCGACTCGTACTTTGCCAGTGTGCAGGCAGCCCTGTCACTCAAGGAGGCCGGCATGCGCTTCATTGGCGTGGTGAAGACAGCCCACAAGCGGTTTCCTCTTAGCTCTCTCGCTGCTCGCGAGTTGCGTGGCCGTGGGGACTGGGTGTCCATGGTGCACGACGACCCGTCAGGGACACCAGATCTGATGGCGGTCCTGTGGGCAGATCGTGACCGCCGCTACTTTGTGGCGACAGCCGGCAGCACGCAGGCTGGCGCCCCGTGCGAGCGGCTGCGGTGGCGGGAACTGGAAGGTGGCGCCGAGCGGGTAGCTGTGTCGGTGCCTCAACCCGACGTGGCGGAGATTTACTACTCCTGCTGCGCCCAGATCGACCGACACAATCGGTGTAGACAAGACGACCTGAGACTGGAGCACAAGTTGGGTACCCATGACTGGTCCCAGCGGGTGAATATTTCTCTGCTGGGGGTTTGCATCGTGGATGCGTGGCTGCTACACTCCGGGGCGCGGGGCGCCTCTTCCCTGAAACAGTCCGACTTCTACGAAAATCTGGCGGCCGACCTCATCGACAACACTATTGACGGCGGCGGTTGGCGCCCGCGTGGGCGGGCGATGGCGGCGGGAGCGGCTGCGGCCACGTTTGACGATGGGACGGACGATCTTTCGCCAGCAGCTGCCTACGGGGTGGGTGTACACCTGAAGCCCACCTCCAAGCGGCGGCAGACCAAGGCAGGAGCAGTCACTACCCACCTGCAACAGCGGCACTGTCGGGTGTGCAAGACGATGCGCAGCACTCTCGTGTGCTCCGTCTGTCGAGACCCGGCAGCTGGCGGCGAGGTGTTCCTATGTGGGCCCAAGACGGGTCGGTTCTGCTTTGCAACCCATCTCCGGGAGGTCCACGACACCGTTTTGTGATCATGTATGGCAGTGGGCGTAGAGCGGGGAGGGTGGCAGGATGTCGGGCGGGAGGCGGGCTGTTTTGCGTGCGACTCGTGAACGGGGCGAGGGATCCCTGACCGCTTGCTCTAGTCTAGACGAAGCACGGCCCCACAACAAATGAACTGGTTCCGCTTTCACTGCAGCTCGATGGGGTGCTGGCAGCCCAGACCAGGCCGAAGCGTCGTCCACGATGCCAGTCGATGCAAGCCAAATGGTCGATTTCCGCCTGCTCCGGGGGGGGGGGGGGGGATGATTGTTTGAGTTCTGCCCGGCTGGAAATGGCGTTCCTGATGCGCTTCCGGCAGATTATTGCCACCAGGGTCAGGCAGAGGGGGTTGGCTCCCTGCTGACCTGGAGCAGCGCTGTCAAAATACGTTGGCTTCAACAGGAAGCGCAAAGGCGTGAGTGTGCAGGCGCCAAATCGGCCATTCTCACATGTAGCAACGCTGGGATCGACGATTTCTGTTGAGACTCAAATGAGTCAAAAGGATGGCTCAATTGAGTCGCACTCATGGTAGAATAGACACTAGAGAGAGGAGACGACGGCGACCTTGGTGAGGGTAGTCACTTGTGTTGCGGGGCAGCCAGATTTCTTTCCAACGAATCATTTCGCGCAGACAAAAAATCAGAAGTCGTATCAGCGTGGATGCACGGCCCATTTCAGACTCTAAAAGAACGCAGAAAAGGTGCTTGCGGGATGCTTTCCGTTCATCTACGCTCGAGGGAGCCTCCCGGAGAGCGTGGATGCGGATGCTTGTCGTCGAAAATCATTCGCCTAACGGATGCTGGGCCATATCATCGTCGCTTGGAAGGCCCTGAAGTCGTCCGCGCAGGTGCAGTTCTGGCGAATTCGTCGTTCACGGTTTGCTGTCGGTCAGCTATGGTTTTATTCATATCCCTGTCCTATGCCACCATCTCGTTTTCCCGGTCTTCGCCCTACATCCCCCCCCACCATGTCGTGTGTGTCGTATTCGTGGCAGATCCATCGGTGGTACTACATCTTTCAATGCTGCCGCTTCGGGTGGGCAGGGGCCCCTTATGTCTCCAGAGGGGGGGAACGCTCAAGATCCTACTACAAAGCCGCCGCTCCCGCTCAACGAGGCCGTCCGCCGCGATAGAGAGGTCTACCCTTCCTTGACTGGTAACAACCCTGTTGCTCAACTCTTTTCTGCTGTCCCGGGATTAACTCGTAAGAGCTCTCGTGCAGTTGAAAAAGTATAGAGGTGCGTTTCCCGCCGGCGTTCTCCCCCCGTTCTCTGCTAGTACCGAGAAGGCACTGATGGTCAACGCCATGGGCATCTGGGTGGCGCAGGGCCTGATGCTGCTGGCAGATACCCTGCGGGTGCTGCTCAAGGACTACATTAAGGATACGGGGCCCGACCGCTTCCAGGCGGCGCAGTACTGCTTTGGGTCGGACGCGTGCCCGGGCAGGCGCTGGTTTGAGTTTATTGTGGGCCAAAACCGAGAGCATAAGCCGGATCAGCCGAGCCCGCTCGAGGAGGAGCGGGTTCAGGCGGCTACGCCCGCGGCCGTTGCTAAGACGTTTGGGGCACCGTCGTACCTGACCGAGAGGCTCCACATCCCTAAAGCGCATCAAGTCTATAATATGGATGATTCCATGTTTGCAGCCGAAGAGCTCATGGAAGGGGCTCGAAAAAAGGTGTAGGTTCCACAAGATGCCGATGGAGCTGCCCCACAGGTCGAGTTTTTTGTTCCTACGACTGAGGACAATGGGGCCAATGCTACGGTTTTGGTCTGTGTGTGCTCGGATGGGACCGCATTGGTCCCTTCTGTCGTGGACCCTGGAGCATCAAACAGGCCCCCCTGCATGTGCGACCCGTCCACCGACGAGTCTAATAGAACAGAACTTCCGCCCGTCGGCGCTCCTGCCATCGCAGCACGTGCTTTTTTTCGCGGCCATTCTGAGTCCTTCCAGATGCGTACGCGAATATGACTACCCCAGGTGACCTGAATTTGGCGTGTTGAAACTTCTGGCAGCACAACATTTGAAGCAGCTTGAAGCTTCCACGACCAAGACGGTGGTCCGATGCGACCCGATAGGCAATCCGGGTTCAAGTGCGAAGAACTTTTGGGAATCAAAGATTTTTCTGCACTGCTGTCACGAGCTGATGCACGTTTGCGGGCATAAGAACCATGTCGGCCTGATCTGTAGCACTGATGCAAGATTCCGGATCTTCCATTGGTACCCGTACGCCGTCTAACAGATGCAAGCACTCTGCATCGGCTGCACTGTTCCAAATCAGCTAAGCTGAACGGCGCTTGTGCGACCAAGGAATGATCCTGTCTTCTGATCGGCGTGCTACGTGCGAGATGGCAAGCGCCGGGATGAATGCAAACAAGTACTCCATCCATGACAGTCTCAGAAGATGATTGTCTGGCTCGCGCGCTCAGTTGCGCCTGAGGTGAAGGGTGGAAGAGGGTGTTTTAGAGGCGTGTTCTGGACACGGAGGGGAGCCATTGGTTGCAAGATAATCCTGGATCAAGGGCAGCATCCAATTTTGTGCTTGGCTACCGCAGTGAGCGATCGTGTTCTGATCCGCAGGTGATCAGATGATTTCGGAAAAGTGGGACTTGTGTGCGTTCTCATTGACTTTCCAGGGCCTCAACTGTCCGCGGCAAGCGCGTCATAGGAAGAGGGGTCGGATTCCATAGCGAAGGCGCCAGAAGCGCAGCGCCACCTTCGGCCGTCGTCCCGCCCTTTTCCGTAGTCATACAAAGCCACCACCTTCAGCCTCGACGCCGTGTCCGCTTCCCTAACCGGCGCGACGCACCGGTGCCGCACGGACAGTCGCCTTTGCAGCGACCATCCTCCTATTTTGTTTGCGTCTGGGCTACGCATTTTTCTCATGGCGTATGGGTTCGGCGGAGGCGGCGAGGGTGGACTCTGAGAATACGGATGTGAGCAGCGCCCCGGGCGCTGTCATGGGCGTGTTTAAGGGCGCCGATAGGGCGCTTTTGAGGCGTCTTGGCCTCTCACGCCCTCCCTCAAAACGGCGTCATTTGGAAGTCCTTGGAGCGAGTTGGGATCAGATCAGATCCCATGTCGAAGAGGTGTCTTCTTGGAAGTGGCATCCCACTTGAGCTGACCAACGCGCCGACCTCTGCTGAAACGACCCCCTCCAATTGAGCTTGTTTGCGCAGCTTCATTCTAAGGAGCTGAAATAGTACAAAGGGCGGCCGAAGTGCACCATCATGCGAAATCAAGGGCATACCAAGTGGGAGTCCTTTTTTCGAGGACATGTGTGCGAGATTTCTTACACATCTCGCACACATGACCGTGCTCGGCCCGAGTCACCCCTGAATAAGCCCCAGTGTCGGGGCTCCTCTGGCTTTCTCAGAGTCTCATTCGCTGCAGCGTCAATTTCAGCTTGCCATTGCCAGATGCATGTGCGTCAGCACTGTTCAATGGAAGGTTGTAGATTCCGCCGCTTTCTCTGTTGAATGCAGACGTGTAGTATGATATATTCCCATCGTCGGGAAAGTGGGGCGCATGCTAGACGTGTACTAAGACGCGTACTAGAGCAATGTTTATGTACTACAGGCCCGATTTCCTTACTGGCATCAATTCGCAGGTGAAACGGAGCGGAGGCCGAAGGGGGGGGGCCGAACGCAGGTCATCTGGCCGGGGGGAGATTCGAGAACGTGGGCTACAAGTCCCCCGTGCTGTCTCCGGTGAGGTGTACCAGGTAAATCGGGCCAAATTCGTGGGCTTTTAGCCCCTGCTGAAGCAGGCTACAAGTGACGCGCACACAAGGAAACCAGGTGTGTCGTCGTCGTTTCGGAGCGTGCAAGGGCCGGTCAGGACGGGTTGTCACACATCAAACTGTGTAGGGCGTCCCTGCACTGCCAGAAGCCACCAGCGTTCAGCACGTATCAAAACGAGCATCGAAGGTGGATACCGGTCAAATTTCCGTTCGAATAGCTATCATTGCCCAATCAGATACGTGCACACAGCTTGATGACGCAGCATTGCTGTCGGGTGCTGACAGGGGGGCTATCGCTGTGTTCCATGGAACGCATCACGTATGAGTCGCAAACGAGCGCGCAGCTGCACACTGAGTCGAATGAGGCTGGGTGGACCGCGCACAATGTGCCCTCTCGGTGTGTCTGAGAGGGTCGAAAAACAGTGCGCTCGCCCCATAAGAGCGGACGTGACCGCGAGGGCGGCGTCTCCGAGGCTTTGCCACAGGTCGTCGAGTCGGGTCGAGACCGACGCCCTCGGCCACCCTCCTGGCGTCGTCCGACGCCCCGCCGGCGTCGCCGTCGCTCGCCACCACCTCCATCCGTCTCCGATCTGCCGCAGGCTCCCTGGTACGTGCCGTGAGGCGAATGCTTTGTCGTGCAGCTACTCAGAGTGATACAATTCAGTGGTGTGTTGTACCTGCGTACTTGGTGGGTGCCGGTGCGGGTCTTGCGGACGTACTGAGTTCTTGTATCATTGTACTGACCCGCGTCTCGCGTTTCCGTGTTCCTCATCGATCTCTTTGCTTCTTGTGATTGGCTACGTGTTTATTTCTTTCTGGCTTTTCTGAGTTCGACGCTGGTCTACTCGCTTTTACTTCATTGACGCGCTCAGCATGACACGCGGGGGTCCAGCATGCGATCAAGCCGGGGCGGTGTGATCTCACTTTAGTCATGTATTTTTGTTCTTTTTTTCTGGCCTGGACTCTGTTCGACATGTTATGCAGTGATTGCAGAGGAAGCGCAGCCAAAGAATAAGCGCATGAGACGAGACATAAACGGCCCCCCTGCAGACCAACAAGCAGCCTCACGACAGCCCGCAAGGGAAGCGTGATAGATCGCCGTTTGTAGGTGCCGCGTCACGCTTCTTGATCGTGGGATGTCCTGCAAGCTCTACGTGTCCCCACCCAGCGCCGGAAAGTCGGTGCCGTGGAGTGGCAGCCAGGCGCGTTGTGGGCGCAGTGTATTCCTATGCTGGGCGCGTGCAGAGGAGCGCCGCGGTCTAAAATGCGAATATCGTTTCTAAACTGCATTGGAAATTTTGCAGTGTGAAGGGGGGTCGAATATGGTCTAGTACACGCCTTTTTACCCTGTACTGGACGCCTTTGGAGGCAATTTGAAAATTGTGGGTCCCGGCGCCAGTACAGAAAAATAGCATGGGTCCCACTTTCCCGACGATCGGTGCGCCACATGCGATTGTCATATCGCTACATATTTTGGCTAGCGCTCGTGCGCATGTCTATCGGTCATTTCCCATCCATGGCGAACTTCATACGCACAGTCCTTAGGTATTTCTGTACGACGCGCTGGAGCACGGACCACCCCGAGCGCAAGCTTGCGACCAACCGAGCCCGAAAGACCTCTGGCTTGATCGTAAACAGTCGTCCGTTTTTTCCCAGAAGACGGTGAAGTTCATCCCCTGCAGGCTATTTGAAGTGTGAGACCAGGACCTGCTCAGTGCCACGTCCTCTATGTCCATGTTGGCGGGCTCGCGGGGTGTTGGTGTAGCAGGAGATGACAAACTGGTCGCGTACCGGGGTGGTGGAAGGGAGTACGGTGTGGTACATTGGGTCTCTGTGTGTTGGCGCGCGAATGGTGGGTCCTTCACTTCTGTGCGACAGGTTCGACGGCGTCGTCTCTTCTTCGCCAGATTAAGGCTTGCCACAACGTGACACGCTGCCTGGCAAGTCCGACGCGATCACATGAGAACTCCTCGTATCTCGTAAAATAAAAGATGTATGATTGGCTCTTGCATGTGGCTATCGCTTCGGCGATCGCCAAACAGAAAGCCATCCGGTGCAAATGTGGCGAAGGCTATGGCTCAATGCCCCCCGATATGGCTCAATGGTTATCCGATAGACATGCCCGTAGCTATAATTTGGCGATTTGGCGCACCGATAGACGTGCTCTTACAACGGCTCTATACTCGTCTCCTGGCCCCCCCCCTCCCCCGGCGTCCCTCGCCGCCCCCGTCTCCC
>Ga0209186_1003947_pt1 | contig 10043 bp, 10 predicted proteins | sample SidtaG_FD_187426 | JGI IMG/M metagenome (GOLD analysis project Ga0209186, IMG submission 187426) | Marine algal microbial communities from Sidmouth, United Kingdom - Sidmouth_Male2 metaG (SPAdes) (version 2) | ecosystem: Host-associated > Algae > Red algae > Unclassified | place: Sidmouth...
CAATAATAGTTCTGGTTCGTATGTCTTAATGGATTATCAGTTCCTAAGTCACTTCAACATGAATGCTTTAGAATGTCTAAAGAATCTTTTGTCTTAATGGATTATCAGTTCCTAAGTCACTTCAACAGGTGTGGCACACGCCAGCGCCACAGGAGTTTACGTCTTAATGGATTATCAGTTCCTAAGTCACTTCAACCCTTTATATGAAAGGGGTTCAAGAGAAATGGGTTGGAGTCTTAATGGATTATCAGTTCCTAAGTCACTTCAACGCGGCATATGCGAATGCATATGAAGCTCGGGAAAAAGTCTTAATGGATTATCAGTTCCTAAGTCACTTCAACTTTACCTTAGTTTTGGGTGGAAAGTCTGTAAGGAGTGTCTTAATGGATTATCAGTTCCTAAGTCACTTCAACTTGGTGTGTATTTTGTAGAAGATAACTGCCAACAAAGTCTTAATGGATTATCAGTTCCTAAGTCACTTCAACCAATAAGCATGTGGTGGGGGAATAATGTTCATGTCTTAATGGATTATCAGTTCCTAAGTCACTTCAACAGACCCAAAACAGGCATGTATTAAGTTCTACAATTAGTCTTAATGGATTATCAGTTCCTAAGTCACTTCAACATGAACCTTACTTCATCAACAAAACTGATATTAGTGAGTCTTAATGGATTATCAGTTCCTAAGTCACTTCAACACTCACTGGAGAGAATAAACGCCTATGAAGTTAATGTCTTAATGGATTATCAGTTCCTAAGTCACTTCAACCCGTACATTTTGTAACGAATTGAAGTTCAGCATGTTGAAGCGTAAATTTAAATTGCGAAAAAACCTTATTAGTCATTTAACAAAATATTAACAATTTTTATCAGCAATGTCAAAGAGCCTGTAATTTAGACAAAAATACATGTTTTTTCAAATATTAGTGCCTCTAATTCATCGTCTAAAACTCCAAGTATAAACGCAGTTTTCAAATTTTCAGCAGGAATGCTTACCACCATAAATCGTGCATTCACATCCTGCTTGATCCAGCTTTTTATATCAGTACCCAACCCTGCTGTGCGCATCGGGTTTTTACTACCTATAAATACAGACAATTGCATCCTGATATAGCCTTCAGCGACCAGCCGATTGGCAAGCCGGGTTCTTATCTTATCTTCAGAGATGTCATAACTTATCAAATACATTACAACCGGGTTATGGATGATTCAATAAAATTGCCAAGAGCATTACTTTCTGCATAAATATGGTCTTTTAGTCGTTTTCTTACTCCACCAAATTCCAGATAAGTATGTATATAATCATTAAACGATTGAATAACCGTTCGTTTTCCTTTCTTACTGATCCAATAACCTTCCCCTTTCTTTCGGTAACAAGTTGGTGTTAATACGCCTTCCATAATCAAATCTAATACCAGGCGATCTATCACCGGGCGGAAGGGTTCGATCAAATCATAAGCCAATGTTGGTTTCCCATAGGCATCCACATGCAACATACTAGTTTGCGGATCCAGCCCCTTTGCCAAAATACCACTTTCTACAACACTGTAAGTCATCCCATAAAAATAATTGAGGGTAGCATTGAAGTAATCCATTGCCGGACGTCTGCTTCTTCCCTGAAATTCAAAATACGGTGGCATGAAAAAGGAAAGAGCAGCAAAATATTGTTTACTGATATTACCTTCATAGCCCATGAGCGTGTTGCGTATTTCCTTCACCGTTGAAGCATTCTTAAAATTGATTTGCTGCTTTATTGCAGCTATTTGATTTACCTTATGTAAGGTCTCCTGTCCAAATCGTGAATCTTTTGAAACGAGTCGCTTTAAATTTAGTACCTGTTCATCTGTTTTTCTATGGAATAAATCAGTAACCCATTCTACTGCATAAACGGAGTCAGAAAAGTACAATTGTTTCTTTCGCAAGGCAGCCAAATTGACAAAATAAGGACTCCAGGTACGTGCCTGAATGGTTCCGAAATGATTAAAAAACAAAACAGGAATTTGATTATTAGCAGCCAGTTTTATGCATGCGGTATCCATTAAACAATTGCAATGTACGGCAATACTGGTTAATCGCTTTGGACTAATTTTTCGTTTTACCGTATCATTTTGAATGTAAAAGCATTTATTCCTTACTGTAATTGTTGTATTTGCAGTATCAATAATTAGTTGCATAATTCGGGGTTAAAAATAATTATGATTGGTCCATCTTGCACTTAGAATATCCTCTTTCGGTGTCAACGCCTTATCCTTGATTTTTTTGTACTCAATAAATTCAGGACTTCCATACCCTTTAATCGTTCCGATAAAGTTAATTTTGCCATCTACTTCCTGTTTAAATTCCTTTAAAATGGTGTCCTTTACCCTTCCAATCGTAATCAGGTTTACTTCTGCCTTATGCGCCAGTCTTTTTAAGTCTTTATCCAATGCACGATAAAATTCATCATCAATATCAACGGTATCTCTTAAGACTAAGCCCGTTACTTTCTTCGTATCATCCTTGTCGTAAAAAGTTGTTTTTAGAGGATTAAGTATAAATCCACTTGCCATACAGAACTGACGGATACTTGTTAGCTCCTCATCCGTTATTGGTTTGTTCTTTGATGAGAAGGTAAGGTCATCCACATATCGTGTAAAGGTCATTTGCTTGTCTTCGGCCCAAGCCGTCAATTGATTATCAAGATCAATAGAGACGAAATTGGTCAATACGGGAGAAGTAGGCGTACCCATTGGCAACCGTCCTTTACGTGTCATAATTTTGCCTAGCAACTTTGCAGATTCTGCTTCAAACTGAAAGGGGTTTGTTGTCAATAGTTCAATAATCTTTGACGTAGTAATTTGATGAAAAAAGTTTTTATAATCTACATTTAGCATATAGTTGGCCCCTAAGTGTTTGCGTGCATTTTCAAGGATATTTTTGGTGGCTGGCATTTCTCTTGCCTTTATAATATAACCATAGGCTGCTTTGGTTTGCTGCGTATAGTATACACTTTGCAAATAATGATTTAGCTGGTGCTGAATATTTTTTAGCTGCTCTTCGGGTGCTTCTATCTTGCGAAACCCACCTCCTTTTTTTCGAAGTTTGAAGGTATAATACGGTGGCTTTACTGAAAGCAGTTTTAGTTGATTGGTATCAATGCCCAATTTCTTTACCGCTTTAAGTGATTTGCAATCCGTAAACTGATTGGCAAATTTTTTTATTTCATATTCATAATAGCGTTTCATTTCTGTGGGGTTTGTTTTATTACAAATGTGAAACCCGACCATACCCCAATGCTGTCGACTGCCCCAGCCGAAGCGTTTGTGGTAATCTGAAATTACAAAGCCACAAAACTTCCAGTGCCGTCTTTTTTTGTTGGTGATAGACCTCCAACGGTCTGCTGTAATAATCAGATTTGATGACGTTTGTTTTTAAGAAATGCTCGTTTTTGTCGTACTCAAACCCGATGTATCTCAGGTAGGTTTGCAGGTTGCCATACAGGTATTTTTCAAGGCGATCCAATCGGTCTACGTGGTCGTCCATCACGTTGAGTTCCTTGGCGAGGTTATCGCTTATCAGCATTGGTCTAATGCGGTATCCTTGCTGGTAGTTTAAAAACTCCGGAGTGTATTGTTCTGTGGTCTCAAGGGTATTTTTTACCAGATGCGGATTTTGTTGCCAAAAGATCTGATACCAGCATTGCAGGGTGTTGATCGCGTCTTGTCCAACGGCTGTCCACAGTGGGTTGCCTTTTTTACGGTCGAGCTGGATGCTGCTGTACACAATGGCTTTATTGTGGAAGAGCTCAATGTCTGCGCCTGCTTGTTTTACTGCTTTGGGGTGTTCTTCCAGGAGTTGTTTTGCTCCGATTAGGAATAGCTTTTTGGTTCCGGGTTCGTTGGGGAGTTGGAGGTCTAGGAGTTGGAGGGTTTGAATTGGGATTTGCATGGTTATAGTAGTTTTATAAACGGTTTACAGATTTAAGCACAGCCATGTACTGCAACAGGTTGTTTACATTAGAATATAGCGAATATGGTGCATTGCCAAATGCTTTGTATTGAACATCAAACCCTTCTGGGAATAATTTGTCCCAATAAATTGAAGAAAAAAGTACCAATCCAATTTTACGCTCGTTTATTTCATCAAACATGGAAGTAAGCGCATCTTTTGTTTCCGCAATATGAAAGTCCTTCAGCAAATCGTCTGTAATAATGATTAATTTAAGTTCATCGGGTTGGTTGCTTTTCATAAAACGATTGTAGTTATCGTCTTTAATTATTTGTTTAAACACACTGACTTCTACTGTTTCACTTCCCCTGTCGAAGTAATCTTGGATGGTACGTTTAAAGTTGACCAACACCACATTATCTTTATTCTGATCTTTTATAAATAATAATTTTGTATTGGTTTTTACATTTACTGCTGTTTGGGCAGTTGAGAGGATATTAGCTAAGGTTTGCTTGTCTTCTTCTGTTTGATGTTCCAGATTTGCGATACGTTGCTGAAAACTTTCGGATAATTCATTTTGTGCTTTTGCCACTTGACTATCTGCTTCTTGCTGTATCTTTTGTTCTGCTTCTTTGAGCTTACGGCTAACTCGTCTCCAGATAAAAAGCCCACCTAGTAGCAGACCTCCTCCAAAAATAAACACAACAATTGCCAATAAATTGGAGAAATCAGCAATAGCAATTTCCCTTTGATTCAAAAAGCGATCAATGCGTTTATCAGCGGAATCGCTGTATTCTTTAGCTGCTTCAAGCGTTTCCTTGCTCATAAGCGCTTTATGATCAATCTTTTCAATTTTGGTATTTACTCTTTGCTCTAGGTCTCTTAGATCTTTTTGTGTTGCATTTTGGGCGTTAAGGATTAAAGTATTTAGCACGATCACACCAATTAAAATTAACCATTTTATTATCTGACTATTAGTAATCTTCATACATCTAGTTTTAAGCGAATGTTACCATTACAATTTTTCCTACTTTACTCATTTGCTTCACCCTTACCTCAATCACTTCATTCGTAGCAAACGATTGTTTAAACTTATTCACCAATTGAATCTCACCCAACTCTTCCCCATTAATTTTCAATTCCACTCGTTTGAGGGAAACGAAATTGGCTTTTAGAAGCGTGCCTTCTTGCAAGGGTTCTGAGACGATGTTGTCAACTATATTTCGCGGTGGTTTTTGATAAGAAAACTGTATCCATCCAAGCATTGTATTTCCTTCAGTGGTCAAGATCCTGGATTGAGGAAAGTCGCCCTCTTTTCCAGTATACATGCGAATAATTCCTTGTTGAATATCTTCCCTTAATAATGGTAATAACGTTTGAAAAAACAGGGTTTTCCCTTTGCCCATTCTAGCAATAGCCTTGCTTCCATCACTCGTTGCAATTAATGCTTTTAATCCTTCAATCTGATCTTCCATGTCTGAACGAACCTCCTGCGCCACCTTTGTTTTCTTTAGTAACAACAATTCAAGATCAAGCATCGCATCGGACCATTGATTGATCAATACAAACAACTCATCTGGTTTGTCTCTTTTAAGAAATGGAAAATCATCACTTTCATGATCAATCAGCAAGGTCAATGCCGTTTGTAAAATGCTATTTGGTTGGATACATTCAACAAGATAATCCACCCCTTTTTCGTTATCTATGGCATAAAAGTGTTGGCGGTTTATTTGTTCAATAACAATATCGGAATCATCTACGCCCTTGCTATCTTCAGGTCGGATTCCATGAAAGATTTCATTATGTAATTCTTCTTTCTGATTTTTATAAAGTTGTTGGTAATTATTATCTCGTTTGTAGGTATGTTCATAAAGCAATTCCCGCTCTTTCTTTATCCAGAATTTTCGAATTTCAGCTTTTGAACCATTTCCCAAAAAATATTCCAACTCCTTTTCAATTGACTTTAGCAGATCTCGGTTGGTTTTTAAATAATTAAAGAGAATGACAGTTCGCAGCATGCCTTTAAGACTGCTGCCTGGAATGTAGGCTTGTTTTGCAGTCCGAATGCACCGTTTCAGATCTCTTTTTTTACCGATTAGTTCATTGTTTTTGTGATTCAAATTGAATCGTTCGGTTTCTTCAAAAGGGACATCGAGTTCCTTTAATACTTCGACAAAATGAAATTTGTCGTCAGATTCCAATATTGCAGTTAGATAATCATTCATTTTGCCGGACACATGAAGTTCTTTGGCTAGTTTTTGTTGGTCAACAAACTGAATATGTTGTTGCTGAATGAAAAAATCACCTGCAGAAGACAAGTCCTTACCATTGCCAATATGCAAAGGAGACAGCACCTCTATTTCAAGTGGGAAATTAATATAATTAGTTGTCATAAGGCATTGGAATTATAAAGGGTTTACCATATCTTAAAATTGTTCGTTCTTGTTCATCCTCTCCTAGCGGCACAAGTCTTCCTTTGATTTCATTGGAGGTAAGCAAAGCACCTTCTTCTATCATTCTGACTACTTCAGCAAACGTACCGGATCGTCCGATTAGCCGACCACCTCGAAGCGTTGAACTATAGTATTCTACTTGTGTGAATTCTTCCTTTGTCGGATTTAGCAATCCTATATTGGAATATTGATGATTACCTTCCGGCACTTCAAAAGGAATGTTTTTAAACTCAGGGTTTGAAGCAATGGTTCTTCCGGTATTGTAAATTTCTCCACCTATTCCAGTATAAGCCATAACATTGGTTGCCAGTTTGAGTTGTAGTTCATTTTCTCCTTCTGCCTCATAGCAAAAATACCAACCAATCTTAGTGTTTTCATTCCCTACAATTTCTATGTCTGCTTGGTAGTAAATTGCTTGATCTTCCTCCGCTCGAATTGGACTTTTAGGTCGGATAGTCGTTCTAACTAACACAGTAGATGCATCTATATCTAATGCATCAAACTCAGATTTTGTCATGACAAATGTATTGTCTTGTAACACTTGATATTGGGTTTCGTCGAACCAATGTTCTGTTTGAAACCCATTCTTCCATACACCTATAGAAACAAATTTAATTCGGTTCTTTTTCTTATGTGTTCTATCCTTGTCTTTAGGAATATTAATTGCCAAAAACGCTGGTTTAGGAAGGAAATAAACAGTATTGCCGGATTGTTTGTTTTCTGCATACAACAGCAAGGAAGAAATAGAGATTTGATTTGTTCTAAAGGAATCAACAAAATCATCTGCCTGCTCCTTAATTCGGGAATATGCGTTAACCAAAGCGGAGAAAAGCGTATCCGAATGCGCATAAACAGAAGTGTCCGTTAACGCTAAATCATGATCCAATTTCAGTTCTCCAAAATGGAAACGACTATATTGTTTTAAAGGAATGCGCGCTATTTTCATACGGCTGCTTTGGTTTTAAATTCATAATCGGAATAGGTTTCTTGTACATCAATACTGCCATCATTTTTAAACTCGATTTTTGAAGCTTTCAAGTTACTGATCGTTACTTTTCCTGAACCTCTTGTTCCTCCTCCTCCCAGATAGTCTTTACTTAGCATTTGAAATCCGATGTCCAGTGTTTCTAGTAATTTTTGGGCATTGTCTCCTTGGTATACATCAAGCATCAAATCTAATTCGAAGGCAGTGCCACGTGTTACCCGTTCCAAATGTCTAGGGTTCGCTTCCCCTGTGACTCTGTTGATAGTGTTTTCAGCCTTGTCTTCTAGATTATCTTCTTTTTTAAAACTGGCTTCATCAATTAGATAGGTATCTCTTACAATTAGTCTGGTTGGTACGCCTGTTTTTGCTATCCTATCTTTAGGGTGTTTCTTTCTTCGATCTGAATACCGTTCTCCCCTGTTATTTTCGAAGAGTGCTTCATTGCCGGCAAAGAGTGATTTGGTTTCGTTTCTATCATCCTTTAAATCAACGTATCCTTTTTGACGAGCAATCAGACTTCTAAGCTTTCCTTTTAAGGAACTACCAGGGATGTAAGGCACCTTGCCCTTGTCCGTTTTTACTTTTACGACTTCTTTGTCAATTCCTCCGATATCCAAGTCGACCTCAGATCCACCAATGTGTAATCCCGATTCTACAATAAGGTTACCGGAAATATGTAGTTTATATAGTAATTTTGCCATGTTGATTTTTGTTTTATCCGTGAAGTTTATGATATGCAACAATAGTATTCATTAGTTCTTTAAAGGACTTGTATTGGCCTTGTTTTACCGTTCCTGCCAATTCTCTAATAAAAGATAAAAGAGGTCTTCCATTATCATTCTTAGGCAGTCTCCCTTCCATGTAAGCTAACTTTGGAATCGCTCTGTAAAAGCTTCCAAGATCAGTGTCAAAATTATCTTTTTTCACCTCTTGTAATACGTTTCGAATCTGGGTGTAAGTAATTCTACGCGCATAGTCTTTCATTACTTTTTCTGTAGTTTCTAATACGGATCGAACTTCCGTTGGATCTTTTGAAACAGCTTTTAACAGGAGATCGTCATAGTTACCAACTGCTCCATAATAATCATCTATTATTTTACTCATTGTGAATTATTTATAATGTTAATTTTTACGTTTATCGAATTCCGCAAGCCTTGCCGCAATGGGAAAGACCAACTTATAACTGTTGATTTTGACTTGATTTTCGGGCGTGTCATCTAGATTTGTAGCCAATCGGAGTGAGGCTCTGTGTGTCTTTAAAAACCGATCACCTCCTTTTCCAAAATTGCGCATGTAGTAACTCATTTTCCAAAAATCTGATAGTTTCAACCCATCTCCTTTTGCAATACGAAATGCTGTTTGTCTTGCATTGGCTAATAAACCTGATGTGATTAATTGTTTATTGCGCTCATTGCGGAAGTCTGCTCTCAATCTACTAATATTGTCTGCAAGAATATCCCAATCCAGTACTTCATCAAACAGACTGAAATTACCCTTTGAGTCATAGTTGTATTTCGCTTTTTTAATGGCGTCATCAGCCATTGCAGCAAATCGAACAACCGGAAATTTCATGTCAACTATCACTAACGCTCCTGAGATAGAAAGTATAGGCTCAGGAAACGCAGTTTTAAATTCTTCTTTTATTTTCAACGCTAGATCCAACATTGTATTCCACTTTCCAACAAAATAACTGTCATCCCCTCCTGATGTTACTACATACACTTGATCCTTAAATTTCGCATTAATTATATCACGCAGCCTATTGTTGAAAAACTCTTTCAATCGTTTATCAAATGCCATATGTTCTTCAGCAATGTTAACATCTTCAATCGCATTACCAAGGTTATCCACATCCATTGCCAATATTCCAAGTTTTTGAAGGCCATATTCCCCTCCAATTTTAGCAAGTAATTCGAAAGATGAATTTCCAGGAAACAAGCTTTCAAGGTAATTTTTAAGATCAATTCCTTTATTACCAAATTCAACTATGTAATTCCCAAATTCGATTGTCTTTCCGATGATTTTCAAGCAGTTTGGCTCGTTTGGGGAATGTGGTGAAATCTCAAAATTTCTTGAATTTCTAAGGTACTTCGTTACCTCTTTCCAGCGTTCATTATCATTTACTTCAGTAGACTTAGAACGTGGGAATGATTCAAACAGATCATGGTTGCCCATTAATAGTTGATACTTCTTTTTCCTTCTATGCTCATTGAGGTTTTCTAATGATTTTTTGTAATTATCCTTATCATAAATGGAATGCGCCAATACCATGTTTAGACCAGTATATTGAAGGATTTTAGTCAAATCTCTTTGCACTTTCACCAACAAATCCGTCCCTTCCAATTCCAACATCAACACAAAATTCCCACCAGAAGTAGAAATCTTCGCTTCTTCCCTTTTTCCTTCAGGAACCTCGCATTCATCAAAAATCATCCGCATCCCCACCTCCAACAAAATCTTGAGAAAGAAAGACCGTCCCTTCAAGGACTGCGCCGCCCCTTTCGATTTTACATTGAAGATAAATGACTGAATACCAGATAAATCGCCTTTAATTAAATACGTGTTCAAAATGCTCATTTTAAGTGTTTAACAAATAAAATTGACAATAGTCAGGTGCCATAAATGCAGAACGAACCGCTTTACAACCCTATAACCAATATGTTGTTTGACAGAATTTT
>Ga0209186_1003949_pt1 | contig 10043 bp, 9 predicted proteins | sample SidtaG_FD_187426 | JGI IMG/M metagenome (GOLD analysis project Ga0209186, IMG submission 187426) | Marine algal microbial communities from Sidmouth, United Kingdom - Sidmouth_Male2 metaG (SPAdes) (version 2) | ecosystem: Host-associated > Algae > Red algae > Unclassified | place: Sidmouth, United...
CAGAAAGCTCCTAGCTGTATACTCTCCTCTTTTAGCATGCCCTGGTGATACAATCCGCTCTTTTCCGTCAATAATCTGTTTGGAGGTGGTTGATCGCTTTTCTACATCATGTAATATGGCTGCTGCAAAAAGAATGTGCTGTTCTTGTTCTCCTAGCGCTTGGTACGCGTCCATCTCAAGCAATGCGGATACGACCATCTTTGTATGGGTGTACACATCGCCCTCTGCATGCCAGATCGGGTCTTGCGGCACCCCACGCATGTCTTGAAGCCAGCTGTAAGTCTGTTCTAATGTGTTCCAGTCTACCGGTTGTCCGGGAATATATGTTGGAAATTTCCAGATCATGATGTTCCTAGGTGTTCATACCCATACCATTTGTACCGAGTATAGTTGGTTAATGTTGCTGGTTTCCAGGTTTTTGTCCAGTGTATATTTGTTTTGACATGTGCTTGACGCACTAGTTTAAACAAGTTACTAAACTCATTGGTGGCTACTGGAATCACGCCATCGTTTTTCTCATATTCTCCTGCGTTTCGGATCACAAATCCTTCTGAGCATGACTGGCCTGTTTCGGGATCATATCCTCCAAGCAAGCCTGATGTCTCAACGCTCTTTTCCCAAGTCATTCTTAGGTTTTCAGTGAGCCAATTCGCAAGGACTTTGTTCTCATCCATTGCTGCTTGATACATGGAGGCTAGCGTTGTTGTTATTGGGATCTCTGGCACTGTGGGAAAATCTAGTAGTGCGGCATAAAACTGTACTTCTTCCCAAGAGAGCCAACGTTCTCCTTCACGAATTGCAAATACATAAAAATAGGACTCCAATTTCTTATAAGCAATCGAGTGTTCACCATACATGTTTTCACCAAATATCTCTATTTCTTTTAGGTCGTTTTTGATCAATTCCCACCGTTCTCGCATTGGCTTATCCCAAGGATGAACAGTAGGACTGGTATGTGATCGCGCAAAGACTCCATATTTATTGAAACAATTGTTCTGTCCGTCCAGTTTCTCTGTAAGGATGAGCTGTTTCATTTCTGAGAATGCTTTCACATAGCCACTAGGCATAAGTCTGTCGTCGGAGGTGGTTCCGAGGCTGATTTGTGCGTGTAGTGACCGCCCATATTTCCTTGACTCATTCATAACCGATTATTGTGTGACTAAAGCTCAATTAACTGATAATATTAGGAGAAAGTTCCCACGGAGGTCTAATTTCTGATTTTATTTTGGGAATGGGGCACATAAAAAAAGCAGCTACGAAATAGTTGATCGTAACTGCTTGATTATCATTTGTGGAGCCTACGGGAGTCGAACCCGTGACCTCTTGACTGCCAGTCAAGCACTCTAGCCAACTGAGCTAAGGCCCCAACTAAGGACTGCAAATATATTGTTTTCTTGTGGCAAGCGCAAAATTATTGAATAATAATGTATTCAAAACAAATTAGCGAGTTATGTTTTACTATGGAAGCATGTTTTTACAAACTATTTACTAGGAGTTACCTTAGCAACAAATACAAAATTGTCATGATATCTGCCGAGGTACTTACCAGGATAAATATTCTCTAGTCTTTTCAACATTCGTTCCTCAGAAATACCTTTATGGAATGGTTTGAAAAGATGTCTAAGGAAACTCTTTCTGGAGAAAACATAAAAAAAGAAACGATTGATTCGTCCTATTAAAATTCGTCGTATTAGGTGTAGTACATTTTTATATCTGGAATCATCCAATTCAACTCCTACCTGAGTCAAACCATTCTTTTCTAGCATTTTCGGCATAGTACTATGCGTAAAGTAGTGTAGGTGCTGAGTAGGATTGATATAATACCATTCCTTTTTAAAAAGCTTGTAAGTGATCGAGTCCATTGACATGGTTAGTATGAAAAACACGGTATCCTTGTGTGCTATTTTTTGTAAATTTTTAAGTACAGCAGAAGGACTCTCTACGTGTTCAATTACATCCCACATGACAATTACATCAAATTTCTCGCCAGCGGAAAATTCATCTACATTCATACACTTCAGAGTTCCCTTAGGAAACTCATATCTATCCATACCTTGCTTTACTCGGTCAGGACTTAGATCTATACCTCTAACTTTATATCCACGCTGTGAGGCATCGTATACGAATCGTCCATCGCCACATCCAATATCAAGTAGCTTGGTATTAGCAGGATCGCTCTTTATGTAACTCTGAATGATGTCAAATTTCCATTGATAGAATTTTGGATCAAAAGTTTTTCCTTTTTCTGTGGATCGGATAAAGTCAGGTGCCGTGGCATCGAAAAGATAGTCCCAATTTTTCCAGACGCCACCAATAATGGCCTCAGAAGAATAGACTACTTCTAACTCTTCAGTGGTAAAGCGAGGGTTGGTAAACACCAATTGGCATTCTTTACACTTAACAATTCGGTAAGTACCGGTAAATTGTTCTTTATTCGGTACATTTCTCGCATATCGATAATATTTAGGATTACTATGATTTACATCAACCTCTAGGAAAAGTTCATGGTTTTCACAACCACATAAATCGCAATTAACTGATATCATGCTTATTTTTTTTATCGATTGTCAACTCATTATTTCTTGTTTGTAAACTTTAGCCGCATTGAGCGTGCTATTTTTCTAGTTTTTGTGATATCCAAAATTTTATGTACTGCATTCCTTAAGGCCTTGGAAATTGCTTTACGTCTATAAGGATAATATTTTAATTTAGACTCCGTTTCAAGTATGTAATTCTTTGAAGGAATGTAGTCACTTGATATGGCCGATGGTTTTCCAGTATATTTAAATACGGATTGAACAAATTGGTTACCATTTACTAATTCAAATCCATTTTTTACAAATAAATTTGTTAGCGTCTCTAATGTAAAATGATAAGTATGCGCATTCTGAAAGTACGTTAGAAAATTAAATTCATAATTTTTATGCACCTCCTTAACACCTGGAACTTCAATATAGATTAATGTATTTTCATCAACTACATTTTTTATGGCCTCCAACTCTTCATTTACTGTAAGGATATGTTCTAAAACATGAGAATAGATTAGTACATCACATTTTTTCTCAAATTTATAGTCAGACAACATACCTACCTCTAAGTCAAGGTTATGAACTTCTCGTCCGTACTCTAAATATTCTCTCCCTAAATCAATTCCTTTTACATCGTGTCCTTTTTCACGAAAAACGTCTAGTATACCCCCAGCACCACATCCAACCTCAAATACATTCAATGGACGATTAGAAATCAAATTATATTTTTCAAGATATTTGTAAATTAATTTACCTTTTATCATTTGATTATCAAAGAACTTACTAGTGGCTGTTTCTTTTCCTACATACAATTTTCTGTATTCTACATTATAAAACTCATTGTAAGCGCTTTGTTTCATTCTTGGACTGGTATAAACAAGACCACAATTGACACATAAGTTAGTTTTCATGAACAAACCATATCTATCTTTTTCGCCTACAGTTTCTTTATCATCACTTTCGCAAATTGGACAAGTAATTTCTTCAAATTGATAGGATCCGTCTTTTACCTTTCTGTCAACCTCATCTTTCATTTTGTATTGAAGGTCATTCAGTTTTAATTCCGGTACGTTATCATTTTTCAATCTTGGTAAAAGCATTCTCATTATTTTTGGAAGAAATTTTTCAATCAATGGTTTTTAGGGATATACTTGTCCTACATATTCGCTAGCATTTTCAAAATCAGTGCAGGTGTTAATGTTTCCAAAAATGTTAAACTCGCACATTACTGTACCTGAGCAGTCAAAGAGAAAACTAGACTCGTCTAATTCACTACAGCCTCTTACATAAACGGAATGGTTGCCACGGTAATCAAAAACATGTGCTTCAATATTACATGGGTCAACATCGATAGAATCCAAGTGGGTTACTAGCCAAGGAAAATCTTCAGCGGGGTTCTTTGAATTGCATGGTTCCTTGGTTTTTCTGCAGGAGGAAACAGCTAATACAATCAAAAAGCAGGAAAGTAATTTTCCAAAATTCATTTTAAGCAATTATGTAAAAAATGATTAATCCAAATTTTCATTTAAATATAGAACTTTTAATTCATTGTATGAGTTTGGTAGATATTTTTTTAAGAAAGAAACATAATAATTATACGGTTTATGTTGATAATAAGTTCGCGGCTTCCTTGTAATAACTGCAATCGTTGGCAGCTCTAACACCAAAATAAAAACACCCTGACGTTTTTACATCAGGGTATTAATTTACTTTACAAAAGTACTATTTCTTAAATTTTACTTTGTAATTACTAGTTTCTTTGTCTCCTTAATCCCGTTGCTGGAAATGGTATAAAAGTAATTACCGCTGGCTATTCCTCGCAGGTTGAGATCAATAGACTGTTGTCCCGCAGTAAGATTTTGATAATTGTATCGTCTGAGTACTTTTCCCTGAACATCACTTACTGTGAGCGTAAGATTCTTAGCATCTTCTGCTAAATCAAATGTAACAGTAGTCTGATTTACTGCTGGATTCGGAAAATTCTTGCTTATTGACGGTCCGTTGTTACGGTTCTCCAATTTAAATCCAGTGTCTTCTAATTCAGAATTCCTAGAATTGCCATCCCACAAGACAAATTTCATCATCTTACGCTTGCTGTGGTGTTCCCCACGGTTAGCACTTTCTGGTCTCTGACCTTGTGTTTCGGATCTTTTACCGCGCTCTCCTTGCATTTGAGGTGTTGTTCCTTTGCTGCCAAATTTGTCACAATCGGGTCTTGCTCCGTGACCTTTATGCCCTCTTTTCCCTTTGCCAGATTTACACTGCTCTAATTCTTCAGCGGTCATGTATTTACTCATGATGGCTTTTGTTTCCGTTTTCCATGTTTCTTTAAACGGTTTCATTTCATTGGCAATACTGGTGAGCATAGTCTCATTTCGCTCAAGGATTGGTTTGAGTGCTTCACTGATTGCTCGTTTCTTGGTGCGATGTGCTTCCATTTGAGGGGCGAATTGCTCTTTTACTGCAGCTCTGTCATCTGCGTTTTGCATTTCGCTTTTCATCTGTTTTCTAATGGCTTTATGCTCTTGTTGGAGTTGGTTGGACTCTGCTCTCAAAGCTTCGACTTTTCTTAGGTCTGATTTATTGAAGGAAGCGTCCATCTTATCATGGTATTTCTTAAGTACTGGGATCACATTTTTTTCTTTGTATGCTTTCAACTCAGTTCTCATTTCTGGGTCCTGCTTTTTTTTGCAGGCTTTACCTTGCGCGAACATTCCTGTTGTCAGTATGCTAGCTATTAATATTAAAATCAAATTTCTCATCTTATAAAATTTTTATTGCTTTCAAATTAATTACACTACTATGACTATTTTGATTTGAATAGGTTTAACTCGACTCTCGTTTTTTTCGAAAAAAACAACCTCCTTCACTAATTTCTATTGTTTTGCAATGTGCTTATTGAAAAATGGAGGGATATTCAAGTTGAATTGGCATAAAAAACGCTTAATTTAATATTAAACCGTTACAACAAAACCATTATATGTAATTTGGAGAAACTATACTTTAACTGATAGTTAAGGGTATAAAAAAAACGAACTCAACAGAATTGAATTCGTTTTTACGTGATTTGATAAAAAGCTTAAAACTTAAAACAGGACTTTCCTGTGTACTTCTTAAACTTACGATTTTTCAATCGTTTTTTAAAGCGTTTCTTACTTTTCTTTTTCTTAGACCTGACCTCTGTTGATGAACTAGATACCTTTTTCGTAGCTACCTTAGTTGATCCTGCTTTTGCAGAAGTTCTGGAATTAGAATTGTTTATCTTTAAATCTTTCTCAGAATTTGGTTTCTCTTCTTTAATATCTCTAATAACAAACACCTCATCCATAGATACCTGACTGATATCGTACTTGTCATTGAGAATATCAATATCCTCAGTTTTCTTCCAATCTTCACGAGTGATGTTAGTCGTTTTGCCAGTCTCCTGAGCCTGACTCGAGGAAATTCCAAAAAGGAATATTAAAACTGAAAATAGTACTTTATTCATGTCTTCGTATTTTGTAAACTTACTCTTACTCTAAAGCAAATCGGATGCCACATTTCTATAAGTCACCTCGAAGCGTAAATCTATAAATTTGGTTCATTTCATTCTGAAACAGCACTTTAATGCTGATTCTATGTATGTAATATGCAATGTTATTATGTAATATTCAAGAATAAAACAATAAAATCAATACGTTGTTCATTTTTTAGCCTAATAATCTAAATTTTTACACAGAATATTTGATTTTAAACACTTCACTATTAGTGAAATACGCTTCAGCTTTAGGAAATCACGCTGCTTCTGTCAAAATTTTGTTAAAGTTGGAAGGCTTTCTTTAAAACCATATGCTTTACAATTGTTGAGACGACAAATAGCACTATAAGTTACATTAAATCAATTCTTTGTTGTCATCTTTTAAGCTTCTTAATTAAGATCATTAAAAATATAATCAGAAATTAAGCAACATTGCAAGAATTGTGACATGAAATAAAACCTCACCATTTTTATAGATAAAAAAATAATAATGAGTCATTTTTCAACATTTATAATAGATCAAAAGTTTTAAATTCTTCTTTAAAAAGAAAAAAATCATCTTCAGTGTGACACAATAATCTCTTTTTTACAAAAAATACCTGTTAATATCAAACCAGAATAGAGAATAACTTAAAATGTGCAGCGATAAATCAGTCTTTTGTCTAAAATGATGAATTGTAGTTAAGATTCCACGTTGAATTTTATAATTTTGCCACATTAAACGAATTCAACATGAAAAAATTAATAGTTTATTCTCTTTCAATAATTCTAATCGCTTCCTTTTCAAACTGCAACCAAACAACAAAAAAGGAAGCAGAAAAAGCGAAAATAGTTGCCGAGCGCGCTAAAGCAGAAGCAGATTCACTGAGACAAGTCATGGCACTCAATAAACAGCTTGAAGACGAACGCGCCTCCAGTCTGGGGCTCCCCACCACCTCCATCAAAGAAACAGGAAAACTCAACCCAGTCGATGAAGGACAGGTTGTCTCAAGCTTTCGCTCCTTTAGAAAAGAGCTCCTCGATATCATCAAAAACAAGGATGTAGATGGATTGATGGGCATATTGGACAATGAAATCAAGGCCGATTTCTCCAATTCAACGGGCAAGGAGGCATTCAAAAAGAAATGGAATTTGGATACCAAAGCCTCCAAGTCACTCGTTTGGCAAGAATTACGAAACGTAGTGGAATTAGGCGGCACCTTTGAAAATAAAGACAAAACAGTTTTTACTGCACCCTACATCTTTACTAGCTTCCCCCAAGGGTTTGACCCAAAAACTTATGGCGCAATCACAGGAGCAGGGGTGCGTATTAGAAACGCTCCGTCTAGAGGCGCTAAACAAATTGGAACCTTGTCTTTCGATGTAGTTCGACTACTACCCGATAATACCCCCATCTCAGAGGTCGTCGCGAAAGAGAAACACGTTTGGAAGAAAATCCAAATGCCAAATAGCCAAACAATTGGATATGTGTTTGGCAAGTATTTGCGGACTCCAAACGATTACCGAGCTAGCTTCGAACGTAAAGGTGATACTTGGAAGATGTTCTACTTTGTAAAGGGGAATTAATTAATGTTTAATGATTAGTGTTTAATGATTAATTATGACGTAAATGAACGTGGAATAATGATTAATGATTAGTGTTTAATGATTAATTATGACGCAAATGAACGTGGAATAATGATTAGTGATTAGTGTTTAATGATTAATTATGACGCAATGAACGTGGAATAATGTTTAATGATTAATTATGACGCAATGAATGTTGAATAATGTTTAATGATTAATTATGACGCAATGAATGTTGAATAATGTTTAATGATTAATTATGACACAAGGAACGTTGAATAGTGCTTAATGATTAATTATGACGCAAGGAACGTTGAATAGTGCTTAATGATTAGTGTTGAGTCCACTCCGGAAAGTCCTTTTTTGTTTTACTTTGATCAAATTAAAACAAAACAAAATATGTATTGCAAAATGATAGAATCCCATGAAGCATCAACATGGGAGAGCCGAATTGTACCGGGCTGGCGAACCACCGGGCTGTCGATACAGTGTTTGACCGGGCTGGCGAACCAGCGGACCGACAGCGTCGGCTGACCGATTTATAATTCTTGACTGTTTTATGCCGTAATATCCAGTCGGTATTACTTGCCCATTTGCGTCAAGGCAAAAACGAACAATAACAGCAAACTACATATTGTAATTTACAAAAATATGATTAAAGTTCTACAAAATTCGACTTTTCGGAGTAGACTCAGTGTTTAATGATTAATTTTGACGCAATGAACGTTGAATAATGTTTAGTGATTAATGATTACGCAATAAACGTGGCCGTATAGTGCTTAACGATATGGATTACACACCAAATTCAGCTTTCTTGGCATCTATCAAGTAAAAAACACCATGGTTACTAGACTGTTGTACCTTATTACGCTTACTTTGATCCTAGAGCAGCCTATCTTTGGTCAAACCGAAATTGCTATGAATGATTATGCAAAAACACTAGAACAAGCTAGAGGCTTTACGCGTCCTATTAACCTAGAAAAAAGAACAATATTTTACCTTACAAACGATTATCGGATTTCAGTAACCAAGGAAAAGAAGTATGACAGTATGCTCATTAAACTGAACTTGGATGATGGGAAAACAGTTGCCCAATTTAAGATTGATCCTGATGATTTTGACAAGAGCCATCCACTAAATAACCCTGCGAATATTGCGTTTGGTCCGTTTACTTTTACCTTAGAAAGTCCTACTGATTTGAAGATTGATCGGACTAAGTTCAACATTCCTTTTTACTTACCAATGAATCAACCTGCCAATGCTGTTGGGTTAATGGTTGATTTCAAGGGCGTACTTCGTGCTCAGTTTGACAATAATAGTGCTAGCGCTTCTTATCAATTTATGCTTTCCGATCAAAGTGATCAAAAAGAGCTCAATATAGATTCAGAACAGCTAACGAATCCTGTAACATGGAAAAACTATGTTATCAAATTTGATTTTGCAGGATCTGAAGGAGTATCATGCAAGGTTTCTCCGAAAGGCATGGATGAATTGCCACTTCACTTGCCGATCCTAAAAGGCGCCACCAATCCACCGCTTACTATTGATACGACAGCGTTTAAAGTGGATAGTTACTACTCCTACCCCAATCCTGACAACAAGGAGGAGATGCTGTATGGTGTAAACCTGTCCACTCCGAAGCCTGTTTATTCGCCGTATACTCATATTCAAATAACCGATTCTCAGCTGCAAAAAGCGGCATTGGCGTTTGGGGGATATTTTATTTGGCTCAAGCCTGATACGGACCTCCTTATGTTCCATAAGCCAGAATATGAAGTTCCCTTTGAGATCGGCATACCTAATGAAACACTTGATTTTGAAGGCGAATTCCAATTAACTTTTGAGGGTTGTACTGTTTTTCAATATGAGTTTTCAGCAGCAGCATCATTTGCCTTTATATTGGAGCATGATGGTAAGGAGGAAAGCTTTGAGTTTTCTTCTGAGTCGAATGATTCAAAAATAATAAGTTGGAACGGATTTGAATTGGAATTGCTAGAGATGATAGGTGACAAGCGTGTTCGATTGAAGGTGAGGAAAAAGTAGTAATCAAGGAACAATGATCTTGGAATCGACTACTTTAAACTCGGAAAGGAATAATGATATTTTCCCTAATTAGTGCCTGACCGAAAACACCAGTTTTTTAAGCAATGAAAGAGCGACCTGTAACTTATTCATTAACTAATGTGATCTGATATGCCTTCAGTTTCTACAAATAATCTAAAACTATTCAGCGATAAGCAAAAGAAATGGAATGTTTACCATAAGTAGTGCCTGACCGAAAACACCAGTTTTTTAAGCAATGAACGAGCGACCTGTTACTTTTTCAAAAAGTGAGAGGTCTTTACTTATTGAAAATCAATGCTTTACGGCTTGCAAAACCTCTCACTTCTGATAGAAGTAACAGGTTCCTCGTTCTTTATTCATTAACTAAT
>Ga0209186_1003952_pt1 | contig 10040 bp, 8 predicted proteins | sample SidtaG_FD_187426 | JGI IMG/M metagenome (GOLD analysis project Ga0209186, IMG submission 187426) | Marine algal microbial communities from Sidmouth, United Kingdom - Sidmouth_Male2 metaG (SPAdes) (version 2) | ecosystem: Host-associated > Algae > Red algae > Unclassified | place: Sidmouth, United...
AAGGTTTCTTGATTACAGGATGTCTGAGCTTGGGCGGTCTTCATCGGTAGGATATGTCGTTGATAAACATAGCTTTACCGAATTCTGGAGCCGCTCAAGCTCTCTATTTGTGAGATTTCCGGGCTAGATCTGTGCCGTCACTTCTGAGTAGTCGACTACGGAATTTCTTAATCTTCTTCGGCGCTTTGTCGAGAGAAGCTAGCCGATCATCTCCGACTCGAGCTGTAGCTGGGAGGCCGTTGCAATCAGTGCTCAGCCAAACAAGATCTGCCTGAGTCTCAGGACTCGCATCAACGAACCCGACAAACGTTAGAATGTGAGCTGAGACAGCTGGTCTGCGATCCTGTCTAGATTGACTCGCCGGAATTGCTTCGTTTTACCAGCATTCCCCCAATTAAACCGCAGCAGAGGGTGACGATAGCATTGAAGGGGAAGAACCATTCTGATGCCAGCTTAGGCCGCGAGGCGATAATCGACTGGGCCACATCTTCCTTACCGAACATTTCCAGAATAGACACCAGTTCGGGACGGAACCACGCCACAAGCAGCATCGACAACAAGGTCCCGACTATCAGCCCTACTGAGCTGGTCTTCAGCCTCACTAGCGCTGCAAAAAGGATTCCTAGGAGTGGGCCGTAGGTATACGCCACCATTCCGAAGGCAAGGCCGATCAGGTCACTATCCTCGTTCTGCTGGTGAATTCTCCAGAGAAGAATTGCGGCAAGAGTCAGGAGGATTCCCCAGATCAGAACCGCAACGCGGGAGATGAAGACCATTCTCTCGCCCTGACCATCGGCTTCCATCTTCTTTTGACCGAAGATGACAGATAGGCTTGTCTGGGAAAGAGCCGCTAGGATCGAGTCGAGGCTGGATATCGCCGCTGCAAATGCGCCAGCGAGAATTAGGCCACTGATGCCGACGGGTACCTCACGAACGATCCATGCAGGAAAGACGTTATTACTACTGTCAGCGAACTTAGCGGCAAGGCCAGCATCAGGAGTATTGACCTGATACCAGGCGAACAGCCCGGATCCGACCGCGAGCATAAGCAGCGTAACAAAAAGTGACAAGCTACTGAAGCACATCGCTTTACGTGCGTCACTGACGTTACCACAACAAAACATCCGCTGGGTATTGAGTTGGTCGATGCCGAAGGCGGCGAAGTTCTGGAAGGGCATGGCGATCAATCCCACCCAGAGGGTGTAGCGCAAGGCAGGGTCCTCGAATGGGGTCGTCAGATCTAGCCAGCGCATCTTGTTGACCGCTTCCCCATCGATCGAAATCTGGTTCTGCGCCACGATCTCGCCCCAGCCGAGCCCCTTGACCAGAAGGAAGAAGGAAAGCAACCCACCAAAGATAAACAGGCAGAATTGCATGACATCGGTCCAAATGACCGTCTGCATGCCGCCCATCAGCGTCCAGAGAATCGCCACCACACCGATGATGACGATGCAGGTAATCGGAGCCATACCAGTGACCTCCTTAAGAATGATCGCAGTGACTAGTACCCGAACGCTTTGCCCTAGGATCGAGCCGACCGAGAAGAGACCGGTGACAAGTCGCCGGATCGACTCACCGAGACGGTTGCCCATGAAGTCATAGGGGCTGTAGATCTCCTTTTCATAATAAAGAGGCACAAGCCAGTAAGACACAAGGAGCCGGGCGATGATCGATCCGATGCCCCATTGCAAATAAGTCCAATCGCCTTGCATACCAAAGACGATCCCAGGCACACCAATAAATGTCAGGGCACTGATCTCGGTGGCGATCATCGATCCACTGACTGCCCACCATGGAAGTTTTCGCCCGCCCAAGAAGAAATCCTTAATCGTCGCCTGCTTGCCACTCATCTTATGACCGACCCAGGTAGTAAGAATCAGGTAGGCAATGAGGACTAACCAGTCTAGGGACGTGAACAGGCCGCTCGAATCAGGTGCTGCGGCTTGACCGAGTATGGGAAGAAAAAACTCCATGAGAGACTCCTAAGCCGAAGCCGGCATCAAGTCGAGGCCCCGCTTGCCCTCATGTCACGGTGATGGAACAGATGGGAAGCGCGACGATTTCGACTGCGTTCACAAAAAATCCAACCTCGGTAGCATCCATGCGCATCCTCATCACCGCCGGGCCTACCCAAGAAGCCATCGATCCGGTCCGCTTTCTCTCGAACCGTTCTTCCGGCAAGATGGGCTATGCCATCGCCGAAGCCGCTGCTCGAGCTGGTCACCAAGTCGTCCTCGTCAGTGGCCCGACCCGGCTGGAGGCACCAGACGAGGTCGAATTGCATCCAGTCCGAACCGCCGCAGATATGTATGAGGCAGTCGCCAAGCAAATTGGAGACTGCGATGCGGCGATCATGGTGGCCGCCGTCGCAGACTATCGTCCCGTCGCTGTCGCAGAACAGAAGATCAAGAAGACGTCGGGCGACGGAGAAACGCTGAGTCTCGAACTGGAGCGCACAGAAGACATCCTAGGTAGCGCGCGGACCAAGATGGGCTTCGAGGGCACCCTCGTCGGGTTCGCCGCCGAGACCGAAAACCTCGAGGCCAATGCCCGCGATAAGTTGCGCCGTAAGAACTGCGATCTGGTGGTAGCGAACGACGTGTCTCGCTTCGACATCGGATTTGACTCCGACAACAACGCCCTCACCCTCCTTTTCGCTGACGGTCGCCGGGAAGAACTTTCCGACGCCCCGAAGTCCGAGCTCGCCGTCGAACTGCTCCGCCACATCGAAGCCATCGAAAGAGCGTAATTCCCAGCCCCCATCCCTTCATGACACCATTCGCCCAGACCGCCATTGAGGCCGCCAAGATCGCCGGACAGATGCTCCGGGACAACGCCGCCACCGACTTGACGGTCAACGAAGAGCTCAAGTATGACCTGAAGCTCGAACTCGACGTCCAGTGCCAAGACGCCATCTCCGAGCACCTGCTCGCGGCCTTCCCCGGCCACGCCATCCTCGGTGAAGAGGGGCTCGCTGGTGATCAGAGCAGTCCTTACCAATGGATTGTCGATCCGATCGACGGCACGGTAAACTTCTTCTACGGCATCCCCCACTACTGCGTTTCGATCGCGCTCCGCCACGAGGACCAGTATCTGGTCGGAGTCATCTACGACCCCTGCCAGGACGAACTCTGGCTCGCTGACGAGGGCAAGGCCACGCTTAACGGCCGACCAATCACCGCCAGTGTCCGCGATCAGCCGTCGAAGGCCGCCTTCACCATCGGTTTCTCCAAGTCGGCATCCACCATGGAAACCGGCTTCAAACGCTACCGCCTGATCGCCAGCCAAGTGCGCAAGACCCGCATGCTCGGCAGTGCAGCTCTCGCCATGGCCTACGTCGCGACCGGCCGACTCGACGCCTACATCGAGGCTCAGATCAGCCTATGGGACATCGCCGCTGGCATCCCCTTGATCGAAGCCGCAGGCGGAAGAATCCACCTGACTCCTCTTCCAGCCGAGCACGGCGACAGCAAGTTCAGCATCACCGCCTCGAGCGCTGCACTGCACCCGTTCTGCTTGAAGGCGGTCGCAGAAGCGGATGCTGGATAGGTAGATAGGCCCCTCAATTCGGGTTCCGACATCCGCTGAAACGGCTATGTCCGCTACGCTCCCAATCAGACTTAGCTCGCTGAAGGCTCGGTCTTGAATGACAGAGCATACAACTGATCCCCATCAAACAAGGTTCACCCCGCCCAGTCCCCTACTCCTTTTCCGGAGCCCCTCGTCGCAAGCTCGTCTGAAGGCATGCCGTGGACTTGAGCCCGCATCCGAGCCGCTCCCGGGTCGAACTCCAGATCGCCGCTGGCTACTACCCATCCTCTCCTGAGGAAGGCAAAGAGCTGCGCGAGAAGATCTCGGTCGCCCTGGGAAGAGTTCCAGATGCGTCGCCAGCAGAAGCAGGCACGCAAGCAGGCTGCCAACGCTTAGTCCTACTGGGGGCTCGGCCTCGTTCGCATCGACCGATCGCCCTTGTGGCGTCGCTTTCTTCTGGGAGGGGCGCTTCTTGTGTACTCGGGAAGCGATTGCCGCCCTGTGCGATTGTGGTATCTTAACTCCGTTTTTCTAGTCTTACCCTGTGTCCAATGTCCTCTTCCCGCCGTGCTCGATACGGCTGCCTGTTCCGGGCCCTCCTTCTCTTAGCCCCGCTCCTGTTGCTCATCATCGGCGGAGAGATGTTTCTTCACTGGCGACTGGGCCACTCCTTGGCCTTTGCCGAAGATGAAGCTGATCCTGTGTTTCGTTTTGATCCAGAGTTCGGATGGGCGGCGATTCCCGGGATCGATCTCACACTCGAAACCGGAGAACGAGTCCGCACCAATAGCACTGGTTTCCGCGACGTTGAGTTCATCGCTCCAGCTCCAGGGAAATCGGGAATTCTGTTCGTCGGAGATTCTTATACTTGGGGATATCAAGTCGAACGTGAACAAAGATTTAGTAATCTCGTCTCCGAGCGCTTCGCCGATAGCTATCGCACCTACAACTTCGGTGTTACTGGCTACGCGACCGACCAACAACTCCTTCTGGTTCGCAAGTATGCAGCCGCTTGCCGCCCGGCGGTCGTCATCCTTCAGTATTGCAACTGGAATGACGATAACGACAATTTGAGTTCGGCCCAAGGACTGTATGGAAAACCTTATTTTGTTCGTGATGAGGCCGGAGAGCTCGAGCAACGGGGACTTCCAATCGCAGAGATCGAGCCCCTCCGCGCCGACAACGTCCCGTGGCTGTCGCGAATCAGTCTTGCCTCCCGTTGGCTCAACCTACAGAAGCGTCGCCCGCCAGCTCCTCCCAAGGATCCGCTAGTGACGCCGGCCTTGATCAAAGCTGTGGCGAAGGAAGCCGAGGCAGTCGGAGCTGAGTTTCTTCTGGTTCTCGTGCACGATGCACCCAAACTGGAAGCAGCGCTGGGCGACGACATTTCTATCCTGTCGATGGAGTCGGTTAGCCGCCTACCCTCGGGAGAATGGGACTTGACCAACACATTCCCTGACCGTGGCAATCACTGGACACCGAAGGGGAACAGACTCGTCGCGGACAAGATCAGCGCCGAATTGACCCGGCTATTCGGGGAGTAGCTTCGCTAGCGCCGCCGCGCACGCCTCCGTCACCGGCCCAGGGCAGGTGGAGAGTGGCGTGTTGTTGACCGCCAAGATCGGCTGGACTCCGCGTAGACTGGAGGTCAGGAAGGCCTCGTCGGCTGTGGCCAAGGCATCGATTGGGGCCTTCTCCTCGTGAACTTCGATGCCGGCTCCACGCGCTCCTTGGATGACCTGGGATCGGGTCACTCCGGGTAGGCATCCAGTGGTCAGCGGCGGGGTGACAAGACGTCCATCGAGGACCACGAACAGGTTACTGGTCGCTCCCTCACTGAGGTTTCCCCGGGTGTCGGAAAGAATGGCCTCGTCGGCGCGGCGGGTCTTGGCATAGCGCAGAGCCAGCGCGTTCTCGGCATACGACGTCGTCTTGATCCCAGCGGTAGCGGACGTCGGATTCCGAGTGAACGGGACATTGACCACCGAGGCGTTGCCGGTGACCTCGGCCAAGCGGTTGGCGGTGATAAGAACGTTCGGGCGACTCGACTGGCCCGGAATCGGGATCAGCCCACGGTCGCCGCCGGTGACGGTAATCCGGATGCGCGCTTCGGTGCCTGGCGTCCCCAGCGAGTTGGCCTTGAGCAAGTCGTCGATGGCGGTCGCGACCTCGGCCTCGGTCGGCACACCCAGCTCGAACACCGAAGCCCCTGCGCACAACCGCCGATAGTGTTCGTCGAGCCCGAACGGTCGCCCGCCAAACGTCCGCAGCGTCTCGAAGACACCGTCGCCGAGAAGCAGGCCAGCATCGCTAACCGGAACGGAGGCGTCGCTGTGCGAGGCCGGGAGGAGTCGGCCATTGAGCCAAAGCATCGGGTTCATGAGAATCGAATCAGAAGGGGAAACTAGCGGCGCGTCACCAACCCCCAATACCAGTCAAAGATCTGCTCGCCAGCGAAGATCCAGACGACCGCGCCGGCAGCGAGATACGGTCCATAGGGAATGCGCCCGCCTAGGTCTGCCTTGCCAATCAGACGTGTGATCAGCGGCACAATACTCCCCATGATGGCGCTGGCACCGACGGTGAATAGCACTCCCTGCCAGCCGATGAACGTGCCGATCATGCCAAGGAACCAGACGTCGCCAAGCCCCATGGCCTCACGCGGAATGATGACCGACTCCGCCGTTCCCTTCGCCGTCTTCAGGTCTTCTAGGCTGAGCTTGAACCCGTCCGTCTCGATGCTCAGCTCCTCGGCCTGCACGACCAGGGTGGCGTTGTTGTGCGCCTTGCCATTGAGGACACATTTCTCGCAATCGACGACAAGGCGGTCGGACTTGCGGGCGAATAATTCCCACCAGGAGAACTCGTCTTCCCCGATCTTGAATACCGGCGGCTCCTCCTCGTTCGGCTGGGTGATCGACCACGTCTCGGCCTTGTCCAGCTTCACCTTCTTTTTACCAAAGGCCAACTTTCCGGCCTCGACCACCGCCCAGAGAATTCCCATGCCAGCGAGCCCCCCGATGACCGAGCGGAGCAGTCCTTGGCCTGGACCGGTGGTATTGTGTAGCCCTAGAATCAGACAACTAGCGATCAGTCCGATGACCGCGCCGGTGATGTTGATCCGGTGGGGAATGATGAAATGGTCGATATCGATGAACGTCGCCGTGATCAACAGAGCGAACAACAGCGCCATGACCACCGCATGGCCAAGCGGGAAAGTGAGTGAGGCGGCGAGAAAGGCCAAGGCTGTCAGCAGTTCGACGAACGGATAGCGGAACGAGATCGACTCCTTACAGCCCGAGCACTTGCCCCGCAAAAACAGCCAACCGAAGATCGGGATGTTCTCGCGCGCAGGAAGCTGGCGTTGACACTTCGGACAAAACGACCGCTTCGGCTTGTTCACCGAAATCCCCAGCGGCAGCCGATAGACGACGACGTTCAAGAACGAGCCGATACACGCCCCGAACAAAAAGAAGGCGAGATGCTGGACGAGTAGAACAGCATCCAGAGTGGCGATAGCGAGCGTCGGTGGCAAGGCGGTGAACTGGGGAAAGAGGAGGTGAATCGGCGGAACGATGAAGCTTGCCCGCAGTAGGCCGCTGTGGAAAGTAGATTCGTAAGATGTACGCCTCGCGCAACACCCTTCCCCTCCCCTTCCTAGCGGCCGCCACCGCCCTGGCTGTCGCCGCAGTTCTCGCCTGTTGTACCGGAATCGATCGGCCCCCCCGACAAACCGGCTCACCGAGCGTCATCGCTCTGGCCCAGAACTACGGCCTTGTCGACCTAGGACAAGAGGTGCCGTCGATCGTCATCGAACTACGCTACGGCACCCCGCGCAATGCCTCGAACACCGTCCTCTACCCCGCCGACATGCCGTGCCTAGTCCGCCCCGGTGTCGCACGTAAACTCGCCATCGTCCAAGCCTACCTCGAGCAACACGGTCTCGGCCTGAAAATCTGGGACGCCTACCGCCCGCCCGAAACCCAAGAACAACTCTGGGAACTCTCCGGCAAGAAAAGTAACTATGTAGGCAACCCCGCCAAGGGTTGGTCCGCTCACTGTTGTGGAGTCGCCGTCGATGTCACCCTAGTCGATAGCGTCGGCAATGAGCTCGCCATGCCCACCGACTTCGACGTCCTCGGCCTCCGCGCCCACGCCATCTACACCGGCTCGAACGTCGATGTGCGCGAGCGTATGCGCCTACTGCACAAGGCCATGGAGGCCGCCAAGATGCAGTTCTACCACCGTGAGTGGTGGCACTTCAGCGACGCCGACTACTCGCCACTGGGCAAGGAACTTGTCGTCTTTGGCCACCGCATCGGCCTGCGACTCCCCGGCTCCACGCCTGCGATGTAGCGGCCCAAAACCGAACTTAGCGTTGGGATAGACGGAGACCCGACAGTCATCGGGCCTGGCCCCCGTCCCGGTAGAGGATTAGACCTCCCCTACCGCCAACGCCACTTAGTCAGCCCTTTCAAGCTGCGGACGAAAATTTCATTTCCGGCGACCGCGAGGTGGGCCCAAGTAGAGTCGTTTGGACTGACTTCTACCTTACCAAGTTCCTTCAAGCTTTCTGGGGTGGCCTGCCAATAAAGTAAGTCCCCCCGTTGATCAAGCGCTAGTATTCGGTCGCCATTGGCGACAAGTGACCAATACTCGCCAAATTTCTTTTCGCTCGCCCAGCGGACCTCCCCTGTCTCTAACTCGACACAGTGAAACCGCTTGTCGCGACCGAAGAAGTAGGCGTGACCGTCACGAAGGATCGGCGAGGTCATGTAGCCTTCGAGCTTGTGCGCCCAAGCCTTCTCCGCATCCCACTCGCCGCCGTCCTCGGTGACCGAGAAGCCATAGCTGCCACCGCCGTAGGTCGCGGTGAAGATCAGGTCGCCTGCGGGAGCCGGAGTGAGGATATTCATTCCGCGAAAGGCCTTCACTTCATAGCGCCAAAGCTCATTCCCGGTGGCCGGATCGATCCCCCCGAGGTGGCTTCGGGTCTGGGCCAGGATCTGCTCATGCCCCGCCAGCTTGGCCAGAACTGGAGAGGAGAAGGCACTGCCGAACATGGCTCGTCGGTCTTCCATAGCCCGCCAGACCGTAGATCCATCCGAAACCTTCAGCCGTGAGACCGCGCAACCAGCCTGAACATACAGCGCATCGCCTGTCACCAGTGGCGAGCTGACAAAACCAAAGCCCGGAATCTCCGTGCCCTCACGCTCAGCAAAGTCTACCACCCATTGCTCCTCGCCAGAATTCGCGTCTAGGCAGACCAGCACGTCGCGCATGCCCGCGACGTAGAGCTTTCCATTCGCTACCGCAGGCGTACTGCGCACCCAGGAGCCGTTCTTGGCCGCAAAAAATGGCACTTTCATCGAGCCATCCCACGCCTTCGACCACTTCTCGGCACCGCTCTCTCGATCGAACGCCCGAACCACTTCCTGCTTCTTCTTGAGGGTCTCGACCGAGAAAACCAAGTCACCCGAAACCACTGGCCCCGCATAACTCTCCCCCACCTCAACCGACCAGACCTTCTCCAGTCCCTCAGAGGTCAAGTTCGCTGGCCACTTGCTTCCCTTGCTGACAAAACCATCCCGACTCGGCCCCCGCCATTGATTCCAATCCTCGGCACCAACCGTTGAGAACCAACTGGACACAACAAAAAGGCAGAGGAGGTGACAGGAGGAACAACGCTTCATAGCGAACAAGATACGGCCACGGCAATAGGACGGTTGCAACCTTGCCCCTAGTCTCCGGCCAGCTGGTCAGCCGTTTGACTTAAACCTCAGATTTTAAGTAAATCCTTCTATCGCCAGTCCTCTAGACCATCTGTCCAAGCGCAAGTCGTGGAACCCTTAAAGAAGGCCTCCAAGAGACAAGCGATGGAGCAAATCTTGCGCTACAGCAAAGTGCCGAGGATAAATGTATACGCGTCTGCGCCAATCAAGGATGGGGTCCTGATCCTAAGCACTTCGCCTCCTCAGCAGGAGCAGCAGACCATCGCAGGCGTGATCCTATCCCCAGCTTGAAGCAGGACCTCTTATAGGTTCCGGAAGTGCTCTAGGTTCGGCAAGACTTTGGCTCATTGGGATCTACCGCTCTTGGAAATTTCAGCTATCAGAACAAAGCTGAACAGCGAAATCTTAATGGTGTTCGACTGCCGTCCAGACAATGTGTTCCGAGCTTTGGAGAATGGGGACCTATTCCCCATCAATATTCAAATCAAAATTTCCCCCTCAAATTCATAAACGTCACCAGAACCCAAAACCTCGATACCGCATTTTGGACCGACGAAGTCCTCGGGAATCGATGGCAGAAACGACCGCGTGACCTAAACCCTTCGCTCACCTGAGCACGAGGTTTTCACGAAGTAGAAGTTACTATTAGGGGGTGAAAGTCTGACTTTCTAAGCGTCACTTGAAAATAATCACACTTTCCACTTGTACTATAATTACAGTGGATATATTGGGCAAGCATGGATCTTCGAACAACCATGCTTGCCCTTGCGGATCACT
>Ga0209186_1003955_pt1 | contig 10035 bp, 13 predicted proteins | sample SidtaG_FD_187426 | JGI IMG/M metagenome (GOLD analysis project Ga0209186, IMG submission 187426) | Marine algal microbial communities from Sidmouth, United Kingdom - Sidmouth_Male2 metaG (SPAdes) (version 2) | ecosystem: Host-associated > Algae > Red algae > Unclassified | place: Sidmouth...
CCCGCGCGGCTGGACCCCAGAAGGTGTTAACCCGCCGGAAGACACGTTCTCATGGGACATCGGCGGGTACCCGGAGACGGTGAGCAGCGACCACGTGCCGGCCGCGCAAGACCCGCTGGGGGACCCTCAGTAGCTCATCCAAAACCTCGGCGTACCAAATGAGGTCGTAGTGCCCAAAAGGCACAAGCACACTGGCAAGGAGTTCGCTTTGGAGGCCTTCGTGGTTCACGAGGTCGCCGACGACGGCAAGCTGCACCTGTGCATCCGATGGTCGGGCTACCACCCGGATGAGGCAGCCCTCGAGTTGGCCAGTCGGTTAGACCTCCGCATGGTGCACCAGTATACGCGGCGCGTGGGCCTACGACTCGAAGAAGCGGTGGCGGTCGTCGACTTTCTCGCCTAAGGGAACCCCCCCGGGGGGACACGTGGTTTTCAAGTTTCGAATCGTCGCGGAATTTCGGCCAACGACACGTACTTCGTTGGGGGACACGTGGCCGCGGTGGGGACCATCGCCGCCGTCCGGCGACACGGCGACCCGCCCCATGGCCACGGTGTCGGGCCAAGTCGATCGGGCATCGTGGACGTGCCCGGACGGGGGTGTGTGTGTCGGCAGACCCGCGCGGACTGTTGGGGCTGCGGATGTGCAGGCGGAATCAGGTGGGGGTCCGGTTCAAGGAGCAGGGGGAGCTCTCGTGATTGATACGCAAATGACCCGCGCGGGGTTTATTGGTCGCTGACATGCCGACTGGCACCGTCGACGCATGTACACCTCCTACACTACGAGCTACTACTATGGCCCCCGTGGGGCGATCTCATCCCTCCCGTCGTAGTCCGTTCCACCCGCCTCGGCTCAACGCTGCCCTGACGCGAGCCCACCCCACCCTCAGACGGGGATAACGCGCGAGCGCTGCGCCGGAGACTCCTCTTGGTGCCCGTCGCGGTCGCGCTGGTGCTGCAGACGACGGTCCGCCCCACCGGCAGCCACGCGGGTCTCGTGGAGGAGGGCTGCACGGATGCCACGTCGGTCCACGAGTTGAAGAAGCTCCTCCACTTGCCGGGGAGGGACCCCGGGGCTGTCGTGGGGCCACTGCCCGAGAGATTCGCCAAGGGACACCACGGTGTGGCACAAGCCGGCCCTCAAGGTCCCCGTGGTGTCCCCGCGGAGCTTTCCACGGTCGCAAGCAACAATTCGCGCAAACTCCTGGGGCACGCGATCCGATGGCACGAGGTCCAGTTGGTCGACAGCCGCGTCGGGGATGTCTTTGTGCTCCACGGGGTCGAGCGAAACGATCTGGCTACCCAGGGAGTTTCCCGGAGAGGGGGCGTTCGACGCGTTAGGCGGCGAGGGACTCACTGTGGACGATCCTTAGACGGCGGTTACCACAAAGGAAGTAGGCGGTGCGGACCCACCCCCGGGGCAGGGAGGTCCCCGTGCAGCCGAGATGGCGGCGGCCCAACCCCCGCGGGCATCGCCATACCCGCGTGGCTCGAGGATGTCCGCGGTGTACGGCAAGTTGAAAGGGCGGAGACCCTTGGCGACAAAGACGCGCGTCCCCCCGTCTCCCGCCTCGAGGTCGACCCAGACCCATCCTTTGCCGTCACGACGGTCAACACTTCGGGCTCAGAGGCGATAGCGGAACTCGTCCATATCGGGGACCTGGTCCGCGAGGTTCAACAACGCCGAGAGAGCGGCGGCCGTCTCCCCGTTGGGGCCCTCGGCGCCGGAGCAGATGTTCGCCGGCCCAAAGGAACGGATCCAGTCGATAAACCGAGGTGGGAAGCGCCACATTACCCGACGGTTGCGAAACGTGTTGAGGAGGGCGATCGCCGCCCTGAGGGCCCACTCGCTGCGGAAGACGGCCCACGGGGTACGTCGCCCCGCGTGGAGGTCTTCCGCAGCATACGCGTGGACCCACGGGAGTTCCGACATACACCCGTACGGGACCTCCACCCCGGACCACCACGCGGGAGTCGGAAAGTATAAGCGCGACCGGGTCGCCCTCGCGCGGCTCGAGTACTGCGATAGGTGCCCGCCGAAGAGGTGACCGGTGAGCCCGCCCCGGTGGTTGCGGGCCGTCGTCAACTGGGCCGTCGTGGGGCCCTCCAAGTCGGCCTCCTCGATGAAAGGCGGCGGCTTGAAGTTGAAGTCGAAGGTCAGCACCAACGGCGGGTCCGCGGGGGGGTCATCCATGAACCCGAGGTACGAACGGCGGTAGCCCACCTCGCGGCGACACCGCACCACGTTGATCGACGAGGATCGGTCGTCCAGGGACGGTACGCGGGCGTGGGGCATCGTGGTGATCTGCTTCGCGCACGGATTGGCGGGGCTCGCCGGGTCGATCCCTCGAAGCGTCGCGAGGGCTAGCGTCGCGGTTACGTCCGGACGCGCCTCCTCGCGCGACCACGCCGGCTCTCACGTCGACTGGTCTGGCAACACGGGCAGGAGGCCCACGGCGGTGCGGTACATGATCTTCTCGTCGGCCATAGCGGTGAAGAACACGGGCACAGATGCGGAGAGCTGCGGTGGCCGCCGGGTCCTCGGAGGGAAGGGGAGCCCGCGTGGGCCAACAGACAGAGGAGGCGACGGACACCCCGCGGTGTGGGGAGGGGGCAGCTCGTTGTGGGGTGGGAAGAGGAAGAGAGCGACGGATGCCGCGGGGGTGGTGACCCGCGGGTGAAGAGGACGGGGGTCTCGTCGCGGGGCGGGTGACGTGGTAGAGTGAGCGGAGTTACGCAGTTGGGAGGTGTTGAGCATTGCTCAGCAATTCCATTTGTTTGTACTTACCCGGTTGAGCACTGGGACTCAATTATGGGTATTTACCTATACACTTGCTGTATGTTTTGTATTTTTGTGTACTTGATTTGGTAGTCTCGGAGTGAGCACTCGGTGCTGGGGTGACCTCGGGGAGACTTGTGTGGGGAGGTGCATGCCCCGTTCTGGGAGGTGTGCAGCGGCCCTCGCGCCCTGAGAACTGTGGCACGTGCGTGTGCTCCGAGAGCGGGCTTCCTGACGACCCGTTGTGGGGCCGCCTGGGGTACATTAGGTGGCTGGACTCGGCCCAGGACCTCTACCATAGTAAAGTAACGCACCCAATCAACAACACCGACTTCACAGGTTATGGGTCCAGTGCAGGGGTTGTCAGGATATGTATTTCGGGGCGAAATAGGATACGGATACACGCCGATGCCGCGTATCTAATTACGGATAACTTTCTTGACTCAGATCCGGATACGGCTATCTGCCTCCGAAACCGGATTATTATGTAGAATATATCCGTATCTGGATACAATTATCGTATCCGACTATATCCGTACAAGTCCGCCAGACAGCTCAATTAGAGCCAGAGACGGACACCATTCAGACACTTTTCGAGTGCCACAAGGACGTCAAGTACGACGTGACATTCACATGTGATGTGTGTGCCCCAACGGGCGCGGTCCAGGCGGATCCCCGCCGTTTTTGTTGACGGTCGTCCGAAGGACCATTCTGAATCTCGTGTCACACTTTGTTGATGACGCGAGCGGGCCGAGTCGCGTGATTGAACGGTTTCTTCCGTGTCGGACAGGATCGCCGCTTGTCGCTTCAACATGTTTGCACATGAATCGCCCGATTTTCGGACCGTGAAAAGAGAGGTCGACTGCGTTTTAGTGGAATTCTGCCGGTGCGAGAAGTCTAATCATCTTGTATATCCCTGTATCCTGACTCTCATATCTTGGATACGGATCTAATATAATCTCGCAATTCTTGTCGGACAGGATAGATATACCCTCTCCTCTCTTTCTTATAATGCATTTAGGATACGCGTCGTCGGCGCGTATCCGAAGTAAATACGGATATAATGCATGGATATATTCCTCCGGGATATATCCATGACAACCCCTGGTCCAGTGTCGCTGGTGGTCATCGTCGTCCTCCGTGTTGTTGTTGGCGGGACGACCTTGGCTGGGTTGCCGTGTATTCCGGCGTCGGGCAGACGGGTGTAGCCTCCCACGTCGTCAGTGCCGCGCCTGCTGGCGTGGTTGTCATCTTCATGTCGGAGTACGGCCGCTACGCTGGCCCTCGCTTCGCGCAGCTGGACGACGACTACAAGGTCTGGGCTGTGTACTGCTGTGCCCAGATGATCAAGGAGAAGGCTTGGGCGGCGGTTCTGCGGACCGCCCCGCGTCTGGGAGCGGTGCCAAGAGCGACGTTGCAGCTGAGGCGTGGGACCTCCGGAACGAGTCGGCCCTGGCGACTATCCAGATGTCGGTCAAGCCGGTTCATCTTTATTCGGTGACGGCGGTCAGTAAGGCCAGGGAGGAGCGGGATGCGCTCAAGGGCCTCTTTGAGGCGCGCGACATTGCACGCCTGCAGCAGCTCATGCATGAGCTGAGCAGCCTCAAGCGGATCGGCGACGAGAACATCATCAAGTACACGTCGCGCGCCAAGGGCATCCGTCAAGAGCTCTCCATGCTGGGAAATCAGGTGGACGAGAACGCGCTTGTCCTGAAGATCCTTTCGGGTCTTCTGGCCGAGAAGGACATGATCAAGACCGTCCTGGAGAAAATGGACTGGAAGTGCAACCTCGCTGACGTGATCGCCACTCTGCTCACGGTGAAGCAGCGGGGGAGCCATGGTCGGTCGTCCTCGGCGTCCGGGGTCAAGTCGCACGCGTTTGCGTCAATGGCTTCTGAGAAGCCATTGGACAAGCGCGCGGTCGTTTGCTACTACTGCGACAAGAAGGGGCACGTGAGCCGCGAATGTCTCAAGAGGAAGGCTGACGACGCCAAGGGAAACAAGAAGCCGAATGGCGGGCGTCGTGAGGGTGGCGGGGGAGGTGGTGCACCTCCCCGCGCCGCATTGGCCTACGCTGCGTCTGCAGGCCAGTCAGGGAAGCTCAACGCTTCCGGGAGCACCAGCGGGTCCTCGACCTGGGTGTTAAACTCGGGTGCGACCAACCATATAGCCGCCCGGGAAGCGGGTTTCACCGTTAAGACGACGGGGAGAGGGGCCATGGTCTCTCTAGCTGACGGCCACAAGGTGCCCACCAAGGGGCACGGATACGCGTCCTTGGACGTGGGAAAGGGAAACATCACGGCTCGCATGGTCCTCGGTGAGGCCATGCTTGTGCCGGATCTGACATACAACCTTCTGTCGGTCCGAGCGGTCGACGGCTGCAGCGGTGCAGTGGTGTTCGCTGGCGACGCCAGCTACATCCTCAGTGATGGGGAAGCGGTGCTCGCAAGCGGAGTTTTGAGCAACGCGTCTGTCGTCGGCTCGGTCAATGAGTCGGAGAACTACGTGCTCAAGGTGACGCCGGTCACGGCGTCGGCCAGAGCCGCCTCCACACGCATTGAAGTCGAGGCAGAGCTGTGGCACTGCCGGTTCAACCACTTGGGTTTTGAGAACCTCAAGCAGGTGGTTGGGATGGTCGATGGGATTCTATCGACAGTAGCCGGCGCCAAGCGGGTGCCTGGTACGGTGTACGTGCCGTGTGTCGACGGAAAGATGGCGCATTCTCCGCATCATCGCTTGACAACGACCGCCACCAAGTGCGAGTTGGTTCTCACGGACGTTGATGGCCCAATGACGGCGGCGCTGGGCGGCTCTGTGTACTTCGTGACGCTGATGGAATACTCCACTGGGTTCATCACGGCGACGCCCATCAAGTCCAAGGGCATGACTCCGGATGTCTTCAAGGCCCGCATCAAGCAGCTGGAGACCCTGACTGGGCTCAAGGTGAAGCGGGTTCGTCACGATGGCGCGAAGGAGTACGTTATCCGTGACCTCCGAGCCTAATATGAGGACAAATGCTTTACGTCCAAGAAGACGGCGCCGTACTCTTCGCAGCAGAACGGGAAGGCTGAGCGCGCCAACCGGTGCATCATGGAGGGCGTTCGTGCCGCTCTTCTGGACGCCGCAGCGGGAGAGGAGCTGTGGGCTGAGGCTTTTTCATCCGTCATCCACGTGCTCAACTGATCCCCCAAGGCGGGTCAAGATGTGACACCGCTCGAAGCCCTCACAGGGAGACGCCCCGAAGTGAAGGGAGTTCGCGCCTGGGGGAGCCGGGCATGGGCTCTTAAGCCCAAGCAGAAGCAGCGAAAGCTGGAACCCAGGACCGACGTCGGACGTTTTGTAGGCTACACTGTTGGTTGCAAGGCCTAACGCATCCTAGAGGATGGCTCGAACAAGGTCTTTGAGGGCCTAGATGTGCCCATGGAAGAGACATCCAGCAATGCCATCAACAAGGCCTCTGCTCCTGGCCCTGTTTCCAGCCATTTCCTGACCGGGCAGACGGATGATGCCAATGCGGACGGCGCCATAGACGTGCTGAACGCGGAAGCCCCAAGCGGGGATGATTATGCGTCGCCGCAGTCGTCCGAGAGCGACGCTGAGCCGGAAGAGGATGCTGGACTCGACGCAGAAGACGGTGATGACGATGACGCCGGAGAGGACGCGGCAGCTCATGATGGCGATGAAGTTCTGCCCGGCTCCACCACAAAGAGTGTTGACGACGGGGTGCAAGCACCCCGGCGGTCGAAGCGCAAGCCGGCACCAACAGTTACTTGGTGGGAGCGTAATCGTAGGGCATAAGTTGCAGAAGGACCCAAGGGCGGAACTCCGTCGGGACGGGACCTGACCAAGGCGCCATCCAATGAAAAGGAGGCGCGTGCGCGATCGGACTGGCAGCTTTGGAAAGCGGCCGAGAAGTAATAGTACCTCGCACACAAGAAGCTTGGTACCTGGTCCAAGACCAGCAGCAGCAACTAGCGTAAGACTGTCAAGACACGGTACGTGTACGACATCAAGCACACTTCTGAGGGTAACTTGACTCCGTACAAGGCGCGACTGGTGGCGGAAGGCTTCAACCAAGTGCCGGGGCGCGACTTTGATGAGACGTGGGCACCAGTGCCAAGCTCGGCCACGACATGTGCGCTCTTCGCCGTGGCGGCGGCCAAGGACTGGGACTTTCACCAAGTGGATGTGAAGACGGCCCTCCTCAACGCAAAGATGGACAAGGAGATGTACATCAAGCTTCCGGTCGGAGCCGAGCCGGGGGAGGAAGATGATGTCCGCCGTCTGAACCTGGCTCTCTACGGGACCAAGCAGGCGGGACAATTGCGGGGCATCAAGCTTAACAAAGAGCTCAATGCCATCGGAGCGGTCCGGTCCAAAGTGGACCCGTGCTTCCACACGTGGTGCCACCTTGTTCACGGGCTTGTCTACATCCTCGTTCACGTGGAAGATCTGATTGTGGTTGGAAAAAGCCTCGAAGCGGTCCAGATGGTCAAGGCCTCAGTGTCGGTGTCTTTCGACGTGCGCGACATGGGTCAGGTCAAGGACTTCATTGGAATGAAGGTCATGCGAGAAGGGGCCGCCAAGGTGATCACCCTGTGAAATCCGGGGCATGTCAGAACCCTGCTTGAGGCTCTCCAGATGGACAAGTCTGCGCCTAATGAGACGCCCATGGTGTCAGGTGCCACGATTTGCAAGACGGGGGAGAATCTACTGCCCGAGGGCAGCCGGTACGCCGAGCTTGTTGGCTCGTTGCTGTTCCTATCCACGACGAAGAGGCCGGACATTGCCTTTGCAGTGGGCGTGCTTTCCCTCTACATGTCATGCCCCGAGGAGGACCACATGCGCGCGGCCAAGGGGGTGCTCCGATACCTTCGCGGGGCTACGCGCCTGGGGGTCGCGTACGGCGACGACAAGCCTCTCCAAGGGTACGTTGACGCAGACTGGGCAGGCGATATTGACGCTCGTCGGTCGACGACGGGCTTTGTCTTCACCCTCAATGGCGGGCAGATATCGTAGACGAGCAAGCGCCAGTCGACCGTGGCGAAGTCAACGTCCGAGGCCGAGTACGTCGCCGCCGCCATGGCGACCAAGAAGGTGTTTTGGCTGCGAAAACTTCTGTCGGAGCTGGGTGTCGACGGGGACACCGTGCCCATGGGGGAGGACAACCAGGCGTGCCTCGCTTTGGTCAACAATCCCGAAGCCACCGGGCGTACCAAGCACGTAGACGTTGCTTACCACATGGTGCGCGACTACTTGGCGCGTGGGGAGGTTGCGTTCTACTTTCTTCCCATCGCAGACATGCCGGCAGATGGCATGAAGAAGCCACTTCCGGCCCCGGCGTTCACCACTTTTCGGGGCGTCATCAGCGTTGGCTCGGATCTGGGAATTTCGGGGAGTAGCGGCAGGCGGGCCCTACGTCCTGCGCCGCAGTGCTGAACCCCCTCGGGGGGGACGGCGGTTGGTGGCGGAGTGGCGGTGTCCGCTGCCCGGAACGGCTTCGGGTCGATTTGGCGGTTTGCGGCGATGTCGGGGGCGGGGCTGTATCAGTGCAGCCCTCCTCGGAATAGAGATCCGATTGTCGGCGGGCTGTACTGATACAGCCCGAGTCGGATTAGTGCCGAACTTCGCCGATCAAGTCGAAGTTTTGCCGATCGAGTCGAGGGCGGACGGTCGAATCGATGTCTACCGATCGTTTCGTCGGACGATCCAATCAACTTTGGACGACCGCGTCAACTCGTTTTTTGGCTGGGCGGTAGCCGTTACGGCTGTACTGATACCGCTCAGGCCTTTGCATCGCTACGAAGGCAGCGGTTCGCGTCGCCTGTACGTCGACTCGGTGGCCTGCGGCGGTCGGGCTGTCGGCTAAGGGCTTCTCCGACGCTGTCCGCGTCGACCGGGGCGGACTTCGCGGACGTTGATTTTCTGGCGTGAAGCTGTACTCGTACAGCCCATCTCCCGGCTCCACCAACTCGGCGGTTTGCATCGACTCTGCGTCCGTTTGGCGGCTTCTGGCAGCCGGGCGGTCGGCTGGAGTCCTCTCCGACGCTGTCCCCGTCGACTGGGATTGACTTGGCGGACACTGTTCTTTTTAAATGGCGGGGGGGGGGGGCTGTACTGATACAGCCCAGCTTCATGCGTCTCTACCAAGTCGGCGGCTTGTGTTGACTGTGCGGCGGTTGGGCCGCTTGCTGAGGCCGGGCGGTCGGCTGGCGGCTGCTCTGATGCTGTCCGAGTCGGCTGTTGTCGACTTGGCGGTGGTCGGTTTTTTTGGCCCACATCGCGTATTGCGGCCAAGTCGGGGGGGGGGGGGTTCTGTATCAGTACGGCCCTCCAACTGATCTGGCTTCCCGAGGTGGGCTGTACTGCTACAGACCGGGCCCGAGCAGCGGCGATCGGAAAGCCAAATCAAGCTGTTGATCTGTCTGTATTTACCCTGTCGAGCAATGGGACTCAATTTTGGGTATTTATCTATGCATTTGCTGTATGTTTTGTATTTGTGTGTACTTGATTTGGTGGTCTCGGAGTGGGCACTCGATACTGGGGTGAGCTCGGGGAGACTTGTGTGGGGAGGTGCATGCCCCGTTCTGGGAGGTGCGCCGCGGCTGTGGGATTAATGACGTTGGTTAAATAACCGGTAAATAGCGACCGACCGTAGACGCGCGATAAAGCGAGCGCTATCGCCTCAGAGGCGAGGAAGAAGAACCTTTGTTCGTGCAACATCCGATGGGGAGCCGGGGGTGCCGACGACGGCGAACCCCGGTCCCATGGTGCTTTTCTTATCAGACGGTAAAGGGGCGGGGTCGATCGACCGAGCGATCATAAAGATCGATTAACCACCAAAATAGAGACGATAAAAAGAAAGGACAGATATACAAGACGGAAGTAGCCTTCCAAAGAGCGAGCCACAAGTCAGTGCAGTCCTCCACATGAATACTGACCAGTCAGGGGGGCTACCGGGCCCCATATCCAACTGTTAAGGAGATATGCTACATACCCCTGTAGTGAGATTCGAGCCGTCCCGGCGAGTGGGCGCAGATCGACTGATCCGCCACCACGAACGCCACAAGTGGCAACCAAAGGGTGTCGCGTAACGACGCGCGAAGGGGTGTGTGGGCGTTACGTCATGGCCGGCGCCTGCAAAGGGGATTGGGGAGACCCCTGACACCCTCGCGCGAGGCAGGGTGATGGAGCCCGCGGCCCGAACGGTCGCGAGCGGCCCAGAATGGCCGATGCGTGCCGGGGGGCAAGAGGGCGTG
>Ga0209186_1003960_pt1 | contig 10028 bp, 5 predicted proteins | sample SidtaG_FD_187426 | JGI IMG/M metagenome (GOLD analysis project Ga0209186, IMG submission 187426) | Marine algal microbial communities from Sidmouth, United Kingdom - Sidmouth_Male2 metaG (SPAdes) (version 2) | ecosystem: Host-associated > Algae > Red algae > Unclassified | place: Sidmouth, United...
CCCCCCCGACGGGCGCGGGCCGCAGCACAACGACCGACCGCTGCCTTGCTCACGGCGGGTGGCAGCTTCACAAGTGGAACCTAATTAAATAAAAAAAGAAAACCGACCCCGAGCCGCGCCGCCTCTTTTTTTCCGTGCGCGCTCGGGCCACGGTCGAGGAGAGCGTGGGGCGCTGCAGCGGGGCGCGATCGCAACCGACCCGATCAGGGAATAACCCTCCGCGAGCGCGTCGATCGTCGACGTCCCCCCCCCCGGCAGGAGCGCACTGGGCACGAATTGCCTATTTGTGCACGCGGCGGAGTGGGGGGGGCGATCGTCGGACCGATGTGGGTTCCCACCAATGAATGCGGTCCGCCGTCACTCCGACGATCGACTAGGTATAGGGTGTTTATGTACCAGATATTCAGGTCGCATGGTTGCCTGGCTTCAGCTCTCAAGAAATACTAAATGTATTTCATACAGAGAGCGAACAAGTCTATATTTTCATCGGCGGACAGCTGTTGAGGACCATCTTCGGTTGTTGAAAGGTGAGCGACCGGATGCAGGGTCAGGCAGCGGTGGACCTGCAATTAGCATGCGTTTGACCAATTGGGATCCCCGGATGTCGGCCACCCCCTTCGCGGCGGCAGCAATCGTGACGGCGCTCGACCGCGCCCCGCGTGCCTCCGCCGTCCCCGCCCCGCGCATCCCCGTCGCGCGCGCCATCCACGGGACGAGCGTGCCGCCGCTGCTGCTGCCCTGCCTGGTTCATCATGGCGGACTTCCAGCATGAGAAGGCGTTCCAGAAGCAGGGCGCCGTATCGCTGAATGGCGGCGTCTCCAAGAAGAAGGACCGCTGGTACAAGAGCGTCGGCCTGGGCATCAAGACCCCCGCCGAGGCCATTGAGGGCGACTATGTGGACAAGAAGTGCCCCTTTACCGGTGACGTCTCCATCCGTGGCCGCCTGTTTCGCGGCGTCGTTGTGTCGACCAAGATGCGCCGGACGGTGGTCATCCGCCGCGAGTACCTGCACTGGATCAAGAAGTACAAGCGGTTTGAGAAGCGCCACCGCAACATGCCCGCCCACTGCTCCCCGTGCTTCCGCGTCAAGGAGGGGGACCAGGTGACGATTGGCCAATGCCGGCCGCTGTCCAAGACCGTCCGCTTCAACGTCCTCAAGATTGACCGCGTTGCCGCGGTGGTGGAGAGCAAGAAGGCCTTTTCGGGCATCTAGGGTGTGACGGCAGTCCCCTTTTTTTGGCCCGAGGAGCGCCCGGTGCGTCGGGGCGCACGCGCGCGCGCGCGGCCTACGCGGGAGCGGGGCGGGGGGTGGCGGCGTGTGCGACGTGGGGGTGGGCACACCCGCGGTGGCGGGTCGGAGCGGCCGCCTGCTCGCTGCCGCTAGGAGCTGCGCCGGCCGTGTGGGGGGCGTGGGCGCGTGACGGCGAGCGCGCGGTGGGGGGGGGCGTGCCCGACAGCGGCGCCGGCGGTGGTGGCGGTGACGGCGGCGGCAGCGTTGGCTCCCACAACAGCGGGGCCCGACAGCGTACCGTCGGCGCTCGCGTTTGGGTCGCCCGCCTCTGGAGAGCGTCTTTACGGCGGCGACCCGTCGGTGCGTCGCGCGCGCGCACGCCCCGCATGGCCGGGGCGACCGTGGCACCCAGCACCCGCACGTGTCGCTGTGCCGGGCGGCTGGCGCCACGGGCGCTCGCCAGTGGCGCCCGCGAAACGACCGTGCGCTTGGCGACCGCCGCCCGCCCGCTGGCGGCGCGGCCCGCCGCGCGACCGCAGCGGCGGCGCTGCGTGGCGGCCGCCGGTCGGCGCGGCGCGGCCGCCGGCACGCGCGCGGGGACGCGACGGCCCGACGTGGCAGCGTCGGGCGCCCGTGGGGCGGCGGCTACCGCCGCGGGTGGGGCGCCGCGCCGGGCGGGCGGGCGCCCCACGTGGGCGCCCGCGGCCTGGGGGCGCGCGCCGGCCGCTGGGGGTGCCGCCGTTGGGGCTGGCCGCGCCAATGGAGGCGCCACCGCCATGGCCTTCATGAGCCGCCCACGTCGATGGCGGGCCCACAGGCGGTGTTGGTCGACGGTGGGCGGGCGACACGGCCGCGGAGGCAGTCGCACCGCAGGGGTCGCCGCGCTTCACGCCCCCGTTTGTTTGCTTATTCATTTCAGACTGCTATTGGGGTGCCATTTTGTCATTCAAAGTGGAAGGAACCTTTTTCGGTGTGTCATTTGAATGTTTCCAGAACCATATTGCTATCCTGTGTGCTGGATGGCCAGAAGAAAGCTGTCGCTGCCTTTTTCGAGATACGTGGACCAATGGACCAACAGGGTGCAAGATGTCGCGAGCTCATTGCGGTGGAGTTGTCAACCCAACCTCTCTCAGTGGCACATGAGAAGGGACTCATCGACTTGCAAGGCATTGGTGTCGAGTTCCGTTGCCCTTGCAGGGGTCTATGGGACTGAATTTGTCATTGTTTGGTGGCAACTCTAAGGAAGACAATACCTTGGTTTGAGACACAAAATATGGCCAGAAAGGGACGACACAGTGGTGCACTGATAGGTTTTCTCTTCCTGCCAAACTTCCTGGGTTGGCAACGAGCAAAGCTGGGAACTGGTTTACAAAGCGGCATGGCCCAAAGGCGGAACCGGGGGATCCGCGAAACCTCGGGGGCCGAGCAGTGGGAGTGGCCAGACTATAAATACTGGACCCGGATCCTGTCACGGGCAGCGTCGTGGCCCGGCGCGGCCGAGCGACTACGCCGTCAGTTCATCGGGTGCTACACAGACGTACGGCTGCGGCCGTCGGAGGCGTTTCTTCCGCAACCCGAAGGTGGCCCACCGAGCCCAACCAGACCAACGGGAGATGCCAACGGGTCCCACAGCCCCGCCACTGGATGACGTCATCGGAGACACCCCCCACCACACGGTCGCTCGGGGGTCGTGGAGAGGCAGCTGGCGTGAGCCCCGTGGCTCCCTTTGCGCGTGTCGTTTCCCTGCCGCACTGAGCGGCGTCGCCCTTCGATCCGGTTGGTCGCCAGCCGCGGGGACGGCGGGGTGGCCCGCCCCACGCATCGGTCCCTCTCACCCTTTTTTCCTTTCTGCGCTACGGACCTGGTCGGGCACCTTTGGCTGTCCACACACCACCACCGTCCTCTCTCTGGTGCGGGCGCGGGCGTATTCTAATACACACCCCGGCGCCCCTCCACACCTTCTGCACGTCCTCCCTCGTTCCCCGTCTTGGCTCACGGCTGTGGCGACCTCCCCCACTCTCGCCCCCTCCCTCCAGTCGCCTCGGTCTGCTCCGAACCGGACCAGCGCGCGCTGTGCCGACGTCCAACCGCCGTTCTCCGCCGCACCCCCTCTTGACGCGTTGGCACGCCCACCTTGTGACGTTGCTGCCGCTCACCTCCGCCCCACGTACGGTTGGGCGGATCCCCCGCGCGAGCGTCGGACGACGGCGTTGGGGCGGTGCCACCCCCCGCACGAAGCGTGACGCAGCCGCGCCTGGCGCGACGGCACCTGTGGAAAGCGCCGCGTGCAAGCCCGAAACTGGTCACCCGGCAGCCGTCAGCTGTCCTCGTCACAGCTGGCCGCAGCAGCGGCTACGTAACGGAGACAAGTGTGGGGTGCGTGGTCGGGGCGAGGCGGGGACGGCGCCGGCGCACCGAGGGTGGACGGGAGCTTGCTCGGGATACAGTACCAGGCGGAGGCGCCGCTGGTCACTTGTCATTTGCCTCACGACGGCTGTGGTCGTTGGTGGTTGCTGGCCAGGTGTATTCGGGGGGCCCAGCTGGCGGACCCAGGCCGGGACGGGGGCCTAACAGCTGGAGCAGGTCAAATCCGAACGGAGGTGGCTGCAGCAAGACGTGCCGCTGTCGGGTGCACTGCAAGCTCCACCTGTTGCAGGACGCTGACGAAGGCCCGCCCGATTTAAGTCCTGCCGTATCGCCACAAGACCCTCGCTGCTGTGCGCTGGCCTGTAGCTATCGTCGCTCAGCCCGTCCCAGTCCACCCGGGAACGGGCGTGTCACCCACCTGCGCGACCGTGGTGCCGCCGCCCACCCGCGTGCTGCCTCTTGGCAGTCTTGAGTCGACTCTTGCGGTCCCGCCGTCACTGCCGCAGACGGGGGGGCGGTGCGGCCCGACTTCTGGCCCGACCTCGGCGGTCGGTGTGGCCAGGAGGCTGCGGTCGAGCGCGTTTGTGGCGGACGCCCTGGGGCCACTGAGACGGCGGTGTTGGCGGTGCGGGGATGCCCCAACGGGGCAAGCCGTGACGACTGACCCACTTGTTCCGTTCCCGCTGCCGTCTGCAGGCCTCCGCCACAGCCGCGCTCTCCCACGCGACCCCCCCACCTCGCGCGCCAGCCCGGCCCCGCCACCTTGTTTTTTTCTTTTTGGTTCGAACTCGGAAGCAGCACCACCCCCTTTTGGTGGTGGAGGCGGTCAGTTGGCCCGACCGACGCCCCCAAACTAACGCCGCCGCCGCACGAGGCCCTGCGCCGCTGCCTGCTTGCCTGCCCCTGCTGCTGCATTTCTTTTTTTGCCTGTGTGTTTTGCGGACGGGGCTCGTCAGTGGTTGGTCCCTCGTGGTGGTGTACCGCCTGCCCCTGTCTGGCCTTGGACGGGGCTCATCGACGTAGCACCAGCCATCGGCGGCGGTGTCGGGGGGGACCCGCTGACCCGCTGGCTGCGCTGTACGCAAGCTAGTGTTGGGGGGATCCGCTGACGCTGGCGCCACCCCCCATCCCCGACAAGGGACCCCCGCGTGCACGTGTTCGCCAGCCAGCGTGCTTGGGGGCTGGCGTGTGTTCTCACACGCGTTTCAGGCGCTGTCTGTCGGTCTGTGGCAGGAGCCCCCTGGACGCGGGTGGCCGTGGCTGCTGCCACTGGATAAGGGGCTGCCCCGACCGCGCCTCCCGCCATACCCCTGGCGTCAACAGCGGCCGACTCGGGGCAACACCCCCCCCACTGCACGCGCTGCCGTGTTGCCACAGGGCCTCTGTCCCTGGTCGTTTGGACTTTTGGGGACGGGTGCAGGGGGGGTCTTGTTCGCTGTGGCTTTTGTGTCGCCGCGTCCCACCCCGAGCCGACGGGCTCCCCATTTTTCCACCTGACGCCGTGCGTGGCTGCCTCCCCGGCCCCGGGGTTGGACCCGTTGGCGGCGGTCAGGCGGCGCAGGGGGGGGGGGGGGGGGGAGTGAGGAGAACGCCCAGCGGGGGACGAGGGCAACGGGTGTTGCGGCGGCTTGGAACACAGCTTGGCCCAGTGTTGGACTGCACGCTGCGCTACGTGCTGCGGCGTGGCACGGCTTTCTTGATTGTGGGCGTTTGCGCGGCCCAGCGACGGGACATCGCTGCCTCTGGCCGTCGCGTTGCACGCCGTCTGCCAGCCGCTGCCTGCCACTCCGCTGGCTCGTCGGCGCCGGCGCGTCTGCGAGCCTGGCCGCCGCACCCACGTGTGGCTGGCGCGTGTGCCTGCGCTCCACGTCTGGGGGGCTGGCGCTTCGACCGCCGACGGCGTGGGGGTGTGGGTGGGGGGGCGGCTGGTTGCGCGTCGGGGTGGAGGGCGAGCGCACGCGCGCGTGGTCGGGCCCCTCCACCAGCGCTGTTGTGTGGCGCTCCCGCGCCTCCCGTGGGTGGGTGTCCCACGGAGAGGACGCGGCGCCCCAAAAAGCGCCCGCTTGGGAGCGCTGGCGCGGGGTCGCGAAGCCGCGCTTGGGCAGGACCGTGCCGACGCGCGCGCACGTCCCTGCGGTCGCGGAGGGGAGGTGTGGTGTGGTGGTTGGGGCGCCTGCGTGGACGGCATTTTTTTTCGAACGTGCACGGCACGCGGGGCGGGCGAGTTGACACCGCCCGTGCGCGGTGTCTGCCTTTCTCATCGACGGCCCGTCGCACACGCAACGCGCTTGCGCTTCCTCTTTGGTGGCGGCGCATCATTGTGGAGCGGGCGCTGGTGGGGTGCGTCGTCTTTCTCACGGGTTGGGGCCGGGTCGCTGGTGGGCGACGGCGGCGACGCCGGTGGGGTGACGGTGCGCGTGTCGTTGCGCGCCCGTCCCGGTGACCGTCCCGGTGACACCGAGACCGCCCGCCCGCCCGCCCGCTCACGATGCGGCGGAGTCGGCGACTCAACGCCGACGCGGCCGCGGCCGCCGCCCCCGCCGCGGGCGGCGGCGCGCCCACCCACGGGTGGCGCAAGTGGCTGCCGCACACGAGTCACCTCCGACGCTCGGGTGGCGGCGGCGGCACAAGCAGTGCCGGCGGCAGCAGCGCCGGCGGTGCGGGTGGCAGCAGCGCAGGGGGCACCACCCCCGCCGCCGCGGCCGCCGCCGGCGCGGCCGCCGCTCACGACCACGAGCACTATGAGCCGTTTGTTGCCGACCCCGCGTACGACTTGTGGACGGCGGCGCCAGTGCCGGCTGCCGCGCGGCCGCGGGGCGGGGGGGGATTGGCGGCAAGCCGCTCCGTGCCGCACATGACGGATGAGAGTTTGACGCGCCTGCTGGCGTTGGGCGAAAATGGGGGCGGCGCCGCCGGGGGGGGGGCGCGCCGCGCCGGCAAGGGCGCGCGGGCCAACGGGGGCGACGAGTCCCCCACGGCCGTTGCCGCCGCGGCAACGGGCGGTGGCGGCAAGGAGGCGCGCCGCGGCGCCGCCGCGCCCCGCACGTCGCGCGCGTCGGTCGATGCGGGGCGCCTCAGCGGTGCCGGCGGCGCCCCCGACCGGGGCGATCCGCTGTTTGACCTCGGCGGCAGCCGCCGCGGCGGGCGCGCCAACCGGGGTGCCCGCGCGACCGTCGACCTCGGCGCCGCCGCCGCCGCCGGTGCGGCCGCCGGCGGCCTCGGCGCCGGCGTCGGTGGCGTTGGGGGTGGCAGCCTCGCCGGCGGCGCGGGCATGGGCGGCGCCAGCGTCGGCGGCGGCGGCGGTGGCGGCGGCCTCCACGCCACCCCCGCGGGCGTCAGCAGCACGCGGCCGGGCTTTGGCGGCCGCCTGTCGGCGTTTCGGCATCGCAACTTTGGGTCGGCCGCCGCCGCCGCCGCCGCCGCTGCGGGCGGCGACCGGCCGCCGCCGCCCGCGCGGCGGCGGGTGAGCCTCCAACGTGGCCTCGGCGGCGGCACGGGCCTCGACGGCGCGCTCGCGGGCATCACGGGCGTGCGGGCGCGGGGCGGGTCGGCCGCGTCGGCGGGCGCCGCCGCCGCTGGGGATGTCGGCAAGCGCGAGGCGTACCGGTCGGGGTACGACCCGCTGGCGCTCCTCCGCCGCCTGCCCCCGTCGGTGGCGTCGGCGGTGGAGGTGCGGGTGTCGGGCAGCCGGTGGCTCCCGCACGCGTGGACGCCGCACTGGGCGGAGCTCCGCGGCCGCCTCGTGGTGCTCCTCGACGCGGACGCGGCGGGGTGGGGGGACGCCCCGACCGCCACGGGCGCGTCGGCCGCCGTTGGCGGCTCGGGCGACGCGGCGGTGCGGGCGCTCTTCTCCACGCACCGGCTGTTTGTGTCGCGGCGGGGGCGGGGCGGCACGACGCTGCGTCTGCGGCGGGCGGCGGGCGCGGCGGCCACGTCGGTGTGGCTCCGCTTTGCCGACGAGACGGCGGCGGGGGCGTGGGAAAAGGCGCTCGTGCTCGCCGCCGCCTCCCGCGTTGTGGGCGTGTCGGATTTTGTGTTTGTCGCGCCGATTGGCAAGGGCGCGTCGGGCAAGGTCTTCCTCGTTCGCGACCGCGTCACGGGCGAGCGCCTCGCCCTCAAGGTCATTGACAAGCGCAAGGTGTTTGACACACGGTCGGGCTTTCGGCACGCCGTCGACGAGCGGCTGGCGCTGCAGCTGACCGCCGGCCACCCCTTCTTCACCCAACTCCGTTATGCGTTCCAAACGCGCACCAACTTGTACGTGGCGCTCGCGTTTTGCGACGGCGGCGACCTCTTTCAGTATCTCCGCACGCACGGGGGGCGGCTGCGGGAGCCACAACTACGGTTGGTCGCCGCCGAGGTGCTCCTCGCGCTCGAGGAACTCCACGCGCTCGGCTTTGTGTACCGGGACCTCAAGCCGGAGAATGTGTTGCTCGACCGCGACGGGCACGTGCGGCTTGCCGACTTTGGCCTGTGCAAGCAGCTGCGCAACCAGTTGACGTCGACCATCTGCGGCACCCACACGTACGCTGCGCCCGAGACGCTGTCGGGGATGGCGTACAACACGTCCATTGATTGTTGGGCGCTCGGCATCTTCTTGTATCACTTGCTACGTGGGCGCACCCCCTACGAGGCGCCGACGCTCGAACAGGTCATCCACAAGATGTCCCACTCGCCGGTCAAGTTTGCCTCCTCCACCTCCCCCGAGTTGACGTCGCTCATCACGGGGTTGCTCGACTTTAAGCCCGCCAACCGCCTCGGCTGCGGCCTCGGCGGCGTCACGGCGTTGCGGTCCCACCCGTTTTTTGCGGGCATTGACTGGGCGGCGGTCCGCCGCGGCGCGCCGCACGCCGACGCCCTGTCGACGTCGGCGCCGTCTCCGGCGGGCGGCCCGCCGCCGCCGCCCGAGCCGCTGAGGGCCCGCCGGCGACCGCGGTCGGCTGGCGGTGCCGGCAATGCGCCGCCGACGGCCGCCGACGGGGTGGCCGTTGACGCGCCCGACGGGATGCAAGACGAGCTCCGCAACTTTGACTTGGCTGAGTGGGGGCACGTGTCAATCGACAATGATCGGGACGACGCGACGTACGGGGACGACACGCTGTGGCCGCCGCTGCGCGCCAAACGCCGCATCTGCGACGAGCTGTTTGTCGTTGGCTTTGCGTATGCCACGTCGCTACCGTCGGCGGTGCCGCCAGGACTGAGCGTGGGGAGGTAGGGGGTGGTGCCAAGACGGTCGGAGGGGGGGACCGAGAGGCCTCTCTTGACTTTCCTCGTTCCTTCCACTCGTGCTACCGTTTTTCTTTTCTCTCTCCTCGGGCGGCGGTTCTTCATTTCCTGCATGCTCCTCCGTCTCCGCTTGTTCTCTCCTGTGCCGCGCTTCATCTGGCGGTGTGCCCTCCACCTTTCCCCCTTTCCCCCGTTGTCCTCTGCGGCGTGCCGGTTGGCTCGCCATGACATTCTTTTTGGACGGTGCGCTGGCGCGCCGACGTGACGCAAGAGCAGTGTACAGCTGCCGCGCTTCCTCATATCTCGCCCCTTTTCTGTTGTAGGCCAATGAAGCCCTTCCCGTGACTGGAGTAGTCAGCCTCCCACATTCGCTTGTGTCGCACTACTAGAACGAGTCCCCAAGATAAGAGTCCCTATGACAAGGTGCAGTTAGGTGCTCGCTATCCGGGTGCCGCTTGGCGTCGATACCCGCGTTTGTCACTCAAAAACGCACGCGGAGTTGTCGACCGGGTCCGGTACGTCGACCTGCACACGGCAGAGACGCATGCGGTCCAGGACTGCTGCGGTCGCCGGTTGAGAAGACCCGCCAGCTGGTGTTGCGGCCTCCTCAGGTCGTTCCAGACAAGTCGCCCGCATTCCCAGGCACAATCGCGTCATCAGCAGGCGTTTGAGGTCACGCGCCCACCTCCATGTAGCAGCGACTCGACGGGGCACGTACGCCGCCCTACGGGACCCGCCGTCCGCATGGACGACGGGCGCTGCCGTCACCATCGACGCCACCAACAACGACGTTGACGACCGGCATCGTCGACCGGGCCGTCGCACCATCGCGCCATCACGCCGACATCCTCGACTTGTCCTTGTGCGGCAAAAGGACGGCGCCGCTGCTGCCACCGTCGATGGGGACCGCGGCAACTCCCGACCAGGACTCGTTGGCGGTTGCAACGCAGCATCGCATGTGGCGCCACGCACGGCACATGCGGGGACACTCGGCCGCGGAGCCGCCGCGTCCGAGGCAGCGGCGCACGTCGCCAGGGGATGAGTGTGCAGACGGAGCACACACGCCCAGCTCAAGGGGCGCTTTGTCAGCCGGCGCCCCCTCACCCCCCTCCCAACCTTCTTTCACGCGTCCACAGCGGACCGCGCATCCTCATTCGCCACTCAAGATGGTGGCGCCCGCCCCCCCCTCGGAGGCGCCCTCCC
>Ga0209186_1003962_pt1 | contig 10028 bp, 7 predicted proteins | sample SidtaG_FD_187426 | JGI IMG/M metagenome (GOLD analysis project Ga0209186, IMG submission 187426) | Marine algal microbial communities from Sidmouth, United Kingdom - Sidmouth_Male2 metaG (SPAdes) (version 2) | ecosystem: Host-associated > Algae > Red algae > Unclassified | place: Sidmouth, United...
CCACAAGAACGGCTATCAGAATTTTATTGGATGATTTTTTAGTATATAAGGAAAGAAGTTCAAATTCTCTATGACAGATATATGAGCACAAAAAAAAGGGTGTTACTAAAATAATTTAGTAACACCCCAATATTTACTTTATTTTCTTCTTATACCAATAACCTAACCGGGTTTTCTAAGTATGACTTAAATGATTGCAAAAACTTAGCTCCTGTTGCGCCATCTACAATTCTATGATCGCAAGATAAAGTCACTTTCATAATACTTGCTGGAATTATCTCTCCATCCACCACTATAGCTTTTTGGGAAATACCACCTACAGCTAATATGCATGCATCAGGTGGGTTAATTATTGCAGTAAATTCATCTATGCCGAACATTCCTAAATTAGAAATAGTAAATGTATTACCTTGCATTTCTGCAGGTTGTATTTTTTTAGATCTGGCTTTTTCCGCAAGTGCCTTAATCTCACTATTAATAGTAGAGAGAGATTTTGTATCTGTGTTATGCACCACGGGTACTACAAGACCATCTTCTACGGCTACAGCTACACCTATATTTATATCTTTGTGATACGTTATTTTATCGCCATGCCAAGATGCATTTATCTTAGGGTTCTTTCTGAGTGCAGCAGCAGATGCTTTTACAACTAGGTCATTAAAAGAAATCTTAGGCGGTGCTAACTCATTTATTTGTTTTCTAGCAGCTATAGCCTCGTCCATTATAATCTCCATAGTAAGGTAGAAATGAGGAGAAGAGAACTTACTTTGACCTAATCTTTTAGCGATTGCTTTTCTCATCTGAGATACAGCTACATCCCCATAATTAAATTCTTCTAAAAGCTGCGCTTCAGTGGAATTTGCCTTTGTAGTAGATATTTGGTGTGGTACGTAGTTTTCTATATCTTTTTTCACGATTCTTCCACCATCTCCAGTACCCGTCACTGTGTGGATGTCTATGCCTTTTTCTTTAGCTAAAGACTTCGCGAGAGGAGACGCTTTTAAGTGATCGCTCATAGGGGATACGCTAGGAGCGGAGGAGTCTGGTTTTTCTATAGGTTGCTTAGTAGTTTCTTCTTTTGGGACAGATTCAGCAGATGATGGAGCTTCCTCTTTCTCTTCTGTAGATGAAGTTTGCTCTTTCTCTTCTTTAGATGAAGTTTGTTTTTCAGCATCTTCTAATTGTGATGCGTAATCCTCACCTTTTTCACCTATTATAGCGATAATGCCATCTACTGGAACAGGACCTGATTCAATACCGATGTATAGAAGTACTCCTTCATTGTAAGACTCTAACTCCATAGTTGCTTTATCTGTCTCAACTTCGGCGAGTACATCACCTGGATTTACAGTATCTCCTACCTTTTTCAACCAAGATACTATGTTACCTTCTTCCATAGTATCACTTAATCTAGGCATTCTAATTATTTCGGCCATTATTTTGATTTTTTATTAAGTTTCAAAAATAATAACTAATAGGAACATTAATATGTTTAAGCTGAATTACTTAAAAGAAATTTATCGTCAATAATTACTATTTTTGATCTTAATAAACAAGCATTATGAAATATTCCTCAAAGTTGTTGCAAGAAGCAGTCGAGGCGATGAGCAGTTTACCCAGCGTAGGGAAGAAATCAGCGTTGAGGATGGTTTTACATCTAATAAAGGATGACACGGAGAAGGTGTCGGCGATTATTAACAGCCTGACTGATTTAGATCAGCACTTAAAGACGTGTTCTACCTGTTATAATTACTCTGATGAGATCGTTTGTAATATTTGCAAAGATCCTAGTAGAACAAGAGATACTATCTGTGTTGTAGAATCTGCAAGAGATGTTATGGCTATTGAAGAGACAGAACACTTTAGGGGCATGTATCATGTATTAGGAGGGGTTATCTCACCTTTAGAAGGAGTGGGACAAGAGGATCTAAATATAGAATCCTTGATTCAGAGGTTAAAAGAGACCGATGTAAAAGAATTAATAATGGCATTAAGCCCTACGGTAGATGGAGATACAACCGTTTTTTATATCTCGAAAAAACTGGACTTAGAACGTGTAAATATTTCAACAATAGCAAGAGGTGTCTCTTTTGGTGGCGAATTAGAATATGCTGATGAACTTACCCTAGGTAGATCGATAATTTCTAGAATTCCATATTCCTTAAATCTAGATTAATTCTGATAACTTAAGTAAATGGATATCAGCATTGTTATAGTTAATTATAATGTTAAGTTCTTTCTCAGACAATGCATTAATTCTATATATAAATCGGTAACCGACCTCAAGTATGATATATGGGTAGTGGATAATAATTCTCAGGATCAATCTGTAAAAATGATTGAGGAGGAGTTTCCGTTAATTAATCTTATTAGTAATGTTGAAAATATTGGATTTTCTAAAGCAAATAATTTAGCATTAAAGAAGACATCAGGGAAGTATATTTTATTTCTTAATCCAGATACAATTGTATCAGAAGATACTCTAGATCTTGCCTATAAGTTTGCTGAGCAGTCGATGAATTTCGGAGCACTAGGGGTTAAGATGATAGATGGTGCGGGTAACTTCCATCCAGAATCGAAAAGGGGATTTCCAACTATTTGGAATTCATTTTGTAGAATGACTGGCTTGTATAAATTGTCTCCAGACTCTAGAGTTTTAAATGGTTACTATTTAGGACACCTTGATGAAGAGGAGACTTCAGAAATAGAGGTTTTGTGTGGTGCGTTCTTCTTTGCGAACAATCAAATGGTAAAGAAAATAGGTGGGTTTGACGAAGATTATTTTATGTACGGTGAAGATATAGATCTCTCATTCCAGATTCTAAAAGAGGGAAAGCTGATCTATTATTATCCTAAAACCTCAATAATACATTTTAAAGGAGAGAGTGGTAAAAAACTTGATAGTACATATCTTAAGTCTTTCTATGGATCTATGATTACCTTTTTGCGCAAAAACTATTCAGGTATAGGTACTAAGCTTTTTCTGCCTTTTCTTTCTCTTGCAATTATACTGAAAGCTAGTTTTTCTGTGATCAATAGAATAGTAGGGAAATATCTCTGGCCTTTGCTAGATATTCTTTTGTTAGTTAGCTTTTTGGAATTTATTAAAAATATATGGGCTGTTTATTATTATGCTGACCCGAGTTACTTTGACAGTTCGCCTATAATTTCTACAATTTTTATTTTTAGTTTTATCTGGATTTTAGGTCTCTATATAGGAGGAAAGTATGATAGCAAATATAGACTGAAGAATATATTTTTCGGTTATGCAATAAGTAGCTTCCTTATATTTTTCATATATGCATTATTGCCTGAATATCTTCGTTCTTCTAGGTTCCTTACTATGGTGGGACTAGCAATCGGTACCGTATTGTTTCCCTTAACTTTAGCCTTTAAGAACTATTCTACTGGAAACAGTTTTTCCCTAATCAAGCGCAAAAAATCTAAAATAATTACGGTAGGATCAGAAAAAAGTTCTCGTACGCTAGAGGAGCTCATAAGTAGAAATAATGAACATGCTGTTCTTATGGGGAATGTCAATACAGTAAGGGATGATTTCTCTTTTGGGATTATAAATGATCTGGGAACAATTGTAAGAGAACTGAAAGTTAATGAAATTATTTTTTCTAGTTCTGATATCGATAACCAGGAGATACTGACCTGGATGTCAAAACTAGGACCTACCTATAGTTATAGAATAGCCTCTAAAGACAATTTTAGTCTTGTATCTAGCCATTCTTCTAAGAAGCAAGGTGAAATTTCCACACTTGACATAGACTTTAGATTAAATGAATTAGTAAGTTGTAGAATAAAAAGAGGGTTTGACATAACTGCAAGTATAATTTTACTTATTGTATCTCCTTTCTTGTTATTATTTAATAAAGTGACTCTAGATAATATATGGGGATTTGTATTAACGTTGTTTTCAAAAAAGACATTATTATCTTATAATAATTCTGATAATAATTTGCCAAGTATAAAATCAGGAGTTTTTCAACTAGATACAATTAATAGTAGGCACGAAGGGGATATCGCTTTTCAATATGCTAAAAACTATAGTCTGCTTTTAGAGTTTGAATATCTGCTTAAAATACTAGTACATGAAAAATAAAATTAAGAAAATAAGCAAAGAAATTTTCAATGAGTTAGTAGGGTATCGTAGGCACTTACATATGCATCCCGAGTTATCATTTGCAGAAATTAAAACAAGTAAATATATCACAGAGATATTAACAAAATATGACATTAAGCACACCAGAGGATGGGCTGGTCATGGTGTAGTTGCAATAATAGGGAAAGGAAAAAAATGCGTAGCACTGAGAGCAGATATAGATGCTTTGCCGATTAAGGAGGAGAATAATGTAGCGTATAAATCTATTGTAAATGGTATTATGCACGCCTGCGGACATGATGTGCATACTGCATCAATGTTAGGGGCTGCTATAATTCTAAAAAAACTGGAGTCAGAGTTATCCGGAAAAGTTAAAATAATTTTCCAGCCTGGTGAAGAAAAATTACCTGGAGGTGCTTCAATTATGATTAAAGAAGGAGTACTAACTAAACCTAAACCAACGTCTATTGTAGGACAACATGTACATCCTCCTTTAGAGGTCGGAAAAATTGGAATAAGATCAGGAATGTACATGGCATCAGCAGACGAGATATATATAACAGTGGAAGGAATAGGAGGGCATGCGGCATTGCCCCAGAAATGCATAGATACTGTATTGCTTTCCGCTGAGATTATAACTTCTTTGCAGCAGCTTGTATCTAGAAGATCAGATCCTACGATACCTACTGTTCTTTCTTTTGGTAAAATAAATTCGGAAGGAGGTGCTACCAATGTTATACCTAATAAAGTCATTATTGAAGGTACCTTTAGGACTATGAACGAAGTGTGGAGAAAAGAAGCTCACAAAATCATTCGAAATATTGCGATGAATGTCGCTAAATCATCAGGCGGAAAATGTAAAGTAAAAATAAAAGTAGGTTACCCTACACTGAAAAACAATAAGAATATTTACAATAAACTGAAAACCTACGCGACGGACTACCTTGGTAAAGAAAATGTTATCGAGCTACCTATAAGATTGACTTCTGAAGACTTTTCTTTCTATTCTCAGGAAATCCCAGCTTGTTTTTATCGGCTAGGTACAGGAAATAAACTAAGAAATATAGTTTCTCCTGTACATACTCCCACTTTTGACGTAGATGAACGATGTCTACTGGTAGGTTCTGGTCTCATGGCATATTACGCAATTATGGAATTGACACATTAAATAAAATTATAATTTGTAAATCATTATAATACATAAATTTAGGTATTATGATTTTATTTAATGTATATTAGCCATCGGATTCAAGACTAAACTAAAAATTAGAAAAGTAAACTATGGCTAGAATACTTGTTGTCGATGATGATAGAAGTATAAGGAGAACCTTATCAGATATCTTACAGTTTGAAAAATACGAGGTGGACGAAGCTTGTGACGGGCTCGATTGTCTGGTTAAGCTTAAGCAAGGGAAATATAATGTGATTATTCTGGATATAAAAATGCCTAAGATGGATGGTATGGAAGCCATCGACAGAATACAAGCTATATCACCTGAAACACCTGTCATAATGATATCTGGACACGGGGATATTCATACTGCTGTGGAGGCTGTAAAAAAAGGAGCCTTTGACTTTATACAAAAGCCGCCAGATCTAAATAGGTTATTGATTACTATAAGGAACGCTCTGGATAAGTCTACGCTTATAACAGAGAAAAAAGTACTTCAGAAAAGAATAAGAAAATCTAAAGTCCAAAATATTGTAGGATCTTCTCAAGGCATCAATTTTATCAAGAATACAATAGAACGAGTTGCACCTACAGAAGCCAGAATTCTTATAACAGGAGAAAACGGAACTGGGAAGGAACTCGTAGCTAGATGGGTACATGAAAAGAGTAATCGAAAGAAAAGTCCTATCATAGAAGTGAACTGTGCAGCTATACCTTCTGAACTTATAGAAAGTGAATTGTTTGGGCATGAAAAAGGATCTTTTACATCAGCACATAAGCAGAGACTAGGAAAATTTGAACTTGCTAATGGCGGAACATTATTTCTAGATGAAATAGGAGATATGTCGATGAAAGCACAAGCTAAAGTTCTAAGAGCTTTGCAAGAAAATAAAATTACAAGAGTAGGAGGCGAAAAAGAAATAAGTGTAGATGTACGAATTATAGCTGCCACAAATAAAGACCTTAGACAGGAAATTATTCAGGGTCGATTTAGAGAAGATCTATATCACAGACTTGCCGTTATAATAATGCATGTGCCCTCACTTAACGATCGCAGAGATGATATACCTGAGCTTGTAGAGCATTTTTCTACTGTCGTTTGTAAGGAGTATGGTGTTCCTGTAAAAACTTTTGAAAAGGCAGCTGTAAAGGAATTGCAAAAATATAACTGGACAGGAAATATTCGAGAGTTGAGAAATGTTGTAGAACGACTGATAATTCTCAGTAAGGATACAGTAGCTAAGAACGATGTAGCAACTTTTGTGATTCCATCTAAGTCACATACAGAAATGGAAACATTATTTGAAAAATTCGATAATCCTGAATCATTAAAAGATTATGTGGTTACACAATATCACAAATATAAATCAGTTTTAGTTTAATAAAAATCAAGTTTAAATAATACAAACCTATTCTTAAAAAGAATAGGTTTTTTTATGACAAAAAAATAAATGATAAGATATGGTAGAAACGAAAGAATGGACTCAACTGAAAGGAGAAAATGCTTGGACTATGTTCAAGGTTATAGCAGAGTTTGTAGATGGATTTGAAAAATTAAATAAACTAGATCCGTGTATTTCCATATTCGGATCAGCCAGAACAAAACCAGGTTCTAAGTATTACGAGCTTGCTGTAAATATGGCTAAGAGGATGACGGAAGAAGGGTTTGGAGTTATTACTGGTGGTGGACCTGGTATTATGGAAGCTGCTAATAAGGGGGCTTATGAAAATAAAGGTCTATCTGTAGGTCTAAACATAGACTTACCTTTTGAACAACACCACAACGCATATATCGATAGTGATAAAAATATAGATCATAGGTATTTCTTTGTTAGGAAAGTGATGTTCGTAAAATATGCGCAAGCATTTATAGTTATGCCAGGTGGCTTTGGTACACTAGACGAACTATTCGAAGTACTTACATTAATCCAAACTAATAAAATTACAAGAGTGCCTGTAGTCCTTGTAGGTTCTGATTTCTGGGACGGTCTAAAAGATTGGATAGTAAGTACGATGTTAGAAAAAGCAGGAAATATTTCAACTAAAGATTTAGACCTTATTCCTATAGTGGATGAGATAGATGATGTTGTAAAAATAATTAATGAATTCTACGGGGATGAAACGGGTAATAATGAGTTAAGTCCTAATTATAATTTCTAATTAGATAATACCCATCGTATTCCGAATCTAAACCTGAAATCAAACTGTGGATAATTATTGACTTCGTACAGTATGTCGTTTCTGAATAGATCACTTATATTTTCTAATCTTATAAACATTCTAAATTTGTCAATTTGGAAAGTACTGAAAAAATCCACTTCTGGATAGAACATAATTGTGTCATCAGACTGATATAATTGACCAAGAAATGGATTGTAATTACTTGCCTTTTTTGAAGGCGTAAATCTTCCCTCTAATCCCAGTCTAGTAAGTAAGTTGCTTCTAAATATTTCAAATTCAAAAAAAGCGATGTGTTTAGTCCATAATTCAGGAAGGTGGAAGTACAATTCTTCAGAAAACTTCTGAAATAGGATAGTGTTTCTTAAGTGGAGTCCTCTAAAATCTAACTTGTTTTTGAATATGAGTTTAGTAATAGATAATACATTTACATTCTGTTCATAAAAACTTTCCGTATTTAAAAATATAGAATTATCGATAATCATCTGAGATAACTGAATGGATGATTTAAGAAAAGGAATTTTAGCAATACCCCATATTTCAGATTCGATAGTCTTGGCAAAGTTGTTTTTCCAAATTGAGGATTGTGTTAGGATGAGCTCATCCTGTAGGTAACTAGGATTATATCTTGAGAAGTTAAATCCTAACTTAATTTTTTGACCCTTGTAAATATCTAAGTCTAATTCGTTCTCGAAGAGGAGGTTTCCCGCAGACCTTAAGAAACCTAATTGCAATTGTGATTTAAGATGTATAGATGAGTTTGGAGTAAAGAGAAGTTTTCCCTTTAGTAATATATTGTTTACATTGAATGCTCCAACATCTGTCTGTATACGATGATAGTTATGTTGTAAACCTGCAGTTAAGTTGGCCTTGTCAGATAGTGCAGTGCTGATGTCAATGTCATTAGAAACCTCTGTAAAATCCATAAAGAATCTTATACCTCTAGTATCTTGCTTAAATGAATCATAAAATTTATTTTCAAAGCTATCTCGACCATTGTCATAAAATCTTATGTAACCTTCTGATATCCTCAGATGATGATGTAGTCCCATATCTAATAGGGTAGAATCATTTGTAAGTCTTAAAAACTGATTTACATGATAACTGCGAGATTCTTGTCTGGTAGATGCCGAATCTAAAACCGTTGGTATATTTTCTCTTATATCAAAAAATAAAGCGTTAAACAAAGTGTCTGTTGTAACGCCACCATTTATTTCTTCATTATGATTATTCGTAAAAAAGTTAAATAGCAACTTATACTTAGATGAAGGAGAATAGCTAAGAGAAACTCCAAGCGAGGTGGATTTTGCAAATTGATTATTATAAAAGCCATCCTGATTGATTCTTTCGAAGTCGATTGTGAAATCTATATCGTCAGCGTATTTGTTAGCGAATAATCCTTTGACAATAAAATTTCTCTGACCTGCCATAGGACTAAAGTAAAGATCATTGAAAGGCTTGTTTACATAGTAAAATTTGTGAGTTGAAATATTCTTCTTGTAAAGATCATATTGATGAAAGCCATAGTCAAATCCAATATTTTTTTGAAAAATATATTCTTGTGAAAAAGCAGATGAACCTTGATTGCCTAGAGATATGTAATCGATATCTCTTTTTCTTACAGGATCATATTGCTGAAAAAAGTTATTCAGAGTGCTATCAGAAAAATGGATTAATGACTTGTGGTTATTTATATAGAAATAATCTATAATAGTCGTATCAGATTCAGAGGCATTGACAAGCTCATTATTAGACTTGCTAGTATTGCCTGTTCTTGGAGGCATCTGAGCGTAATTTAATAGAGGGATAAAAATCGCGATTGTATATAGAAGTAGAACTCTCAATTAGTTTAAAATTACTTTCATTATCCAAATATATTACAATATATACTTGGTAGGCTCTTAAATATTAGTTAATAAAAAAGTTTTGTTTATCGTATTTAGTGAGAACTAATGATCTAAATATTAATAATATTTATTATTAGCTAAATCAATAGTATGCTTAAAATAATAATTAGTAGAATACATTTAAAATTAGGTGAAACTCTTGCGCAGCATTATTTTTCCTAAGAATTTCAGTATGTCTATACTTAATCTCGCGAAACCTAAAATCTAATAGGAGTCTCCGCTTAGTATCACTTTATCTCAAGCATCTTCATATTATAGTTACTTATATATATAATTAATCAATACACTAATTACTTAAAATCAAGTATTTAGAATGATTAATTAAAAATTAAACATATATTTGCGCTAGAGTTGTCCAACCAGCTCTAACCTATTGTATTTTTTAGAACCTAAATCAACACTGAGAATAGTACTTTCCCGAGTACTACTGTAGGGGTTGGTTTAAGAATTATTTTTAAACCAAAACTTAATTTCATGAAAGAATCTTTTTCTTCTAGATTCAACATCTACACACATTTTAGACAAGCAGTATTTACCGGTTTATTTATGTTTATCGGTCTTAGCACTGCCATTTCACAGAATTACCTGTCAGATCAGGAAGCTGTAAGTGTACTTAGAACAGAGATAATGAATGCCACAAACACAACGGCGGCTTCATATC
>Ga0209186_1003963_pt1 | contig 10027 bp, 18 predicted proteins | sample SidtaG_FD_187426 | JGI IMG/M metagenome (GOLD analysis project Ga0209186, IMG submission 187426) | Marine algal microbial communities from Sidmouth, United Kingdom - Sidmouth_Male2 metaG (SPAdes) (version 2) | ecosystem: Host-associated > Algae > Red algae > Unclassified | place: Sidmouth...
GACGGCGGTAGCGACGACGACGGTGCATGCATCGACGACGGCGGCTGTGGCGGCCCCAGAACCATGCACACACGTATTATTTTTTTGAATTCACTGAAACCGGGAGCGATGAAGAGACGATTCTATCTTTTATTAACCGGCGAAATAATTCAGAAGTCACACTGTGCTTTTCGTCGATTTATGACAAGCCGGCTCCGACCAGCGTATCTGGATCGCATAGACATATATTTCCACGAGATCCTTTTATTGATAGTAAGCCGTGCTCCTGTGCGCGAGGCTTATCGTTCCAGCTCGTACCAGGCCCCAGGAAAGTATCCCCCTTTCGACTTCTTGTCTGCCGCTTCTTCTGTGCACACGTCACTGGGATCGGCCGTAAGATGCCGAGCATGACGCCGTCGTCAATGTGGAGCACTTTGTGTTCTACCATCATCAAAGTGAGAGAGATCGTCACCTCTTCTCTGACACGCAGCCTATGTGACCATATCAGATCTCTTTTCCCTCGCCGTCAGTCGTGTCAGCATGCCATTGTGTTTGTTATATGCGGTTGCCTCGAGCACTCTTATATGGGGGGCTACACATAAATACAAAATAGTTTTCTAAATGCATGTAGTATGATTCGCAGGAATGGGATCAACGATGCAAGCATGACGTGTGTGGCCTGTGGCGATGGGGCCCTCATCAGCAATATGGTTGTCATATCGAAACATTTGATCGATACTAGAAATCGGTAAGAGTCGGTTTCCCGATCGATAAACGGTATTGTCAATTTTCTCAACGATCGGTAAACGACGGTATGGTATATAGGTACGCGATGTTCAAACATGGGTGAGTCCGACCGATGCCGCACACAAAGCGGGGCACCCTCTTATCTTTAGTCACCGACCAGACAGACAAGAAAATCAGTGCACGAGATATGTTACAGAGCGCACAGGGCACCCACGTATCGCATGCGGTCCATCCCGCTCCAGTCCAGCTGGCCCAGTGGCTGCACCAAAAATACTCACCACGATGGGTCGGTCGGCCTCCACACATTTACCGGCGCATCATCGCGTCTAGCGACGGGGCCCTCGCGCCAATAGTCCAGCTGACTCCGTGCCGGTACCGCACCTCCTTGCCACCACAGGCTATCTAGCCTCGCTGTGTGTGTTCAGGCGCCAGATGCCCACCCCAGGAACGAAATTACTTGGCTCGCAGTCGCGCTGACCGTTCTCGATGCGCGGCCGGCGTACATACAACGACTGGGCCGTTTACTAAATGGCGTGCCTTCGCACGCGGGAGAATTACTGACGCCGAGGCGAAAGGATGTGTCCGAGCGAGCCCGGGTCAGGCACGGTCGGCGTCGTGGCGCAAGTTGGATTGTGTGCCGATGCGAGCCGTTGGTACGGTCCGGGTCCAGTCGTCGCCATTTAAGCGTGAGCAGGGTGCACACGTGAGTGGAGCTTGTACCACAGCAGTTTCGAAGTTAAGGCGAAAATTGTGATACCGACATACCGACTGGAACACGGTAAATCGGTATTACGTATCGGGAAACGGTATCCAGAATCGAAAAATTCGGTAAATGCGAACCTTGCTTGCACAGCCCCTCCGTTGGGGGTGCCGGGGGTACCACTCGTCTTCGTTCTTCTTGGCAATACGGTACAGGTGCAAAAAAGATGACTCGCTTCATGGTCGACAGCCGAGTACGCGGCTCGTGTCTACTCCAACAGTGTCGGCAATCAGTTCTCATTGAAAAGGAATAAGTGGTAATGAAGTACAAAATTGTTATTGTAGCCCCTCTGGATCACGGGGGGTGTCATGGCCTGAACAAGAGCAGTTGATATCTCAGAAACACTGGCGACGCTGACAAGCCAGTCTTGTCGGGTCGACAGCCAATCTCTGCACTAGGCGAGGTTCCCAGCACAAAGGGCCTAGAAAAAGACCACGACCGACAACGAGAAAGGAGGGGGGTCGCAGTGCAAAAAGGAACGAGTGCGACAATGCTCCGTGAAAAAACAGCATTGACCTTCCGCAGCGACGACTTTCTGTTTCCGGTGCTGTCTCTGAGCGAATACAAACTGGATGTACTGAGACAAAGAATGCGGAAAGGAACCAGACAGGCGGGGCTGAGGAGAAGAGATGGCCGAGGGATCTGAGTCGCGGCTAGATGGGCTGTGGGAGATGTAGTTTTAAACGTCACTGCCGCCGTAGCGATTGTCTGCATCGTGTCGCAGGGGAAACAAACGTAGACGTTAAGGACATTGTGAACGATCGCGCGGGGGGGGGGTGAGTCGATTGAAGGTCTTTGCCCAGAAATGTTCATAAGCGGCGGGTTCCTCAATCCAGAAGGCAAGAAGAGCGGGTGTCCCATCTGAAAAGAATAACAAAAAATCCCAGAAAAGTCGAAGAAAAGTCGGCACCAGCGATTCCGTGCAGCAGAGAGGGGGGGCAGCCGGATGTGGACTCCGAAATATTTGAAAATATATGTGCCACGTTTGGGCCGGATGTTTAGTGGCTCACATAGCTTGCACGTGGCACGTGCATATCCTATCGTTATGTCGGATGGCTGAGAAGCAATCTGAGGAGCGACGTCAGCGTATCGTTATTAATCGCAGAGATAACGATAGGCTGAGGATCGCCCTCACATCCGTCAATACGTGTGTGCATGGTCCCCGGGCCGCTGTGGCGACAGCAGGTGCACCTTTTGTAGATGAATCCGCACGACTTGTCGCAGTAATTTTCATCGATTTTCATTTCCCATTCCGAGAAAGTGAAGACGATCGCTGTCGTGGAGCACGGTTGTCGGTCGACCTGCGTCCGTTGCTATCCACCCCTGGATAAGAAAGGAACCTAAAGGAATGGAGACTGACTGTAGAGGGGTCCAGGAAACTCAAATCGCTTTACAGCGCTTGCAACGCGTTTCCTGATCCTGAAGGGGGTGCCTGCACGCATGCAATCTGGCCGATCGGCCTGTTGCCGACAGCTGATCGGGTGACTAAGAATGGCGACCGCACCTAACCAAACGGTCGGAACCATCGATCACAGCACTAAACCACATCAAATGAAGCGTGAAGCTGAACGATCGGGCTTAGCACGTCGTACTTGCGGTGCCCTGAAAATGAACTGGCTCCCACTTGTTATTGCCAAACTAACACTGTGATTTGCAATCACGGACCTTTCACGAAACATCCAAGTCATGAAAGAGCACCAGGAGCCATGTGTCAGGACGCAATGGCAATCAGAGGCACGGGTGGCGGCCGTGACGGGCCCAGCCGGCACACCTAAGGCCATCGCGCATGTGTGCCTCGCGGCCGCCATGGGACTTGTCTGTGAGTTGCAGGGGGTGGCGCGTGCAACCGTCCCCAGTCCGCATGGGCACCTCTTCCCCGTACGTGCAGTGTAGAGATGGGAAGTCGGTCGAAGTATCTGTTGGCGGCCGGGGATAGCCCGTGGGCAAGCCGCTACGTTTACACCCTTGGCGTCTCTTTTCTCACGCAAGTCAGCCCATCGCCCGCAGAACCGAGCCGAGAGAGCGACTTCAGGTCCCACCTCTGCGCATCGCGCCTCCGCGCATCGCCCAGAAGTACCACTTTCACCCTCTCGCTGTCCACGACAGCGTCCGCCCGCGCCCGTCATGTGACGGCGGACGTCGCATCGGGACGTTCCCTCCCTGCGTGCGTCTGCCACCACACTCCCTTGTTGTGGATCTGTGCCGTGCGTGTCCGTGAGTGATGCCGTCACTGAGGGGAGCCCACCCCCCAGGAAAAGTGGTAGTTCCCCCCACCTCCCCCTCCCCCCCCTCGTGCTGGGGCTCCGCTCCAACAGGGCCGTCAAATATGACCTCGCTCAAGCGGTCTCCAGCGCTCTACACGAAGCAGAAGCCCTGTCATGGAAACAAACCAGGTCCCAAGACACAATGACAAGAAGCCCATCCTGCTGGGGACCGGTAAACGCCGAGAAGAAATGGTCCCCAATTCCCAGCCCGTACCCCCCTTGATACGAAAAGCCTCTCTCAAGCCATTCCAACACTCTACAGTCGCAGGAAAATAAAGAACTGGTACCACTCTGTCGACCAACAGTGCCGTCCTGTGCATGTATTGACATGGATTGTCCACATAGACGCATAGTGAGCCTCTCTGACGTCCCTTGTGCAAGAACATGCGACCAAGGAAATGTGCTACCATATATGCTCGCTATTTCACAAATCATACAAATTGTATACTCTATTAGTTCATGGAGCGGCTAGTACTTCCCGTACCACATTCGAAACGGCGCGATCCCAGTCAGGACGGATGCATAGAACCTGCTCCTTGTGAAATGTAGCTGATGACATAGCCCGACCACGGAAAGTCATATGTCGCGGGATGTCACACAAACACAAGAACACCCGCACAACAGGCGCTTGAAGGCACACGCTCTTCAGGACTGAACTACAAAGGCAAACTAGGAAATAACAAAAAGACAACTCCGACTGGCACAACGGAACAAGAAGCTGCGAAAGCAACACACGTCTCGATCGTGTAATAGTTACTGCCCTCAAAGCGGACGGGCTATAGCCCCGTCGGAAAGCCCAGCACAGGATGCGGAGCGGAGTAAAGGGGAAACAACGTAACCTCATGGATCACAGGGCGCGAAGCGCACCAGAACGCCGGAAGTAGCGCAAATGCAACGCTGATTTATTAGAAGACGCAGGATGACCCAAAAACATACACTCATATACCCTCGGAAGCAAGAAGCAAGACGTGCAGAGTCCCGACACCCGAACGCCATCATAGGGGGACCGGTACCCAACGGGTCACGGTCTCAGACACAGGCCTCTAGTGGCCCCTGCCCAACATGCTCGACAACCCTTCCAATGGAAGAGGACCCCCGCCCGTCTCGGGGTAGAAGGAGAAAAGTCACTAAGACTTCCTAGATCTCCGTTTTTACCCAAGGTAAACATCTCAGAACTTAACCCACGACTTTTTAAATTTCCCGGATAGAATTCCGGGGGGATATCATCCCCGGCCAAGATTTGATCTCGGTCCGGCTTACGTTCGGAGGCCAAGATTTGATCTCGGTCCGGCTTACGTTCGGATTGCTGAAGCTTCCACAAGCTGCCCGGTTCCTCCAGAGGGCCCGGATTCGAGGAGACACTTATCTCCCTCGGCAGTGTCAGGCCCCTGCATGGGGTTCGATCGGGTGCTCATCACTCCACACACCCCCAGAGGTGTCGTTTCGTGTCTGCCCCTCGGGCTCCCTGGACACCCGCTCAAGGGGGGCGTCACACGATACCCCTCTAGGGCGCGTTCTGTCGTTGTTCGCGACCCGTCCTCGGTTCATACAGGGGCCCGTGTCACACTCTGACAGGGGGCTTCCCCCACAGGGCGCTCCGTGTTCCAGAAATTGGCCTTCAATTCGGACAGGTAACGAGGACAGTTGCTGACACGCCCTACAAGGTGGCCGTCACGCAAATGTTTGTCAAGTACGCGGAACTTGTGGACCGCCTGGTCGGCCGCCCATGACGGTGGCGGAGGGAGAGGAGGCGGAGCGACTGACGCGCAAAATGTGTCCTCGACGTCCTGACACTGGTTTTGGGAAAGACTTTTAGGACGAGTTGCATAAGCTCCTGGCACACGTCCTCGATGCGATCAAGCTCCACGGCGCCATCAAGAATGGCAAAACCGGCTCCAATGAGAAGCTCCACGGAGACGAGAAGAGGCGCTATTGCATGAACAGCAAGGATGGGGACCACTTCCGCGCACAGCTGCTGCGCGTCGGTCAGAGGTTGTTCGAGATCAAGGCGCGGCAAGCCCGCGAGGACGCGGAGTTTGATGAGTGGTTTGACGGCGGTGGAAACGACGTCAACACGCTGGCAACCTCGGTTTTCAACTCCAGCGTCGGCCCCACGGGCGGGGGGGTGGCATCTCTCCGCACGGCGACTATCACCCCGCACGAGTTGGCCAATGGCCTAGCCTCAGCGCTGTTGGCTCGGCACTCAAAATTCCTATCGCCACGGCCACCGTGCGCACAGCCAACTCCTGAGCGTTTCCCACCAGATACCCATGTTGCGTCGGCGGAAACCCCAAGCTGCACCTGCGCGCCGCCCCACTCTACCGCTGTTCCCCTCGTTTGAAGCTGGCCTACGACCTTCCGATATCTTCGTCTTGCTTATATTGAGGTACGGGGAGGTGCGCTCCATTGTGCGCGCGGCGGCCGGGGAAGCCGAGGACATGGTGGCGGTAGCGGGGGTGGACATTTGCGAGTCCATGTCGGGCTGCCCCCTCATGGGGGGTGGGTTTACGCTTCTGTGCTAGTCGATGGAAGTGGACGATGAGTGGCCGGCGCTGCGTGCCATCCCACTAAAGTCTGTCTTGCTTCTTGAGCACGTCGTGCCTGACCAAGACCAGACAACCCGAGACCACGGCATCACCGGCACGCCTGCGACCGCACCCGAACCTGCTCACCACCGGCGGGAGGCCTGCTTCTTTTTCAATCCCTTTTATCCAGGGCCCTAAACATGCTCTGCTCTATTTGTCTCTATACAACCCCATGATGGTCGTGTCCTCTTGTGTTTGTCTCAGTAGCGTCTCCACACTAGTGCTACGCAGTCCGAAGTGTGGCGAGAGCCTTTAGTTGGTCACGGAAAGGCAGCAGCCGCACACTCAGAGCTCACGGAGCAGTCGTGACCACCTCAGCGGTGTGGAGGCGGCTGCCGTAGCCGTTGTCGGCGCGCGGGGCCTCGGAGGCAGTCGGCACACACGAACTCCCGCGTCTAAGACAAAGAGCCCTCCTCCCTGAGGCTGGCTCGAGCAGATCAACTGGGTTCTTGCCGCGCGAGACTTTCTTGACCTCCGACTGGCCGTCTCTGCGAACACGTGTGCCCATTGACAGATTCCTGTTCATTATCAACGGGTACGCGACCCTGTTGCCTGCTGAACTGGTCCTGGGAGATCTTCATTGGCTGCAGCATACACAGTACAGTATTTCTCCACTGCTGAGCACCCTCTGTGGAGATCGCATTCTGCCTGCGTGGCACCCGATTTGCATACGTGGCGGACGATCGCAGACCAGAATCGGCCTTGATCGCACCGCAGACGCCGGTCGATCTGCATTCGTGACTAGGCACCGTGCCTAGGAAAGGATGTCACAACAATGGAGAAATTCTGTATCCGGCTGACACCAGTTCTTGACTCTTGCGCCAGTTCTTAGCAAATCGGGGTTGTGTGGGAAATCTGCAGTGTTTACATATGAAATCAGGTTCCTGGGGATGCTCCGGATTCGCCCATGGCGCAGTTCACGCTTTTTTATAAAGCAAAAAAAGAAGCCCAGTGTGGTCTGAGTCACACCACTGGACTCCTAAGCTCAGGTCTTGTCTAGATAGAGAGCCTTCGTGCATGTGGTTGGGGGTGAATCCCGACGCAATTCCGTGAAACGAGTGAGACAGGAGCACGGCTGTCTCCACGACAACGCGACATTCGTGAAAGCGACGTGCTCAGAAATTGGCGGCCAAAACGAGAAGATCAGATTACACGCGCATCAGCAGACAGCCAACATGCACTTCGACGAATCAAAAGTGCGGAAACTATAGCAACTTGAGGCTCAAATTGACTTTCGAACACGTTCACGTGCGCGAGAAAAAAGAATAATCTCGCACACGTGAACGTGCTCGGCCCAAATGGGACGAAATGGCACGTTCGTCCTCGTAGCTCCTTCGTGTGCCGAGGCATCTGATTGGGCCGAAGAAGGCGAACATGACATGCGTGATTCGCGTGCAATTGGAACTGTGCTCTCCGATTGTACAGTACTGGTCTATGCACTCCGTGCATGCGCCGTCTAGACAAGGCCTCATCAGCTCTCCAAGGACGCCTTTTGCGCCTCAAATGGAGCACTCCTGGACGAGAAAAGCGCTTTTCCTCGGAAAGAGTCACCGACAATTAGAACACCGGATCAGTGCAATTCCGCGTTCACAGAGCCCCTAGTGATTACCTAGCGGAGCGTCTTTCTCCCGACCGCGTTCGCCCCAGGGATCCGGATGTTGAGTCCCCTCCACGCACCCCGGAGCACTGTAGTGGCCGTACGGGCCGATTTCTCAACCACGTTCGACAAATATGTGTGGTCGGCACATCAAAGAGACTCTAGAGCTCTAGTTTCGTGCTCACGATGTACCGAGCGGGGTTTTTAGGGTTAATCATCGCCCCCCACATCGTCCGCCGTTCAATTCATCACAACACAACCCTGTCGCAGTTCCCGGTATACCAGCACAGCCTTACTCATAATTTTATCATCCAGCTTGTAATCCCTACAAGCCCTTATCCCATCCCCTCCCTTCCCATCGATCCCCCTTCCTCCCCCACCCGTCCTGTTTTCGTCCCCACAGCTGTCTTTAGCCTGCAGCCTTCCCCCTTCGTCCTCTTCCGCTCCCTCCCCCCTGCTCTATTCTAGACCCCCGGCCAAACGCTCATTTTTATCAGACCTTGGAGTCTCCCCATGCGAGAGGTCTTCAACAACTCATGTGTCTGTCGTTTGAGAAGCTGCCTCAGCCGCACGCGGTTCCTTCGCTGTCCACAAGCACCCTCGTGTGGTGGAAGGCCACACCAAGATGGCCATTCGGCGCTCCCGGATGGCCAACTGCTCCAGAAATCAATAAGTTTTCTGACTGTAATGTGAAATTCCGAGCAGTTCTCAATAGAGAAATCATTGTGTCAAGAACTGGTGCGGACATTCTCTGGGGTGCATTTTCCGGCTGGAGAACGGAGGCGCCCCAAAGGAAGCGGAAAAAACCACCGTCCCCGAAAGACTCTCCTGAGGCCGGCCATATTTTTCTTTTCCGCTGGGGATAAGATTAAGCTTTCATCAGAAGCCGGTTGCTAAGAATTGGGGTCGGGCGGATAGCCCCTTCTCGACAAAAATCCCCATCGGAGGATAAATGCGAGGTTCCATCGAAGCGATGGGTACCGATGCAGACTGCGACGCGCCTCAGCACCTAAAGGTTTCAGAGATACAGCCATTCTAAATTCCTGCTTCTGATCGCTCGATACATCTGATCGGGAATGCGTTTCACCATCTAGAAGCTATTAAATGACTGCATGCTCGCGGACATTCGAGCATTACAGTGAGCCAAGACTCTGGAAGAGTCAGCCTCCAATGTACGATCCAGCTTGTGCCGATGAATTGATAAGGGGTGGCGATGGAGGACCTCCTGCATGCATATCGATTGTAACCACGTACACTCCTGAGAGACGTTGAGCGTTCGCTGCCTCTTACTATTTTCACTGTGTGCTGCGGCAGTGCCTGAGAGTCAGATTCCACAAGCATAACACATGTCCTCCTCGCGGCGTCATCGTCGGCAGCCGCGCCCACCGCATCTCAGCCGCATCTCACTGCACTTCGGCTGCATTTCGCAGACCATCGCATTTTCGGAAGCTTCACATGACAGGCCTGCAGATGTCGTCATATGCGAGTTCAGATGCATGGATTCTTTGCAAAGCAATGTCATCAGTTTAACCGGCTGCGGCGGGGGGATGTATAATTTGATTCATTTATTTCCTACTTCATTCAATCCTTAACGGCTCGCTAATTCTTGTTCTGCCATCCGCCGGTTATCACGTCACGGATGGAGCTTACCGCCACTTACTGTCACTTGCATGAAGTTGTTGGCACTTGACTTGGGCTGCATTCCAGGCAGGCCACTTGACAGCCTGACATCAGCGGCCGGCTGTGTCTGGCACCCGTTTCGGGTGGTCAGACACACCGTCACAGACACCGGGCACACCTCCCTGACACTGTCGTGTCCGGGAGCACAGCCGTGGCTGCTTCTGAACTGCGGTGCTGGGGCTCCGGGCGAGTCGGGGCCGGCAATGGGCCAAGTCGAATGGATCAAACTGCATTTATAGTGCATCTGCACTGCATCTCCGTCAACACACCCGCCACAGGTGCGGGCGTCATTTCCCCATCGCGTGCACACACACGGGACCATCACAGGCAGCCAAGGGTAGCAGGAAAAGAAGAGCGAGCACGGGAGAAGTCAGTTTGTGCGGTCACGAGAATCACCAGGTCGCGATCCCCCCCC
>Ga0209186_1003968_pt1 | contig 10023 bp, 5 predicted proteins | sample SidtaG_FD_187426 | JGI IMG/M metagenome (GOLD analysis project Ga0209186, IMG submission 187426) | Marine algal microbial communities from Sidmouth, United Kingdom - Sidmouth_Male2 metaG (SPAdes) (version 2) | ecosystem: Host-associated > Algae > Red algae > Unclassified | place: Sidmouth, United...
ACTCGCTGCAGCGCTCTTGCTCGGGCGTGCCCCCTAACTGTGACTCACCCCCGTTGCCCTATCAGCCCCGATGCTGCCATGCCCACGTTGGGTAGGCCTGTCGCGCGGTTTGCGTTTGGTCCACCTTGGTCAGTATGCCGTATGGGTATTAGTCCGTGGCCCTCACGCGATGGGTATGAGTGCCTGGCTGTACCATCTGAGATGCTGCGGGAGGCCTTTTGCGGAGGAATGCGAGTACTCACTGCCAATGCCCCCACTTTCCGGCGCCGCCCCTCTGCGCCACGCGCACCGGTGCAAGGGCTAGGGCCGCTGGAACCATGCCCCTCTTGAGTTAGACGTCTGTGTCGTCGGAGCGGCACCGAGCGTGACCGCCGCGCCTTCAGTGTGCCCGGGCCTGCAGTCAGGCTTCACCCTGTGCGCCGTGGAGGAGCTAGACGACCTTTCCCCGTCTTGTCTATCAACCTCGGTGCGCTTGTGCCATCTGGCGGGCAGTGGTGGGAGTGACTATGTGACCATTTGCTTTGATTGGCGGGACGCCCGTAGTCCGCGAGGCCACAGAGAAGCTGACCACTGTCTTTGCTCGTGTACTTTCCCCTCCTGGCTGCGCGCACGGATCTCTGTCTTTTTGTACAGGCTGCCATGTCGGATGTCCCACCGACAACACACTACCTCGTCTGCGCTATCTGCCCCTCTTTCCGCACCGCCTCCCGCACCGGGCTAGCCTGCCACTATGCCGCCAAGCATAGCGGTGCGCGGGACAGAGCCCGGAGTCGAGCGGCACTGACAGCCCAGGCTCCTCGCAGCACGGCTCGTGCGGCTACTCGTCAATTGGCAACTCGTGGCGCCGCGACTGGGCGCATCCCTTTGGGCGCTGTGGGCGATCCGGGTGGCCAAGCGAGAGGACATGGATGCCGCAGGGGGGTCTGCAGCCGGGGAGGCGATTTTGCGGACGTGGGTGGGAGTGAGGGCGGTGTTAGGAGCGGTGGCGGTGCCGTAGAGGACGGCGCTGGCCAAGCTCCTGCCGTCGGCGGTTCGACCGCTCCTCAAGGAGACAGCGACGGCCCCTCAAATTCCGCTACCGTTCCAGCCGCTCCACGCGTTCGCGCGGCCGTCGATGACGATGGTGCGTTCGGATATGTCGGCGACCCTTCCGTCCGTGCCGCCGTGGAGGCGGATATTGCGTCGCTCCTCAAGTACTCGCGCACGCCGATACCGCCACGGCGGGCGAAGCGACGACGGACCTCAGCAACCTTCACTGCGCCCCCCGCCATCGAGTACACCTACACGTCGAATTCCGCGCACATCCGCACCCTCTACGAGGACCTGCGTGACTGGCAGCGGTCTGTGCCGCTCACGGCGCGGCGCAAAAACGCGTGCCCGGGTATGTTTGGCTCTTACAAACTCCGCGCTCTTCGCCGCTTTGTCCTGACGACGGGCAAAGGTGGACTGACGCAGGCGGAGCAGCTCGATCTCTACAAGTTGCTTGATATTTGGGACGGCACCTACCCCGACATGCCCGTCGACGCCGGGCAGGCACGCGGCCTGCGGGACTCCTTCCCATCCCCCAACTCTTTTACTCAGGCCATTCAGGATGACATAGACGACGCCGTCCTCAAAGCTGGGTGGCGCAAGTGCGTCTTAATGGAGGACGGCGTGAGGTACAAGGCGTACTTCCGCCCCGTGCTCGAGCTCGTACTGGCTCTGATGCATGGCAAAAGGCAGGTGCGCCTATGGAGCGGCCGCAACGGACCTGCGCCCCCTACGCGCCGGCGAGAGTGTCCGATGGATGGTGATGCCTTTCGCCAGTGCGAACGCGAGGTTAATCCCCCAGGGATGATCGGTCCCAAGAACTGTGTGCTTGGGCTGCACGGCTTCTCGGATAGCAGCCAAATGTCGTGGAGTGGAGGTGAGTCCGAATTCTGTGCGTGGCGGAGGGGTGCGTGAGTGTACACGGCCGCGCGTGCGGTCGAGGTCTGGCGGTCATGCAGGCGGTGCGAATCCAGCCCTAACAGTCCTCTCGCTCCTACCTGCTTCATGTGCCGGGACGTACTCTCTGTTGGCAGCCCACAAGCTGTACCCTCTCCGCGTCCGCCTGGTGAATTTGAGCGGTGCGCCGCACTGGTTTACCGTTGCATATGTGCCCGTTGTGAAAACACTGCAGGAGGAAGCGAGCAAGGAGCGTGGGCGACTGCGGCGCAGCGCTGTGCTCCAACGCGTACTGTACATGGCTTTCCGGTCCAGCATTGCAGCGAGCAACTTTGGGGTGAGCGTTCCCGACGGGAGGGGGGGCACTGTGCGCGCATTCGTGCGGTTGCTTCTGTACCTCTGCGACGAGCCGGAGGAACGTGCCGTGCTCTGTCTGAAGGCGGGAATGTGCAAGCACCCGTGCTCACTTTGCACCACGACGCGGGAGGATTTGGCGTCGGTGCAACCGATGGAGATGGAGGACCGCAACGTTCTGCGTGCGCTGGAGAGGCACCTGGAGGCCGCGGCACACAGACGCTACGGGCGCCAGGCTTCCCGCCGGCTCGCGCTAGAGAAGGTGGAGAGTGGCCATAGCTCTGTTCCTGTCCTGGGCGCGATGGCCGGCTTGGGTACTGCACCCCACCTACTCTACAAGATGATCGGGTTTGATGCGTTGCACGTACGTTATCCGGCTCTCCCGTAGCAGTCTGAGGGTAGTGATACCCTTCAGGGATATCTTGGCACACACCTGTACTGCTGCAGATTCTGACTCATGGCTGACTCTACTGTTTGGTCGCCATTCCTATGCCTGGCCGCAGGTGCTCGACTTGGGCGTCACGCAAATGATGTCACGTCGCCTCATGAGGATATTTCCGTACATGTGTGCCGGCTCGACTCCGCAAGGAGGCTCCGTGCTGGCCATCGTCCGAGCCACTCGCCGGCGGCTTGAGCACTTGGGCCGCCGCAGCCAAGCACATGCCGTCTCCCCTGGGTAAGTTGCGCATCGCGCTTGTGTGCCAATGTTTGACGCTCGGGGGCGGTAGCTGCAAGCATAGTCGCTGCGCCGTTCCTCGTGCCTTGACTGACCTTGCCGCCGAGCGCTATGCGTGCCATCCAGCTTTCGTTGCACCTGCCCCTCGCTTGTCCCCCCTGCGGCTTTCTTTATCCCCGCAGATATTTCATCTCTCCGAAAGAAAAGCAGGCGACCTTTACCGGAGCGCAGCAACGCCGCGCGGTGTCCTTGCTGCCCCACGTGGCATCTGCGGCCTTTGGCCGCGCGTCGTCCCCCCCGCTGGTCGCGCCCAGACCGGCTGTTTCTGTCGACCCGGGAGGTGCGGAAGGCACGCAGTCGGCGACCGCCCACGGCCATAGCAGGCCGAGTTTACCATCGGTTAGGGGTGTGCGCCCCGTACGGAGTGGCGTTACGGCAGGTGGGAGACAAAATAAGGCGACCAACAAGCGTCGGCGCGGGGCTGGTGGTAACGGGAGGGCCCCAGCTGCTGACGCTGAGGACTACTCTTCTGACGACGAGGACCTGGAGCTGGACGGAACGTTTAAGTATGACTGGGCGGCCTACCAGGCCAAGTGGGGCGAGACGCCCATTCAAGACGCCGTCACGGCGCTCTTTGCCGAGTACGCTGTGCTCCACGCACGCATTCGCGGGGAGTGGGGAGCGCGCTCTCCCCCAACGATGACGCTTGATGTTGCTGAGTCCATCGATAAGCAGGCGGCCACGTTCGTGACGGACTACCTGACGCCAATCCTCGGGCACATTTTTAGCACGAAGGTGCACAAACTCCTGCGGCACATTCTCGGCGCCGTGCGCCTGCACGGCAACCTGCGCAACGGCAACACTTCAGGCAACGAGACGTACCACAAAGCGGATAAGGTGTTTTACGGCCGCACCAACAAGCGGTTTGACACCTTCACCGAGCAAGTGGTGCGCCACGCTCAGGGTTCAAGGGAGCTCCTCTCAGCACACCCCCTTGCAACCGCGGACCCGCAGGGAAAGCTCCCACCAACGCTCTCGGCCCAAGTTTCCACCGCGGGCGCCGCCCAAGGTGGGCAGCCTCCCGCTGCCGTCGCCAACGTGGCCGCGACTGGTGATGCGGCGCCGGACAGGTCGTTGCCCGTTCCCCCCGCCCGCTTGACGGACTTCGTCGTAGCTCCTGGCAGGCACGCCCCCCCCCCCCCTGTGGCTGCTGCGGCTGCTGGACCCGGTGCGTCGGCCAGGGTCGATCACCTCCCCCGAGTTAGGGTAGAAGAGCTGGCCAAGACCCCCGGCCTGGCGGCAGCTGCCGAGGTGCTGGGCTTGCCTGGCTCGGCGTCGGTGCCGACGCTGAGCTTTGTGCGGATCGCCGCGCGCTTTGACTGCGGGTCTGTGCGGGACCAGCTGCTCCATGCGGTGCCCTCGTACTATGGCAGGCCGTGGTTCGATGCACTCTTGTACAAGGTCGGTGAAAGCGTTGTCGGCGGGCTCTGCGTCGGTGAGGCCCGCGCCATCGTCCGGATGCCCGACGGGGACGTCGTACTCGTCCGTGAGATGGAGCCCGTCGACCCCAGACCTGGGTGCCCGCTGGCTGCCAGGGGCTGCCTTCGTCTGCGGTGGGCTTTTGGGGAGGAGGATACGGACGCCTCGCTGCGGTGCGTTAAGCTGGCGGATGTGCAGCGGGCTGTGCACGTCGTGCCAGACTTTGCCGACCTGGCGGCTCGGCGCGGGCTGCGGGCCGTCCCACCCCGCCTCTCTGCCCCTGTGAAGGAGCACCGCGAGATGTTGTTCTTTCTGAACACATTTTTTCCGTTCTAGTAGGCTCAGTACAATGTCCTTTACTTGCATACCCTATTCTCTCATCGTCTCTGCCGCGGCCGTCTGGTGTGGCTTGCCCTTTTGGACACAGCCCCGGTGTGCCTTCCCCGTCAAGTAAAACAGTGCCGTACTCACTGCATGTGGAGCAGTCGCCTCCCCCAGGAGTCCCTTCACCGGTCCAGCCGTCTCGCCAGGGCTTTCGCCACCGGCTCTTCTCCCCGTCCGCGTTCCCCGCGAGTGCGGCTACGACAGAGAAGGGCTGATGACGGAGGCCGCACCAGTTGATCGATGCGCCGTGACTTGAAATGGGCAGACCTCTGGTGCTCATTCATCGTTAACCAATCAGATTGCAGTTCTATCTGCGGTGGTCGGTTGTCACAAATCGAGCTCTGCCTGCGATGGGTCGCTGCCCATCGGCGCTCGATGTAGAAAGCCCATCAACCGATGGGTTTGATGCCCCCATCAAGGGCCCCCATCAAGGGCCAATTTCGATGGGCCGATGGGGATTGATGGGTCATGATGGGGATTGGATGGCAATCCAGTCCTTTCTGACGATGTGCTCGAAAACAGGTAAGACTCTTGGGAGTGTTTTTTCGTGCTCAGGGGGGGGGCGGACGTCTGACCCGGCAATAAGGTCCCCCCTCCTTGCTGTGTGCGGCATGGGACTACCAGCCGGATGGCGGGCCCAGTGGTCTGGGCTGGGGGTGTGTGGGCGCGCACGGCGGTGGTGGCAACCAGCGAGCGCCCTTGGTGACGCCGAGTTGGGGCGGTGGCGTGGGGGCCAGCGACTGTCCGCTGGGGGGTGACCCCCCCTCCTCGCGCACACACACTGTGCTTGTGTGCGCTGCGCGTGGCGGGCGGGCCGCGGGTGTGTGTGCCTATATGAGCACCGCCGCCGTGCACGGCGGCGGTGCTCATATAGGCCCACGCGTGGGGTGCGCGCGGTGAGTTTGGGTGGGTGGCCGCGTCGAGGACCGCGGGCCGTCGTCGCTTTTTGGGCCGTGCGCGACCGGGGCGCCCTGGCGTTGCCGTTTGTGCTTGCTGCCATTGCGGTTGGTAGGGGGGGGGGTGGCACCGCCCGTTGCTGTACAGAGGCTTCCTGCAGACGCTGGCGGGGCTCCTGCCTTGGGCGGGGGGGGCATGTCTGCTCCCGCGGCCGCGCCGTCGGCGGGTGACTATGGCCTGCCGGCCGCGGGGGACGAGGGCGCGTGGCGGGACCTGATGCGGCCGTGTGGGGGGATCCTGCAGCTGTACAAGGCCCCAGTCGGCATGGCACGCACGCCCAAGTTTGTGCCGGTGCGGGTGTGGGTGCACTGCGGTTTGCACTATGTGCCGGCGCCGGTGGGCATCGTGGCCTGCACGGCGCCCGTCCCAGAGGACCTGCCGCTCTTGAGCCGGCCCGACACCCACTATCGCTTCTTCCCCCTTAGGCGGGACGAGCCGGGCCCGCGTCCCTCTTTTTCCGTGCGCACTTATTGCGCCCCCGCGGACGAGAATGTCCGTGGGTTCAACGGGCGGTGGGTGCTGGAGCTCAAGGTGACGGCGGACACGCGCCCCCCGCTGTGCTTTTGTGCCGGGTCCAAGGTGGACGCGTTGGCGTGGGAGCGGCAGCTGCGGATGCGTTCGGCCCCGCTGGCCGTCGTGTGGTCACGCCACGTGGGGATGGCGGGTGGGGGGAGCGCCAGTGGCGTTGGCGTGGTGGGTGCCGAGCCGGCAGGACCAAGTTGGCTGGCCGCGGTGGCTGCCGTGCACGGCGGCGCGCGTTGTGTGCTCGGCAATGACGTGCTGGCGGGCGTGGCGGGCATGGCGACGGCATTGACTCGGGAGGCGGCGCACGACGTTGCCGTTGCCGCTGGGCCTGTAGTGGGGGTGGCCTTTGCGGGGCTGGGCGTTTTGCTGCGCTTTCTTGCGGCTATGCAGTCGGTGGCTGGGGCGGCACTCGATGTGTCCGCAGACCTGAACGACCTGTGTGTCATACTGCGGGACCACCTCCTTCCTGCTCTTCGAGATTTACCAGACGATGGGCGCGTGCAGGGCCTGATAAACGGGCTAGGCGGCCTGGTGGCGGACATGGAGGTGATTTTCGGGGAGCTGCATCACCTTGTGCGGTCGCGCCGGGCACGGGTACGGGGGGCCGCTTCCTCTGTGTTCCGGGTCGTAGTGGTGGGGGACGACTTCCGGGTGCAACTCTCCCATTGTCGGCGCCGTGCCGACGAAATTTTGCAACTTTGTCTGCTGGCGCTGCATCGCGGGGCCATCGACGCCACTCATCAGACGCAGCAGGCCGTCATTTCGTCCGCTGAGCAGACGCGGCAGGTCGTCATCGCTTCTGCAGAGGTGACGCAGCAGGCCATCACGGCTTCTGCTGAGGTGACGCGGCAGGAGGTCAGCGCGGCCGGGCCGCGTGCGATCGCGCTAGAGGCTGCGCAGAAGGAGCTCCCGCCGCTGCCTCCCAACGTCTACATCAACTGGGAGGACCGTGCGCTGCCTGCAGCGCGGCTATTCGCTGCCGTGATCAAAGCGGACTCGACGACGTGCGCGGCGGTCGGGGTGCGCGGGATGGGAGGGGTGGGGAAGACGCTCTCCTGCCTGCTCGTCGCACACCGGATTGCCACGGAGGCGGCTGGTCAGGACCGGTTCCCTGACGGCGTCCACTGGGTGCAGCTGTCATCGGAGGTTTGCGCTGCGGACGTGACGCAGCGGGTGTGCGACTTGGCGACGGCCCTGTCAGGCGATGCCGTATTGGCCAACGACTTGGACGTGGCGGTCGGGCGCCTGCGTACGGTGCTGGAGGCCAAATCGTGCCTTGTCATTGTCGATGACGTGTGGGAGCACCAGTGGGCGGCCAAGTTCATCAAAGCTATGGGTGCGGCGACGGGCTCGTGTTTGCTGATTTCGACGCGCCAGCTGGACATTGCCACACGGGCCGGCATGTCTGAGCCCGTTTCAGTGGACGTCCTCCAAGGAGCGGCGGCGTCAGGCGTGCTGTCGGCGCACGCCGAGGCTGGTGGCGTGACGCAGGCGGACAGGACGGACGGGCTTGTGCAAGAGGCCGTGTCCTTGTGCGGTGGGCTGGCGCTGGCGCTGGCCGTCATGGGCTCGCTGGTCCTCAGCCTCGGGTGGGCCCCTGCCGTCATGTCTGTCCGTTGTCAGCGCGATATCCTCTTGTCGACGTGTCTCCACCCCGACAACAATTACGACCTGTCCTTGCGGGCCTGCCTTTCTGCGAGCTACAAGGCGCTGGGGGCGGACGTGGATGAGCAAGAGCTCTGGCGCGGGCGCTTCAAGGCTCTCTGTGTGGTGCGGCCCAAGGAGCAGCTGCCGCTGTCGGCCCTGGTGGCGTTGTGGGGAGAGGACGAGGGGCACGTGGTGCTGATTGCCAAGATGCTGCGGGACCGGTCTTTGGTGACGCTGCAAGGTGACGAGGGCGGCGACTCCCTCTGCCTGGCATTGCACGATCTGGTTGTTGAGTTCCTAGCGGACCCTGGCGTGATGGACCGTGCCCAGCGGGAGCGAGTCCATGTCACGCTGGTTGCCAACATCTGTGCCCGCAGCGGCATCGATGCTGCTGGGACTATGATGCGTGTGGGAACCAAGTGCGTGGCCGTGCGGGCCGTGTGGGAGCTGTTGTCAGACAGCTTTGCGGAGCACGCGCTTCCTCGGTTGCTTTATGCAGGCGGCGCCGGTACCCGTGACGAGCTGGGCGTCCTGTTGTTTCACTGGCGATTCATCGCGTGGCGGGTGAAGGTGGGCGGTGGCGCTTGTGGCGTCTACCGCGCAGACGGCCGTCTCTACTACATGTGCCGCGGAGGGGTGGGGGGGGACGTGCTGGACCGCCTGGCTACTGTGGTGGAGGGGGCGATGACGGGGCTTCCTTTGTCATCCCCGGCGCGCTTGCAGCAGGCCGCGTGGGAGGTGATGGAGCGTTTTGCGTCGCGGCAGTCTGTCGCCAGTGGCGATGCAGCGGCGCCTCTGCTGGACTACCTGTGCAAGACTGCACGGTCCTACCTGAACAAACCAGCTGTCGAGCTGTACGGAGCGTCTCGCATGGGGCTGCCCCAGGAGCGTCGTGTGCTTGGCTGCAGCGACGAGGTGAGAAGCACGTGCAGCAACGTCAACGCAAGCGGTGAGCCTTTGCTGTTTGTTGGCCTGGGTCGCGGCCATATCGAAGTCTGGGACACGCAGAGCGGGTCACGTGTGGCCGTGCTGGAAGGGCACACGAAAGCGGTCATCTGCTTAGCGGTGTTAGACGGCGGCGCAGGCGGCGGCGGCGGGCGGTTGGTGTCGGGGTCTTTGGACAACACTGTGCGGGTGTGGGACGTGGACCGCGGCAAGTGCGCGACTGTGCTGCAGGGCCACACCGACGCGGTGGCCTGCTTGGCTGTGGTGGACGGCGGCGCAGGCGGCGGCGGCGGGCGGTTGGTGTCGGGGTCTTGGGACAAGACTGTGCGGGTGTGGGACGTGGACGGCGGCAAGTGCGCGACTGTGCTGGAGGGCCACACCGAGTCGGTGACCTGCTTGGCTGTGATGGACGGCGGCGCAGGCGGCGGCGGCGGGCGGTTGGTGTCGGGGTCTAAGGACAAGACAGTGCGGGTGTGGGATGTGGACGGCGGCAAGTGCGCGACTGTGCTGAAGGGCCACACTTTCTGGGTGACCTGCTTTGCGGTTGTAGACGGCGGCGCTGGCGACGGCGGCGGGTGGTTGGTGTCGGGGTCTAAGGACAAGACAGTGCGGGTGTGGGACGTGAACGGCGGCAAGTGCGCGAGAGTTCTGAGGGGTCACACCGGCTGGGTGACCTGCTTAGCGGTTGTTGGCGATCGCGTCGGCGGCAGCCAGGGGCGGTTGGTGTCGGGGTCTCGGGACAAGACTGTGCGGGTGTGGGACGTGGACGGCGGCAAGTGCGTGACGGTGCTGAATGGCCACACCCAGTCGGTGACCTGCTTGGCTGTGGTGGACGGCGGCGCAGGCGGCGGCGGCGGGCGGTTGGTGTCGGGGTCTTGGGACAACACTGTGCGGGTGTGGGACGTGGACGGCGGCAAGTCCGTGGCGGTGCTGCAGGGCCATACGAGCGAGGTGACTTGCTTGTCCGTTATTGACAGTGGCGCAGGTGGCGGCGGCGGGCAGTTGGTGTCGGGGTCTCGGGACAAGACTGTGCGGGTGTGGGACGTGGACGGCGGCAAGTCCGTGGCGGTGCTGCAGGGCCATACGAGCGAGGTGACTTGCTTGTCCGTTATTGACAGTGGCGCAGGCGG
>Ga0209186_1003969_pt1 | contig 10017 bp, 9 predicted proteins | sample SidtaG_FD_187426 | JGI IMG/M metagenome (GOLD analysis project Ga0209186, IMG submission 187426) | Marine algal microbial communities from Sidmouth, United Kingdom - Sidmouth_Male2 metaG (SPAdes) (version 2) | ecosystem: Host-associated > Algae > Red algae > Unclassified | place: Sidmouth, United...
CAGCAGCATCGAGGTTGCCGACAAGTTCGATATCACGCTCGATCACGTCGATGCGCTGCGGCGTGTCTTCGCAGCCTTCACAATCGGTCAGATGTTCGCGTCCATGACGCAGGGTCACCCTTGCGTCTTCGAGTGGCAGTTTCTTGCGCGCGGCGTACATGCGCAACGTCATGGCAGTACACGTACCGACGGCTGCGAGGAGGTGTTCATATGGATCGGGCCCGACATTGCCACCGCCTACCCGTTCAGGCTCATCGGCAAACCATCGGTGGTTGTCACTGAACACTTCCTGCAAGAATCGGTGATCCTTTTCGCGCACATGTATTGCGCCACTCGCGACGGCGGGGCGTATGTCCGTGCTGTCCGTGTTGTCGACACTTTGCGCATTGGCATCGCTGACGTTGTCGACCCCGACACTTTCGGCCCTGCCGCTATCAACCCCGGCTACCTCCGCCTCGCGCGCTGCGCCCTCGATGTAACGCGCCGCCCAGGAGGAAATCAGATCGGCGACCCAGGTGGCGTCGGCGGCACGCGTCAGCAGATGATCGGCACCGTCGAGGCCGATGAAGCTCTTCGGAGGCCGATGAAGCTCTTCGGGTGCTTTGCCGCGCCGAACAGGCGGCTCGCTTCCGAGACCGGCACGATTGCGTCGAGCGGTGCGTGCAACACCAGCAAGGCGGCGCCAAGTCGCGGCAGGTGTTCAGTCGAGGACTTTTCGATATCGTCCAGAAACTGCTTGCGAATCGTGAACGGACGGCCTGCCAGGCTGACGTTGGCTTCGCCCTGACTCCGGATGTTCTCGATGTCCGCGCCGAATTGCGCGGATACGTGTTGCGCATCGGCGGGCGATCCGATGGTTACCACCGCACGGCATTCTGGTACTTGTTGCACCGCCGCCAGCACGGCTGTCCCGCCGAGACTGTGCCCGACCAGCAAGGAGGGTGCTTGCCTGCGTTTGCGAAGGTGGTTGGCGGCGGCAACGAGATCCTGGACATTGGAACTGAAATTGGTGTTTGCGAAGTCGCCGTCACTGTTGCCGAGTCCGGTGAAATCGAAGCGCATCACGGCATACCCTCGGGCAACGAGCGCCCGCGAGATTCGCGACGCGCCGATGACATCCTTGCCGCAGGTGAAGCAATGTGCGAACAGGGCAGTGGCGCGAGGCTTCGCATCCGGCAGTTCGAGCAAACCTGCCAGCTGATCGCCGTCGTGGCCGGGAAATTCGAATTTCTCGCGTCTGGCCATGCTGCCTGCTCGGTATCGCTTGCGAAGTACGACAGGGTACCGAGCCCGGTTGTTCCGCGCGTGTATGCTCCACCAACACCACGATGGAGAGAACGAGGTCATGTCACTGGCAAACAGGACGATCTTCATGTCCGGCGGAAGTCGTGGAATCGGTCTGGCGATCGCCAAACGCGCGGCGGCGGACGGAGCCAATGTGGCCATCGCGGCAAAGACTGCCGAAGCGCATCCTTCATTGCCCGGAACGGTCTATACCGCTGCCGAGGAGATCGAGGCGGCTGGTGGCAAGGCCTTGCCGCTGCTCTGCGACATCCGCCACGAAGAGCAGGTTGATGCCGCTATCGAACAGACCGTCGCCGCTTTCGGTTGTATCGATATCTGTGTCAACAACGCCAGCGCGATTTCGCTGACCGGTACGCTCGATACACCGATGAAGCGCTATGACCTGATGAACAGCATCAACGCCCGCGGCACCTTCATGGTTTCGCAGAAGGCCCTGCCGCACCTGTTGAAGTCGTCACATGCACATATCCTCAACCTGTCGCCGCCGCTCGACATGCGCCCACTCTGGTTCAAGGGACATGTCGCCTACACCATGGCGAAATACGGAATGTCGCTCTGTGTCCTGGGCATGGCGGAGGAGTTTCGGGAGCAGGGTGTCGGCGTGAACGCCCTCTGGCCACTGACGGCTATCGATACCGCCGCCGTCAGGAACGTGCTCGGAGACGATCGCATGGCACGCATGAGTCGACTGCCCACGATCGTCGCCGACGCCGCACACGCGATCATGGTGCGCGATCCGCGAACCTGTACCGGGAATTTCTTCATCGACGAAGAAGTCCTGATCGAGGAAGGCGTCAGTGACTTCTCGTCTTATCAGCACCCCGGTGCGAAAGCCTTGATGGCAGATTTTTTCGTGCCTGACGAGGTGTTCGAAAGATCGAATACCGAAGTCATTCACGGTATCTCGAAAGACTGACCCGCGTCGCCGGATTCGCCCTCGCGTTCCCCGGCTTCGTACCCGTCTCAGGTCCCGTCCCCGTCCCCGTCCCCATCGCTTTCGCCGGTCGTCGTCGCCAGTCGCTCGACCATCGCCAGCAACAAGGGCATGACATGCTCGACCAGCAACGGCTGCGCCTCGGCCGTTGGGTGAATGCCATCGCGCTGGAAGTTGCTACGGTCGGTTGCGATGGGTTCCAAAAGGAACGGCAGCAAATCGCTGCCGGTCGACTCTGCCGCCAGAGTGAAGGCTTCACTGAACTGCTGGGTGTAAGCCGCGCCGTAATTCGAGGGAATCATCATGCCGAGAAACAGTACTTCTGCACCGGCCTCTTTCGCGAGTGTCGCCATGCTCTCCAGGTTCTGGCGCATGGCCTTCGGTGGGTAACCTCGTAGTCCGTCATTGCCACCGAGTTCTATGATCACGAAATCCGGTTCGAAGCGCTCGATCGCATTCGGTAGCCGGCGCAGACCGCCGTCGGTGGTATCGCCACTGATGCTCGCGTTGACCAGCTCGATGTCCGGGTCGATCGCCTGCAGGCGTTCTTCCGCCAGGGCAACCCAGCCGTCCTCCTCGGCAATGCCATACGCGGCGCTGATGCTGTCGCCGATGACCATTCCCGTCAGCGCGAAGCTCTGTCCCGAGAGTGTCATCAGGCTGACGCCGAGCGATAGTGATAGAGCGGCGAAAGTGTTCAGTCGTCGCATTCATTGCTTGTCCGATCCGTCGAGAGTCCCCAGTATGGAACGTTTAAACAGACAACGGTTCCCATGAGCGATTCGACCACGGTTCTGGTTGCCGATTCGGTCAGCAAGCGGGTCGACGGACCTGAAGGCGAACTGACTATCCTTCAAGACGTCGACATGTCCGTGTGCCGGGGCGACGCGACGGCGATCGTCGGCCCCTCCGGTTCGGGGAAGTCCGCGACGGCGATCGTCGGCCCCTCCGGTTCGGGGAAGTCCACCTTGCTCGGCATTCTTGCGGGTCTCGACTCACCGACAAGCGGTCGCGTCACGCTGCTCGACCAGGATCTCGCTGCGCTCGACGAGGACGCGCGCTCGGGTCTGCGCGCCGGCCGTGTCGGCTTCGTGTTTCAGAACTTTCAGCTGCTGCCCGGTTTATCTGCGCTCGAGAACGTCATGCTTCCACTGGAGCTTGCGGGTGTTGCAGACGCGAGCCGTCGGGCAGCGAGCATGCTTGATGATGTCGGCCTGTCGCACCGCGCTGGCCACCATCCGCTGCAACTGTCCGGCGGCGAACAGCAGCGTGTCGCGCTGGCGCGTGCCTTTGTCGCACAGCCCAGTCTCCTGTTTGCGGACGAGCCAACCGGCAATCTCGATGCTGATACCGGCAACAAGGTCATCGAACTGATGTTCTCACTGCGCGAGCGACTCGACTCGGCGCTGGTGCTGATCACACACGATAGCGCGCTCGCCGAACGCTGCGATCGACGGCTGACGATGCACGGTGGACATCTGTCGGGCGAACTCGCCCGCGCATCTTGAATACCTCGACGCAGCTTCGCTTCGCCTGGCGCTCGCTCGCCCGTGATCGTTCGGCCGGCGAACTTCGGGTGCTGGCGCTCGCCCTGGTCGTCGCCGTGGCCTCGGTCACGGCGGTCGGCTTCTTCACCGACCGTATCGGCCGCGCCGTCGAACGTCAGGCTGCCGATGTACTGGCTGCCGACATGCTCGCTACCTCGGGCATCGCTCTGCCTGAAACACTCGAACCCGAAGCAGGCACAAGAGGACTGTGGACGGCGCGTCACACGCGCTTCCCGAGCGTCGTCGTGAATGACGCCGATGAGTCGCAGCTGGTGGCCGTCAAGGCGGTCAGTGACGGCTACCCGCTGCGCGGGGCCCTACGCCTCATGCCGCTCGACGATCCGACGCAAGTCGAGCGTGTTTCCGCAGCGCCTGTGGACGGTGAGGTGGCGGGCGAGCCCGCCAGTACAGCGCCCGCTTTGGGCACGGTCTGGATCGACCCGCAGCTGCAATCGGCCCTCGCACTCGAAGCCGGCGATTCACTGACCCTGGGCGCGGCCGACTTCAGCGTCACACGACTGATCGAGTTCGAGCCGGATCGGGGCGAGAACGCCTTCGAATTCGCGCCGCGAGTGATGATGAACGAGCAGGACCTCGAGCGGGCTGCCTTGCTGGGTCCGGGAAGCCGTGCCCGATTCACCTTGCTGATGGCAGGCGAGAGGGGCGCACTCGATGGCATGCGGAACTGGATCGACGATACGCTGGCGGGGGAAGTCCGCGTTCAGGATGTGCGTGAAGGCAGCCCGCAGATGCAGCGTGCGCTGGATCGAGCGCGGCAATTCCTCGGACTTGCCTCGGTCGTGACCGTGCTTCTAGCCGGTGCTGCCATCGCCCTCGCGGTCCGCCACTTTGCGCAGCGTCAGGCCGATGCCAGTGCGGTGATGCGCACACTGGGAGCGAGTCGTCGAGACGTGGTTGTCTGGTTGGTGTTGCGACTTGTCGCCATCGCCTTGCTCGCCTCTGTCATCGGCGTCGTGATCGGCTGGTTCGCGCAATTGCTGCTGGCCCGCCTGCTCGCCGGCTGGTTCGGGCTGGTCTTGCCGCCACCGGGCTTCATGGCGCCGCTCGTCGGCGCGCTGACGGCGTTCGTGTCGTTGGCAGGCTTTGGTCTCTTGCCCGTGTTGCGTGCGGGGCGGGTCAATGTCATGCGGGTGCTCCGGCGCGACTTCGGCACATTGGGCGGCAGTTCGATTCTGGCCATCGTGTTCGGGCTGCTGGCTACCTATGCCGTCGTCCTGTTGTTGTCGCGCGATATCGTCCTGTCGGCGATCGTCGTGTTCGGGGTCGTGATCATGCTGTCCGTGTTCGGACTTTCCGGACGCTGGATCATCAAGGGCGTTCGCGCGCTCGCCGGGCGACGCAACCGGCTCAGCGTTGCGGGTCTTGAACGACGTGCCGGCAGCAGTATCGTGCAACTGGCGGCGTTCGCGATGGGGATCATGGCGTTGTTGCTGATCTCGATCGTGCGCGTGGACCTGCTGGCAGCGTGGGAGCAGGAGCTGCCACCGAACGCGCCGAACGTCTTTGTCGTCAACATCCAGAAAGAGCAGGTCGAGCCGTTCGCGGCAAGGCTTGCATCACAAGGTATCGTTCCGCCCGACATCGCGCCGATGGTCCGGGCCCGGCTGGTTGCCCATAACGATGAGCCGGTGCTCGTCGACGAAGGGGATGAGCGTCAGCAACGGCGTGCCCGGCGCGAATACAACCTTTCGTACGCAAACGAACTTCCGGCGGGAAACGAGATCGTCGAGGGGGATTGGTGGGCGACGGACGGCAGCGCACCGGCGCTTGTCTCGATCGAGGAGGAGTGGGCTGCCGAACGCGGCTTCGCGGTGGGCGATTCGCTGACCTTCAGGATTGCAGGCGTCGAGATCGAGTCGACGATCGCCAACCTGAGGAAAGTCGACTGGGAGTCCTTCAATGTCAACTTCTTCGTCATCGGTACCCCGGCGATGCTCGCCCTGGAACCGGCAACATGGGTCACGAGCTTCCATACCGAGGTGCCGTTCTCACAGGCCACATCCGGGTGGGTGCGCGAATTCCCGGGCATTGCGACGATTGACATCGGCGCCATCGTCGTGAGAATCAAGGCGCTGATGGACCGGGCTTCGCTGGCGGTCGAGTATGTCTTCCTGTTCACGCTTCTGGCAGGGGTCTGCGTGCTGCTGGCGGCGGTGCAAAGCAGTCAGACGGAACGCGTTCGCGAGTCTGCTCTATTGCGTGCGCTTGGCGCTTCGCACGCCCAGGTCCGACAGGCCGTCGTGGTCGAATTCCTGATACTCGGTGCCATCGCCGGGCTGCTGGCGGCGGCCTTTGCGAGTGTCATCGCATGGGCGCTCAGCCACTACGTGTTCGAGTTGCCATTCGTGGTGAATCCGTGGATGTGGATCATCGGCGTCGTCGGTGGCGCGATCGGTATCGCGGCGGCGGGCTATCTGGCAACGCGTAGCGTGTTGCACACACCGCCGATCGTGGCGCTGCGACACGGTGTCTGACATGGACGAAGGAGGGTAGCGTGCGACACGCCTTCAGCCTCGACGAGCCACTGCTCGCATCGATCGATTCGGTGCATGCCGTGCTGGCCGAAGGCTGTACGCGCAATCAGGTGGTCAGCTTGCGGCATGCCGTCGAGCTGGCCTGGTCTATACGCGAAATGCCCACCCGCTATTCTGATGCACTGGCCGTCAGTCTGCAGTTGAAGGGCATGCGTGCCGACACGCCGATCATCATTTCCGCCCTGTTCGGCTGGCTCAATCAGCTGACCATGCAGGATGCAGCCTTTGTCGGTGTCGAGGGTACGGCCGACCGAGCCGGCGAGCAGGCCGAGACCTTGCGACGCATGGTGCTCTCCATGGTGGAGGACATTCGCGTCGTGCTGGTCAAACTCGCCTATCGAACCCAGCGCCTGTACCGATTGGCCAAGAGCGATGAGCCCGATCGGGTCGACGTCGCTCGCGAGACACTCGCCATCTATGCGCCACTTGCCAATCGGCTTGGCCTCGGGCAGCTCAAGTGGGAGCTCGAGGATGTGGCTTTCCGCATCGTCGAGCCGACCGCCTACAAGCGGGTCGCCAAGTCGCTCGAGGAGAACCGCGCTTCCCGGGAAGCTTATGTCAGCGATTTCGTGGCGGCACTCGAACGGCGTGTCCGTGAAGCTGGATTCAATGATGCGCACGTCTTCGGCCGGCCGAAGCACATCTACAGCATCTACAAGAAGATGCGGGCCAAGCAGCTTCAGTTTGACGATCTGTTCGACGTACGCGCGGTTCGTGTGCTCGTCGAGGATGTGCAGCAGTGCTATGGCGTACTCGGTATCGTGCACAGCGTCTGGCAACCGATCGTGCACGAATTCGACGACTACATCGCCAACCCGAAGGGCAACGGCTACCGCTCTTTGCATACGGCTGTCATCGGCCCGAGCGGCAAGCCCGTCGAGATCCAGATTCGCACGCGCGCCATGAACGAACATGCGGAAAACGGCATTGCCGCGCACTGGGCCTACAAGGAAGGCAGCCCGGTCGACGTCAATCTGCAGAAGAGCATCAACACGCTCCGCCAGTTGCTGGACGACAGTGACAATGATCAGCTCGTCGAGGGCTTTTCGCAGCAGCTCGATGCCCACCGGGTGTACGTCTTCACGCCGAAGGGTGAAGTCATCGACCTGGTGGGCGGCGCGACCCCGCTGGATTTCGCGTACCACATTCATTCCGAGATCGGGCACCGATGCCGTGGCGCGAAGGTCGATGGACGGATCGTGCCCTTGGGCTATGTACTGCAAAACGGTGAACGGGTTGAAGTGCTGACTACGCGTGAACCTGCTCCCAGCCGCGACTGGCTTAATCGCTCGCTCGGCTATCTCGCCAGCAGTCGGGCGCGGAGCAAGGTACGTGCATTCTTCAATGCACAGGATCATGCGCAACATGTTGCCGAAGGGCGCAACATCCTCGAACGCGAGTTGAAGCGATTGCGCGCGACGTCCGTGCCGATCGAGAAATTGATGCGTCGCCTGAAAGTCGACAAGCCGATGGATCTCTACGCCGCCATCGGGCGGAACGATGTGTCCCTGCAGCAAGCCGATGGATCTCTACGCCGCCATCGGGCGGAACGATGTGTCCCTGCAGCAGATTGTCGGCGCGATCGACTATCTGCTCGAACCGGTACTGCCGCCGCCGGTGCCGACAACATCGCCTGCGGGCACACCTGCCCGCAACGAGGGCGGGGACGCGGTAAGAGTGCGCGGCGTCGGGAATCTACTGACGCATATTGCCGGCTGCTGCCAACCGGTACCGTACGATGCGATCGTCGGCTTCATCACACGTGGCAAGGGTGTGACGATTCACCGTGGGGACTGCGGCAACATGCTGAACCTACCGGATGCGGAGCGCGCCCGCTTGATCGATGTGAGCTGGGGCGAGGAGCGCGGCACCCGCTACCACGTCGGTATCCGCATCCATGCCTTCGATCGGCAAGGCTTGTTGCGTGATGTGTCAACCCTCCTCGCGAGTCAGGATGTCGATGTGGTGTCCGTGAACACGCGCAGTGATCCGGTCGAGCAGATGGCCGAGATGACGATCGGTCTGCACGTCGATGATGTCAGCCGGCTCACCACGGTGATGGACCGACTCAGTCAACTGCGTAACGTTCAGGCGGTGGAGCGGAGCCGATAGTAGGTGTCAGGCTGATGGCGCGCGGTATACTCCTGCCATGGCAGGCAACACGTTCGGCAAGCTTTTCACGGTGACCTCGTTCGGGGAGAGTCACGGCCCGGCGCTCGGCTGTATCGTTGACGGGTGTCCGCCTGCCATTCCGTTGTCGAGCCACGATCTGCAGGCCGATCTCGACCGGCGAAAACCTGGTCAGAGCCGTTGGGTGACGCAACGCCGTGAGGCTGACGAGGTCGAGATTCTCTCGGGTGTGTTCGAGGGTGTGACCACGGGCACACCGATCGGTCTGCTGATTCGTAACGCCGACCAGCGTTCGCGCGACTACGACAAGATCAAGGACCAGTTCCGACCGGCGCACGCGGACTACACCTACGCGCGAAAGTACGGTGTGCGCGACTATCGCGGCGGCGGTCGTTCCTCGGCGCGAGAGACGGCCATGCGCGTGGCCGCAGGCGCCATCGCCAAGGCGGTGCTCGCTGCCCATCACGGCACGGAAGTGCACGGCTATCTCTCGCAACTGGGCCCGATCGAGCTCGATCGCGCAGGCTTCGATCTTGCCGAGGCCGAGCGGAATGCATTCTTCTGGCCGAATGCGGAGCAGGTGGTCGAGCTTGAGACATACATGAAGAAGCTCTCGAAGGAGGGTGATTCGATCGGCGCGAAGGTCGAGGTCGAGGCGACTGGCGTGCCGGCAGGATGGGGCGAGCCAGTCTTCGACAGGCTCGATGCTGATCTCGCGCACGCGCTGATGAGCATCAATGCCGTCAAAGGGGTGGAAATCGGTGCAGGCTTCGCTGCGGTGACCCAGCGCGGGACGGAACATCGCGACGAGATCACCCGAGCAGGCTTTCTCTCGAATCATGCCGGTGGTGTCCTCGGCGGAATCTCGTCAGGGCAGACCGTACGCGCCGCGTTGGCTCTGAAACCGACCTCCAGCGTGCGTATTCCCGGTGCAAGCGTCGATGTTCACGGTAACGAGATCGAGGTGGTCACCACCGGCCGTCACGATCCCTGCGTCGGCATTCGCGCAACGCCCATCGCCGAGGCGATGATGGCGCTCGTCCTGCTAGATCATGCGCTTCGGCATGTTGCCCAGAACGGGCGTGCGTCAATAACAGCGCCCGTCATACCCGCTTCAGCGCCGCGCTGAGCCGGGCAGAATCCAACAGAACAGAACACGGACCGACTCACATGGCATACAAGGCCGAAGGCAAGCTGCACAAGATCTACGACACCGAGCAGAAGACAGCATCGTTCCAGGCGCGCGAGTTTGTCATCGAGGTGGCTGACGGGCAGTATCCGCAGATGGTCAAGTTTCAGCTGGTGCAGGACAAGTGCAACCTCATCGACGGTTATGACGAGGGTGACGAGATCGCCGTCGATTTCGACTTGCGCGGGCGCGAGTGGAACGGCAAGTATTTCACCAATCTGCAAGCCTGGCGTGTGGGTCGAACCGAGGGTGAGCAGAGCAGTGGTCCAGGCGAGCAAACTGCTCCGGCCCCCGCGTCAGCGCCCGCCAGCGGCGACTTTGATGACGATATTCCGTTCTGACGAGTTTGCGCTGCGG
>Ga0209186_1003970_pt1 | contig 10016 bp, 13 predicted proteins | sample SidtaG_FD_187426 | JGI IMG/M metagenome (GOLD analysis project Ga0209186, IMG submission 187426) | Marine algal microbial communities from Sidmouth, United Kingdom - Sidmouth_Male2 metaG (SPAdes) (version 2) | ecosystem: Host-associated > Algae > Red algae > Unclassified | place: Sidmouth...
TGCACTCGTTTGCGTACGCAGGTCAGTACATACAATCAGTGTCAGACTAAGACCGCACAGGTCAGGTCCTACTTTTGTCCCAGCAAACATTGCCTGGGTAACTCGATATTTACTATTTAGCATCGAACGTTCCCGAAGCTTCGCTCTCAGCCCAGCACGCAGGGAGGGGCTTTCACTGGTTATGCTACAATCTTGGAAGGATGCGATGATTGTACGCCATTCTTGCAACCCTGCTCTGATAGCGAGAAATGGTAACCCATTCGTGGGATCCCTGGGCTGGATCTGCATACGTGGCATACGTGGCGTGCCACGCTAACGTTTTTCTTCCCACAAACGGGTTGTTTAAACTCCCTAATATGCCCACCCTATAACTGAGCGCAACTCGATCGCTCCAGAGCGGGGCCCGCCGCACTTGCAAGCAGTTACAGCGATCATACATGTGGTGGTTCGCGATCAAGTAATCCCTGGTGTCAAGTAGAGCTGCTCTGGGTCGCCTGTCCCCCATCAGGTCCCTGTGTGAAGCGATCCGGACGCCACCAGTTTGTCCTTAGAAATGCTATCTCCCCACTTACTGTGGAAGTCCGCGATCGAGCGTTCCATGGGCCTCAGCTCGTGATAATCTTGGACCAGATTGCCCAATCTGGTGTTAACTTTCAGGTGGGCTACAAGGTGCGCCTCCCCAGCATACAAGCGGGCAATGACTGTATCCAAGCACCGCTGAATGTCAACAATGGCACGTTGTCATCACAATGTGAACCACACTTGGAGGAACCCTCAAGTGTTGAGCTGACGTCAGTTCCTCGCGCTTTGAATGGTGCTTGCACATATTAATAATGCATCCACCAACATTGGTACTGTACAGTACTGTGAAAGACCCCCAGTGCCACCGCCCCTTTCTGTCGCCGACCAAGGCGGGCGACGGCGGTCGGGCGGCCGCGCACGGAGCCGCCACGGGGTGGCCGCGCGTGCGGGACCGCGAGGGGGGGGGTTTGGACCCCCCACGGACCGTGGCGTGGCGGCAGGGGGCGGCGGACGCGCGCGCACGCGCGGGCCGGCGGGGGCGGGCTGGGATGCCCCAAGTTTGTCTGGCGGCGACGCCCAGCCGCGTCGGCCCGCCGAGCGCGGGGCCGCCATGCGCCAGACGGGGCGGCTGGTCGGGACGGCACGCACGGGGGCTGGCCGCCGCGGCGGTGGACGGCGTGCCGTCGGCAGGCAGGCGGGCGACGGACAGTGGCGTGGTGCCGCCGGCGACTCTTGGTCGGTGGCGGGTGAGGGCATGTCGGGCGGCGGCGGCAGCGGCGGCGGTGGCGGCGGCTGTAGCGGCGACGGCGGCAGTGGCGGCGGCTGTGGCGGCGACGGCGGCGGTGGCGGCGGCTGTGGCGGCGGCGGCGGCGGCGGCGACGCGCACCGGGGTGTATCCGCACACCCCGAGACTGCTCACACGACGGAGCCGCGCGCTGCCAGGGCAACCCAGTTCCGACACCCGTGAGTTGCGCCAGGACCAACCACACGGGTCGCCTCCCCACGGTGTCGACGGGGGCGCCCCCCGCGGAGGCGGGAGCGGACCGCCACGCGGCGGCTCGGGCGGCCTTCGCCGACCCGGCGCCGCCGAGGCCCCCGTCGCACCCAGACACGGGCGTCGTCGGGGGCGCCACTCGGCCACCGCCGCCGATTGCCATGGCCGACCGCGTGCGCGCCTGCGCTTGCTGCCGCTGCAGACCTTACCCATCGCTGCCCGCACGGTACTCGCGGCGGCCGCCAGCCTCACGACTGGTGATCAGGCGCCAAGATGCACTGCCGGCGTCTTCTTCCCTCGGCGACTGCGACCGTGCGTGGCGCCGCGCTTCCTCGCACCTTCTTCTACAGCGCCCGACTGGGAGACACACTCATCTTTATTTGTACACGCCGCCGACCGACGGGCGAAAACCAGGCGACGCCCACACGGCACTCACCAGCGGCGGCATCTGGAGAGCGTGCAGCGGCACCTCGCACCACCGACCGACATCCTCCACCACCAGCCTCGCAGACGACGCGAGCGCGTCTCGTCTCGGCAGCCCGACCGTCCGGCCGCCCATGCCCAACCGTCCCCGCCGCAAAGCCGCCGCCGACGCACGATCTCCGCACTTGCCACAAACCCCACGCCGAAGGATCGCCCACCACCTTTGCCCGCGCCGTCCGCCACACCGCGCCCGCCGCTGCCGCCGCCTTAGCAGCAGTCGGTCACTTGCGCGTCGCGCTCATCGTCGTGGACCTTCCCGGTCTCTCCCACCGCCCCGTACGTGGCTGCGGTCGTCCCTCCCACCGGCGCGCCCACCGTGCCAAACAGGCGGAAAAGCGTGTAACCTACGCCATGACCCGCAACGACCACCAGAAACACCCACACGTTGAAGGTCATGATGAGGAGCATGGCGAGGTAGTGAAGGGACAAGCGCACTGCCTGTGCCGCGCCACCGAGGAGGGCTTGGGGCACCTTGGCCGCTGGCGAGGCGATGGCGCGCCGCTCTACCCGCTTGAGAAGCTCCATGGCAATGGTAGACATGACCGCAAACACGAAGGAGCCAATGAGGGCACCTGCAAAGGCGCCATCCGAGTCAACGCGGGCGCCGCTGAAGAGCCAGAAGAACTCGCCCGCGCGTGCCGTGAAGAACGGGCTCATGAACTGTGGGCGCGAATGCCAGGCGAAAAGATGCACGAATACGAACGAACACGACAGAATGGACAGCCTGGTCGTCAGATACTCGCACACTGCTGCCTCACACAAATCGTCCCCGCCGTGCGCAAGAAATGAGCGACGCTTCATACACAAGCGGCATTCGTCGCAAGCCAGGCCCGCACCAGATTGAAAAAAAAAGGCAGCAAAAGCACTTGGACCAGCAGTCTGCCAGCACATGTACGTACCTGCATGTCCATCATGCCCGGCATCATATTTTGCATCATGGCCATCATCGGCATCATGCGTTGGGTCATTCCAAAGAGCATGGTTGTCTGCGCTGTAGTGTTCATGGCCTGGAACTGCTCCAAGGTCACGGCCGCCATCCCGTCCCCCATGGCGCCGGTCCCGTGGCCCATGTGCATGCCCAGCATCGACATCTCGCAACGGTCAAGGGGGAACGGAGCAGGAAGACGTTGCGCGCAGGGCAACAAAGCACCCGCCAGTGGCCGAAAATAGCGGGGCGACAGACACGGGGGAGGCCGACGGCAGTGGGGGCAGCGATGGTGTGACGCTGCAGTGGGCTCTTGGCGGAGCTCAGTCGACGACACCGGAGGCCGCTTCGATGTGGCGTGCGACCCAAATGTGCAGCGGCAGCGGGAGGACCGGGCGACAGCCGGCCGCGTTTAGGCACACTCACACGCTCCACCAAGGCGGCATGGCGAGCGGCGCCCCCTCCCGTTGGGCCCAAACTCCACACACCACAACCACGTGCACCACGGCCACACACAATGCGCACCGTCGCGCTGCCCGCGTCACCGACAGGTGCCCGGGCTCTTCCAAGTCGCAGTCGGGCCCTCACCTCCACCTCCACCGGCAGCACCGGCACGCGGCGCGCAGCCACTCCGCATTCATCCGCCCAGACTATGCGCGGGCGGCTGCCCAATCCAGAGCATCGGGGAGGTGGCGCGCGCGGCCTGTGCGCGTGCGTCAGCATCGGGAGGGTGTCGAGGCACAACAGCGCCCAATGAACGTCGTCGAATGGGGATGCAGCGTGGCAGAACACCTTGATCATCAAGAAACCGGGCGACACCACCGCAGCCCGAACGCGAGCGAACGCGGCGAACGGCCAAATGACAGGTCACAGTATTTGGTGTTATTGGCCCCCAACGAAACCCGAACGAGGGACCTTCATGTTCGAGCCACGAAAGTTGACCTGTGGACTCAGAACGAATGACCGAGCATTTGCTTGGCTAATGAAATGGTCGTGTCCTGGGAATGATTATTCTGACAGATCAACGAGCATTCCAAGCCAGAAACGGAACGGGCGAGTGTTGACGACAACTGCTGACGTCTCATCAAGGGTCGGAGCCACAGACCGACTGAAGGGAGTAGCGCAGACGTCTTGGACGTGGTGTTCTTAGTGGTTTCGTGTCTGACGCCCAAACTTCTCCCCACACCACTGCCCCTGCAGGGACAGGTGTGCGGAGCCTGGCGCGCGATAGCGAGTAGCTACGTGTGGGTCAGTGACATCCAGTGCCTATTCCGACATGCCTAAAGCGCGCGGCTTTAGTCGCAGCAGCACGATTGTAAGAGGCGAGCAGAGCTTGGCTGGGAGGAAACCCCAGGGCCTCGCATTGTCCGAGACCCTTGGTTGACGTAGTCAAAGCTATGTTACGCACATGGATGGGCATTCGGCGGCGGCCACGCCGACCTGCTTCCCCCTGCTGTCTATCCGCCCAGAATTCCACTTCCAGTGCACCCGGGGTGCTCCTCACGACACTCTCTGCACTCCTACTCCCGCAGCCGGGGCACTTGAGTTGTTCCTCCCGGCAATCGCTCCACCCCCACGCCAGCTTCCGGCACGCCCGTCGCCGTTTTGGCAACGGACATGACGACTACTGCAGCGACGCCGTCGGCAGCTGCCGCGCTCGTGTTGCTCCCCTCTACTGGCCCACCTCTCTCATACCCGTGTCCGATGCACGCAGGTTGCTCCTTCCAGCACTGGCCTCGTCCTCATGCTCGCATCCAGCGTGCGTGTCGCTCTATGGGCGGCGGTCATGACCTGTATGGGCGGTGGGCGTTGCCACTGCGGTGGCGACGCCCCGTGCCCGGTTTGCTCCTGAGTTTGTTGCACTCGCTTTCGTCTTGGCAGCGGACGTCACGACTACGGCAGCCACAATCTCGGCGGCGGCCGTGACCTGGACCCGGTTGTTTTAGTGGGGACATAGTGGGGGGACCCCCGAGTCGCCCGCCGCGCGCTCTTGGTCGACCGCGGTAACTGCAGCACGAACAGCGACGGCAGGATGATGATGGCGGCGGAAGACTGACGGTGGATTCATACACCGCCATTGTGGTGGCGAGAGCCTCGGCCGTGGATGCTCTGGCACGGTCGGAGGAAGATGAGTTGGGTGAAAGAGGTGGTAGCCTTAGCTATTAAACAGCTATTCATGCTCATGAAGTCTGCACATAGAGTTACTGAACTATCTTTGTAATTAATCTCGTTACGTAATCCCAGCTCATGAGGACAGTGCGCCGAATTATTGTCACCACATCCGTACTCTTTCAATCGACCTCGATCAGCTCCCGACGAAAGACCCCACTTGTTCGTCCAGGAAGACTTCTTCGAACATCACACTGTTCGGGACGTATTCAGCCGATCGAGAAGCCGAACGGGGATCGGGCTTGTTGGGGCCGTCTGCTTTGCCGATGATCCGTCAGCGGGTCTTCTCCTGGCCTGGGCCTCGTGTGCTGACACAGACGAGGGGACGGTTGGAGGTGCAGCGCACCCGTCAAGCCACCTGCTTCCAATTGGGCGGTCGCATGACAAGATAAGTCTCACGCTCCCCGGCCTGCGTCCGAACAAAGGCCAATAGCGTAGGCCCAATGGGGACAATGGGATGGAGACACGACGCATATTTACACTGTATATCTGAGACCGACACTGCTTCTGCGGTGCCCCCATAGATACAGTACCAGAGACGCGCCATCCTTGCTATATGGCACTGCTGGCGGATAACCATGATACTTTGCACCGTGGGCTGGTGTACCAGCCAGCGGTGCAGAAAGGAAGCATAGCGCGTCCCAGAAGAATGATCGGATCCGAGAAACGTCACAGCAAGTCACAGCAGCTCACAGTAGCTCACAACACAGCAACAAAATTAGCTGTGATCGCTCTTATCTCGCATACCTATCCGGGAGCTCTGAGAATGCAGTGTTCCTCAATACATAGCATGGTCACAGCACGGTCACAGCATGCTGTGACATACTGTGAGGTTTTCTCAGAGCCGATCATTGTCCGCATCATAGGAGTCTGAACTGGGCGTGGCCAAACCGGTGGCGTCGCGAGCTCCAAGGCGGTCTCCAGCCAGCTACAGCTGGGCCCTGCAGGCGATGGTCGTCCCCCCTCCATGCGCAGAATGCCCGGCTGGCGGCGGCGGTGCTGCCGAGCTCGGCATGACCACCCCGTCGGCGTGCCGCTTGAGCGGCAAGCCGACCAGACCGGCACGCGGGCCCTCCCCGCGGCGGCCGGATGGGCGCACGCCGTAGGCGCCGTCGCTGCTCGCTCCCAACACAAAAGTTGTGTGGCGCCTCTTTTCCCGCCACGCAGTTAAAGGCAGGCGGCGACCGAGGCGACCCCCCCCCCACTCCCCCCCCCGCGTTTCTTTGCGGTTCCCACTGCGGCGGACGGCGCGCGGGGGCGAGTGGCAGACGCAATGGCAACAGCCACGCACATCGGCGACGGCCGTCGGACGGCCCTGCCGTGGCGCCGCTGCCGCAGCGGCCACCTGCTCCAGATAACCCCCGTGGCCGCATCGAGGCTGCGTCGGCGGCCGCCGGCGCAGCCTCGACGCGCCGACACACCGGCCGCGTCTCCACGGTAGCAGCGGTCTTTCCCCGCTGCTTCCCGCAGTGCGGTGGCTATCGGGTTGACCGTGACCCTCTGCGGACCGGCGGCAGTGGCCCGCCGCCGTCGCCGTTGCCACAATCTCCACCGCCTCGTCAAGCGGCCCGCACCGCTACCATCCCCTTCACCATCGTGTGGGCCGAGACGCGCGCCGTTGTCCGCCCGGCGCTGGGGCCGCCTGGGGTAGTGTCGGGGCTCTGTTTGGCGGCGGCCGTCGCCGCCGTTGCCACAGCCGCGCGGGAGGGTGGCGGTGGCGGCCAAGGGGGGGGATAGCGCCACCACCAACCGACCCCAGTCGCCCCCGACGGCAGCGGCGCTGCCATCGGGCGCGTGCTGCCGCCCGACAGCTGCCGTGGCGGCGGCCACGGCGCGGTGGTCCGATGAACGGCCGCGGCGGCAAGACCGCATATGGTCACCGCCTGGTCGCGCCGCGGCAGGCGAGGGGTGCCGTTGGGCAGAGTCCACCGGACCATCACATTCTGCATGAACAGGGCGCTTCCACCCCGCCCCCGAGATCCTCGTCATGAGGCGGCCGCGGCGGCGGGACGCAGGCGACCTCGTCCTTGACCAGCTCGTCCTTGACCAGCTCTCGAGAGAGGGTATCTCCGGCGCACCGCCGCAATGTCCCGCCATCAGAGGATGGCGGGCTCCAGGTTCCTCCCAACCCCGTCGCACCCTGTGCGCGCCCATCGGCAGCATCTCTGCCCGCGATCGACTAAGGATGCCTCGAAAGTGCAGGAAGCCGGCTCACCCGAACACGCCAATATTGAGTGTATATACAAAAGATCCAATGTCAATCAAGTGTATGGTTCTGAAGCACAGCATGGGCAAGACTGTGCCCCACTGCGATTGTCGTCCGCCAAAAAGTGGAGAGTTCAAACCTAGCAAACAGGCACTGTTCTGCGTTTGATTGGCCCAGACAGCGATCTGCTTGAAGGGGGTCGCTCCAGCTGGTGCCGGAACGACCAGAAGAGAAGTTGTGGGGAAAGTACGACTACCGAGCGAGCGAGACTTATGTCCTTCGATCAGAGATTCACAAATACACTCTGTGTTGCGAAATTCAATTACATACTCAACTCAGTTACAGTTTTCTTCGTCGCCTCTCCCGCTCGTACGACTGTTGGAGCAGTCAGTACGTTAGCGACTACGGCATGCACTGAAGTGAGAACCAAAAGGCGATGACAATGACAACATGTGCCGTCGCCCACCAGCTCCCATCCGCGCCGGCGCACGGATACACCAAATAATTGAACACCGGCAGGGTGGGAAGAGCCATACGGTACCGGTTGAACACTCCACTGCGAAATGCAAGGAACAGGAGAGCCGATTGAATCGACGGGTATCCGTAGGACATGAGCGCTTTGCCTAGCGACTCAAGGTCAAGGTCCGTATGGCGTGATTACGGTCACAATCACGGGCAACGGACGTGAGCCGGCCACCCAATTTCACACTTCGGACAGGCCCGAGGGCGCGAGACTCTAGCGGTGGACGTGGCAGGTGAGCCCTTCGTCTACAGCATCGTTGACGCAGAAAAAAAGGAGATCGGCGCTGAGAGAATGGGGGGAGGTTGGAGGTCGCCCTGTCCGAAACGGTCGAGCGGTTCAAGCCGTACTTGTGGACGCCCCAGTCCAGGGTCATGCCCGCACTGAGCTCCGTTCCACTCCCATCAGCGTCCTTCTCAAGTGCTTGGAGTTGTGGGTTTTGTTACGTTGTAGGAGACAGTGTTCATTAAATCGAAAACGCCTAGCGGGACTCTCGCTGCCACTAATCCAGGGGCTCAATTAATATAATTAACAGCTTTATGGCTAGATATTCCTGAGCGAACGAACAATCACGTTTTTTTTGGAGATTGTTCCCCGCGTGGGTCACAGGCGACGGGCCCTCCCAGTCTAGGCCGCCTGTTGGCTCGCCCCACTACCCGCCGTCTGGCCAAAGCGCCCGCCCGGCCTCCTCCACTCGCGCCGGCGGCGGCGGTCAGCTCCACGCGCGTCGGCGGTGCGCCGACCCTCGGTCGTGGCCCGCCGCCCGCGCCATTGACGAGGCGCCCACCGTGGCTGGACGAAGCAGCCTCAACAGATTGTGATTCTGTTCGGGCGCCTGTTGCCAAACAGACGCTTAACAAACGCAGCTCTAATATTTTACTGTTCGGGTGCTCGGCTCTTGATCTCGAGTCTGCGCCAGAAACGGGCGGAACGGGCAGGGCACACGAGCTCCATGGCCTTAAATGGAGGCTTGGATGACAGCCTCTTAGTGCGATGCAATGAAGCCAATTCTTCCAGAGCCCCTTGCCTCCATCTCAACTAAATTGGATGTGTTAATTTGGTCTCGGCTGGGTTAGGGCTAGCGTACCTAACCGACAGTTGGGGCTGCACCTTCCCGATGCGTCGGGAGGCCCACCTCCACTTCAATGAGAGCTACCAACACTACGCTCAACGTACCAAAATCCCGGTGGATACAGACATGTCAGCAGTACCACGCGAAGGAAACACCGTGTCCAAAAGAACAAGTAAAGCACACACTGAGCACAGCAGCAAGTCAGTACGTCTATTGGCAGCAACATCAAAAACAAAACAAGTGTATGTCATAAGCGGGCACCCAGCCGGAAGAACCGAGGAGCCACGGTCGTGCGGCAGCAAGTGTTCGGTGCAAGTGGAGGTGGAAAGGAGGGGGGCCTTGGGCAACAAACTGGGGGTTGGGGTGGGGAGGGATACGTAGGCGGAGAATATGACATGGAACTTACGCTAGACGTCAAGAAGCGCTCCCAGACGGAATACATTCACAGAGCTGGTGGGAAGGCAGGATAAGGGCAATGAGCCGCAAGGGGACAAGAGGGAAATGGGGCGGGGGGGGTAGGGCGACAAAACAGCAACGTACTGCAAGAGAGATAGTACTGTAGTAGCATCCGGCGAATGAAGACGACGTCCACGACGACGGTGCACGGGGCGTGCGCGGCTGCAAGCGCGAGTTGGAAGGCAGCCTCCCACGCTGAGGACTCTCAGGGAGATTGCACGTTGCAGCTCATCCAACAACCATGTGAAGTTTCTAAATACTATACTGGTGGTATTTTTTGACGAAGCGAGCATGCACTAGTTGATAGTTGTGATAGTTGTACGTTTAAGTCGCATGGAGAGAGACCTGTCTCTAGGTTCTTCGTTAGGCCCTGGATTGGAGCCGTTATCCATAAACTCTGAGGAGGGCCTAGCATTTTCATGGGCCCCCCTCGAGAGAGGCTAACAACGACGCCGAACAGAATGACGTTCTGTTCGGGCTCTTGCTTTGCGAACAGACGGACGAACAGATGGGCGTTTGTTTGTCTGTTGCCGAACGGAGAGTTCTGTTGAGCGGTCTGTTCGTTTGCCTCGTCCAGCGACGACGGCCCGCGATTCACGCCGGCGCGCGCCCGCCGGCGGGCCGCCGGTCAGCCCGCCGTCGCGACGGCGGCGCCCCCCCCCCCCCCCC
>Ga0209186_1003973_pt1 | contig 10012 bp, 11 predicted proteins | sample SidtaG_FD_187426 | JGI IMG/M metagenome (GOLD analysis project Ga0209186, IMG submission 187426) | Marine algal microbial communities from Sidmouth, United Kingdom - Sidmouth_Male2 metaG (SPAdes) (version 2) | ecosystem: Host-associated > Algae > Red algae > Unclassified | place: Sidmouth...
ATCTTAGACGGGGGTTTCAACCCCCGTCAAGAAGTACGAGCCATCGTCGTCAGGAACTGACGGTTTATCAAAAGAGGGCTTTAGCCCGTAATTCGTATTGTAGCTGGAAGCGTCCAAAAGGGTCGTCATAGATCTGCTTTATAGCAAAAAGCTATAATTTTGGGCCTTACCCTTGAGTACGTGAGGCGGGCTAAAGCCCTTTCATGATAAACCGTCGGTTCCCGACGTAGATATATCGACCGCGTGTACGGGGGTTGAAACCCCCGCCTATATCTAAACCGTCGGTTCCCGACGAGTACTGGCCATTCCTCCTAATGATTACACAGTGGCGCCTCCTCCCGCGCTTCGCTTGGCGGTTGAAACCGTGTTGAAACGTTTTCATGAAGAACAGGTCAGCCTCTTCAACCCCGCCTAGCAAAAGCCGGCGAGCTCCATTGTGTACCAAATCGGGGCATCTCGGGCTTCAGGCACATATTCGCCTGAAAGGCGAAAACAGCGTAGCGATGGGCACCGCCCATCGATAGGTTTCGGAGGCGTACTCAAGTCTGAAAGACTTGCACAAACTTCGGCTTTTTGTCTTTAAGGACCGAAGTACCTACGCACCTTCGGAGCTTGGTGCTCTGGCAGATTCGCAACCCCGAGGCGAGCCTCGGGGCTAAGTGCCGGCGCTACTTCGTAGCTGTGCATACCGGGAAAACCAACAATTATGGGTGCCACCGAAGCGGCGCGATATTTATCACATAGTCGCTTCACCTCCCGTCTAGAGGTAGTTTGTCACCACGGAAGCTCGATGGCGTGTAAGGAATTCGCTTCAGCAAACGAATCAATGCATATGAAAAATTACACTCTGTTATCTGCCAGCGCGCTCCTTTTCCTTGCCACCTCGATCCTGGCTTCGGCTGGGGTCTACGATCATAAAGTCAAAAGCATCGATGGCAAAGACGTCGACCTCGCGACCTACAAAGGTAAAGTCAGCCTCATGGTAAATGTTGCCAGCCACTGCGGCAACACGCGACAGTACACCAATCTCGAAAACCTCCACCAAAAGTTCGCCGAAAAAGGCCTCGCAATCATCGGCTTTCCGGCAAATGAATTCGGTGCCCAAGAGCCTGGTACCAACGAAGAGATCGCAAAATTTTGCACCGACAAATACGGGGTGAAATTCGACATGATGTCGAAGATCGTAGTAAAAGGCGAGGGGATCGATCCGTTGTACAAAGAACTCACGGATCCGGATTCTAAATTCGGCGGCAAGATCGGTTGGAACTTCGAAAAGTTTCTCGTGAACAAAAATGGCGAGGTTATTGCCCGTTTCAAGCCACGCACAAGTCCTGAAGATCCAGAAGTAATTACTGCCATCGAAAAAGCCCTAGCCGAGTAATCTGTATCAGTACCACGGCCTTCCAAGGCCGTGGTACTGCCATGGCCTTCTAGGCCGTGTGTATCCCAAAGCTTGGTACGGTGAGAATGGCGTGTATCAGTCCACCCCCGAAAGTGCGTTGCCACTTCGTTCTCCAAGCCATCGGCCTAGGAAGGCCGTGGTACGGTTTTCCCGCCCGCTGTAATCTGCACCTCAATCAAGGCGCATCAAAATCGCTAAGCGCGGCTTGGCGTCGGAGCTGTTCGATATAGGTTAGCAAGCCTGCGTCTTCTCGAAGCTGATAGGCCTTTTCACAATAGGCTAGAGCGGTCTTCAGTTCGCCGCGTTCAATGGCCAGCTTACGCAGCTTCAGCAAAGCGTAAAAGGCTGCATTTTCGTCGGAACCTTTCGCGCTGCGTTCAAACCAAAGCGCGGCCTGTATCGGGTTCTCTTTTCCCATCAAGGTGTCGCCCAATAAGTTCATTACCTCGGTATGCAAAGGGTTTTCCCTGATGATTTCTTTAAACGCTTTCTCGGCCACATCAAATTCTTTACGGTTTAGGGCGAGGCGACCTTCCAATTCGCGGCGCTCGATTTTCGAACTCTCCGCCGTACTCATCGCGAGAAACCGTTTGGCTTGATCCAGTTTTCCGCGTCGGAGCATCGACCGTGAAGCGCGTAAAATATCTGCTTCCGCCAAGTCGCCGGCTGCATTATCAATACTCTCATACACCGCCATTGCAGCTTCGGTCATGCCTTGGTTGAAGTAAAGGTCGCCCAAAATCATTCGCTGTTTTGCGTCCGCGATACCAAGGCGATGCATGCAGGCCAAATGCTCGAGCGCCTTCTCGGTATCCTCGGTTTTCAGCTCGAGGTTGACCAAGAGGCTCCAGAATTCTTTCGAGGCCGGCTCGCGCACGAGGAGCTCACGAATCAAGCCACGTGCTTCAACAAAGCGGGATTGCTCCAGCAGGCAATGCGCAAGCTGCCGAAGCAGGGTATTGCTTTCCCCGCCTGCGAGCATGGCTTGACGGTAGGCCATTTCCGCCGAACGCGGACGCTCCTGCTCCAAATAAACAAAGCCGAGAAGGCTCAGGCGGTCCACATTCAAACTATCGTTTAAGAGCAAGGGCTTGATGCTTTCTTCTGCGCCTTTCCAGTTTTTGGCGGCGATCTGCGCCCGCGCCAAGCCTTCCAACGCGAGGTCAAACCCTGGTTGCTTATCATTCGCGGATTGGAAGTTTTTCGCCGCTTCTGCATACTGGCCGATCTTTAATCGATACTCACCCAGCTTGTAATCCAAGGCCGCGCTATTGTCCGAATCTATCTGCGCTGCGAGTGTGCTCACCGCGCCTTGTGGATCATTCGAAAACTGCGCGTGGGCTTGGCGGAGCAAGTCAGCTTCCTGCGGACTCACGGTGGGGGCTTCAGCATAAAGCGAAAGGCAGAGCCCCGCCTGTATCAGCCCCAGAAAAATCGTTCGAACAGATGTCAGTTTCATCGCAGGCCTCAGGGAGCAAATTGAAAAGAGATTCGGAATTTGGTGCGCACCGCTTTGCCACCGCGCATGCCCACTCGATCAAAGCGATAGCCTTTGACTACCCGAAGGCATTCGCGATCAAAAATACTGCCCGCGCCCTCGGGCCGAGAGACCACTTGAGCGCTGCCAATGCTACCATCCACTTCGAGAATAAACTCGACCATGACCTCGCCTTGAAGCTTCCGACGCTTGGCTAGGGCGGGGTAGCTCGGTCCTTCGGCCGATAAAAGTTGCGGCACCAAGTCGAGTTCCTTCACCTCAAATAATCCGACTTCGGTGCTAAGCTCTTGAATGTCGAAATTCACCGTCAAGCTCGCTTCCATATCCGGTGTGTCGCTCGCGAGTTCTAGCACCAGGTTTTCTGGCGAGAGATCAAGCGGACTCGTGGGGCTGGCCACGCGCAGCTGCGGCGGGCTAAGTCGAACCGGGCGAATTGCAGCCAGCTGTGACAAGGGCTCTTCCTCTGGGGGAGGGGGCGGTTCTTCGTAATTGATTTGGTTGAGGGTAATCGTCTCGATCGCTTCGGGCAGGACCGGTTTAACGCGAAGATAATCCGCCAAAGGAATCAGGCTGAAAATTCCTACGGTAGCGAGAACTCCAAGCAACAGGTGCCACAACGAATGGCGAGGCGACAGCCCACTCGTCGATGAAGGCAAAAGATCAGGCTTCATTTGCTCTCCCGTTGCGTCGCGACTTGCACGTTTTCCGCCCCGGCCGCTTGGCGGCATTCATCTAAAATATCGATAAGCACCCCGCTCGAACAAGCGCGATCTGCTTTGATCAGGACCGGCCGGTCCTCCGCCGCGCGCAGGCGGGCGATCAAGCCTTGGAGATTGTTCACATCGATGGTTTTTTGGTCAAAGTAGATCAGGCCTTCCGCCGTCACCCCAAGCTGAATGCTCCGTTTGCTCACCGTCGTTGCGGTGGCCGCGGTGGGCTGCTGAATTTCAATCCCACTGTCTTCGACAAACACCGTGGTCACCATGAAAAAAATCAGAAGCAGAAAGACGACGTCGATCAACGGCGAGAGATTAACCTCCGCGTTGCCGATGTTGTCTTCGAGAGCTTGTAGGCGACGCATTAGGCGGCCTCCGCATGGTCGGGCGTTTCCGCTTCGGGTAGCTGCAAGGCAAGGGCTTGGATGCGCTGGCTCAGTTTACGATACTGTTGTTGGACGCGGGCCAGTCCGACCACTCCGGGCAGGGCGACGACGAGGCCAAATTGGGTGGTGATCAGCGCGGTGCGAATGCCCCCCGCCACAGCAAAAAATCCCTCGCCCCCAGAGCGATCCAGCGCGTCGAAGGTGGTGACCATACCGATTACGGTGCCGAGTAGACCAAGCAGCGGAGCGGCGCCCACCAGCGCTTTGAAAACAAAAAGTTCGCGCTTGGCGGTCTGTAAAAGCCCCGAAGCCCGATCGATAAAGTCATCGCGGGTCGCCACGCTCTGCTGAAGCGCGTCTAAGGGAGGTAGCGCATTCGGCTGCTTATTTAGGCTCGGCTGTTTAAGCCGGCTCGGCGATTTAATCAGGCTGCGGAACCAACCGTCTAACCTGAAAAAGCTGGCCCAGATCCAGACGGAAATCCCCGCCAAGACGATCAAGAGCGGCCCACCCGCCTGCCAGGTTTCTAGCATCAGCGTTTTCACTTCGAGCTTTTTGTCTTTTTGTTCGATGGACTTGGCGCATCGGATGGGGCTGGCCTGTCTGTCAGTGCTGGCGCATCCGATACAAGCTGCATCGCGTGCCCGTCCAAGCAGCCGATGATCCGTCGGATCCGCCGGTTCAGCAGAGCGTGCGCGATCAGGGCAGGGATAGCGATGATGAGACCGTACTTCGTGGTCACCAAAGCTTCGGAAATACCACCGGTCAAATGCTGCGTGTTACCGGTGCCAAATTGTTCGATCATGCTGAAGGTCACCATCATCCCGGAAACGGTTCCGAGCAAGCCGAGTAAAGGCGCGGCGGCGGCGACGATGGCAAGCACCACCATCCAGCGTTCTAGTTTTGGGAGGGTGGCAAGAATGCGATCCTGCATCCGCTCCAATCGCTGTTCGGGCGTAGCTGCATGTTGAGTGCCTGGGTCAGGTAAACCAGCGGTCAATACCTCGCGCCAGAGCTTCGGTTCCTTGGACACAAGCTCTTTCGCCTTTGCCTGCTCGTCCCCCGCTAAAGCCGCTCGAATCGCGTCGATCCGTTTGGTTTTGCCGCCGAGCCGAATGCTGAAGAGCTGAATGGTTTTAATCAGGATTGTGATGAGCCCGAGTACACCAAGGATGGCCAAGGGAATCATCACCGCGCCACCCGCCTCCAACTCTTGTCGGAAGGTTTTCTTCGCCTTTACGAGTTGCTCGGCCTTGCCCGTCAGATCGATCGGGAGCTCTGCTTTGCCGGTTTCGGTAAGCAGACGAATCGCCTCGCTCGCACCCGGAAGTTCTTCGATCCCAGGTAGGGTCGAGTCGGTACTCGGAAGAATCCGTCCTGCGGTATCGCCCGCGAAAAAGCCGAGCGGCCCTAACTGCGCGATTGGCCCGCTTTGAATTCGTCCATCTTTGCTCACGACATTGCCATTAAAAATGTTCCCGCCCATGCGCGCGGTGGTCGTCGCCTCGGTGATGTCGAGCAGAGACTGCATCGCTTCGACCCGGTTGGTCAGCGTATTGTCCCAAGCGGTCAACGCTTCTTCCAGCAACACCGCTTCCGCAGGTTGAAGACGAGTGGTCAAGGCCCGTCGGTGATTAAGAAGCATGGATTCAAAGCGTTGATCGTCGGCGTCGATTTCCTGCATGCTCCGACGCAAAAGCGCTTCGCTCTCGCTCTGTCCTTGAGCTGCGGTGCGCAGGACATCCCATTCTTCGCGACGATCTTTCACCGTCACTTGAAGATCCATGAGCTCCTTGCTCAGCCCCGCTTTTTCTTTTGCCGTGTTGCTACGGAACCACGCGAGCTTTTGCGCGGACGCTTCGAGGTCAGCCTGAAGCTTGGTGGTTGCTTTGGCCAAGGCGTCGCTTTGGGATAGAGCGGTGCTGGGGAGGAGGAAGAAGAGGATCGGGAGGAGCAGAAGTATGTTTTGCCATTGAGTGGCAGAGCGTTTGGAATTCCCGCCATTGAGTGGCAGAATTTGCAGGGGGGCTACTCCGGATAAAGTGGCCGGTTGATCGGCTTTAAGAGAGGCGTCTCGCCTCAGGAGAATTCGATTACAAAGGTTCGCCGCTTGATAGTGTATCGTTTGTGAAATACGGCTGCGAAGAGTTTGCGCACAGAGGCGGGACGGCTCTTCCACTTGAGCCGCTTTAGCCACTTGAGCCGTTTCAGCGCGGCTTCTTCTAAACATTCTCAACCTGTTCACGGCCCCACCTCGATCGGCAGGGTTTCCGCCTTGGGGGCGCTTTTCCCATCTGTGGATTCGATGAAGCGGCGGATTTTTGGGCCGAGCTCTTCGCTCCACGCCCAGTCCCAAGTGGGTGCTTCGCCTTCGGTTTGTTTGAGGGTGATGCTCGCCCCCATGGTTCCGTCGGGGGTGACCGCGAAGCCTTGCGCGAGGCCGAGAAAGATGACGTCGAGCTTGAGCTTTCCGTCTTCCGAATCGGCGATGGCGGGAAAGCGATGGATGCCCTTTTGCAATTCTTCCATGACCGCTGTGGCCTTGAGCACATTGCTGAGTCGGGTGGTGAGGGGAAGTCGCTCGCTTCCTTCGAGGAGGTAGAAGGCCTGAAGGTTCGATTCGCGAAGGCCCTGTGGAATTTGATCGCGAAATTGGAGGAGGCGCGCCTCGGCCGCAGCGATGCGGGGGAGGACGACGGCAAAATCTTTTTCCTGCTGTTGACGCTTCAGTTCGAGTTCGGCTTGCAGGGTCTGCGATGAACTTAAGCGGGTTTGTACTTGGCGCATTTTTTGCGTGAGTACGGTCTGTTCCGTCGTGAGGAGTTCCTTTTGATGTTCGAGAATTTCCTTTTCTTCGGTCCAAGAGCGCAGCTCGTCCGAGCGAGTTTTTTCGAGTTCCATCCAGGTGCGAACCTGGGCTTCGAATCCGCTGAGTTCGCTTTCTTGGGCTAGCGCCGGTTGGTTCGGCAGGAGGAGGGAAAAGAGAAGGGCAAGCAGAAGTGTAAACAGCAGGGAGTGCCGCCCAAGGCATCGGCTGTGAAACGCGAGGCCGCAATCGGTTTTCGCGCCGTGGTCACTCGCTTGGTTTTGATAAAATCGTTCTAACACTCTGTAAGACTAAGGCTTGAGCGCCCCAATCCCCAACGAAAAAACAGTCCGATTCGATGTCTTTTCGGGTTAATTTCTGAACCAAGCCCGCTTGCCTGTTTAGTTTTTGCACCAAATGCGGGTTTAATGGCCTAACAAGGTGTTTTTCGAGCAGCTAGCCCCGATATTTCATCTGATTTATGGGGATGAACCGCGAAGCGGTGCCATTCGACAGGGGGCTGTATCACAACAGACTTGTGGCTTAACCACCCGCTGAATTATAAAATGTATCTGCGATAAAAAACTCGAGCTCAACCTAGACGCTTTCGAATAAGGTTCGAGTTCATGCCGACGGGGACGTCGGCGCTCCCAGGCTCCTCGTCCGTCTTCCGTCAATTGCATGGCGTCAAAAATCGCCGAAGGCCAAGGAGCGGCGGTTTCCAACCGCCGACAGATGCTCCGATCTGCATCTTTCACGTTCGAGCCCAACCTAGATGCTTTCGAATAACGTTCGGGCTCATGCCGACGGGGACGTCGGCGCTCCCAGGCTCCTCGTTCGTCTTCCGTCAATTACTTGGCGCCCAAAATTGCCGAAGGCCAAGGAGCGGCGGTTTCCAACCGCCGACAGATGCTTCGATCTTCATCTTTCACGTTCGAGCCCAACCTAGATGCTTTCGAATAAGGTTCGAGTTCATGCCGACGGGGACGTCGGCGCTCCCAGGCTCCTCGTCCGTCTTCCGTCTTCCGTCAATTACTTGGCTTTCAAAAATCGCCGAAGGCCAAGGAGCGGCGGTTTCCAACCGCCGACAGATGCTTCGATCTTCATCTTTTACGTTCGAGCTCAACCTAGACGCTTTCGAATAAGGTTCGAGTTCATGCCGACGGGGACGTCGGCGCTCCCAGGCTCCTCGTCCGTCTTCCGTCCATTGCATGGATTTCAAAATCGCCGAAGGCCAAGGAGCGGCGGTTTCCAACCGCCGACAGATGCACCGATCTGCATCTTTCATGTTCGAGTTCAACCTAGATGCTTTCGAATAAGGTTCGGGCTCATGCCGACGGGGACGTCGGCGCTCCCAGGCTCCTCGTGCGTCTTCCGTCAATTGCATGGCTTTCAAAAATTGCCGAAGGCCAAGGAGCGGCGGTTTCCAACCGCCGACAGATGCACCGATCTGCATCTTTCATGTTCGAGTTCAACCTAGATGCTTTCGAATAAGGTTCGGGCTCATGCCGACGGGGACGTCGGCGCTCCCAGGCTCCTCGTGCGTCTTCCGTCAATTGCATGGCTTTCAAAAATTGCCGAAGGCCAAGGAGCGGCGGTTTCCAACCGCCGACAGATGCTCCGATCTGCATCTTTCATGTTCGAGCCCAACCTAGATGCTTTCGAATAAGGTTCGAGTTCATGCCGACGGGGACGTCGGCGCTCCCAGGCTCCTCGTCCGTCTTCCGTCAATTGCATGGCTTTTAAAAATCGCCGAAGGCCAAGGAGCGGCGGTTTCCAACCGCCGACAGATGCACCGATCTGCATCTTTCATGTTCGAGTTCAACCTAGATGCTTTCGAATAAGGTTCGAGTTCATGCCGACGGGGACGTCGGCGCTCCCAGGCTCCTCGTCCGTCTTCCGTCCAACCGCCGACAGATGCTTCGATCTTCATCTTTCATGTTCGAGTTCAACCTAGACGCTTTCGAATAAGGTTCGAGTTCATGCCGACGGGGACGTCGGCGCTCCCAGGCTCCTCGTCCGTCTTCCGTCCATTGCATGGATTTCAAAATCGCCGAAGGCCAAGGAGCGACGGTTTCCAACCGCCGACAGATGCACCGATCTTCATCTTTCATGTTCGAGTTCAACCTAGATGCTTTCGAATAAGGTTCGAGTTCATGCCGACGGGGACGTCGGCGCTCCCAGGCTCCTCGTCCGTCTTCCGTCCATTGCATGGATTTCAAAATCGCCGAAGGCCAAGGAGCGACGGTTTCCAACCGCCGACAGATGCTTCGATCTGCATCTTTCACGTTCGAGCTCAACCTAGATGCTTTCGAATAACGTTCGAGTTCATGCCGACGAGGACGTCGGCGCTCCCAGGCTCCTCGTCCGTCTTTCGTCAATTACTTGGCTTTCAAAAATCGCCGAAGGCCAAGGAGCGGCGGTTTCCAACCGCCGACAGATGCACCGATCTGCATCTTTCATGTTCGAGTTCAACCTAGATGCTTTCGAATAAGGTTCGAGTTCATGCCGACGGGGACGTCGGCGCTCCCAGGCTCCTCGTCCGTCTTCCTCCAATTGCTTGGCGCCCAAAATTGCCGAAGGCCAAGGAGCGGCGGTTTCCAACCGCCGACAGATGCTTCGATCTTCATCTTTCACGTTCGAGCCCAACCTAGATGCTTTCGAATAAGGTTCGAGTTCATGCCGACGGGGACGTCGGCGCTCCCAGGCTCCTCGTCCGTCTTCCGTCAATTGCTTGGCGCCCAAAATTGCCGAAGGCCAAGGAGCGGCGGTTTCCAACCGCCGACAGATGCACCGATCTGCATCTTTCATGTTCGAGTTCAACCTAGATGCTTTCGAATAAGGTTCGAGTTCATGCCGACGGGGACGTCGGCGCTCGCAGGCTCCTCCTCCGTCTTCCGTCAATTGCATGGCTTTCAAAAATCGCCGAAGGCCAAGGAGCGGCGGTTTCCAACCGCCGACAGATGCTCCGATCTGCATCTTTCACGTTCGAGCTCAACCTAGATGCTTTCGAATAAGGTTCGAGTTCATGCCGACGGGGACGTCGGCGCTCCCAGGCTCCTCGTGCGTCTTCCGTCAATTGCTTGGCTTTCAAAATCGCCGAGGGGCGCGGTAAACCTCGGACTTGCGTCCGGGGCCTGAAGTTTGGCTTTTAACCAGATAGGTCGTTTCAACCGAGATGGTTTCCACTGTCGGCGGTTGGAA
>Ga0209186_1003974_pt1 | contig 10010 bp, 7 predicted proteins | sample SidtaG_FD_187426 | JGI IMG/M metagenome (GOLD analysis project Ga0209186, IMG submission 187426) | Marine algal microbial communities from Sidmouth, United Kingdom - Sidmouth_Male2 metaG (SPAdes) (version 2) | ecosystem: Host-associated > Algae > Red algae > Unclassified | place: Sidmouth, United...
AGAAGGTGTTTATGATTCACAAATTGATTTGGACATACAAGTTACTTTTCAACGTATATTCGAGACTGCCAACGACCCTTACACCGATACCATTAATACGGCAGGATATATTTTAAGTGAATTCAGAAATCATTGGAATATGAATATGGGGCATATCGAACGCGATTTGGCGCATCTTTGGACGGGTAGATCGACAGGCGGTATTGCCATCGGTATGGCATATACCAATGCTGCTTGTAGTTCACCAACATACACCTATAGTTTTTCACAAAACATTGGTAGTTTTGCTGCCAGTCGCCAAGTTTTGACAGCACACGAAATCGGACACAATCTCGGCGGACAGCATAGCCACGGCGAGAGTTGTTCAGGCTCAGGTTCGATTATGTGTTCTGGTGTACAACCGGGCAGCTTCTACTTTTCTGATGCTGCCATACAAACGATTACGGCTAAATTAAATTCTTCTGCTCAATGTTTTATCGCAAGACCCTCCAAACTTGAAGCCGAAGTCAGTTGTACTGATGTAAAATTGACTTGGGCAGGTAGCTCTGACAATGGTTTTGACGTTCGTGTTCGTCCTGTTGGAGATACCAATTGGGCTTCTTACACTTCGACTTCAAATTTTTTACAACTTGCAGGTTTGACAGCAAGTGAATACGAATTTCAAGTCAAACAAACTTGTAATAGCGTTGATTCAGGCTTCTCGCCCTCTACCACTTTCTCACCTGAACAAACCCTTGATTTGCAATTAACTGTATTCCTCGAAGGAGCTTACGATAAAGATACCGATAAAATGAGAACCAGCCTCAATGACCTAAAAATATTGCCCGGACAAGCCGATAGCGACCGTTCAAGACAGCCCTACAATGTCGCTCCATGGAACTATTACGGCACAGAAGGACTTAATTGGAAAGGAACGGATTATCAGAAAATAGAAGCAGAAAACGGTAATAAAAAAGTAGTGGATTGGATACTAGTTTCTTTCCGCACCAGCCCTATTCCCACAGATGAAATCAAACGTGCAGCAGCATTATTACTCGAAGATGGTTCAGTGGTTTTTCCTGATGAAAATGTATTTCCTGCCTACGCCGCTACGGATGTTTATATTGTCATTGAGCATCGCAATCACATGGGTGTTATGACTCCCCAAATTGCTCAAGTCAATTCATGCACTCTCTCCTACGATTTTTCTTCTAAAGACTCTTATGTAGATGCCACAGGCATCGGGTTCGGACAAAAAACTGATACTGGTCGCTGGGTGATGTATGCCGGTGACGGCAGCCAAGGCACCGACGGCATGAGCTATGACATCACAGGTTCGGACAAAGCAATTTGGGCAATAGAAAACGGTTTTTCAAGACTCTACTCCGATGCCGACTTCAATTTGGATGGTGACATCACTGGTGCCGATAAAGCACTTTGGGCACCCAATAACGGTAAATCTTCAAGAGTAGAAAAGTCATACTAATACCCGCCTCGTAGAACAACCATTATATCAAAATAAAAAATTCCCTTTGACGACTTTTACTTTCATTACCAAGATAAAATTATAAAGAGCTACCCGCCTCGTAAAAAAACTTTTGTATCAAAATAAAAAATTTCCTTGTCACAGTATTAGAGCGGGAATGGATGTACGAAGTACATTCATTCCCGCATTTTGTTTTATCATAAAAAACAATTAATTTCGACAAAATTACGCAACACAATTTTCATCAAATGAAAAAGGAAAAACTCTTTTTGTCGAATAAAAACATTCCTGAAAATGAATACAGCCAACGCATTTTTAAAGGCATGTACGTCGAAAATCCGGCGATACAATACCTCGTTTTTATACCTTTAATTATCCTATTGACGGTTTATGCTTTTATTGGTATAAAAATGACTTGGTGGGAATATGGCTTGGTTTTTTTGGGTAGTTTGGGCTTTTGGACGGTATTTGAATATGTGACGCATCGCTATTTTTTTCATGCGAATCCGAAAAGCACTTGGATGCAAAAACTTCTGGATAGTATGCACCGGGCGCATCACGAGTATCCCAATGATAGTCGCGTTATGCTCATCAATCCACTGATTAGCGTGCCGGTAGCAGGAGCTTTGGCATTAACAGTTAGCCTGATTATCGGAGTATATGTCCTGCCTTTTATGGCGGGTATCATGAGTATTTATTTGCTGTACGATTGGTTTCATTTTGCTTCTCATAATAAGAATTACAACAACTGGTGGTTTCAAATGATGAAACGCCACCACATGAAACACCATTATCAAGATAATCTGAAAAATTACGGTTTCATTTCTACGGTGTGGGATAAGGTACTGGATACAGAAATCGAAGAATCTACCAAAAAACAGCAGGTATCCGTAGAATCGGAATAAGCGCAAATTCAAGCGTCAAGTACAAGTATAAATTCAGACATTACTATGAAAATATATCAAATAGATGCCTTTGCAAACCGTTTATTCACGGGCAATCCGGCGGCAGTATGTCCTTTGAATGAATGGCTACCGGACGAACTAATGCAAAATATAGCTGCGGAAAACAATCTATCAGAAACTGCTTTTTTAGTAAAAATTCAGGAAGGGTACGAGATACGTTGGTTCACGCCGACCATAGAAGTTGACCTATGCGGACATGCGACACTTGCGTCCGCTTATGTCTTGATGGAACATTTGAATATCGAAGGAAATGAAGTGGTATTACAATCTTCACATAGTGGCAAATTGACCGTCAGACGCGAGGATAATAGGTATATTTTAAATTTTCCGGCTGATATTTGTACGCCCGTTGCACCGCCGACAGAATTGCTTGAAAGCCTCAATCGTATTCCACTCGAATGTTATAAAGGCAAAACAGATTACATGTTGGTTTTCAAAGACCAAGCACAAATTATTAACCTCAATCCTGACTTTAATTTACTGAAAAAAGTGCCTGCAAGAGGGATTATTGTCACAGCTCCCGGCGATGATTGTGATTTTGTATCTCGCTTTTTCGGACCACAAGCTGGTGTCGATGAAGACCCCGTAACCGGCTCGGCGCACACGACACTTACGCCTTATTGGGCAAACAGATTAAACAAAACAAACCTTATCGCAAAGCAACTTTCCAAACGCGGTGGCACACTATATTGTCAACACCTCAAAGACAGAACGGAAATCGGTGGTACAGCCGTCACCTATATGATTGGGCAGTTGACGATAGATGGCTAATGGTTTACAGATATTTCAAAGTTATTCCCCTTCCCCACTCATCCCCGCTTCAATATTAGTAATCACTGCGGTAGCTTCCTGATACGTTTTATCCATGTCAGCAGCATTGTCCATACCTGCAAACAATGCCATTTCGCAAGTATTCAATAGTGCTACAAAACGCTCCGTATCTGCCTCTGCAACTTGTTGAGCAACGAGTTTTTCACGTACATTTTCTTTGGTCAATTCGGAGAGCGGAATACCGAGCTTGTCGCCAACATAGCCCCAGAGTGCTTGTGAAATTTCATCATAAAAATCGCGACTTGCCTTAGCATCCAAATGTTTTTTTGCCGTAGCAAGGCGTTCTTGAGCCACTTTTCCTGCGCCTTGACTTCGGAGTAGATTCGGGTCTATCTGACCCCGTTTGATGAGCATCTGACGATAGCCTATCACCCCGCCAAACAACACAAGAGGCAGCCCCAACAAAAACCAAAAAGGCAGTGAACCGAAAAATCCGCGTCCGCGTGTACTTAGGCTGGCAGTTGTTTTTAGAGCTTGTACATCTTGACTTTTGAGTTGATTTTCTTCATCAATCGCATCGCGCCCTGTCGCGTCGGTCACCGTTCCTTTGATGACTTTGAAAGCAATCGTATTGGGTGCTTTGGTAATGTAAGTCGCCGACTCCGGGTCAAAATAAGAAAAAGACGGAGTCACCTCAAAACGCCCTGTTCGCTTTGGTAAAAAAACATATTCAAAAGTTTTCGTACCGCTTATCTTCCCTTTGCTTTCATATACTTTTTCGCTGGTTTTGGGTTCATACAAATCAAAATCCTCTGCCGACAATCCCAAATCCGGTGCTTGTATTTGCTTCAAATCTCCTGCCCCCAAAATCGTCATTCGCAGCGTGTAAGCATCATTCAAAGAGATAACATTCGTATTACTTCCCGTCACGCGTACATCGTAATTGCCTATCGCCCCACTAAAATTATCGGGCTTACCATTCTCCGGCAAAGGCTTGACATTTAACTTCAAGACCGGACTCGAAATTTTCTCATACATTCCGCGTCGTTGTCCTTTTATGTTGATGCGTGTCTGTATCGTCATCGGTAGTATTTCGAGCAGTCCTGTTTTTTGTGGAAAAAGCGCGACGCGCTTGACGGGTTTGTATTTATACGCAATTTCATCTATCATTTTATTGCGCCATTTGTCAGGAAATTGCTTGACGACTACCGCATAAAATCCCGGATAATCGGGTTCTTTGACGAGATTGAGTCGTTCTATATTGACACTCGTATAAAGCGTATAATCCAATTCTACCCCTTGTCCGAGATACACTGTCGTCGTATCGACTTCCGCCCGAAGCAAGACCGCCGTACCTTCATTGACACGGTCAAAAGCCTTCTCGCGTGAGCCTTTTTTACCCGGCTTAAGAACTTCTATTTTTATCGGCTTCGTCTTATAAACCTTGCCGCCTACGGATGCTTTGGCAGCACCGACAGTGTATTTTCCGGGGCGTTTGCCTTGTATCGTATAGGTACGCGACATCTTGCGCTGCATCTTCCCGTTACGGTATTCAAAATTTGAACCTTGGCTGCTTCCCATCATCTCAAAACCCTTAAAATCAGGTGGCTGGAAACTTTGCATATCTCCATTCGATAGTGTAAAAGTCACCTCAACGAAGTCACCTTGTACAACTTGAACAGCATCGGCTTGCGCCGTAAAAGAAATTTGTGAAAAGGATAAAAAAGGAAGACAACAAATTAGTATAGAGAAGAATGTTTTATTTAAAATAAAATTTATATTATATTTTTTTATTAAAAATAAAAATACGTATTCGCGATATACCTTTATCAAATTTTTTAAATTTAATAAAGGTGTTTCTTTGAATGTAATTATACTTTTTTGACTATTTCTGAATCCGAAAAACATTGCTTTTAATTTGTTTTTGTGCGAAGTTATAAGATGATTGAATTTTATGCAAATTTGAATGAAAACAATTTAGTGAAAAGAAATGAATAAGCATTTATTTTCACTTACTCATTCAGCCATTTTTGTAAGGTTTCAAGGGTTTTTTGTTGATTGGAAGTGGTCATATTTTTAATACGGGCATTGTGGTGAGCGCGATTTTTCATCACAATTTTCAAGGCATCGGTCTTATTGGAAGGTTCGACTGCTGCGCCTGACCACGTATCAAGTTCGCCGTAAATGTATAAGAACCTATCGCCAGATTTACGCAACCATTTTTTTACATTTTTATTCAAATCCGCATCAAAAGGCAGGTTAGGCATCGGTGCAAAAGTCCGGTTAGTCGGCTGTGGCGCATACTTCAGCAAATGCTGAAAACCCGCTAAATCAAAGCCATAATACCCCAGTTCAGTCATTGCCTGATAAAAGAACGGTTCATAATATTTCACTCCTTCATTAGAATATAAGTAGAAGCCTACCACGTCTATCAAATGTTGGAGCATTTCGTCTGCCGAAGCAGTTTCATCAGGGACATCGCGACAATCTTTTCCCCATTGCCAAAATGAAAACGAGTATTCTAATACGGCATATTCGTAAGCTACCTTGCGCCCGATGGCAAATTTTTGTCCCTTGCCGATACAATACCATTTCATCAAAGGTAGCAGTTCTTCTCGTCTTTCGAGTAATCTTCGTTGATAGTTAAAAATTTTCTTTCGACAACTGGTCGAACCGACATTATTAATAAATTTAACCAAGCGCGAATCTTCCACGCCAAAATTAAGCGGTGCAACATAAGGCACGCTAATATCAACATCATTGGGGTGATAATAACGATGATAAATAGCCGTTTGTCCACCCTTACTAATGCCTGTATTAATCCATTTTTTTTGATATAAACTTTTAAAAACCTCTACAATACGATGAAGGTCATTCGCGGCTTGCCGCGTTGTCAAATAAGTCCAATCTAACGAATCTGGCGCAGATTCGCCAAAATAGCGATGTTCCACAATCAACTGATTAGCAGCCAATACGCCACTTAATTCATACGAATACGGGCGCGGTGCAGCGTAGCCCTCCGTCACCATAACCATAGGCGCGTCAAAATCTTTATGCGTGAGGTACATGCGTTGTGTGAAGGTCTCGCCAATGGGTTTGTCATGGTCGATAGGCTGACGAAATTCGATTTGATAAGTATTTCCTTTGAGTTTTTTGACCTGATGTACAGATTCGAGCTGGCTGAGTCGAGCTTCAAATCTATCTACTTGCAATTCACTCGAAACTTGGGCATAAAGTCCGCAAAAGCAAACATTTACAAAGAAGAGAATTAACAATATTCTACGCTGCATAATTCGTGGTTCTTTTATTTGTCATTCTTTTTAAAACAAAAACGGCTTGGAATTTGTCATAGTTTGAGTAACCAGTAGCGAGTTATCTCAACACATTATCGAATACTCGACACTCCTTACTCGAATCTCGCTACTATTATATCGTTAATCTTGCGTTAAACTACGACAATGGAGGCAAACAAGCTAACTATTTGTTGAAATTAACGTATCTTTATACATCTCAATGGAGTTGGACTTTTAACAAAAAGTTTTCATTTCCATACACCGAATATAATTTAATTAAAAATACATTTATATGAAAATCAGAGGGTTTTTATTTTTTTTCTTGATTGCCTTAGGAGCAATTTGGGCATTTACCTTACCAAAAAGCGACGCAGATAAAGAGGAAGTATTGATGCAATCCATTCTAAATAGTGTCAATCAATTGCATTACCAACCACTTGAAATTGATGATGATTTTTCGGAAAGAGCCTATAAACTATACTTAGAGAGTCTTGATAGAACAAAGCTGTTTTTTACGGTTGATGATGTTGCTCAACTCGAAGCATACAAACACAAAATCGACGATCAAGCCAGTGCGAGTGAGTTTGAATTTTTTGAACTCTCTATGGACATCTTGAGTAAACGCACTAAGCAAATCGAAGGTATTTATAAAGATATTCTCGACAAACCTTTTGATTTTACATTGAATGAAGTCGTAGAATTTGATGAAGAAAAAATTGAATTTGCCAAAGACGAAGCACAACTAAAGGACTATTGGCGCAAATCTCTCAAGCATCGCATCTTGAGAGATGTTGTCAATAATCTTGAAAAACAAGAAGATGCAAAAGAAAAAAAAGCATCTGGCGAGGTTGATGAGGAAGAAGACAAAGATGAGGATGATGAAAAGGAAGACATCCTAAATATGACCTTTGATGAACTCGAAGCCAAAGCTCGTAAAGACGCGCTCAAGGTACATGACAACTGGTTTGAACGCATGTCCAAACTTCGTAGAAGTGACCGCATGGATGCCTATATCAATGCCATTACAGCAGCTTTTGATCCACACACCAACTATCTCGCACCAAAAGACAAAGAATCTTTCGACATCCGAATATCAGGACGCTTGGAAGGTATCGGTGCGCAACTCCGTGTGGAAGACGGTGATATTAAAGTCACTCGCATCGTACCGGGCAGCGCATCTTGGCGACAAAAAGAACTCGAAGCCAAAGACGTAATAACTAAAGTAGCGCAGGGCGAAGAAGAACCTGTTGACGTAGTCGGTATGCGCCTTGACGACGCTGTACAACTCATTCGTGGTAAAAAAGGTACGGAAGTACGTCTGACGGTTACAAAAATAGATGGTTCTACAAAAGTTATTCCTATCATTCGTGACATCGTGGTACTCGAAGATTCTTACACCAAATCAACTATCTTGCAAAACGACAAATCTGATACTAAAATTGGCTTAATCAATCTACCTCAATTCTATGCCGATTTTACTAAGACAGGCGGACAAAATTGTGCGGAAGATGTAGATATAGAGCTTCAAGGACTCCAAGAAGAAGGCGTGGACGGAATCATTCTTGATTTGAGAAATAATGGCGGTGGTTCGCTCAATGAAGTCGTTGACATGTCAGGACTTTTTATTGAAAAAGGACCTATCGTCCAAGTAAAAAGTAAAGGTACCGACCCGCGTATTCTTAGCGACAAAAACTCTCAAGTTGCTTATGATGGTCCACTTGTAATTTTGATAAATTCGGGTAGTGCCTCTGCTTCCGAAATACTCGCAGCAGCCATGCAAGACTACAAACGCGCAGTTGTTGTCGGTAGCAATTCTTTTGGAAAAGGAACGGTGCAGCGTTTTATTAATTTGGATAAAACAGTACCTGCTATCATGTCGGATGTTCGTCCGCTTGGTTCGGTCAAAATGACGGTACAGAAATTTTATCGTATTAATGGTAAAACGACCCAACTCAAAGGCGTTTCGCCGGATATTGCGCTTCCGTATCGCTATAATTACATTGATACAGGTGAGAAAGAACATGACTATCCAATGGAATGGGATGTTATTCAACCAGTTAAATATGAGACAGATTACACCATTAATAATTTGAGCAAAATTAAACAAATCAGCCAACAGCGCGTTGAAAATAATAAAACATTCACTTTAATAGACGAAAGAGCCAAACTGCTGAAAGAAGAAAATGACAATCCAAACAATCATTTGAATCTGGAGGATTACAGAAAACAAGCAGACAAAGTAGGTGCGCGTTATGAAAAATATAAGGATTTGGGTAAAGAAGCTATTGCAGGATTAGAAGTAGAGATACCCAAATTTGTAATGCCTTTAGTAGAAGTGGATTCAGCAAAATTGGCGAGAATGGAGGAATGGCATAAGAATGTTGTCAAAGATGTTTATGTAGAAGAAGCATTAAATATTATTAACGATATTATTCAAGAAAAATAGTCGTCCAAACATTAGTGATTCGATTCATGAGACGGCTAATCACCAAGAAAAATGGCAGAGATTTTTAAAGTAATAACCGTCATGCTCATTTCGATGGTCAAGCATACACTCGTCGGCATACCAACCGGTTACGCAACCGGATTCAATACGCCAGAAGTCATGCTTTACACTGCAATAGGTGGTGCGCTTGGTGTATTATTTTTCATGTACTTCGCCAGAGGTATGAAGAAATCTTATTTGTGGTATCTAAAAAAACGTGGCATAACACCACGTAAATTTACCAAAATGAATCGTCTCATTGTGCGTGTCAAACAACGCTTTGGACTATACGGTTTGGCATTTATTACACCACCGCTTATTTCTGTTCCGGTGGGTGCGATTATTGGTGCTACGATTTATAAAAACAAAAAGCGCGTCTTTTTATTCTTACTCGGTGGCATTATTTTTTGGTCGGTTGTCGGCTCATGTATTATTGGTCCAATCGCCAATTTGATAGCTGGAAGATAACAAAAGAATTTACACAAGTTGACATACTAATGTTGCGTTAAGAAAAAATAATTTACCATAAAGGTTTAAATATCAGTCAATTACAAAGGTTTTTCGATTTTCCGACTTCGTTTTCCTAAATAATGATTATTTCAGTTAAAAAATAGCCATGTATAGAGGAAAATATGTTTTCAGTCAAATCGTTTCATTTATTTCAAAATACGAGTTCAACAAAAGTATTGCAAAGTATCAAGGAGACTATCGCAGTAAAGACTTCAAAAGTTGGTCGCATTTTCTTTGTATGATGTTCGGTCAATTGACCTATCGTGAAGGTATTCGGGATATAATCAATTGTCTTAATAACGAGTAGTAGCATATTCTACGCTCAGTCGAGCGAATGAAAACCGAGACTGGCGTGTATGGGCTGACTTTGCCAAGCATTTGAAAATATAAAAATTTTGGGGACATTCTGAAAATGCAGTTAAAACTCAAATTTGGATAGCTGTGTGTACTTACCTGCTCATCGCAATTTTGAAAAAAGAGTTGAGATTAGAGCAGAACCTCTACGAAATATTACAAATTTT
>Ga0209186_1003979_pt1 | contig 10003 bp, 10 predicted proteins | sample SidtaG_FD_187426 | JGI IMG/M metagenome (GOLD analysis project Ga0209186, IMG submission 187426) | Marine algal microbial communities from Sidmouth, United Kingdom - Sidmouth_Male2 metaG (SPAdes) (version 2) | ecosystem: Host-associated > Algae > Red algae > Unclassified | place: Sidmouth...
TCCGTATCTCTGCCCAGGCCATCATCATTGCTCACCGTATCCGTGTCACCCCCGTTGCCACCACGACCATCACCCCCGTCTCCCCCACCGCCATGACCGTCGCCCGCGTCGCTCTTTTCAGCGTCGGCCGCCGCCGCCTGCATCATCCAGTTGTCACAGAGGCACGCCGTGCGCTCGCAGTGATTGAAGACCCTCGTGTGGAAGAACATGGACATTAGGCGGTGGTTGGTCTCCTTTCCCAGGGCGTCGCGCATCATGACGCGCAGGTTGATTACTGCGGCGAGGATCCTCATCTGCACGATGAAGTGATCCTTCCGCAGGTGGGTGAGATGCGTCTTGAACGCCTTGTTCAACGAGTGCCTGCTCTCCGCGCACACCGAGCGGTGCTGGCGACACAAAGACGGGTACTTGTTTGCGTCGAAAACGCATGAGCACTTGTGCTGGTCCCCGAAGTTGTGCAGCCGGTCGACGAAGGAGTGGCATCTCGAGGTGTTGAGTAGCCACGGGAGCCGTCGCTGCGCGTTGCGGGCCAGCTGGCACTCCGTATCAAAGAAGACGACGTTGGGCAAAAGAGGGAATCGCTGCACGAGCGTTGCCAGGGCGTGGGCGGGGCGCTCCGCTTGGTCCAGGAAATCAAAGCCTACGAGCAGACCACAGGGGCACAGGAAATTCTCAACACCGGGCATGAAGATTTCCGACGTGACGTACGCGTGCCTGCAGTCGTCGGCACCGAGAACGCGGTTGAGCTCCTGCTCCAACGCATTGGGGCTCGCAGCCGCCTTGGCCGCCCGGTCCGCATTGACCTTGTCGGTCTTGGCGTCCGTGATGTAGGGCCGTACCGCGTCCAAGTCCGGAAAGACGTGACCGGTCCGGACCTCAAGCGCTTGTGCCGCCGCACGCTTGGTGGAGAATCTCCCGGCGCGTAGCAGCGAAGGTGGCACACCTGCCGACGGTTGGCGTGCCACCCACTCGTTATACTTGGTCACCGACGTGGCCTTCCAGTCGGCTTCAAAGGCCAACGAGGCCGGGGACGCCAGGGAGCGCCATCTTGTCTCCCACAGCGTGTCGACGCCGTCGGTAAAGAGCAGGAGCTCGCCGATGGCCCGCAACAGCAGCGGGTCGGCGCCGTCCGTCTTGCCAACCAGCCGCAAAAACGGCCACACGATGGCGACCGCCTCAACAGCGCTGGCTGCCGACAACCACTCACCCGTGGTCGACGAAAGGATGAGCTGCCGCGCCAAGTCAATGAAGGCGTGACGGTCGAGGCCGGCAAACGCCCCCACCAGCGGCTCAGCCAAGAATGTGTGGAGAAAGTGTCTCACGACGCCCCACCTGTCCCGGGTGGTACATTCGTCGTCCGACGCCTCAATGACGCCCTCCAAAGGCAAGCACTCGTAGATAACGGTGCCGCGGCGTGCGGCGACGCGGGCTTGCAACTGCTTGACCCTGGCGGCGCCGTTGGCCACGAGTGGACTTTGGTCCACGTCGGTCTCGTTGCCGGCGGTCCCCCCCCCGTCGCCCGGTCGACGCACCGACAAGGAGACCTTGAAGAAAGAAAAGAAGATCAGAGCGCACGCCCATCGGACGGTTGTTGGGTGAGAACGGACGTTGTCCAAGATCTGGTCCTCGGGGGTCAGCAGCCCCGCCATGCTCAAATCCGACAGCGCCTTGTACTCCTCCTTGGTGAGCCGCACCGGTTGGTCGAATGGGGCTTTGCTGCGCTTGCGCACGGCGGAGCGCGCTTCCGCCAGAGGCAAGCTGCAGCCCACGTCGACGTCCATCCGCGTCGTGCTGAGGTCGGTGGTGACCTTAATCAACGGCTCCGACTGGTGCTTCATCACCGAGATGACTTGTCCGTCTTGCACGACCACCTTGTACGGCCGCAACGGAGAAGAGTAGCACCGCCGGCAGCGAAAGAGGGAGGGCGGCACGATGAGGGTGCGCGAAAAGCGGTGGATGACCGCCGTCAAGGTTTGGCGAGAGAGACTGTTCCTGCCCGCGGGTAGGGCCTTGGTTACCTCGAGTAGAAAGCAGAGCACGCTCGACGCCGAAGATAGCGTGCTGTGGCCCGAAAAGACCATCTGGGACACAACGTCAACAAGTGTCCGCGTGAAGACGGTCTGTGTCGTGGACGCGAAAAGACCGTGCTGCGCGCCATCGAAAAAGACGACAGTACCGCACGTGCACTCCCACTGGTGCATTCTCACAGATATACGGCCGCGGAGGGTGTGGAGCACGCCACCGGAGTACTTGACGGACGCGGCGCGGTAGCCCGCGCCGCACTTGAAGCACGTCTGCTCGTACAAGACGCTGTCGAGCCGCGGAATGCCGCCGTCGGCCGCCTGGTCCGCCAATCGGTCGTACCGCTCGCACGCGTTGATCTCCCGCTCGCACGGGAGCAAGTTTCTTGCCGCACGCCAACGCGACTCGTCGGAAAAGCGAGCGTCCGCCTCGGCTTGAGCGGCGACGCGGGCCGCGTCTGTCACAGGAAGTCGCCGCTTCTTTCCTATCGGCTGGGCCAGCACAACATCCGGGTCTTGCACCAGCTCCGGGGCGCGGGGACCGCCCGCCAGCTCAGCAGCGAGCCGAAACTCCTCGCACCAGTCGTTGACCGCCTTTGCATGCTTGCAAAGCCAGTGGTCGTGGCGGCTCAGGCGCGTGCACGCGGCGCGCATCACGCGCCCCCTCTTGGCCGACTTCTTGCCGACACGCGGGCGCACGGACACCGCGCTCCACGACCCGCCGCACAGCACAGCGAAGATTCCCCTCCTCTTTTGCGTCTTGGTGGCGTAGAAAACCTGCCTCTCCGAGGTAGCGGGCGTAGACGAGTTGTCTAGCACCGAGTGCCGCTGCAGGAGGCCGTCCAGCGAGGGCTCGTTGAACTGAAAAATCAGCGACGAGGTGGCGCTGCGGAGCGCGCGCGCGTGCCGGCAGTTAGTGGACTTGCTCATCCACTCGCGCACCTCCAGAGACTCAGCCCCGCTGCGGCCGCCGCAGGAGCAGAGGTAGATGAGGCGACCACGGGACCGCGTCAACCAAACCACCACAGCGCGCTCCCCCTCCCCCACGACCACCGCTGCACCCCCCGCAACAGCCGCCAAGCGGTAGATGGGCGACAAAGCACCCTCCGTCCGCACCCCGCCGCTGAGCACCACCATCAGCTCGACGGCCATAAGGTCTGCATTTCTGTCGACCGCCGCCAAGGCACCCGCCCGTACGTCAGGCTCGTCGGCCGCCGCGGCTTGTCGAGCAGCGGCACCAGCGGCGGCCGCCGCAGCGGGAGCGGCTGCCGCGGAGTGGCCGCCGCTGCCGTCAGTGCCAGCTTCCCCTCCAGAGCCCCCGCCGTCGCTCGTGCCACCGCCAACGCCCTCGCCGGCAGAGTCCGCGTCGCCGCCCCTGGCGCCGTCGGCGTCGTCGACGTTGTCGTCGAACAGGTTGGTTGGCCCGTTCTCAGACGACAGCTCTGACGACGACTCTTGTACTGCTGGGACACGGCGAGCACGGGACCGGCGAGGGCGGCTACGCGGGGGTCGTACCCGCACGGGACCAGGCGGCCGAGCGACGGTGCCACCGAAGGGAAGTGGGCTGTCGAGGGCAGCGGCAAAGCGAGCGGCAACACGGTCGTGCAGAGCAAGAGGTAGTTGTAGGGGGTGGCCTGCGCCACAGTGCAGGACCACGGGGCCGACTGCAGCATCACCAGTGTCTTCGTCAGACGACATGGCTGCCGCAACACGGGTGGGGCAGACAAATTGTCATGCGGGTGCGGGTGATGGACGCGGGAATGCGTGGTAGCGGAGGCCGCGACACAGGTAGTGCAGCTTGGGGGACCGGCCATGAGGACGGCGGCAGTGGCGGTGCGGCTGCCTGTGCAGGCGTCGGCTGTCAGCCACACGATGCTGGACTTCGCTGAGCCCGACCGACACGGTGTACTCAACGTGGAATGAGGCCTCTACCAGAGTGAAACTACCAGTGGTACTTAAAGCAGGGGACAGGGGCAGCCATGTACAGGAACCACAGGACAAGAGGCAAAGGCAGGGGACAACTGTGCCTCCATCACCCTACGTCAAGACCGGTGGTGACAGGGCGGACCTGCCTGTGGGTACCGCGGGCCAGGTACCACAGACGCTTTGGCATCATGTGCAAATGAACAAACGTCCTACTGGTCAGTTCCTTGTCGGCTCATGCTCTATGGGAACCTGAGTTGAGACAATGGGCACGCTGACCACCGGTGGTGTTTGGGTCGCAACACTACCTTTGCCTACCAAGCATGTGGCCCTCGATTCCAAACCAGGGCCTTTCAGAATCCGGATTTTTCAGCAGAATCTGGGATATATCCAGATATATCCGGATATATTTGTTGGAATCTTCTCGCCATCCAATGTGAGAGCAAAACGGAAGACACTGCTGGAAAGCTCACCTCCTGCTCAGGCTCTTTGTGGAAAGACTGATGAACATAATATGTTGCTGCGAGCAGGATGCCGCTGCTTACAGCACGGTGCTTTATCCGAATCATTATTCCGAAGCCCCTGTTCCAAACCTGAAGTGTGACGAGCGCGCTTGGGGTGACGCGCTGCAGGAAAGAAAAAAAGCCAGCCCAACACTTGAAACAGAGAAGAGACATCCGTGGGTTGGGAGGAACACGGGACACGTCCGCCTGACCTGATCAGTGCATGTTGCCCCGAAGATCAACCAAGCCTATGCGCTACCGTAGGACACCACGTTGTACAGGAAATGGTAGTGCCCGTCGCAGAACACTGTAGCTATGTCAGCGGTCATGGCTACCCGTCGTACATAACCAGCGTTCGGGATGAGCGAAGGCGCACACGTGGCCATATAGCGGCGGGTTGTGCCCGTAGCTTTTCCCTGGTCGATTGTCTGAGTCGCCTGATAGCACTGGAATTCGCCAAGATACTGTGGCACGCGGCGCAGCGCTAGGCCTATACCAACCCGGCATCATACAGGCCTGTGGGGCGCATCCGTGCCGCTCGGTAGCGGGGCCCCAACATAGTACACAATACCGAGGCACAGAGACATGGACACGGTCACTGAACCCTGCTCTTGCGGTCTACCCGCGGTTCTGGAACAAGTCGGAACGCAGGAGCAGTGTGATGGTGACTGAACCAATCCCAGCACCCCACAGGTCGGCGGCGCACAGCCGTGCCGCTAGGCAGCGCGGCACCAAGAGCGTACACAATCCCGAGCCACAGAGACCTGGACACACTCTCTCAACACTGCTCTTGCGGTCTACCTGCGGTTTCGGGACGGGGCGGAACCCGGGAGCAGTTTGACGGTGACTGCCACAAACCCGGCACCCCAAAGGTCATCGGCGCACAGCCGTGCCACTCGACAGCGGGGCACCAACAGAGTAAACAATACCGTGCCGCAGCGACCGGGACACACTCGCTCAACTCTTCTCTTGCGGTCTATCCGTGGTGTCGGGGCGGGGAGGCACCCGGGAGCAGTGTGATGGTGACCCAGTGTACTTTGGTGACTTTTTCTCTCATCCGAGGGCTCCTCGGCGGCCTCCATGAGGCTTCCGATGGGCTCATCTCAGCCCGTGCACAGCTGCGTACTTGACCGCATGCGCCCATGACACGACCGTACTTACCATCGATGCATGTGCAAATATGCTGTGATCTTGCTCTTCGCCTCAGACCCGTGGAACCTTTCTAATTGACCAATCGCTCAGCGCCTCGTGTGGATGACTCTTGTGAGCCATCAGGGCGGTCTCGTGTCCGTGCAACGTCCTGCCGCAGCCCTTATGGAGGGAAAGACTCACACCGACTGACGCTTGGCTCCGTTCCATGGCCTTGCAGCTTTTCCGGAGGTCTACCACTCGGCTCGGAGGTCTTGCAGGCGGTTGTGGCGGAGACACAGTGGGGCAGCGGGGGAAGAGGGGGGAAGAGGATGGCGGCGCGGTGGAGAGAGACCCACCCTGCGGCACACGGCAGTCGCGGTGGCGGTGGGGCGGCTTTTTATCTTCTTGGCCAAAGTATCCGGGGGTGCGGATGAGTCCTAGCCAGGGTGACACAGAAAGGGGAGCCCCACGGACCGCAAAACCCCATTCGGAAGTCGCAAACTTCTGGGCGCCCTCTTCCGTATCCAGAAGGCACCGCTCTCTTTGCAGCCGTCACCTCCACTGTCTGCGGACGGACTCTGGCACCTATCACGAATAAGGGTAGGGGTTGTTCTTGTGGAGTTGGCCTACCCAATCCTACAGTCACATCTGCCATGTGCGAGCGGCGTCGCTGCTCTGGCACTGCCCCATCTTCTGCCCTTCCCTTGTTCATTGAAGGCGTACCATGCACCCTGGGCTTTTTCAGATGTCTCCTACTTGCATTGAGTAGCGTGAGACTCAATCGTGAGGAGGCGTGCTCCTTCTTTTAGAAGACACATCTTGTGCTTCCCATGCACGGGGATGGTACAGAGTAGGAAGTAGCAACGACCGCAGACAATAATGCTATCAAAGGGATTCCTTTCCCTTCACCTCAAGACACCACCATCCTCCACTAGTCACATGCCACATCCGTCACAGACACTCGCGCCTTCTCCCACACAATGAAACATTTCTGCAGCTCCCACATCGGACGCGTGTCTTGCGTGGCCGGACGCTCCTTTGGAAACGAGCGCTCATGCCGGTAGGGGTAGCCGTTAGAAACCACAACGTCCACGAAGACGACGACCATGCTTGCCGGAACGGTGTGGCCGTGAAGCTCTCGACGCCCAAAAAATGCGTCAGCTTTCGCGATGGGGTCGCCCGTCGGGCCGACCAACAGACACGGCCCGGAGGTAGAGCGCAGCCTCCGACCACCGGGGCCGGCCAACTCGTCCACGTCGCTGTCCGAGTCGGCCAACAAGGGGCGGGTCGCGCTGCCCGCTGTACTGCCGCAGAGGCAACGGCGCTTGGGCGACAGCCCTCCGTCACCACTAAGGGCCTCCCGCGCCGCTCTGGGAGTACCTGCGACTGCAGTGTCGGCCGCCTGCGCCGCCGCCGTACGCGCGGCCCGTCGAGCCTCGCCAACCGACACTCGGCCGCCCGTGGATGCGCGACGGGGAGCCGCGCGCTGGTTGCGGCTCGCCAACGCAGCGGCGGCGTCACCCAGGGCGCGCAGTGGGTTCACTCGAGGCAGCGGGCGTGCGGGGGGGAAGGGATTGTGCGACGACCTCGGCGCCAACGTGGCGGGCGCGATGCGAGGCGCCTCGGAGGCGCTTCTTGAGCGCACGGCCGCCTGCTGCTTCTCTTTGGCCGCCGCCAGCCGCGCGGCAATCTCGGTCGATGCCTGCTTGGCCGTCAGCTGCACGGACTTCTGCACCAAGAAGACGTCGTTGGCGAGAGCAACTTGCGTGACCTTCTCCTTGTCGTGAAGTAGAATGATGGCGGCGACCAGGTCGTCAATGAGAGACGAGGCGGTAGGTAACGCGGTGAGGGTGATCGTCTCGTAACCGTCTGCATCCTCGTCGCGGCTCCGCTTGGTCGCCAAAGTCATTCTCTTGGGGACAAGCACCTCAAACGGCCAGAGGGTTCCCGGCAAGACGAACTCATTGGGGTCTTCCGACAAGACGTACGGCCACCACGGAATGAGGCAAAGCTGGATGCTCTTGACGCCGCACTTGTGCTCGGCCGCAACCGCGCCCACCATCCCCTTGAACGCATTTCGCACAAACTGTGCCGTACGACCGCGGACGGCGAGCATGTCCGTCAGCCGCTGCAGCACCTTCTTGGAAGGTTTCACCAGCGCCGGTGGCTGGAGAGACTCGACGATCGGCGGGGGGGGCGGCGCGCCGACACCCGGCTGCACGTCAACTGGCCCGCCATCCGCTTCAATGCTGCGACCACCTTGGGTGCTCAGTGCGTCGTTGTTGTCCTCCTCCCAATAAGAACTACCGTCGTTTTCCGGGTTGTTGCCGACGGGGGGGTCTCCAACCGCTGCGGGTAGTTTGACGGCCAGCAGCTCTTCGTCAGTGACGACCGGAGAGCCGGCGCCCGCGGCGGCGTCAGAGGTGCTCATGGAAGCGCCGGCAACCGCCCCGCCCCTCTGCGTAGCCGTTGGCGCGACCATACCCGTCACAGAGGTCACAGAGACGGCCTGCGGTGTAGTAGTGGAGGGAGCTGGCGCGATCGTGTCGCCAACAGCGATGTCGTCGCCAATGACGTCAGCCGGGGGGCACGACAAGGAGGAACCCGCGTACACAAGGCCCTCGCGCACACGGCGCGCGTGCTGCAGTTTCCCTTCCAGCCGCAGGAGCTCCGGCTCGTCAGCCATCCCCGTACCATGCAGCACCAACCACTTGATGTCGCCCACGGGGTTGACTCCCGACACAAACACGCTGACACGCATGCGGGGGCAGTCCTGCTCCACAACGCGGGCGGCGCCGACAATCGTACCCGCCGCGCGACCGACGCGAGTTGACACACGCGGCATCCCGGCTACCGCCGACAGGTAGGATCTCAAGCGGATGACCTCGCCGTCGGCCACTGGCGCCGCAGCAGGAATAGAAATGACGGCTCCGTGCGTGCGCGACATGGTGGCCCTTGACGAAACCGCCGCGGAGGCGGTCATGGGGGACGGGGACGCCGTTGTCGGCGCCTGGGGCGGGACTGCGGCACAAAAAGCGTCAACCGCCATTTCTCGACCGTCCGAAGCCGACGCCAGGAAGGATGCGGTGGAGGGGGGGTGGGGGAGGAGAAGAACGTAGGATGGGGATGGGTGGAGAGTCAAAGAGGAACAAACACGGGCGGTAGCGAGCGGGGTGGAGGAGAGGGTACCGCGACGGTCAATGGATGCCGATTATTGGGGAGTCAAGCACCGCGGTATGCACCGAAATATAAGCGACGAGCCGCTCACACTAAGGCGCTGCCGATGCCCAGGCCATGCCGCCCGTGCACCGCAACAGCCGTTGCGCACAGAGCACTGGACCACCGCGGCACGCACCGGCGAGAGGGAAAAACGGGGCTCAACGGGCCCGCCACGATGCGCCGTGCTGACGACGCCCAGCCGGCCGCGCCCGCCAAAAAACCCGCCAATGCTCCCCTCCTGGACCGGTGGCGGGGCCACCAAACAGCCGCTCCACCACTGCCGCTTCCCGCGACCACAGACGCGTGAAAGCCCAGTCCAATAGCCCCCTAGCGGCACCCCCCAGCCGCGTCAAGCGCGCCAAACGGCCCTGCCGAAACCCCGGGAGGCAACCGCTGGGCGCGCCAACCCGTCCACGAGAGCCCCGCACGCGGCGGCGGGGTGCCGCTCCCCCGCCCAGACCCCCCCCCGGCGGTAGTGCGAGCCCCCCCCCAGCACCGTCGACGGCGGGAGCGCCGAAAAAGCGCGCCCATGCAGGGCCGCGCCAAGCGGATTGAAGCGCTGTGCGGCACCCCTCCAGGGGTACCGTCTCGGGGTGTGGCGCCGATCTGGCGCGTAACCGACCGGCGGCCGCGGTGGTGGCGCGCCGCCGAGCGCGCGCGCAAGAATCGTCTGAATTGGGGCATAGCGCTGTTACATGACATGTGGACCCCGTCTGATGAACGTATATGCCGATTGGAATGCAGTCTGGTGCCGTGTCGAATCGGCGGCGCCCCATTGGATGTCAGCGAAAGACTATCTTCCGCGTTTGCACCCTCCTTTACTCCATGCTTTGGGGTGCGCCGTCGTTTTGATCGCGGCGGGGGGATGGAGCGCCCCTGTGCGGGAGGGAAGGGGCGGGGGCGGTGACTTTTTTTCCTGCTGCCCTGCGCTGGCGGTTTGCGTTCTGAAAGTCACGGTGACTATTGGTACGTTGGGCAGCAACTGCTTGCGAGTCAGGGGGCGTCACGGAGGTGAGGAGCAGGGGTTACGATGGATCAATCCTAGCGCAATATATCCTCTCATTATAGTCACATCTATTGTGATTGTGGGAAACGTCAGGGCGCTCTTATTTTAATCAATCGTGGTGCACGCAGATACAATGGTCCTTATCGGAACCCAAGGATGAGAATACACAGGTCTCAGAGTGCATTTATATAATTCGACTA
>Ga0209186_1003983_pt1 | contig 9997 bp, 4 predicted proteins | sample SidtaG_FD_187426 | JGI IMG/M metagenome (GOLD analysis project Ga0209186, IMG submission 187426) | Marine algal microbial communities from Sidmouth, United Kingdom - Sidmouth_Male2 metaG (SPAdes) (version 2) | ecosystem: Host-associated > Algae > Red algae > Unclassified | place: Sidmouth, United...
CCGCCAACGCGTCCTACACCGCCCTCGACGTGGCAGACGCGGACAGCGCCGCCGCCGCCGCCGGCTGCGACGCAGTCGCCGACGACGACGCGCCCGCCTGCTGGGCGCGCCACGCGCACGCGCTCACCAATGCGTTTCGGGCGGCCAACGGGCGCCCCGCGCTGCGCTTCAACCGGCACCTGGCGGACTTGGCGCTGACCTGGTCCACCACCATGGCCAAGCGCGGCACCTTTGCGCACCAGCCGCTGGCGCAGCTGGTCGGCCCGCCGGGCACCTACGTGTCGGCGGAAAACATTGCGGGCGGCGTCGGGCGGGCTGGATCCCCGTCTGCCACGGCGGTGCGGCTGTGGGCAGCGTCGGCGGGGCACCGCGCCAACCTGCTGTCGGGCGCCACGCACGTTGGCGTTGGCATTTTCCGCACCGAGGCGGGGACGTGGCGCGCCACGCAAACGTTTGCCGCGTGCCACCCGCGGGGGAACGCGGCGTGCCCAGCGGACGAGGCGGTGCCGCCGCCGCCGCCGCCGACGCCGACGGTGGTGCCGGCGGCGACGCCCGCGCCCCGCGGGGGTGTGGCGCGCGCCGGCTGGTTCAACCGCCCGTGGGTGCAAATGTGCAAGGTCAGCACCTGCGTGCGGCGGGGCGGCGCCAAGGCGTGCTGGTTCCGCAACTGGATGGACTGCGCCGAGTTTGCAACGCGCATCCCGTGCGCCACCGACAAGTTTTGTGCGCGCGGCGTCCCGCCCGCGCCCGTGTGTGGGAGCAACGGCGTGACGTACGACACCGAGTGTTTGCTCGACGTGGCGTCGTGCAAGGCGGGCTTTTCGATTTCGGTCGCGTCGTGGACCGCGTGCTAGGGGGGTGGGCGCCCCTTTTGTTGGACTCGGGGCTGCGTGCGGCGGTTCTTGGGGGGGTCGGATGGGGTCAGTTCGGGGCCTCTTTAACATGGATCGGTTTCTTGTCCTTTTGATGTTGCGCATGGTGCTCCTCTTTGTGTGTCATCGAGGCGTCGAGCCTGCGGCGCTCGAGGCGTGTTCAGCCAGTCGTATGGAGATGGCCAAGCGTGCCCCGCGCGCAATTGCACAGACCGCGCACGTCGAAGACGCGGGCGTGGGCGGTGCGCTTTTCAAAAAAATGGGGGCATCAAAGGTCAAAAGTTGGCGACACCCACATTGTCATGGTCAACGCCATTCGGTGACGGGCCGAAGGCGAGCTGCGACGAGATCCCGTCCGTCCCGAGATGGCAGAGAGGGCCCACGATGGACGTCTTTGCCACTTCCATGCGGCTAGGCTGGTGCCGCAGCCTTTCTTGGCAAGTCTCTCAGCGCCGGAACGCCGGTTGGCACCAGCGCCTCGTCCCCACACTCCTTTCTTCGAGACAGTCGTTTTTTTGTTACATGGATGGAGTGTACACCCGTTGCCTTCGACGCTGCGTACCCGCGCGCCCGGCACCCCCACCGCCCACCAGCCTCTACTGCCCCTCTCCCCGTCTACTCACTCCCCACCGCTGTACACCCGTGATCTGCTCTTCAAGCGTTCCGCGCGGTGGCCAGCTGGTAGCCCGCCAACGGCGACACACCCCCCGCCGATACCACCAGCGGCACCTTGGCGGTTGGTGACCGCGAAAAGGAGCCAGTGAACAACCGTAGCAGTATACGATTGTGCTCGTCGACAAAGGACAGTTCCGGCCCAGGAGATGATGACGGGCCCGTCACGGACGAAGCGCGGCGGGCGCGGCGGGGGCCGTCCGCCTCATCGAGCGGAGTCGTGCTGCCACCCTTCCGCCCGGCGTTATGGCTCGGCGCGCCGGCGGCCGCCGTGTCGTCACCCGAAGCCTTGCCGTCCCCGGCCTCTTCCTCCTCGCTGCCGTCCCCGTCCGCCTCCTCCCCCGTGTCGGTCAGCAGCGTGTACACGTCGCTCCACCAGCGCACGCGCGCGTTGATCAGATAATTGGATATTTGGAGGACCGTCAACCCCGTCAACGCGGACAGCGCCTGCTTCTCTGTCCGACTGGCGTACGGGTGCTCAATGTGGTCGAGGAGCCAACACTTGAGTTGACCAGCGACACGCGCGTCGAGGCCGCCGCGGCGGACGCCGCCTTTGGGGCGGCTGCGGCGGCCCGAGCGGGCGGGCGCCGCCCCAGTCGCGGCGGCACGAGTCGCGCCCGCGGCGGCCGCCGCCGCTGCGGCTCCGAGGAAGAAGCGACCGACCCGTGCGTATGCCGTGTACTTGTCGAGCACCCGCTGCCGGGCGGCGGCAAACTTCGATGTGATCCACCGTCGGCGGCTCGACACTTCGGCCGGCGGCACAAAGCGGTACGCGCGCTGGGACAGCTCCTCAAGCGCCGCCGCCGCGCAATAGGCGCCATAGGTGGCGCGGATGGCGCCGAGCTGCCGCGCCGCGGCGGCGAGGAGTGTGACCTTTTCCGACGAGAGGATCGTCGCGAGGCTGTCGGCCAAGTGCATGAGGTCGGCCTCGTCCGAGGGGGGAAAGGCCACGTCGCCACCGTCGGTGGGGGTGGTGTCGGCGGTCGGCGAGACGGCGGCCTGCGGCGGCGGGCGCATGGGCAAGCCGCTAAATTGGCGCCACGCGTCCGTCAGTGCGCAGTTGTGGATGGCCGCCTCGGCTTTGCGGGCCGCGGTGATGAGCTCTGGGGAGAAGGGGTTGAGTGGCGGCAGGTTTGGCGACGCTGCTTCTTGGGGCGGCAGCCAGAGAGGTTTGGTGCCGGTGATGCCAGATGAGGCAGGTGCTGAAGCCGCGCCGGCGACTGCCTTGCCCTTGGCGGCTGTCGTCTGTTGGCGGGGTGAAGGCCCGCGTCCGTCCTCCTTGTCGGCCTTGCGTGCCTTCTTGGTCGGCCGCTGCCGAAGCACGTCGGCCGTCGCCGCCGGCCGCCGGCGGGGCGGCACAGGGCAGGGAAGGGCAGATTCGACTCGCCACGGCACTGGCGCCGGCAGCGCCCGTCCGCGTTCGTGGACGCTGCTGCCATCCGGCCGGGAAGCGTGCGCGTCTGCCACCACCGCGCGCGTCCGGAGGCCAACCGTACCCGGACGTGGCGTGCTGGCTCTTCCTGCCGACCGCACCACTGGCGGCAGCGTCGGCCGCAGCGGCGGGAGGGAGAGCGGGAGCGGCGCACCCCCCCGAACCCCCCCCGCGCCCATGGGCGTCGTCGGAAGGGAGATTGGAAAGGAGTCGACAGGCGACAGCGGGTGGAGGCTCGACCAGATGGCCCCGTCGGCGCGCCCTCCCAGCGGCGGCAGGGCCAAGGCGGGAAAGGCCCCCTGCGTGCCGACAGTGGGCGCCCCCGGTCGGGGTGCTGGCGGTGGCCGCCACTCGCCCATGGCCGACCGGGACGGGCGACCAAAACTACAACGCAGGGGGGGGAGGCTTGGCGGCTGTGGGCAGCCAGGGAGGACGCCCAGCCCACCGTTGGAAGACACGGGGGGCGTCATTGGGGACACGTTCTCGGGGGACGCTGGCAGCCCAACGTCGTGGCCGGCCCGTAGTGGTGTTCCGCCCGAGCCCCACAGCGGCGTCACCGCAGAAATGGCCGACGGGTAGGCCAGGGGCGCGCACAGGGGGTGCATGCGCTCGGCGGCGGGCCAGCTGTAGGGGCGGTGGCGGACGGTGGGCTCCATCGGAAATATGCTGGAGGGCGAGGGGGGGGAGGGAAGCTGCGGGGAAAAAGACGATGCCAAGCAAGCCGACGTGGGTTGTGCGGGACTCACCGACGGCGCAGTGTCGAGGCATCTGCTCGACCGCTCAACGATGTGTGGCCGGCCGGGAATTCTACCTTTAAGGGCCGGCGGGGTGCACCCCAGCCCGTCCTCGCGCCGGTGGTTAATCACAGCCCACGGCACGCCCGCCCGGCTGGCAGCAACAGTGCGGGCCGCAGTCACGGGCGCAGCCCGCCTGCGGGCGTCCCGTCCACCATCACCCACCTGTGGCGGAAGCCGCAAGCGCGATGGTGCTCTCGACAGCCGGTTGTGTCGACCCCGACACCCACCCACCCGGAAAGCCATGTGGGCCGGGCGTGCCCGGCGAGCAGCCAGCGGGACGAGGCGCTTACCCCCTCCGCGCACGAGGCGAGCCGTGGCTTCCGCCACGACCCGTTGGACCGCGGTCCATATCGACGGCACCAGCGGCCAACTTTGCCGCCCGTTGCACGCGGACCGGTCAGACGGGTGGCGGTGCTGGGGGCCAAACCACTGGGCCTGAGCGGTGGCGTGCCCGTGACCTGGCCGCCGGGCCACTGTCACGACAGCGCAGCCGTCGACTGGCACACCTTTGGCGGGGGTGCGGCGCGGGGAGGCGCGTCGGGCGATTGGCGCGCCCGCGCTGCGCTGTCCCGCGGCTCTTTCCGCGCGGGGTGACCCCCGCGCCGGGCTTCGCGACGGCCACCGGCGGGCGGGGAGGTCGGCGCGGCGGGCGGGCGTGTCGGAGGCCCACCCCGGTGGCGACGAGTTTGTCCACGTCGTGAAGCCACCTCCGCGGACCACCGGACGGGCGGGCGATAACGAGCAGGGTGACTAGGGCGGTCTGTACCAATTAGACGGGTCGGCGCGGCCCCCCGTGCCCGTCACCTCCGAGCTGTGTTGCGGCATCCAGAAAGCGTGACGCCGCGTCAAGAGTTGACCGGCCTCGATCCCAATTTGACTGGCACGCCACGCGCCCGCGGGCGCCCGTTGGCACGCGTCACCGCGCTCGGCGGTCGATATGGTCGACGCGGTGGCGGGAAATCGCGTCACGGCCATCAAGGAACGAGTCACCTCGGCCTGCGGCGCGACGGGGGGGCGGCTGAACTGACATCTGGTGCCGCGGGCGAGGCGTTCAGCGGAGCAGCCGCTGGCATGCGCCGCGCCACGTAGCTGTGGCCGCAGCAGACGGGCCGCCTCGACCATACACGCCCACCGACGGGGCGACATCAGGGCGAGGCGCGGCCGCCACCGTGGGGTCGGGCCCCCGAACGGTGGGCGGGCCCAAGGCGGTGTCGCCTGTGAGGAGCCCAGTTGAGGAGTTGCCCTCGCGCCCGGCGCGGCACCGCACCGCACGACACAGCGGCCGGGCGGGACTGGCAGGCCACGACCCGCACGTCACAGGCGACCAGCGGGTCGCGCCGCCATCGACGTGGGATGGGTCTGGCGGCGACGGGCCCCCCGCCGACGGAGAAGCGAGGCGCCAGGAAGACCACCACGCAGTCGAAAAAGGGACGGCCGGCCACGGGGTGGCCCCCGAGTGGGCCGGTGCGGGCGCGCATCGTCGCCTTCACCGGCCTCACCGGCCGCGCTGGGTCGGGAACGCCGTTGGGGTGGCCACGCGTGGCGGCACCGTATTGAGCAGTCTCAAATGAAAAAATTCGGCTCAGCTCTTGCAGCGTCAGCAGACGGACCAGAAAGAAAATACTCAAACGAAAATGCAAGCGCGCTGGTGGCTCGGCCGTAAAGTTCTAAAAAATAAAAACACGCTTGCCGTGCAGCTGGAGAATCGCAGTCGGTCGTTCTGCGGCTCCCGCACTTCTTGCCGTCTTCATGTTGTTCCTTACCCTCTTGTCCTCATCTTCAGCAGTCGGCTCCTTTCTGTGACCAACAGTACACAACGTCTTCCATACTGGTGTAGTAGAGGGAATAAATTGTAATAGTGTGCGCACCCTGTCCACAGCAACAGAGAGGGAAACAAATCACACAACGCCTCTACTACCGACGAATCCCACGGGTGCTCCGTTGGAACCGGTCGTATAAGCTGGTCGTCACGTGGTCGTTCGCCAACTGGATCAACCCCGCAAACTTGTGGGCACGGTCCCGCCGCGACAGGTTGACCGCGAACCGCTCGCGGAGGCCGTCGAGCACGTACTCGCGGCCGTGGAGGAAACACGGCATGCCCTCGTTGCCCGAGTACATGGTGTCGACCATGAGCATGATTTTGTTAGCATTGCGGCAGGCCTCCACGTAGCCCTGTAGGCACAGCTTGCGGAAGTACTTGAAGTAGCCGCTCTTGACGCCGCCCATGACCGCGACCATCTCGCGCGTGAGCTTGAACGGGGACCGCTCAAACTCAATGTTGCCGCCGGGCGAGTTGGAGAGCAAGAACCCAAAGTCAATGTGCACCAGGTGGCCATCCGCGTCCAGCAGCAGGTTGCCATTGTGTCGGTCCTTCATCTGCAGCAGGTAGGTCACCACTGAGTAGCCGGCCATCGACGCGCAGAAGTTGCGGACGGCCTTCTTGAACGGCGCCGAGCCACGCCCCCCAAACTTCCGCACGAAGAAGTCCTCGAGCGTCACCACGCCCGCCTTCTTAATGCCGTCAATGCTCTTGGCATCCGTCACCGTCTCAATCAACCCCGAGTCCTGCGACGTGGCCAGGATGTTGTACGGCCGCAGCCACAGAGGCAGGTCTGCTACCGAGAAGATGTGGGCAAACTCGGCGATGAGCCGCTGTGCGAACATCTCCTGCCGCAGCTGATCCCGCGCCTTGACGATCACCGACGTTAACCGCCAGCGTGGCAGGTGGCCATAGGGGGAGCTAGCGCGGAGGCGCTCGCACTTTCGGGCCCACGGCTCGCCCATGGCCTTGAGCAACTCCTCGTCTGGAGGACGCCGGTCTGACTCGGCGGCAGGGTCCCCATCGGCAAAGGCTTCAAGGAAAGCCACGTCGGTCGCATCATGGAGCGTGGGTGTCCGCGGGGGCCGCGCGGCGCCTGGGTCCGACGGTGACGGTGGCAAACCCACCGGTACGCTCACCGAAGAGTTCATCCGGGGCATGAAGGTAAACGCGGTCTGCGGGGTGCCGGCGGCAGAACCCGCCGGCGGGCTACCCGCGGAAACCGACAGATTGCCGGCAAGGGTCAAGGCCGGCGGCCCCGCCCCGTCCGTCACCGTCGCCGCAGACGGGGTCAGTGGGGACATCCCCCCTTCTGCAGCGGCAGATGACGCGACGGGCAGGCTGCGATTCGACACGACCGCCACCGACGAGCGGCGGCGGTGGAGGCCCGCTTTCCTCATTACCGGCGAGGCCGGCGGCGATGGCGAGCGGGGTGGTGGCTCCGCGTCTTGTACCTCCACGACGAGCAGGTACGGCGCACGCTCCTTTGTCGAAAAGACATGCGCCTCGTCCGGCACGACGCGCAACACCCGGTGCGGCGCCGAGTCAGTCGGAATGTACACACCAGCGGGGATGTGGTCGTTGAGCTTGTCGAGCTCGCGCCGCAGCACGTCCCTCCGCTCGTCGGGTCCAATGGTGAAGAGGCCGTACGAGATGTCGGTAAGACACTTGATCATATCGAGTTCGGCGTGGAACATGTTAGCTCGCTCTTTGCGGAGGACCATCCACTGCCGGAGGCTGGCGGCGTCGCCGTTGCGGAGGTTGGGGAATTGCACGTCTAGGTTGGCCTGCCCGTCGCCAGTCGTGTCGAGCGACATGACTGCCGACGACGCGGTGACGACGCTGTCCGCGGTGGCGGGCAGCGCGGGGCCGACAGCAGCGGCGGTGGCACCTGTGCCGGTGGGGGAGGGGGGGGGGTGTGGGATCGCCCCGCCTGCGACCGCCGCCGCCGAGGCCGTGGCCACGACGGCGGCGGCGGCGCCAACGACAGCGGGGGGTGTGGCAGAGGCGGTCGGCTCTGGTGGTACCGCCGGCACGGCCGGCTCAGTCAGAGGTGAGCCGCCGAGCTCCTGCACGTCCGACCCGTCGATCGCGTCCGAGGAGCCCCGCCTCGGCGCCGCGATGCGGGTTTGGCGGAAGAGGTTGCCCGGGTCCCGGTTCATCATCACGACCGACTCCATCGACAGGAGCAACGTCATGGTCCGGTGGTACTTCTCCGGCGGCCCGAGGAAGAGGCTCGACGTGAGGAACCAGCTGCAGGCTAGCGCCAAGTGTACGTCGTGCAGGCACCGCTCAAAGATGAAGGACTCGAGTTTGGACTCGAGCGCAGTCCGTACGAGCATCTGCGCCGAGTTGAGTGACGGCAGTGGCGGTGACGACGCGGATGTTGTCGAGCTCGTCCGGCTGATCCCCGTCGTCGTTGCGAGCGTGCCAATGCCGTTGCTCAGCGCCTGCGCCGAGGAGGAGGCGCCAAAGAAGCGCGACGGTGACGCAGACGGGAGCGACCCCGCCGGCCGCGAGCCCGACGACAAGCCGTACAGCAGTGTATTCAAGAGCAGGGGCAGCAGATGCGACACGGATGACGCCGAGAGACCCCGCAGGTCCGCGTCAAAGTCCGCGTCCGCGTCACCGTCGGCGTAGATTTTGGCAAGCACCACAAACTCCAAGTCGTCGACCAGCGGCACCGCGGAGCGGCTGCGCTTGTCCAACCGCTCCTTGAGCAGCTTCCGCAGCTTGTCCTTGGTAGCCTCCCGCGTCAGCGGTTGCGCCTTGGCAAACAGGTGCACCGGGACGGTAGGGGTGGCGGTGACGACACTCATTCCGGGCGTTGTGGCCGCGGCGACGCCGTCCCCACCCGCTGCCGTCGGCCCCACGGGCGGCCGTGCCGCCGTTGGCATCACCGGCAACGTGGACAGCACCCCCGCCGGCAGCGACGGCGGCGCATCATCCCAATCGTCATGCCGCCCGGCCGAGTGGCGCCCAAAACATGCCGCCAGCAGGCCCATCGCAAGCGTCCCCCTCCCCACAAAGCGCCGGGGTGCTCAAGCAATGGCGCTCACGACCGCACCCCCCCCCACCCACCCCCCTTCAACACGCCCCTTCCGGCAAACCGCCAGGGGCAATGTAAGGTGACAAACGCTACCACCGGCACCACTACGGAAGTGCGGTGTCCCGGGCGCGTTCAAAGGTGAGCTACCCGCCTCCACGACCGCGCACAAGCCTAGTGTCCGCGGCGCCCGCACGCCCACCGTCCGTGCAGCGGGCGGGCGGTTGCCGTACGCGCGCCACCAGTGCGTTGTCGCGCGGCGCCCACCGCCACGCGGATGGGAATGTGGGGGGGGACTGGCCGCCGTGGGCGCGCAGCGGTTGCAGACATCAGCAGCCTCGTGACACGTTGATGGGGGGGGGTGGGCCGACAAGGCTCGCTGGGACACAGACGTTTCTCGCTCTGTCGAGCGTGTGAGCGGCCCGCTTGACGTGGTGGGCCTGGCGGTGCACGCAGCAGGGGCGCAAAGCCGCCTTATTTGGGGCGACTGTGTGCTGCTTTCACCGGCCTACAGTGTCTCTTTGGAAGGATCTTTGGTTCTCAGTGCTTGTCAGGAAGTACTTGATACGAACACACCAATCAGAAGACGTAGACTCTGATGCCTCGCGAAAATTATGATGGAGGTTGACGAGCTGTTTCGATTGAAACGTGTCAACATGTACAGACAGCAAAAAGTCACTGAAACATACATGGGGCTCGTTTGCGGTCGAGCTTTACAGTGTTGGTGAGCCTCGGGTGGGCGTGCTCGAGCCGTGGGTGACTGCAGCCACTGCGCAACCGCCTTCAATGCGCGTGTGGGCGGCCATGGTTGTTTGTACTCTCTGCTGTGACAGCCAGCGTACGGCTCACCTCTTTCCCATCAGCTCTCAGAGTCCTACCTTCTCGCCACCCATGTCCTTCCCCTGTTGCCCACTTCAACATCACTCCCTTCGACTCAACCGTCTCCCTTCTTTGCCCCCTCACCGTCCTCCCCCACCTCTGACGCCATCGACCTCTGCACGCGCCATCCCACCCTCTCTCGTCCTCACCCCGCCGTCCCCGGCGGGGGTGGCATCGTCACCAGCGGCGTCCGCACCGACACATATGGCAGCAGCTCCCCCCCCGCCCCCGTCGGCGCCGCCGCCGCGGGCATCTGGTACGTCGGCACCCGCCGCTCCCAGTCGAGGACGTAGCCGCCCTTGCGGGTGTGGCGGCCGAGCCGCCGCGCGCCGACGCCCTTGTAGTAGCCGATAGGGCCGTGTTTGGGGTGGAGCCAGGGGGACTTCTTGCGCGCGAGGCCTTGGCCACCACGGGTGGCCGCCGCGGCGAGCGCACGGGCGAGGGGGCCCATCGGGGGCGTGCGGCGGGGACGGGGGGGGG
>Ga0209186_1003986_pt1 | contig 9993 bp, 8 predicted proteins | sample SidtaG_FD_187426 | JGI IMG/M metagenome (GOLD analysis project Ga0209186, IMG submission 187426) | Marine algal microbial communities from Sidmouth, United Kingdom - Sidmouth_Male2 metaG (SPAdes) (version 2) | ecosystem: Host-associated > Algae > Red algae > Unclassified | place: Sidmouth, United...
GTTCCGTCAACATCGCCTTAGTAAACGAACTCAAGGTGGTGTTCGATAAAATGGGTATCGACATCTGGGAAGTTATCGAAGCCGCCAAAACAAAACCCTTCGGCTACATGCCCTTCTATCCAGGCCCGGGTCTTGGCGGTCACTGCATTCCCATCGATCCATTCTACCTCACGTGGAAGGCGCGTGAGTTCGAGAAGTCGACTCGCTTCATCGAGCTCGCAGGTGAAATCAACACGAGCATGCCGGACTATGTGGTCTCGAAAGTGTTCGAGGCATTGAATAACGAAAAGAAATCTATCGCTGGAAGCAAGATTCTCATTTTGGGACTGGCCTATAAGCCGAATATCGACGATGACCGAGAATCCCCATCGTATGTTCTCATTGAGAAGCTCATGGCCTTGGGAGCCAATGTCGATTATCACGACCCGCATGTTCCAGAGATCCGCCTGACGCGGGAACACGCTGAACTGGCCGGGATGAAGTCCGTGGAAATTGACAATCATTTCGACCTGTTTCTTCTCCTTACAGACCATGACGAATACAAAGAAATGACCTTCGATGAAAACGGGCCTCCCGTTGTCGACTCCAGAAATTGTGTGCGTGAAAAACCCAAAAAATACTACAAGGCCTAGGGAGCATTTTTATGAAATATCTCGTTACCGGAGTCGCCGGTTTTATAGCATCAAAAACAGCGGAATTACTTCTACGGGAGGGGCACTCAGTCGTGGGCATCGATAACATGAACGACTACTATGATGTGCGGATGAAAGAATATCGCTTACGTCAGCTTATGGGGCTCGACGGCGATTTTACCTTTGTGAAAATGGACATTGAAGATTTGGCCGCCACGCAGGCCGTTTTCTCTGAACATGTTTTCGACGCGATCATTAACTTGGCCGCACGGGCCGGGGTTCGTTACAGTATGGAAAACCCGTATGTCTATCTCTCGACAAACACGCTCGGAACGCTGAATTTGCTTGAGTGCATGAAAGAGCAGGGCGTTGAAAAATTTGTCTTGGCATCCACCTCCTCGCTGTATGCAGGGCAGCCGATGCCCTTTATTGAGACGGCCCCTGTGAACTCTCCAATCTCCCCTTATGCCGCCTCAAAGAAAGCTGCCGAGTCCATGGCTTACAGCTATCATTTTCTCTATGAAATCGACGTAACGATTTTGCGCTATTTCACTGTGTTCGGTCCGGCGGGTCGGCCGGACATGTGCATCTTTCGATTTATTAAGTGGATTGATGAAGGGAAGCCGGTCCAGGTCTATGGAGATGGAACTCAAAGCCGTGACTTCACTTATGTGGAGGATATCGCAAAAGGTACGATTCTGGCTGCGACGTCTCGGCTGGGATACGAAGTCATAAACCTTGGGGGAGGGAATCGGCCGGTTGATTTGATCACTATCATAAAGTGGATTGAGGAAGGCTTGGGTAAAAAAGCAAAAATTCAAAATTCTGAATTCCATAAAGCCGACTTGAACAGCTCTTGGGCCGACATCGAAAAAGCCGAAAAACTCTTGGACTGGAAGCCAGAGGTGGCCGCCCATGATGGGGTTAAAGCTTGCATCGAATGGCACGTCGCAAATCGTGAATGGATAGCAGGGGTTCAACTCTAAGGAGATGAAGAAGTTCAGGGTATTACATCTAATCTCTTCATTGGATGGCGGAGGGGCGGAGACAACCCTGAGCAGGTTTTCCTCGACGGCTCCCGGGTGGGTGGAGTCTTCGATCGTCGTTTTGAAAAAGGGCGGTAAATTAGAGGGGACCCTGCCTGACGATATTGATGTACACTGGTTGAATGTCAGTCTGTTTCAGATAGTTACGGGTAAATGGTTTTTCGCTCTAAGGAAGTTGATTCGGGAACAGAGATCCGACGCCATGGTGTGCTGGATGTATAAATCTATGCTTCTTTCTGCACCGTTATTGCTGTCCTCCTCGCTGCGCCGAAAAACGGTTTGGAATGTCAGACACTCCCTGGGCGCGATGAAAAGCGAAGCCGTTAAAACAAGGTTCCTCATCCGACTGATCGGGCTGTTCTCGAAGCTCCCGGCTGGCTTTGTTTTCCTGAGCAAACGCGCAAGGGATGAGCATTGTGATGTGGGCTATGCTCCCCGGAAAGTCGTGGTTGCCCACAACGGGGTGATGATGCCGGAGGCCATCAAAACCGGGGAGAAAGATCTCACGCTAATTCTGGGCCTAGGTCGGAATCACATCCTTAAAAATTGGGAATATTTCATCCAACTTTCAAAGCACTTATCCATGCGCGGGGAATATTGCTTTAAAATCGCAGGGAAGGGCGTCTTGGACTTAGCCAAGCATCTTGAAGTCGGGCCCGTTGAACTTCTTGGTGAGGTGGATGATGTGGTGCCTCTTATCCAGTCTGCTTCCATGCTCCTGATCACATCTAGATCGGAAGGGTTTTCCAATGTGATGCTGGAGGCCTTGGTTCATGGGGTTCCTTGCTGTGCCACTGACGTGGGGGATGCTGTCGAGATCATAAGGGACGACGGGTGTGTCATTGGAGGGAACGATCCCAAATGTGACGCTGTCACCTTGGATACCTGGCTGCAAGGCCACATTAAGTGTGGCGTTTACAGCGGCGCCGCGGCCCTGTCGCAACGCATAAAAAATAGCCATGGAGTGGGCGCGAGATCATTGCACTTTCATGAAGAGTTGAAAGATCTTGTGGGCTGGTCCTTATGATTGATTTTTTTGAGATGTTCAGCGTCTTTCTGAAACACAGTGCAATGTTTCTGTTTCTTTGGTTTAGCGCAAATCTTTTCAAGAGGGTTTACCTGCCGAGAGGTCAGATTTGCCGGATTGCCGGGATCCGGTTGGGCGGAATCTTGACCTTGCTATATCCAGCAAAACTTTTGATTATCACCATCGTGTTTCTTGTGATGCCGACAAGTTTTGTTATCACGCCGGATAGCGAACGATACCTGTTCGAAATCGATGGCATATCCGAGGCTCCTTTTCTTTGGAACCCCTTCCAGGGGACTGGGCCGAATTACATGGCGACAGCAAAGATGGGCATGTCGTACATTTACGGCGTCGTCATGTATGTCTTTCAGGTTAAAAGTTTATTCGCCATCTTCATGATGAACTGTTTTTTTAGCACGTTAATTTCATTCTTGGTCGTGGAGTTGAGTCGGATCATATCCAATGTTTCAGCAAATGTCATCACCGCCGCGTTTTTACTGAGTTTGGTGCACCCTGAAGTAATGTTTTGGGGCGCTCGGGTCGCGCGCGAATCAATGGCTACCTTCTGTGTCTTGTACCTCTTCCTAGTGTCCAGCAAGTTCGCCGTAAAGTTTCGTCTCTCGCATTTGTTCCTTCTTGGAGTCACATCCCTGTCATTGCTCCTCGTTCGTGCTCAATTGATTTTGTTTTTACCACTGACCCTTGTGACCCATCTGATGGTGAATATCCGTAAAAAATCCCGGGGGTATTCGTTTCTTTTGTTGGGCGTGACCGTTCTCGCAAGTGTGTTGCTTTTCGGAAAACTTCAAACCTACATTCAAAAGGTTTCTGGGTTACAGATGACAAAAGTCGCGCAATCAGGCGGTGCCTTCTCTGTGGAGTCATTAAAGTCCGTTTGTACACTCATGCCGACCGATGTCTACGGGGACCTTTCCTTCGTCTTTCTGCCGTTCAATCTGATAGTCTCGATTGGCATTTTTTTATTTCTTGGCAGGCTCCGAAAATATTTAGACGAAAATCGTTTGGCGCTCACCATGCTGTTGGTCTGCATTATCTTCTTGTTCGCCATGATACAAACTGGCGGTGAAAATCTCAGGTTTCGCGCCTCCATTATCCCGCTCCTTTGCTGTATTAGCTGCCTTGGCATCTTTGGGCCAAAGCTAGATGTCAACTGATACAATGCATTTGTTAGTCATTTCTTCGAACGCGGAGTCCGTGATCAGATTTCGGGGTGATTTCCTCCGGCTTGCCAAGGCGGAGGGAGACGTAACTCTCATCACCTCCGGCGATTCCCCAGAGCTGGAATCATTTTGTAATGCGAATGATATCGCGGTGGAGTTTTTTCAGTTGGAGCGAGTTGGTCTCTCGTTCCTTAAAGACCTTAACTATTGTTTAAAACTGCGTTCGGCCATCCGTCGCATCAAGCCGGACTTGATTTTTTCATATACATTGAAGCCCAATCTGCACGGTTCGATTCTTGGGAAGATCGAAAAGGTCCCCTGTATCACCATGTTTACCGGGCTTGGCCAATCGTTTATTGAACGCCAAAAAAGCTCGGGCATTCGGCGTTTGGGCCGAATCGCTACAAAGTTGGCGTCGAAGTGGGCCAGCCACGTCGTGTTCCATAATCCCCATGATCGGACATTGTTCTGTAAACTCGGCTGGGCGAAACCATCCGCGTCTACATGGGTGCACGGTTCCGGGGTAGATTTGAAGGTGTATCCTCCACATCGAAGATTATTCAACGGGACATTGACCGTAGGCATGCTCTCTAGGCTACGGGAGGATAAAGGGGTGCTCTATTTCTGTGGTGCTGCAACAGAGCTTGCAGGCAATCCCAAGATCCAATTCAAGTTGGCGGGACCACCAGCTGTAGGTGAAAACGCGGTACCGCTTGAATTCCTAGAGCGCTTAGAGGAGGAAGCCAACTTCGAGTACGTGGGCTCCCTGCAATCCGAGGCTGAGGTCAACCGATTTCTCCAGGGAATAGACTGCTTTGTCCTTCCCTCACTCCGAGAGGGGACCCCGCGGAGTACCCTCGAGGCCATGTCGACAGGATTGCCTGTTATTATGTTTGCCGTGCCGGGGTGTAAGCATCTGATCAAGGGGAACGGAAGATCCGTTAAAAAGATCGATGTTCGCTCTTTGGCGGCCGCCATCCTAGACCTGTCGCACTCAAGCGAGGCGGACATGAACCAAATGGCGGAAGCATCCTTGGCGCTGGTGCAAGATTTTTGCTCAATAAAAGTAGCAGAACATATGGTCAAGATATGTCATGCTCAAGTCGCGACAACGAACTAATGAAACAATTATTAAACGCTTCGATCAATCTATTTTTCTCAACTGCTAATTTCAGGGGAAAGCATATTATCGCCACACGGCTCGGGGCCTTTATGCCTGAGGATGTTTACACCTCTCACTATGGCGTTCGCATGGTCTCGAACTTTGCTGACAAGACCTGGATTTTTTCGATGGTCGGGGCGTATGGGTCATTCACTGCGAGCCACCTTCACGACCTTCAGGCAGAATTCTCCTTTATCGATATCGGGGCAAACCAAGGTTTGTTTAGTTGCTTGGCACTCAAGAATCCGAAGTGCGCATCGGTCGTAGCGTTTGAACCAAACCGGACCCTCATTCAGCGGTTGGAGAGCAATATAAAAATGGCGAACAGCAGAGAGCGGAGCGTCACCATCTTCGAGAAGGCCATCATGAATGAAGCGATGACGGATGCTGTTCTCGAGTATCCCGAGGGACATTCCGGCAAGGCGGTTGTGCGAGAGGGGGCTGAGGGAACAGCCACGGTGCAAATCATTGATCCAAAGGAATTGTCTCGGGTCTTTTCGAGGTGTCCTGGTAAAATTCACGTAAAAATTGATGTCGAAGGGGCGGAAGTGTCCGTCTTGAATGCTCTCGACAGCTCAAAGGTTTTGGATCGCATTGAGACGATTGTGGTCGAGTCATCCGATGCAACCGGTGGTGCGATGCATTCTGATCACATCCACGAGTTCTTAACCGAACGCGGCTGGAAACTACTAAAAAAATCTAAACCCACGGGGCATTGCGATTGCCTCTATTCGAACGTTCAATCCTGAGGGTTCTCCTCGCGGTTAATTTTTGAAGCTAAATAGCGGATCCAGCCTAGGATCATGAAGACGTGGAATAACAGTCCTGCGAAGCAGTAAAGCTGGACGACCAGGATCGCAGGGAGCTTTGAAAACTCTCCTGCCGCAAAGATCACCAGCCAAATGATGGTGATGACCAAGTGTGCAAGTGCGCCATACTTTTGTTTGCCGTAGATCATGAAGAGTGAAGAGGAAACCGGGTTGCAAAACGCGGCGAACGCCCACAAGCCGACCCATTTTGAATAGCTGCCGGCAAGCAACCAACTGTCCCCAAAGATGGTGGTGAATAAGTAGGATCCAAAAAACCAAACAATGGCAAAGCAGGGTATAATGATCAGGCTTAGGCCGATGGTTAGCCTTACATAGGACCGAAGGACCCTGCGTGCATCGGATCGATAATCGAACACTTCGCGGTAGAACAGCTGACGGATTGCGACCGATACGAGTGTAGTTGGGAGCTGTAGTATTCTGGTGGCGAACCAAAAGCTGCCGGCAATTTCTGCTGAATAAAAGAAGGTCAGGAGGATGACTGGCAAGCTTTGTGAAACGACGCTTAGTAGGTTTTGTGGTGCGGTATATTTAGCGAAGTCTCTGTGCTTTTTCGCGGCGCTTCGAATTCCCTGTGGATTGAACCCCATGGTTTTTAGGCGACGACTGAGATAAATCGCGGCGATGATCGAGAGGAGAAGGCCTAGGCAGTGCCCGACGGGGAGCCCCGTTGACACGATGCCGAAAAACCCGAGGGCGATCTGGAACAGCACCACTCCAATTCTTCTGATAATTTGCAGTCCTGCTAATTCTTTGTAGCCGCGTTCTCGATTATATCGGAAGTCCCATACGGAAAAGCCTCCAATACATAAAAACATTGGAATGATTAGTAGTCTCTCGGGAGTCGAGAGGGGGATCATGCTGGTTGGGACGAAAAGAAATATCGGAACGAGGAGAATAGCCCAACTCGATAGTAAGAGAAAGCAAAGGTGCTGCAAAGCATTTGCAAGGCGATCATCCTCTTCGGTCACCAACGCCATTTCATACCGTAACGTGCTGAGCACAGCCAAGATGCTCGAAACGGAGACGATGACCCCGTACATTCCAAATTCCTTCGGACTAAAGATCCGGGTCAGGATAGGACTTGCGGCGATGGCAAACAGTTGCCCGACCAGAGCCCCGCCTACCAAAAACAGAAAGTTTTCTGCTAGTTTTCCCTCGAACAGTTTTCGGCCTAGGGCAAACGCTTGTCCAAACAAAGCTTTGGCCGATTCCAGCGATAACGAGTTGATGAATCCACTTGACTTGAAAGTGCGCATCGTCTCCACATACAGCAATGAATGCAGACCTAAAGCTTCAATTGGCTGAAAAATTATGTGACCAAAGATTGTTCAATCCCAAAGGGGTTTGGGGCACCCCGGGGCGCTTAGCCTTCTACCTAGATTACCTTTTTCAGGGGATTGATTTAGAGGGAAAGCGTGTGCTGGACATTGGTGCAGGTGTCGGCCAATTTAGCCTGTACATGGCCCTTTCCGGGGCAAAGTCGGTCACTAGTTTGGAGCCGGAACTTGAGGGGGGATCAGCGACAATGGTCGAAAAATTCAACCATCTCATTCAAGAATTCAACCTTTCAAATGTTTCTGTAAACAAGGCCATTTTTCAAGAATTTGACCCTAAAGGTGAAGAATTTGACCTCATTTTGTGCCACAATAGTATCAATCATTTAAATGAAGAATGCAGCACGGACTTGCACGAAAATCCGGCGAGCTATGAGGTCTATTCCGGCCTCTTCAAACAATTTAAGTCGATGTCCTCTGATCATTCCGGACTTCTTTTGACCGACTGTGCGCGAAGCAATTTTTTCGGGGACATTGGCCTCCGGTCACCCTTTTGCCCCACCATCGGATTCAATGTGCACCAAAATCCTCGTCTCTGGGCTCGTTTGGCTAGTGAAGCCGGCTATAAGGCGCCACAGATTTCGTGGTCGCCAATCACGCATCTTGGAAAGTTGGGGCAAGTGCTGTTCTCCAATAAATTGGCAGCCTATATGACCATGAGCCATTTCAAGCTATTTGCGGAGCTGTAAGCCGAGCGCTTGCGCCTTCGACATTTAGCCAAGGCGGATGTTTTCGGCCGATCTTCCCGATTTGGGTTGATGCAGCCAATCATCGAAGAAGCGGGCTGGTTTGATCAATGGGGGGGGCGGCGAATTTCGCCATGTCCTAGGCTGCCATTGTTGCCGAAGATGTTTCCTTCGATCAATACGGTTGGTCCCTCCAATTTTGGCCCATTGAATTGATTACCGACAATGAAACATTCACTTAGGCGGGAAAACTTGTCTGAGCTGACCCGGCGAAACACCGGCATTTCTTTGTTTTCGAATGAATTTTTAACTAGAGATAGGTGGGAAAAGACCCCGACTGGACGGATGCCGATGTTCTTGAACTCACAATGTGTGAAATACAGTTTCCCCGTTTGTTGGTCCGTTGCCTTTAGAATGACCATCTTCCCCCACTTGTCTGCGCCATCTTTCCCAGCGTTGCTCCCGTCAAACACACATTCTGTAAACACACCGTTTTGCACTGATTTCCCTTCATTCGGCTCGATGTCTACGTGGTAGAGCCCCCAGGTGGAGCCGAATGAACAATTTGAAAAAATGAAATCCCGCGTGGTGCCGACTATTGAGAGGATGTTCCGGCCAGCGCGATCAAATTCGCTATTGGAAACGCGCAAATTTTCGCAATTTCGAATGTAGATAGGGTCATATCGGCTTTCCTTCGCCACTACGTGATCAATCTTGACGTTCTTGCCATTGTCGACGGTGATCAGGTGTCCTGCGACTGCGGTCCCTTTCCTCGTTTTGGTCTTGATCAACCAGTTTTCCCCCGACTGTTCTTCGGTCGGAGTTCCAAGCAGGGTCAGATGGCCAAGGCCCCCCCCTTCGAGGGTCACCATGCCCTTTGTGTCCCAGGCCCTGATGGTTGTATTTGATTTTCCTGCGCCCAATAGGGCGACGGAATCAGGAATTTTCAGGGCGGAAGCCCGATAGATCCCTCGATTTAGCAGCACCGTGCCGCCTCCGTTGTTTGCCAGGTAATTTATTGCTGTCTGTATGATGGGGCCGGCGTTGCGTGTTTTACTGGGCTCCAGATTGGTCTGGGACAGACCTAGTTTTTTCAAATCCCTTGCCACATTGATGTATTGTGTGTCCGAATTTTGGGCTCTTGACCCCATGCAGACTGCAATTAGCGCCAAGCCTATGATGGCGAGTTTCGGGAGCAAGGCTCCTCTGGAGTCTCTCAATCTGGACGCTCTACTGGTTGACTTCTTTACAGTTCCCTGCATGTTTTTGCCAATGTACTCGTCACCAAAACGTGGATTCGAAATATTTGTAATTTTCATTTTGTTTATTCCGATTGGTATCATTGTTTTGTATAACCGGAAGGCTCGTTCTTTTGTTTGTGGGGCGCCCAATTTTTTTCCACCAAAAACGCTCTAGTCTGAAGTAGTCATCACTCACATATGTGAAATTTCGCACAATGACAAACTGTTTGTCGCTGTCGGGGTCCCTACCCGCATTATCAAGAGGCCCAACGACGTCTGACCTTATATTCTTGTCTCCTCCCCATATGGGCGGAGAAGAACTGGAACTGGTGAAGGAAGCCTTCGCCTCGAACTACATCGCCCCGATTGGGCCGATGATCAATCGGTTTGAAGCTGAGATGGCTGAGTACCTTGGGATCCCGCATTGTCTTGCGTTGGCCAGCGGTACGGCCGCGATGCATCTGGCGCTGCGCGAACTCGGCGTGGGAGCCGGGGACCTGGTGTTCGCCTCAACGCTCACCTTCATTGGCAGCGTGAGCCCCGTGACCTTTCTCGGCGCCGAACTCGTGTTTGTCGACTGCGACGAAACCTGGAACATCGACCCCGAACTGGTCGCGGCCGAACTCGCCCGGCGCAGCGCTGCCGGCGAGCCCCTGCCGAAAGCGGTGGTGCCGACCGACCTCTACGGCCAATGTGCAAATCTGCCACGGCTGGTCGAGATCTGCGATCCTTATGGGATTCCGGTGGTGGTGGACTCGGCGGAAGCCATGGGCGCCACCTGCAACGGATTGGCGGCGGGCCGGGGCGGACGCGCGTCGATCTATTCGTTCAACGGCAACAAGATCATTACCTCG
>Ga0209186_1003988_pt1 | contig 9990 bp, 4 predicted proteins | sample SidtaG_FD_187426 | JGI IMG/M metagenome (GOLD analysis project Ga0209186, IMG submission 187426) | Marine algal microbial communities from Sidmouth, United Kingdom - Sidmouth_Male2 metaG (SPAdes) (version 2) | ecosystem: Host-associated > Algae > Red algae > Unclassified | place: Sidmouth, United...
CCCCGGCGACACGCGGTCCCCGCCCCACCCACAACCGCACCGCGTCGGATGGCACGCGCACGCACCGAGTGGCCGGCCGCACCGTGGTCGTCGGCAATGTCACTCACGTTGCCACCGGTCGGGTATCGCACATGGTTCCCGTCGTCCGCTCCGACAATGACCTGCAGTGGGCGCGTGCACGGTCGTGGCGCACAGCGGATGGCGGGGGGGAGGCGGAGGGGAATGGATGGGCGCCAACAAAGGGTGAAGAAGAGCGGCAGTGGGAGGAATGAAGGGATGAACAGCCGTTGGCGCGCGCACAGAGACACGCACCTGAGAACCGTGGGTGTGGGACGGCCACGCGCCGTGGCGGTCGGCAGGTATCTGTGTCCCTCCTCCCCTCACCGCTGACCCCTCACTCTGTCCCCACCGCAACAGGTGGACAGGGGCAAAACGCACAACTGCCGTCTCGCTGCCGGGCAGACGTGGCCCCCAGTGGCCGCCGTGCGACGCCGTGTGCGCACCCACCCCGCCGCAGCCGCTCCCAATTGGCGTTGGAGCACCCCGCAGCGCCTTCCTCCTGCCTCCCTGCCCCCCGCTCGTGCTCCCCCCCCCTCCCCACGGACCGCGCGCCCCACACTTGGTGCGGCGGCTCAGACCCACACACGCTGGTGCGCCAGAGGGGGTAGAGGTCCCCGCCTGGAGCCGCACACTCTGGAAACGCGGCCGCGCAGGGCGGCAAAGGTTGGCGGGGTGCGGGGTGGGGCGCGCCGTTGCGCGCTCGATGGTGGCAAGCGAGGCTATTTTTTGTTGAGCCTGACCAACTAGCTACCCCCCCCCGTAAACAGGAACCACCCCACGCTGGTGTAGGCCGCCAAAAAGGTGCACGCACGATGCCCGTCGTGGCCGTCGCCGCGTGCGCCACGGCTGACAGGCACAAGCAGAGGCGGTGGTCCACGGCAGCCTCACCAAGCGTCACCTGCGGCGCGCACAGAGAGCGGTGTACACGAAGCGACGCAGACGGCACGCACCTGCGGCGCGGCAGCCCCGCGTCTGACTGACGGTGGATGCCCGCCGCCGCGGCGCCTCGCGGCGGGCGGCGGTCTACGTCATGGAGGGGGCTCGCACAGCCCGAAAACGACGTGGTGGCGCAATGCCACCAGGCGGCCTGGGCTCAAGGCCAGCGGCAGCCCCAGAGACAGCGGGGAAGTCATGAACAACCCCGCCTGAAAAGACAACTGAAAGCTGGAAACACAGGTGCCAAGCGAGAGGATACCAGAGACAGGCACCATGGCGACAGGCTGAGGCGGAGGAAACAAAAAAAGAAACGGCAAACCGATGGGTTTCCTCCACCGCTCCCCCCGGCGACCAACACGTGATGCAGAACTGGCGCTGTGTTTGTTCCGACGCGCGGTCGGGCCAGCGGCGCTGCTCACAGCCACGCACGGGCCTGGACGATGCGGGGAGGCAGCCAGCCTCGGGCGGGTCGTCGCTGGCCCGGACGGGGCGACTCTCCCCCACTTGCACGCACCACAGGTGGGAGTGCTCACGCACACATATGGGTCTGTGAGCGCTGCCAGGGTCGAGAAAATGGTGTTGCCCTGACTCACGGTCGCTCCGTCCCCTGACGCCGACCGCCTCCCCTCCACTCCCAGCGTGCCGGCGGGCGTTTTGGAACGGACCGGCGTTCCTGTTCGGTCGTCGGCAGCAAGGTCTGTGCGGATGCTCATGGCAGGGGGCTGCAGTGGACAGGGGACGCCCGCCAGATGGGCTAGGGACCTCGAGCGAACATCACTTAACGAGCCGACAGGAAAGGGCGGCGACCCACCACCGTGGTCGACGGCCTTGAACGCACCCCGTTGACAGCGGTCCGGGGGATCTGGTCCTCACTCAACAGAGACGTCGGACTCGCTGCCCATCGGAACGGCCGCCGAATGCTCTGCAGTGAGGCTGGGTGGCGGGTCCCACACCAACGTGGACGCCTGTCGTGGTCAATTATCCAAGGAGCGACCTTGCAGCGTTCGCTGAAGCCAACTTCTGGTCAGTCGAAGATGCATCGGAGCCACGCGACGGCTATTCTCGAGGCTGGATGCACTGCTGTCCTGAGTGAAGCTGTCCATACGGGCCTGTGAGCACCACCCTCAGCTCAGCAAGCTGACAGAGGGTTGTGGGACCATTGCGGAAATCGTCTTTTTAGGAACACCTGCCGCAGCGATCACCCGCCCTGCACTCTGCCGCAGGGCTACAGCTGACGGCTAGCAGGCCGTCGCACTGTTAGCCGCGAGCGCCACCTGGATCCGCACGGAGCCGGGCTCTTCCTCGATCCAATGTCTCGAGAGCTCGAGGGGCTCAGCAGAGTGCGTGGCCGCGGTGGAAGCCCCAGCGGGCGGCATCGAGCGAGTGAGTGACCGCACATGAGGGGGGTCTATCAGTGGGCGGCGCCAGTACGTCGGATCCCGTACACGTCTCGTCGGGAGTCAGTTGCACGAGCGGCATCAGCACAACCTTCCCAAAAGGTGTGCCGGTCTCTTGTCAGACCCGGCTGACCCGCTATTTCGACGCAGAATGATGCTCATTGAATGTACAGTACAAGCGGCAAGCAGCAGGCACCAGCCGTCACTCTCTGCTCTGGCTCTCGACGACTGGGGCCGATTGGACAACTAGCGGCGCACCACAAGCGGCAAGAACAAATATTAACCTTGAACACTCCGAGTATTCGTCAATATCGCGGGCTTCCTTTACATCAATCTAAAAACGGTTGAAAGCTGTCAGACTGGCGGTGTATGTCAGCATCTCGATCCTGCGATGACCAGTGGCCGCTTGCAAGTGAAAGGTTGCTAGTCGTGCTCAATCTGCGTCCGCTCGAGTACTCGTGACTAGCACTTGTTTACGCGCTCGAGAGACACGAGTCCACATGCGGCGCGTCCGATCGACAGTGCAAGCAAAGGATCAGCAGACTGGGGTCTGGTCTGCACGGTGAGTGACAAGCGTACGCCTCCCACAGACTTTTGCGCGTATGCTTCAGCGTGGCTGTACCCGAACCAGTTGACTGCATGGCCGGACTCAGGTCGTCATACTCGCGAGGTCCCACCCCGATGGAGCTACCGGACTGGCGCTCGAGTTTCGTGCAAGTGTGACGAGCTCCGAGGTCAGTCTCATGCTTGCGTATCTCTACTGGGTACGAAACGAGGCTTGCAGAGAAATCTTGATGGTGGCCGTGAGAAATCTTGGGCTGTTCGTGACCGTCGAACCGGCACGGGACTGCGAGTGTGCCGGCGAGGTGGCACAGTGGTCAGTCGTTGTGAACAGCGCCCCTGGCGTTGTTAAGGGCGTTGTTAAGGGCGCCGATAGGGGTGTCCGCGCCCCGTACGCCCTGACTCAAAAAGGCGTATTTTCGTCATCTTTGGAGCGAATTCGAAAACAGATCAGTTCCACTATAGAATGGGGGTCTACATCGAGGCGGCATCCCATGTAAACCGACGTACGCGCCGATCACCACAGAACCCCCCCCTCCACATGAGCTGGTTCGCGATGCTTCAATCTAAGGAACATAGTGCTGTACGCCCCTGACGCCTCCTAAATGGGGGCGTTGTTAACAACCCTGCAGTGGTGGAACGAAGAGGCCTGGCATTGCATGTCTTGACCGTCGGCCCCTTGTCCGCGACTCTACAGAGAGCTATTCACAGCTTTCCCGTCCTGCGACACTTGGATATCTGCGCCCGAACGCTGGAAACGCACATTTGTTGGGGCTGCGTCGAGACAGTGGAGGAGACCTGACTAGCATGAAACGTCAAGACCGTGCCACCCCCCACCGCTCACATGGGCTCACATTTGCAGCTTGAGTCGGAGCTCAGAACCGACACTGTACCGACGTACGACCGACAGTGCAGCCCTCCCCCCGCCCTTGGGCACCTGTCGCGCTTTACTTTTGGAAGTCCCACTTTTTTTGCAGTGTCGAAAGGGGGTAGAGGCCCTTCACGGTCGAGGCCGCCAGGGCCGCTTGGTTCAGAAGTAGCCTACCAATCCATGCGGACTGCCCCTGAGAGAGGGATTTCGTGAAAGGCTCTCCGTGCTGGTCGAACGTACCTTACAAATGCTCTTGGACAGATACAAGCGCTACGTGACAAGGAGAGAAGCATGAAGATTGAAGAGAGCACCACCAGAAAGAGGAGGTCAAGGAGCATACGGCGATTATCTCATCCTGCGAACTCGTCCTGCGTCAACAAATGAGATTTCTATAGTAAAGCGCCACACAAAATACAGTGTGCAACCAGGGGCACAGACTCGGACAAGCACCAACACGAGACCATAGTAGGCCATCTATCATGAGAGTGGACCACGAGACGGCACGGAGCTGCCAAGTACATTATTTCTCCATTGCTGTGTCATGGAGTCTTGGGCGAGGCTGTCTGGTGTCAAGACTGCAGTGCGGGCGGTGTCGTGTGCTCCGATCCAGTTGTCTTCGACACGAAAATATAGGGCTACTATTAATATACTGCGAAGAAAAAGTGTGCCAAGCGTTTGGGAAAGACGGTAGCTCCAAGAATGGCATGCTGCCAAGAGCTTTTGGTGGTTTCCTCACTGGTCGAGGGCATTTCTGCTCTCGTGTTCCAATCTCCAGCTCTGCATGCGCACGTGCGCACCCCGCTGGCAAGTGAAACTAGCCCCCAGTGCATCAGCCTCCCACTGTCAACCGTGGTTGATGAGGAACCTCGTCAGGAGTATTTGATGGATCTCCCTCTCGTTTCGTGGTCGCAGAGCATGCATATGTCCCAAGCGGGCCGACTTTACACAATGGGTCGGCATGAGAGGTAGCCTGGATGGCGATCTTTCACGAATGCTGGACTCGATATCGTCACCGCCTCCCGTCCGCCTTCACGGTACTGTATGTCGAGCTGGTTCAGATCAAGTTCTTTCTGGAGTTCTCTGCTGTAGGAAATGAGTAGCGGCGAGGCCACGCCGCTGGACGCCAGAGTAACGTCTTCAAACGTAGCTTTTCGGGCCAGGCTCAGTTCCTCTGCCACATCCCCATACGGCGACCTGGTCCGCCATGCTCCCGAGGCCGCGAGCGAGAGGAGCTGATCAACTGCTTGCGTCCACGGAGATCCCGCCATACTCCACTGCGACAACAGCGCACAGAAGGCCAAGCAAGAGATTGCAGGAACCGCCCTACGCCCACCTGACGTGGTCACGCGTGGGCAGCCGGGGCGAGATTTTCAGTGCACGAGGCAGGTCAATTGCTCCTGAGAGTGCTGCAAGTGGTATTGTCCTCCTCTTGGAAGTTGTGTGCGTGCCGACGACCCAGCCTTCCGGACCATGGTTGATACGGATCGCCTCCGAGCGCTGTGGCATCCAGTTTTTGCCCGAGCACACTGGTTTTGTGCTCGACGTGGGAAGCCAAGCATCGAAACCGACTGCCACACGGCCCTCGTACAGAGCGTCACAAAAAGGTGGCAAAGTCGAGGGGCCTGTCTGTTGTGTGCGTCAGCCCTGTCTACTGTCAACGGGTCAACCAGGCCGAGGATGAGGTTTTCTGCTCGGCGCTGACATGGCCACGCATCTGTGTACGAGAAAACACCGCACCGCGTGCTCTGCTGCAAGGCCGAAGATAGACAGTCAAGATTGCCGTACGTACCAGGCGGCACAGTCCCAGGTGGCTGAACAAGAAGCACTTCCGTCTCTGCTTTTTTCTCTCTGCTGTAAAAAGCAGTGGTGCCCCCGCTTGGCTTGCTCTCATGTATAATTTCTGAATGCCTCTGTCCCTCTTGGTGAAGTGTTGTGACCAGCGAGGTTTCCGCAAGAACTATTGGCTTCCCAAACGAAGGGAGAAGAGTCTGTGGGGCTCACCGATGCCCCACACTCGGGCGAGGGCCATTGTTTATTCGCCGTTGGATAGAATGGGGCGAACGGGGGGGCACAGCTATGGCGGGATCCTCTACACAAGCTGTGGTATTCTCTCTCGTCCCTGTACGTAGAGCTGCAAAAGAGCTGGACCTGTGGATGGAACTGCGTGTCCTGACAATGGGATGCATACAGCTGGCAAGACCACGCTCGATCGGTCCTCTCATGGACCTCTCCCCTGGAGGCGAAAAACACGCTCAGTCTGTGGCCGCCAATCAGATCACCTGATTGTTCGGACAAGTGGCCCGTTGGATGAGCCGGATCACGACGAGCCGCGGCAGAAAATTGCTAGTGGAACATGAATCGTGCCTTTGTGTACAGGGTTCTTTGCCAGTTCACGAATTCGAATTGTACACGTGTGGCAGTCATCGGTTGGTCGGATTGAATTCGGTGAGCTGCTCCTGCCCACTGAGCACTCTGTCGTGCTCCCGCCACAGTTAGATGCCACTCACGAGCAGTAGCCGCGTCCGTCGTCTCCCTGGAGATAGCGTGCCGCTGCGGCCCGTGTGTGCCCAGTCGACCCACGAGTCCAATCGCTCCAAGTGCCGACACGATGACGTGCTTTCATGAACGCCAATGGTGTGCCAGGGGTCTGCCAGGTCCATCGCTTATGGTCGTGTCGCGGACGCAATGGAATTGCAAGGCCGGCGTCTGACGTCGAGCCCGTCCCCCTGTCTGCCGCCTCGTTCACCTCTCGTTGTGTGCCCGTACATCCGGCCGCGCCCATCGCTCATCATGATGTGGGGCCGCGCGTCCCTCTGCATCTTTGTTTTCTCGACGGTCGCGGACCGCTACCGCTCTCTCGCTCAGCGCCCGACGACGTAGCAGTCGCGGTTGTTGCCCGTCACGCCTGCGTGCCCGCGCGCTCTGGCCCCAACCCCTGGCTTCACCCTCAACAGCTGACCCACTCGCAGCGGCGGCAATGGTGTTTCACCGACGAAGCCGCCGCGTGCCTGTAACCGCCTCGATGTCGGCCTGCATCCTGCTCCTCGCGTGCTCGTGGGCGCCGGCGGCGCCAGCAGTCGCGGTGTCACCTCCGTCGCCGGCGGACCTCTCATCCGAGGTGCCGTCCACGGTGATGGTGACCCCCCCCCCCAAGTCACCCGCGGCGTTCGCATTGGGGCGGCTGGCCAGCGCGCGAACGGTGGTGGCCACACTGGCCGGCACCGTCGGCCGCAAGCTCTTGGCCATTAGCAACACGCGGCTGGACCAGCTGTTTGTGCCCAAGGAGGACCGGCTGACCGCGCCTTCCGTGTCCCGGGCCGGGGCGGCCGACGGCGTCAATGGGAATACACCCAAAGCGGGTGCGGCTGCCGCCGCCGCCGCCCCGCCGGGGCCGTATCCGCCGCCCGGCGCGCCTGCGCCGACCGCCAACCCCGCGGTCTTGGAGGCAGAGGCGGCGCCCAAGCGGGACCGCGCGGCGGATTGGGCGGCGGTCGGCCTTGTGTTGCTGTTTGTGGCCATGGGCGTCGGGATCGTGGCGCCCGTCGTACGGGGACTCCGGGAACGAAAAATTCTTCTGCCGATGCACAGCGAGGGCTACGTGCCAGCTGGGAGGCGGTGATGGGATAGACGGCTTGGGGGGCGTCTTGGATAGGGTGTCAAGGGCGAGGCAGGATGATCTGTGGTGAGCCTCGTGGTGGCTGCCGTTGGTGCGCCTCGTAGCCGCATTGGCTGTGAACCTGCACTGGCGGAGCATTGCGACAGAAGCGTTGTCTTCGCTCTGGCGGCGGTATGGCCTCGCCTAGCACCCGACACCCTGTCGACAGTGGCCATCGCTGTCTGATCACCAAGACCACCAGAGTACCATTTTCCCACTCGATTGGCCTGGCCCTCATTTGTGCTCCGTCCGCTGTCACTCGGACTCTATGCCTGGACACTCGTCCTCTGCGCGTGGTCGCCCGTCCCCTGCGTTCGTCGTTCGCCCCTCAGCGGCAACGGACCCTGCTCGTTACCGGGCACGAGAAGGACTGCTATTTCGCCAAAGCGGCCGTACCAATATGAACACGCCGGCTCGCAAACGCCGAATGACAGCAGCGGGGGCACCACAAAAACACACACAAACAGCACCAAGAAAGAAGAAACAGACACGGAGTGGCGGTCACGGGGCCGGCGGAGTTGGTGGACTGGGCCGACGCGGCGGCGTCAGCGGGGGCAGCCCCGCACTTGCAGCAGCGCTGCCGCCATTCTGTAGCAGCGCGGTCGGCGTTGGCGTGGCGGCCCGCGGGGCGGCGGGCACCTTGGGGGGCGCCCGTGGCGCGCCCGCGGGCGCCTTGGGCGGCCCCACTTTGAGCGGCACCGTCCGCGGGGCGGCGGGCTTGGGCGCCCCCGTCTTGGCCGTCGACACTTTGGGCGCCGCTGCCTTGCCGGCGCCCGGCTTGGCCGCCACAATCTTGGTCGTAGTCTTGGACGAGGCCGACTTTGGGGTGCCCCGGTTGGTGCCGCCCATCAACACGTCATTGTCGCCCGCAAAGAATTCGTTACGCGCCTCTGCTCTCCGGTCGGCCGGCTCCTTGTCTTCCCCCGTCACCTCGGAGGGGCCGGGGAGGTCCGCCCCGGGCGGCAGCTCCGCCATTTGTACGCTCGGCGCGGCGGCGATGCTCCGCAGCCCTTCCAGGACTTTGACCTTGACCTTGTCCAGAAACTCCCGGTCGTTCTTATTCTCAATGGTGCCCGGCGCGATGTGTAGCTCAAAATCCGGGGCGTAGTACTCCCAGTAGTCATTGTAGGGGATGCGCGGGTCAATGTCCGTGCCCAGACACACGGCCGTTTCGTACGTCCAACAGCGCGCCACGGAGCGGATGTTGTAGCCGCCCCCGCCGAGCACCAGCGTCGGCACGTTGAAAGATTTGACAAACTCCACGCACGCCGCGTGGCCCTTGAGCGTCAAGTTGAAGCACCCCAGCCGGTCGTTGGCGAGCGAGTCAGCGCCGCACTGGAGCACCACCGCCGACGGGCGAAACACTTCAAACACCTTGGTCAGCACCGGGCGGAAGACGCGCTCGTACGACGCGTCATCAATGCCGTCGCGGAGGGGAAAGTTGACGGCGTAATGCGCACCCGCCCCGGCGCCCGTGTCGTAAACGTCGCCCGTGCCGGGAAAGAAAGAGTCCCCGTACTTGTGCAATGACACGGTCATGACGCGGTCAGTCGTGTAAAACGCCTCCTCCACCCCGTCCCCGTGGTGCACGTCAATGTCAATGTACAGCACGCGCGGGAAGCGGGTCAGCAGTTCGAGGATGGCCAACACAATGTCATTGACGTAACAAAAACCGGATGCTTCGGACTTTTTGGCGTGGTGCAGCCCCCCCGCCCAGTTGACGGCAATGTCCGCGGTGCCGCCGGCCAGCTTCTTCGCGCCGTCAATGCTGCCGCCGGTGGTCAGCGCGCAAAAGTCATAGAGCCCGTCAAAGAGTGGGCAATCGTCGGCGGTGCGGCCGACGTTGAAGCGCGCCAGCGCACGGGCGTGGTCAGATGCGTTGTCGGGCGTGACGGTGCGCAGGAAGGAGATGTAGTCGTCCGAGTGGAAGGCGGTCAGCTCGGTGGGCGTGGCCGAGCGGGGGCGGTACACCTCCTACGTTGGAGGCCAAAGACCGCGGCCAAGCCACAACAAGCGCGAGGGTACAGCTCGACAAAGAGGAAAAACCGCAAGAGTCAATACACATGCAACCACACACGGCCAAAATGCAAAACCAACAAGAGAAGCAACACGAGCACCAGACCGACGGCGTGTCGGCAACGCCCCGCTGATGCACTACAAACGGGAACCGCGCGACCCGCCCTTTCGCGAGCGAGACAAGGACGGCACAACGCACCATCTCACGGTAGAGGCCTGCGCCAAACAACAACGTGGCCAGGTGGGCCCACGGTCGGGGGCAGGGGGGAGGAAGGATGGAACAACAAACGCGCCACCACCCAAGCGACAGAAACACCACACCGAAACAAGGTGCAAAGGCGGACGAGACCCACAAGCACCCACCGTCAGCCACCCGCCAACCTGCCGCCCGCACGGCGGCTGAAAGGGACGCGCGCACCCCCGCCCGGGGCGCGCCGCCCGCGGGCCCGCACCTCACGCCGCACGCCACACGCACGCCCTCACCGCCGGCGGTT
>Ga0209186_1003990_pt1 | contig 9990 bp, 12 predicted proteins | sample SidtaG_FD_187426 | JGI IMG/M metagenome (GOLD analysis project Ga0209186, IMG submission 187426) | Marine algal microbial communities from Sidmouth, United Kingdom - Sidmouth_Male2 metaG (SPAdes) (version 2) | ecosystem: Host-associated > Algae > Red algae > Unclassified | place: Sidmouth, United...
GGCAGGGGCCACTAGAGGCCCGGGCCTGAGACCGTGGCCCGTTGGGTACCGGTCCCCCCATGGTAGCGCCAGGGGGTCGGGATTGTGCACGTCCTGCGTCTTGTTTCTGAGGGTATATGAGAGTATGCTTTGGGGTCATCGTGCGTGTTCGAATAAATCATCGTTGCGTTTGCGTTGCTTCCGTCGTTTTTGTGCGCTTCGCGCCCAGTGATCCCGGCGTTCGCGTTGTGACTCTGGCGTAGCGATCCGCATCCTGTGCTGGGTTTTCTGACGGGGTTATACCCCGTTGGCTTTGAGGGCAGGATCCACTACACTCGTGAGCACCCGCCGGGCGGGGCACGGGGCGATCTTCTTGCCCGTGCGGTCCGGCATCGGGCTGGCTCCTGCGCGCGCTCTCTTGCCGCCGGCGATGGCCTCGCGGTGCGCGACGCCGTGGCTGTTGCCGTACGAGTATCCGCCCGTCATCCACCAACAGCTGTGCCTGCTCCAGGCGCACCCGTGACACCCCATCCAGGGTTCGGCGTACGTCATGATGACAGCGGCAATCGTGTCCGGGTTGCTCCACGCGTACCGCGAGAAGCACCGCGTCTTCGAGCCGTCGCCGTGCTACTAAGCCCTGACGGAGAAGGTTTCGGTCGACGACCTGGCGTCCGGTGAGCGCTCTGGCGCGGATGCTTTGGCGGAGTACGAAGCCATCGCACGGGTGGTGCCCTGGGCGGCCGTTCACGAACGGCAACCCTACCAGCACGACCCCACCCGTCAGGCTCCCAGCACCCTGCTGCCCCACCAAGTGGGTACCGTCGCGGTCTGCCGGCGCCCCTACGTCCGCATCGTGGGCGTCCCGCGGTCTCCACAAGCCTCGCTGGGAGTCATGCTGGCGGAGCCGCGGCGCGCGGATGCCGTCCCGCGGTCACTACCTGTGACGGAGGAGGCCTGGGCGGTGCCCGCCGACTTTCCCTTGTCCGACACGGGGGATGTCCCGCCGTCGACGGAGGAGGCTGCCGCATCGGCCGCGTACCACGCTCGGAAGTGGCGGCACGCCGGCATGGAGCGTGGCGGCCCGGCGCAGCCCGGGTCCGCCAATCCTGGGTACCAGGCCGGCGCCGCGCCCGATGTCCCGGTTGGGCCAGCCGCCTTCCCCGCGCCGGGGTCGCTCATCCACGAGCTGGGCTCCCACGGGCCGGGAAGTGGCGAAAGGGAGGCGCGCGCACGCCGTTCCGCGTGTCCCGGCGCGGGGCCCCGCGGCGGAGCCGCGTCGCCCTCGGCGGCCAACACCGACTGGGACCGTTATCCGACGGCCCGTGATGACGGGTCCGGAGCAGTGCCCGACGGTCGCTGGGCCGAGGAACGGCATGACGACTACCCCGACACGGCCGGTGCCGAATTCCGTGCCGGGTGGCCGATTTATGCCGGCAGCGGCGCCGGAGGCACCCGCCGCGACCCCGGGGACCGTATGGACGGAAGATTGGGCCGCGGTGCCGGCGCGTGGGATGACCGCGCGTGGCCGGCGGCGAGTCTGGGCGACGGTCGCAGCCCTGCTGCTGCCGGCCGCAACGGCCCCATGACGCGCACCGACGGCGGCCAGGGCCGTGGGCGCGAGGCTGACGACAGACATGACCGTGGGTTTTATCGACCCCTGTGAGGGGCCGACCTACGAGGTGTCCCCAAACGAGCTCAAAGAGCTCTACGGGACAACCAAGGAAGAGAAAGAAGCCCCACTCCCAGGAGTGCATGTGTCGTCTGTACCCGACAAATCGTCCGGGGCCCGTAAGGCCCCCTTGAAGAAACATTCACCCCTCTCGGGGGGTTAATTGGGGTTGATACGCGGTGTAGAACACCGCATTCGGCTGAAGCCCGGAGTTGTCCCGGTGAGGCCACTCCCCTACAAGGCCGGGCCTTTGGCCCGGGAGAGAGAGAAAGCCGAAGTCGAGCGCATGCGCTCGATGGGGATCATCGAACACGCCACTCGGGATTGGGCTAGCCCAGTCGTTACAGTGCGGAAGCCTGATGGCTCGGTACGCTTCTGTATTGATTACAGAAAGCTGAACTTGATGACCGTCAAGGACGCGTACCCCATTCCTAGGATGGATGAGTGCATAGATTCCATAGTGTCAATTCTACTTCTCCCGAGGCTTGAATGAGCCTCAGATGAGGCTCAAATGAGGCACCCTCTCATACGGCCTGGAAACGCGGCCTTCTTGGGGTGTCTGGGGCACCCCCTCCGAGTTTTCATCGTACACAGCCGCCGAGTTGGCCCATAAGTCAGTGGACTGCGCCGAGTGCAGATCTAGTCTCAGACAAAGCAGTTGAGGCTGGGAACAAAGTCACAGAGAGGAATAAAAAATAGGCTCAAATGAGGCGGATCGGCTCAAATGAGGCGGTCAGTAAAATGGACACTAGGGGATGCCAGGGTATTCTCCACCCTGGACTGCAACACAGGCTACTGTCAGATACCAGTAGCCGAGGAGGACAAACACTTTACGGCGCTCACGTGCCATTTGGGCGCGTGGCAGTGCGCGCGCCTCCCTTTTGGGTTGTGCAATGCCCCCGCCACATTTCAACGGGCTATGGATATGATCCTAGCAGGGGTCAAGTGGCAGATATGCTTAATATATCTGGACGACGTTATCGTCTTCTCACGTTCCCCAGAGGAACACTTACAGCACCTCGATGAGGTGTTGACACGCGTAGGAAAGACAGCGGTCACCTTGAAGGCGGCCAAGTGCCACTTATTTCGAGAAGTGGTGCAGTACCTCGGTAATGTTATCAGACAGGAAAGAGTACATGTCCTGGAGAAGACCATCCGGGCACTGAGGGGCCTCCGGTATCCGGAGACCCAAACCCAGGTGAAAAGTTTCCTGGGTGTTTGCGGGGTATATCGCCGCTCCGTGGCCGACTTTGCCAAGATATCGAAGCCCCTGACAGCCTTGACGAGCGCAAAGCTTCCCAAGAGGCTACCATCCCCTAAGGAGAAGGAGACCAGAGCTTTCGAAGAGCTACGAGGACGGCTTTTGGCCGCCCCCATCCTCGCTCTCCCCAGGAGAGACGGGCACTACATCTTTGATGTAAACGCTAGCTATGAACAGCTGGGTTGTTGCTTACAGCGAAAACAACCCGATGGGGAGTATCACCCCATCGGCTACTATAGCCACGCTCTTCTCCCTGCGGAGAAGAACTACTTCGCCACCGAGATCGAGGCGCTCGGCGTCGTCTGGGCGGTGACCTACTTGAGGTCATACCTCGAGGGGGCAGAGGTTTTGGTCCTGTGTGACCACCGGGCCCTACTATGGGTACGCACAAGCATGAGTCCGAACGCGCGGATAAACCGCTGGCGACTCCGATTATCGGAGTACACCTATGAGATCCGGCATAGTCCGGGACAGGACCATAAAGGCGCGGACGCGTTATCGCGTCTGCCCACAGAGGGACTCTACTCGACTCCGTTGGACGAGGATATGCCCGTCCTTGCCATTTAAACCCGGGCGAGTGACGCCCTAGAGGCCGCCTCGCCAGCAGAAGCTCCCATGGGGGCGCTGACGACCCAAGAGATAATCCTGGGCCAAGTTGAGGATGCCTTCTGTCCGGAAAGGCTGAAAAAACTGGAAGTTCTCTCGGCACCCGACCCCAAGTGGAGTCGCCAAGCCTTCCTCTGTCGAGAGAAAAATAGGCTCCTATACCGACATTCGGTGTATGCGAGGAAGACCAACGTTGTCATCCCCGAGGCCCTGAAACAGCGCCTCTTACGGTATCAGCACCAGTCGGTTTTGGCCGGGCACCCCGGCTCGCGGAGGATATATGACACCCTCCGCCGGTATGTCTACTGGCCTACTATGGTAGTAGTCGTAAAAGAGCACGTGGAGCAATGCCCCGCGTGCGCAAAGAACTGCCTCTCCGAGAGGACGCATACGTTTGCAATGAGGCTGTGTCCAGCTCTCGAGACCTTCTCGGGGCTCGCAATGGACCTGCTAGGCCCGTTGACCACCTCTAGGGGTGTTCAAAAGCATGTGCTGGTCATCTGTGACCGGTTCACCAAGTTGACGGGAGCCATCCCGTTACGGGATGCGACAGCGCTGACGGTATCGTCAGCGTTCATTGATACTTTGGTGGCTGCCTATGGCATCCCCGACTCTATCCTTACGGACAACGGACCTCAGTTTGCCTCTGCATATTACCAGAGAATCCCAGGGTATATCTTCGAACCATACCTCTCCCTACCACCCCCAGACCAACGGGCAGGTGGAACGATAAAACCGCACCCTGGTGCGGCAGCTCCGGTGCTACGTCGCGGAGCATCAGACCGAATGGGACAGTCATATGTCCTTCCCTTATACTTCGTACAATACGAAGGTACACGCGAGCACTGGGGAAATCCCAATTGCCTTCGTGAGCCCTGGAAGGCTCCAGCATATTGGCGTGGAGCGTATGCCCCGGCTTAGACAAGCCGAGGAGAGAACTGAGGACGCCGCAACGGCAGCGAAACAGCTGGGCAACGCCCAGGACACCTACAAGCGGGAGTTCGACGCCCGCACAAAGGAAAAGACAACACGGTTAAGGCCCGGGATTGGGTTTATCTGGATGCCCACTCCCGTTATCCAAAAAAGCTTGGGTGTAAAACCCAAGGACCCTACATGGTACTACAAACCGATGGGCATCGGTTTATGGTGGAGAGCACTAGGGGTCTTCGAACAGGGAGCAGTGACCAAGTCACTGGTGACCACCGGTGCGGGATGCGAGATGGACCCGGGCCCTTAGGGCCCAAGCCCTCTTTAAGGTGGGTGACCAAATTGAGGAGGGCCCTGAACTCGCTTTCGAACGATTTCTCAACCACGGTCGGGATGATGAAGAACAATTGAAGGTCCTGGTCAAATGGTCCGGGTTTCCTGAAACGTATGCCACGTGGCTGTGACGGCCGGACGCCTGGCCCCCACACTCGGGGAACCATTTCCCTCCCAGTCAAGAGGGGACACGTGGATTCGCGTCACGGGCGGTCGGATCCAGTCAATCCGAAACGGCCACTGGCTCTCGCGAGGGAAATATGCCCTACTGACGCATATTTCCAATCATTCCGGTGGCGATCCACTTGTGATCGCTTCGTGACTCACCCACTACAACCTGGATCTCGAGACTTCCCTGGGAATAGTAAATCCCCGGGCAGGCCCCCAGTTAAGGGCCTAATTTTGTGTAAACCCGACTTGGACCAATGCCCAGTATTACGCCGCGCCCCTGACACCGGGGCCCTGCAAGGGTGTCACGTAGCACCCTTCCCCCGCCTCTACTCAAGCCGGTGTCCGAAGATTCGGCCGTCCTCCGCTGAAACTGACCCCATGTGCCCTGAGGGGAGGGTTTTCTGAGGGTCCTTTGAGGGTGTCTGAGGGGGGGTTTTCGAAGGGTTCTCTGAGGGTCCTTTGAGGGTGTCTGAGAGGGGGTTTTTGGAGGGTCTGAGGGTAACGGACGGGATAAGAGGGCGAGGCGTAAGTGTTGCCTCGAGGCCTTCGACGCAGGCAAGTAAACTTCCGGTCACACAACTCGTGTTTGTCGCTCGGGGCGTCTTCCCCCGGTCGACGCCGTGCGTGTGTGCTCTTCGGGGTTTCCGTCCGGGGCGGGTATTCCCCGACAGGACTACCCGGCAACACGGCCTGGCTCGCCTTCCCCCCGACTGGGTGGGGGTGGCTGGGCGTGTTGTCACAGTGGCCATTTGCCTCTTCTCTCCCTAGGGAGGCAATTCCGATGTATTTCTTGCCCAAACGTGCCAAGCTCCCCGCCTTGACGCGGGAAGGTGTTTTCTTTTCGGACTAGGTCGGAAGACATGCCTTAGCGACCCTTGTGACTTTTATTCACAAGAAAAAAAGAGAGCACAAGAAGAGAGGCTAAGCTTTTATTCCCTACCTGGACCGAGACCAGTAGATCGTAAGAAAGACGGCGCCCACCCCCTTCGGAGGGCGACCACGGGCGACATGCAAAGCAGAAGGGGGACGTATGAAACACCTGGTCACCCTAGAGGGACCACGTCACCAACACTCGGAACGGGCACCATAGCCAGGGTCATAGCCCTGGCTGGGGTCCTCCTCGGGCGCAAAATACTGCGGCCCCGAGAAGGTCGGCGGGTTCTCTGAGGGCCCCGAGTCGACCCCATGAAGGGGTTGCGACGAAGAACTAGAGCCCGCCTCATAGTGGGGCGGGGGAGGAGACGGCGGACGTCGAGGCGCCGCCGGCCAAGCCGCCCCTGGGGTCGGGGCCGACGAGCCGGCCAAGTGCCGAAGGGACCACCCGGCCACGACCGTACTGGTGTCCGACGCGGCGGTACCGTACTGCTCGGTCAAGTGACGGCGGAGCTCCTGGGCTTTACTCAGGTCGTACAGTTGCTCGACGTCCCGCTCCCCCATGGGGCGGGACACAATCGTAGCCCCCTCGTTGCGAAGCCGCACCAAGGTGCGGCTCAACGCCATAATGAGTGTATGGTCCACCCCATTATTGAAGATGGACGGGGGCTCCCCTGGGGAGCGCCCCAAGCTCGACCATATGGCCGGGTCAACGGGACGAGGGGTCCGCAACTGGGCCGACCCCTCCCACGTAAGAAGAGTAAGGGACGCCCGAGGGGGACGCGGGGGTCCCCCAAGAAGAGGAGTCGTCCCACTGCCACCCCCAAGGAGGAACGCCCGACAGGTCCGCGTATGCCGGCCTGGCCCTCGGGGCACCTATGCCGGGCGCGATACCGCGCCCCACACGGGCGGCCTCAGGACGGCGGGGGCGGAAGCCGTAGCGGCCGGGGCGGACGGGGGCTCTGGCGCCACCACGAGGCCAACACGGGCCGACCCAGCGTCCGCCAAGTCCCGATCCAAGAGTTGGACGCGGTGGAAGGCTGTCACGTACATCCCATAGGAGAGACGGGGGTCCCCCTGAACCTCCGAGAGGACCAAGGTCCCCTCTTTGTCCAAAGTCTTGGCACAACGGAAGACCCTTCGGGGTCCCCCAGGTCACTGAATCCAACAGGCTGACGCCCGCTCCTCTATACGTCGGAGGAGCTCGAGGCCGGCCTCAAGAGGAGGCCGGGCCGAAGTGTCCGTCGAGCACGAGCGCTCGGTCGTCAGGTAGGCAACCGCCGACTGTATGTATGGCCAGAGGCAGACGTCAGAGGTGGCCGTGATGGAGGATGCTTCCAAGGAAGACATCCGCCACCTCGACGGCACATAGGGCCGCCGGCATCGGATGGTAGGGACCCCCTAGGGGCTCCCCCATGAGTTGGCTCCACTGGAAGGCCACCATCTGGGGCAGGCGTGCATCCATACCGCGGGGCACCTCCACCTGCTCCCACCACACTGGTGTGGTGGGGTACAACCCCTTGCGACGTACCACAGGTACGTCGCGCACCTCACGCTGTTCGTACGGCGTGAGCAGGTGGAGGGAAGTGCGGATAGTTCACTCCCCCATCGCACCCAGCACATAAAAACCGCGGTCCACCTCACCCACTTCAGGGGGAGACCCCGGGTACTACTCCTAGGAGAAGTGGGGCTTGTCCGCCACCTCGGGGGGGATGTCGCGTACCGCCAAGTTCCTAAGAACTTGGCACACCTGCCAGTCCTCCCGACCACGGAGGAATGGAGAGTCCGCCGCCTTCCCCTCGGTGACGGCGTAAAGGGGACCATACATCCCCCGGATGGTCGTCCATGTGGACGTCATTCGACGGCTGTCGACAGCGTCAGAGCGCTGTTCGACTATGTACCCCCCTACGGGGGTCCAAGGGTACCGCCAATAATTGTCGTCGACGACCTCGGGGGCCGGCCAAGAGGCCGAAAGGAGGTTCGACAGGACATCGTCATCGATGTCCTTCTCGGGACCCAGAAGGGCGCCAGCCCTTTCGGCCTCACGATTGAACGCCATGGCGGCCGCAGCTTCGGGAGAGGCAGAAGACCCCATCCCGCATCGAGAGGCGGGGAACCGGGGAAGAAACGGACTCCCCAGGCTAGGGAGGTGTACAAGAGAAACTCGAGGAGCGGGGAGAACCCGGTCGCGCCCAACGGATTTGTCCCCCCCGAACGACGACAAGGGTGCCGCCAAGAGACCCAGCACCCCCGGACAGCGCTAGCGGTGAGCGCCTTACGGGACTGGCCCGAGGCTCACCCGTCTCGGTGAACCCGTGAGTTCAACGCCCGTATGGCGTCCCGGAGCGGGCCCCCAGGGGCACGCTGACAAGGAGTCACGGGGCGGGGTTTCCCCCGTGGCCTAGGGGGGGGTGGCGAGACATTTCCTCCAGTACCGCGAGACGCGGGCCCTGAGGTGCGGGATATGTGGGAGAAACCCCCTGTCAGAGGTGACACGGCCCCCCGGCATGAGCCGGAGACGGGTCGTGACCACCCACGTAACACCCCCCTAGCGGAGGAGTGAGGGAAACCCCCGATGGGTGGGTGTCCAGAGAGCCCGAGAGCCACACACGAAACGATCCCTCTAGAGGGGCGCGGGGTGATGAACACCCGATCGGGCCCCCCTGGAGGGGTCCGACACAGCCGAGGGAGACACGAGTCTTCCCAAATCCGGGCCCTCTGGAGGGACCGGGAAGCTTGTGGAAGCTTCCTCAATCCGAGTGTAAGCCGGACCCAGATCTGATTTCGACCAGGGATAAAATCCCACCGGAACTCTATCCGGGAAAATTCGAAAATCTTGGGATCAGTCCCGAGGTACTCATTTTGGGAAATTCCTGAGATCTGGGAAGTCTTAGTGAGTTTCCTGCTTCCGCTCGAGACGAGCCGGGGTCCTCTTCCAGTGTAAGGGTAGTCGAGGATGCGGGTAAGGGGCCACTAGAGGCCTGGGCCTGAGACCGTGGCCCGTTGAGCACCGGTCCCCGCATGGTGGCGCCCGGGTGTCGGGATTGTGCACGTCCTGTGTATTGCTTCTGAGGGTATATACGTGCATGCTTTGGGGTCATCGTGCGTATTGGAATTAATCAGCGTTGCTTTTGCGTTACTTCCGACTGTTTAGAGCGCTTCGTGCCCTGTGATCCCGGCGTTCGTATTGTTTCTCCTGTGTTTTGGCCCACATCCTGTGCTGGGCTGTCCGATGGGGCTATACCCCATCGGATTTGAGATTAGGATCCACTACATGTCCGAGGTAGTGCATCTCTTGTCCTAGTCGTCTTGCGTTTGGGTGCGCCTCTTCCTTCATAGTTCATTTACACGAGAACGCATTTTATGTCCTAGTGCATGCATTCTAAGATTTTGTAGAGTGCGGGTGGACGACTGCGGGGTTTGTGCCGTAGCGCGGAGTTCCTCTTGTGTCGGCCGGATACCAGGCCAGAAGATGCGCCAGGACGATGGAGGGCGTGCGAGAGGTCGAGAGTCGGATGTAACACTCTCTTCAGCACATTTGAAGATCTAATGCTGCTACAGTAATGGTTCTTGACTATTTCAGCTACTGTTCATCGCTGCTGCTTCTTACTGACGTGATTTGGCTCTAACTTCCGTCCCTCTCTTTCTATTTCCTGTTTCTCTGCGTGACAGCAGTTCTCAAGGTGACATCAGGGTGAAGAACTCTAAGCTACCGGGCTCGGAAACGTCGTTTCAGCCTCCTTCATGTATTTGTTCGATCGTACAAACGGGTGCTCCTTTCCTTTCTCTGTCACTTGCTCATCGTCGGCAGCCGTGCCCACTTGCATCTGGATGTCATTTTCTGCATCTCACCGCATCTCGAGCTCTGTACACGACATCAGGACGGCTCTCGACGTGCTACAAATAATATATGTTTGCATCTTGTCGTCATTTTCTAGTCCGTATATGTCATTTCTCTGCTGCAATGCCCTCGGCCGCGACCGGTCGATTCTAAGACTGAGAGCGTGAGGACTTGGCCGCCGACCTGACCTTAGGGCAGTCCATAATGAGACCAAAGGCAGGCAAATGCGTGCGACCATCCGGCCATCCGCAACAATTGTGTCGGCTGGAGTTCTCCGATCCGGTTAGGACATCATTTCAACTGCATCTCAAGCGTTAGGGTGGGTCCTCA
>Ga0209186_1003995_pt1 | contig 9984 bp, 14 predicted proteins | sample SidtaG_FD_187426 | JGI IMG/M metagenome (GOLD analysis project Ga0209186, IMG submission 187426) | Marine algal microbial communities from Sidmouth, United Kingdom - Sidmouth_Male2 metaG (SPAdes) (version 2) | ecosystem: Host-associated > Algae > Red algae > Unclassified | place: Sidmouth, United...
GGCAGGGGTGGGGGGGAAGGCCCGCCCCTGGGAAGAGGCGGACGTGTGCAGGCGCCGGGCGAGGGTGGGGAGGAGCGACCGCATGGCGGCGCAACAGACAGGAAGGGGAGAAGAGTGGGAACAGCAGCAGCGATGGTCAGAAGGAGTCCCAGGTAGAAGGAGGAGGGGTGTCGCGTGGCCTCGGCAACTTCAGAGTGAGTACGAAGTGCGGCTGTGCGGTGCTGTACAACGGCGTTGGCGGCACCGACGTGGTCGACATCCAACGCAGCTCTGCTCAAGTGATGGCAAAGGCAAGAAAGACGTGGAGGATACAGTGCCGCAAACTGTCCGCATCCAAGTCGCAAAGTGGCCCGCCATAGAAACTGCTCGACTGACAAAACCAACAGCAGGCGATGCTGTTTCAGCGAAATTAGCCAACTGTCACCGAGCCGAACCCTGGTTCGCAGACACGAAAGTGTAACTCGTTGATCAAAGTCGGCTGACTAACAATAATTGGAGGAAAGCTTGTGATCGATCACGAACCGATCGCAGACCGAAGGCAGACTCTTCTGATCAGTACTTAAAACACATGATGAGATCTCCGAGCTCTGTAGAGTTGTGCGTCTGCCTGAGATTTTCGTCACACCTGCCGTCTCTCCAGCAGGCCGTTTCCACTAGCCTCCCGCCATCATTCAGGACTCCTTCTCAGCGTTGAAGTCGCGCCGTGGCCGCTCGCCAACCGCGCACAGCGTGAGCACCGCCGTACATGATTACACCACTTCTCACCACCACCACATATGTGAATATGACCTCTACGCTGTCCTTAATTGCCACGTCCACCGGGTTCTGTTGCCCTGCTTTGATCGTCAGCCCCGCCGCCATCACGTGCCACTCGGACCGAAAAGTGCTCTCATGCGGCAGCAAGCAACGCGAGTGATCGACCTCTGGTGCCTCCTATTGGACGGCCATGAGCCAAGCTTAGCTGAGAGGGTGTTCCGCAGTGTACTGGGCTGACTGCATAGTACTTACTGTTTGCTCCAAGACTAAAGTACCCATAGAGGGACTGTGAGCAGCACTAAGTACGACATCGTCGCGCTGATAGTACGAGAGCCTCTCCGGGCACGTGTGCAGCGGCAATTGCCCGTGCGGCTCTCACGAGCTGACGGCGGCATGCTAACGAAATCTTATTGAAACTGTTGATTATCGGAGAGAAACTCGACACAGCAGGTTGTGCTTGGCCATCCGATCGCAGTACGCTATTCACAGGTGTCCCGCGGCCTGTTTTGCACACACTGGCACGAAAATATCCGCGGCGAGTGGCCGCGTCCGTCCAGCGCACCCCCCCTCTTGGGCAATGTGCGCTGCGGGGCGGATCAGGACGTGCCGGTGTACGCTGGTGTCGCCTCGCTGTGCCTCCACCGGTCGGACGGACCGGGGGCCCCTTCCCCCCGCAACGCGCTCCCTACCCGCCACCAGGGGGGGGGGTGGAACGGCGTTGGACCGCCGAGCGCAACAGTCGCAGTGCGGGGGGCGGCGGCCCGCCCAGCTGGCTCTGCAAGCACCGAAGCGCGGCATTGCATCGTGGGGCGCCGCGTGACTGCCAGCCGCCCGCCCCCATCGGCCGCACCCACCGTCTGCCATCGCACCCACGCGCCTGCCGGCAGCGCGCGCCCGCCCCGCGCGCTCGGCCGCCGCGCCGACCGCGTCGGTGGGGCACCGCGGTCGTGTTGCCTACGTTTCCCCCCGCTGCTTCCTTGCTCTTCCCTCTCCCCAATCCTTTTTTTTCCTCTCAATCCTATTTCTTTTCGTTTTTCGCATCCCCGCTGGTCCCCCTCGCCCGCTCCCTCCGCGTCGACCATGTCGCCGCCCTTGTCGTCTGCCGCAGGCGCGGTCACCCCGACGGCGCCGACTCATGATCGGTGTCGGCCCCGGCGGTGGCCCCAACCCCCCGCCGCCCCACGGGCGCTGCCGCCGGCCTTTGTGGCGCTGTCGCCGGCCATGGCACGGACTGGCTGCCGAGCGGCCGCCTCGATGCGGCGGCCGCCGGCCCGCGTGTCGGCCATGGCCGGCCGGCCAGCCCTCGGCGGATGGGTGCGGCGCGGCAACGGCACGCGCGTGACGGCGGGGCGACCGGCGGGGCGGTCGGTACCGCGGCGGTCCGCCGGCGGCCGGCGACAACCGCCTGTGGCTACGGACGCGGCGGCGCGGGTCGGCACCGTCGGCGACCGGCCAGAGGAGCCGCCGCTCGGCGCAGACGCGGGCGTTGCCGCCGCTGCCGCCGCCGCCGCCGCCGACCGCCTGCGCGACCGCGTGCCGACCGCCGCCCGTGTCGGCCGCCTAGTCCGGGGGCTGTGGCAATTTACACGCCCCCACACCCTCATCGGCACCTTTCTGTCGGTCCTCAGCTTGTCCGCCCTCGCCCTCCGGTCGGGGCCCGCCGGTGGCGCCGCCGCTGCCGCCGGCAGCCTCCTCCGCTCCGCGCCGCCAGAGGCACTGGCGCCGGGCACGGCGGCGGCGTCGCCGCTGGGCGCCCTCGCCGCCCTCCCCGCCGCCGTCGTTGGGGCGGTTGCGGCGGTGCCGGCGCCCTTTTGGCCGGCCCTTTGGACGGCGATGGTGCCCGCGTTGCTGCTCAACGTGTTTATCGTTGGCCTCAACCAGCTGTGTGACATCCCCATTGACGCCATCAACAAGCCCTTTTTGCCCCTCCCCGCCCGCGCGCTGTCGGTGCCGGCGGCCGTGGCGGCGGTCGTTGCCTGCCTGGCCGGCGGGGTGGCCATTGGCCTCGCTTCCCCAGCAACGACGCTGCCGCTGCAGGTCGTACTCTTTGCGTCGACGGCGCTCGGCGTTGCCTACTCGGCGCCGCCGCTGCGGCTCAAGCGGTTTGCGGTGCTCGCGTCGGCGTGCGTGCTGTCGGTGCGGGGGCTGCTAATCAACGCGGGCTTCTTCCTCCACATGCGCGTCGCGCTGGGCGCGGGGGCGGGCACCGCCGCGGTCGCCGCCGCGGGCGCGATGGGCGCCGCCCCGCCGACCGCCGCGGCGGCGGCGGCCACGTGGGCGCTCATGACGCCCGTGGCGACGGGCGCGTGCGCGTTTTTCGTCGGCTATGGCCTGCTCATTGCGCTCTTCAAGGACGTGCCCGACGTGGCTGGCGACGCTGCGCACGCGGTGCGGACGCTGTCGGTGCGCCTCGGCGCACGGCGGGTGTTTGGCGGCTGCGTGGCGGGCCTCGCTGCCCTGTTTTTGACCGCTTCCGCCGGGACGGCGAGCCTCGCGACGGGGCTCGCCGCCAAGGTGGGGCTTGCCGCCGCGCACGCGGCGGCTGCGGGCGTGGTTCTCTCCAAGGCGCGGTCGGTGGACGTGGCCAAGGAGGGGGGGAACGTTGCCGAAGGTGCCCCGGGCAGCGTATCGCGCTACTACCTGCGGGTCGTGTGGGTGCTGTTTTACCTCGAGTACCTGCTACTGCCCTTTGCCGGGTGAGCGGTTGGTGGTGTGTGGTGACGTCCGAGGGGGTCTGATGGAGGGGGAGGCGAGGTTTGGTGGAGAGGACATGGATGCAGCGTACGCCTGTGTGCTCGTAGGCACCAAGCCGACGCATCCGTGGACGGACGTGCTGTGCCAGAGGTGTTGGGGTGGACCCTCGCGGCAGGCCGGCTGTTTCGACGGCCTCGGCGACTGGTTTTTCCTTCCCTTTTGTTGTTGTTTTCCTCTTTCTTGGATTGATGTGTGCTGCTGCCCGCACCGGCAGAACGGCACCACGGAGTGGAGCACATGGCGGGGGAAGGGGTTGACTTGGATATAGACAAGCACCGGGATAGTCACCCTTTCGTGATCCGATCATGTTTTTTTTTTGTCTACTATGGAGACGCATTTGGCGACGGCATGCAAACGCCGCGACTGCGCGTCTGTGGCGGGGCCGCTGGCAGCCGTCGCGGGCGCCCCTGCGCACAGCCGAGGCACGCGCGCCCACCGACCGCCGGCGTCGACGGCGTGGCCGCACCGGCAGCGTCGTCGTGGCCGGGCGTACCCCCGTGACCGTCGCCACGGTCGTGGGCGGCGCGCGGCAGCGCGCCGGTGGCAACGACCGCGGCGGCTGTGGCGGCGGCCGCGGCGGCGGCGGCAGCGCGGGTATGGGCGGCCGTCCCCCCAGAGCGGCGACGGTGACGGCGGGGCGCCACGCAGTCGCGAGCACGTGGGTGGGCGGCCATCGCTGGCCGTCGTTGGCACGGGCAGCGAGACCGGGGCGCACGCCACCGTCGGGATTGGCTGCTGGGGACGGTCGGGCACCGGGCGGCGTCGCCACTCGGCAGCACCTCCTTGTCACGCCAACCAGCCGGCAGGGACCGGATGTGACCCGCACGTGGGCAGAGGGCCACGGCCACAGCCGCTGCCGTCCCAGACACTGCAGTGGCCGCCCACACGGACCCGCCGTCGGTGGCTGGCGTCGAGCGGCGAGCGCAGGGTGCCACCGCCATCCGCAGGCGCGCTTGGTTCCTGCCGCCGCCGCCCGTCGACGCCGCCACCCGCCCCTCTGGTCACCCCATGGGCCAGGCACCGTGCCCCCCCCCCCCGCCACGCAGGCCTGCCGCCGCCCCGCCGTTCACCGTCCACCGCCAGCTCGCAGCGGCCGGCCGCCCGTCGGCCGGCGACCGACGGCCGGCGAGGGCAGTGGGTGACCGAATCCGACCGACTGGCAGCAGGGCGGCCGGTGCGCGTCATCGGGGGGCAATCCGCGTGGGGTGCCGTTGGCGTCCCCGGCCTGCCTTTTCCATCCGTTGTCTGCCAAGGTCGGGCCTCTATCGGCCGCGGCGTCGAGCGGCCGCTCGCAAGCAATGGAGCGGCTGACCGACACCGACGCCAAGTGCCCGTCAGCCCCACTACGGCCGAGCTCGGCACCGTGACCATCGAAGCCTCCGGGCTGTGTCGTCGTCGTCTGCATCACGACGACGGCCAGGAGTAGTTGCATCGGCCTCTGCACGTCAAATATGGGTCGGGGGCGTGGGTTGGCGACACGTTTCATGCCACGTCATGGATTCGACCCACATTTGCAACCCATTTTTGGCTAACGGGTGCGTCTCCGACTACTAGCTATAATAGCTAGTGTCTATTCTACTGCTCGCCTCAATTGAGGCGATTCGGCTCATTTGAGCATCATTTTCGGTGACCATTTTGACCACCTTCTGCTTGTCGGAGAGAAATTCTAATGTCAGAAATAGACTCTGCGCAGGCTGTTTGCCAATGAGGGAAGTTGGGGTCACCTGGGTCGTGCTCTTGTCCCCTCTTCATGCCTTTCCGTTCCGTCTCTGCTGGTCTGGTCAACAGGTCTCTCTCGACCTCCCCTCCCACCCCACAGTGCCCCTCCGAGTCGTTTCTCAGCCTCCCTGCCTTTTGCTTCAGCTGGAACCTTCCCTCCTCTGTCACACAATTTCCTGCGCTGCCACGGCCGCGCCACTGGCAAAATCCTCTTCACTATTTGAGGCAGCCAGGGGCATTGAGGAAGGGGCGTGCAGGCCATGATAGGACCTTAGAGCATGTCGGGAGGATTCCTGGTCCGAAATCTGAAGAACTAAGGCAGGCCGAGGGGCTTAACAGAGAGCACAGGTGCACCAGATCCAGAGACCTACAGGCCAAGGACAGAGAACGACGGCATTTTTGAAAATAAAATGCGGGTCAGCCGGACCTGAGGCGTCAACGGGACAGGAGCTACCTCCACACAGGAGCCCGTGACGCAGCAGAGCGCATGGCTCATCTTTTGGAGCCTCATTGCTGAGATGGAAACAGAACTCGGCTGCAGGAACAGCGTCGTGCCTTACTCTCTTCAGCTGGCATTGCCCCTCGGAATCGCCCATTCCGGGGGATCTGGAGGGGGGGACGGCGGGGGAGGAGATGTTTGTCCTTCTTTTCTGCATTCTTCGGAATACGTCGCGCGCCACCCCGCACCTGAGATCCTGGAGAGGCTGCAGACACATTGCACTGAGACAACCATTGGCGCGCCCAGCAGCATGCAAGAGTAAGGCCTGAACATCGATGTGTACGCGTTAAAGTGCTCGGTTTCCCACTCAGATGGCCCAGAATCGCCAATTCTGACAGAGCCTCTTTTGAGACTAGGCCGAGCCTCATTTTAGTCTCACGAGCAGTAGAATAGATACTAAAGTCTATCCCATTCTATTTGACACCTGGGAACATGACTGTTTTGGCTGGCTGTAGCTCGGCCGCATGAACAGCTTTTGGCAAATGGGGTTCTCTTTCCCGATAGAGACTCACTCGAATTCCTTGTTCCAGAGAACAGGAAACTAGAGCTTTCGGGAAGCGTCTCAACGTCGCGCCTGACCCCAGCCCGAATATTCTCTTGGTGCTTTGTGCCGCCCCTGCATAAAAGACAATACACATATGAGGCACTTGACCTCCAGCCAAGATCTCCACACCATAACAAGTAGTATTGGTCTGTGTGTGTGATATTACAGCACTTATGCAGGTCTGCAAAGGCCTGCCAAGACGGTCGTAGCAGAAAATCGCAGAAAACCTGGCAACGATTGAAGTTCAATCATCTGACCCGAGCGGCCACTTTAAAGATTTCGTGATCCGCCGAGTCCGCGCTTTTCGGCATAGCTCTGGCTCGGAGAGTCAGTCGCTGCGCGCGCGCGCGCTTTTGTAGCCATCTCATGAGCGGTCGCAGCAATGCACGGATGTGCCCCAATCAGATTGGCTGCCGCAGTGGGGGCGGCACGGAATGTCACTCTCAGCCCTGCACAGTGGAGTCTTCTGTGGTCTACGGATCCCTTGAGCTCGGTCTTGCGTCACGGACCCCGCCTGGCCCCGCCCCGCCTCTGTCGCACCCTCTTGGTGCCCCGCATGCCCCTGCGCCCCGCACGCTCTTCCACCGCCCTTCCTCCCCACGCGCACCTGCGCCCTTCCCCCTTCCCCGCTCTCGCTGGAGTGCTTCGGGTGTCTGCGTGTGCTGTGGGATTCAATTCCGATGACGCGTGTGGTCGCGTGGCATCCGCGCGAGCGCGTGCGCGCCCTGTGCCGAATCACATTGGAGGTCGTGCTTCTGGTTATCCGGCAGCGGCCGTTTCTCACCTTAGAACGTGATCATGACGCCCCAGAGATGCTGGAGCAACCCCTCGACCGCACGACGGAGGCGAAAGGGCTGAGCCGCGGCACGGTCATCCTCATATCTAACGGTGAGTATGCCAATAGTCGACCCCTGTCGGGGAAGCAGGAGCGCCGTGTGAGCAAGCGTCGCAGTTCTACCTCTGAGCTTTCGCGTGTGCGCGAGACGGTGTATGCTCAACACGCACATAAACTGGTTCCCACATTAGACAGTGCTCTTGCTTTATTGGAGGAAGGGGCGGGCGGAAGCGACAACCCCTCCGATTTCAAGTGGTCTCGCTCAACGCTTCACAGGGTCACGACGGACCTGGGGTTCAATTTTAAGCGGCGCCCAAACCATTACGATGTGGATCGCAAAAAGCGATACATCGTCAAGCAGCGCCAAAGATTCATGAAGAACATGCGGGGATTTCGTGCAGACGGGCGCACTATGTTCTACACCGACTAAACGTGGGCGAAAAAGAGCATGACCCCTGGGCGGATTTGGACGGACATCTCCTCTCGCACGTGCCTTCAGGAAAAGGAGCACAAGTCATCATCGCGCTCGTCGAGTCACGTGAGACAGGCCTCTTGCAAGGTGCAAGTTTCGTTTTCAAGGGCAAAAAACAGACGGGCGACTACCACGGCGAAATGAACTCGGCGGTGTGGCTCAAATGGCTTCCAGACAAACTTTTTCCGAAGATTTGCGGCGGGGTGCTCGTCGTCGACCGAGCTCCCTACCATATGAATCTGGTGGATAATTCCCGACCGGCTACGTCTTCGACATCGGCAGAGACCTGGGAGAGGTACGAGGACCATCCCATCAGCATGGAGGATTACTGCATGGAGTTGGCCGCAATGAGTGCGGAGGTGGAGGACCGTATCGATGAGATGGACATTGATATGGAGGACTCTGAGGCGGATGGTGTGAATGGTCGTGATGAGGAGGGGGAAGAGGAGGGGGGTCGAGGATGAGGAAAATGACGAGTGAAGCTGATTTGGTCGGCGTGTGCATGCATTGATCTTGGCGCTGACAGAGAACTGCTTTGAGTGCGTCATGGATTTCATCTGGTCAGAGGGCTTGCTTGGCACCTGGGCTTCAATTCTGATACGCGGTGCTTCCGGCATCTGAAGTCGTTGGATCTGGTCACACGAACATCTGAAGATTTCTTGTCAGATATGAGAGTGACGGAAGTAGCCCTTCAAGTTGGAATCAAGACCGAATCGGATTCGACCGAAGGGGATATGGTCCGGAACCGACGGTTTCGGAGCGATCAGATCGATCCCTCCGGAGGTATACACACCACAGCGGCACTGGACTGCGCTTCTCAACGCGATTTTTGGTCTGCTCATGCGGAACCCTTCATCGAAGGTTTCTACAAAGTTTAGAGCCATTCGGAGCAATTACGCCAACGATAGGCTCCAAAACAACTAAATCGCTGATTGGCTATGGGTTCCTGTTTGGTGTCGTCTTCGATCTCGTCTCGGCCCTGTCTTCTCCCCTACCCAAATGGCCGCACAGTTGAGCTCCTTGCTCACGGACAGACCAAAGAGGGGGTAAGAACGACCTCATAGCGAGAGAGAGACCATGGAGGGGAGAAAAGGACAGCGCATCCGCCTGTGTTGTTTCCGCAGGGATAAAACACGTAAGGTCATGTCTGAACATTCCCGCCCTGCCCCCCTTCCACCGCCACCGATCACACCGACCTCATTAAATCCAGAATTAGGGGCGACCAGGCTGCCCTTCGGTTACTGATAAAAACAAAAGCACATGGGACACCAACAGGAGAGGGATACAGGCACAGCTCAAGAATGGGGCATAAGTTGATCTCACACCACCGTCACGACCGAGATCGTGCGCAAATGGGAGACGTAAACCATTTAAATATGAGCCACGCAGAGACCGACAGCACGAGATGAACGATCGAGCCTTCCTGTGTACATCGTGCACAAACGAGCCTTCCACCCCCCCCCCCCGCAGCGCCCTGAGAACCTAAAAAGAAATGAGATGCGGACCCCCATGTGTCTGCGCTCAGGCCCCATTCTTCCGAGAAACTCTCCATGCGATCCACAGCAAGACGGAAGTTTGCAATTGTTGGAGCGAAGAGGGCGGCGGCGACGGTGACGGACGGGGTTGCGAAGCGGGGCGTGCGGCACGAAGATCGGCGCGACGGCAGCCGGGTCGCCGACGGCTGGTTCTCGTGCCACCTCCCCTTACAATCAAATTCACGAGCCGACTGTCTCCGAAACGTGCCTAGATGACTGAAACATAAGTCAGAAGTTTTTCGAAAGCACTCGAAGACACCTGAGTGCATGTTCTCCTGCTGGTACAGGCGAAAGTAGCGCAGACTGTAATACTTTGGGCATGAACAACAACGAAAGGAGACCCACGGTCCTCCCTATTTCACGATAGACATGAACACGTGAAGTATGCCGACGATCATAAAGGGCAGCTATATGGAGCTTCATGTCCACTGGACTGTCACTCAAGATGAGCACCATAGCGCAGTGGTATATCACGCTGAAGCGCGCTGGGCCCATAACCCAGAGGGCGGTGGATCGAAACCACCTGGTGCTACGAGCTGTGTCTCTTTTGGTGGGGCAGGTGCGTGTGGCGGGGTGCGTGAGGGTGCGGGGCGCCCCCTTGTCCCGCGGGATGCCGGGGGGAGGCCACGCCGAGTTAATACACTGTGGAGCGGCTCTTAGTGCAAATCTGGCCAGCCATTGGTATAGAAGCACAATTCTCGCCATCTATTGGCTCTCTTTTGTGCTGTCAGTTTGATGTGGAATATGAAGGGATTCCGAGCCAGATCTGGCGGCGAAAACAACGTGGCCGCCCGTGTGCGCGCTTTTTCCAGGACACGGCCAGTGCGCACGACGCGACGGCCCCTGCTGGGTGGGACACAGCTGCAACCT
>Ga0209186_1003997_pt1 | contig 9982 bp, 8 predicted proteins | sample SidtaG_FD_187426 | JGI IMG/M metagenome (GOLD analysis project Ga0209186, IMG submission 187426) | Marine algal microbial communities from Sidmouth, United Kingdom - Sidmouth_Male2 metaG (SPAdes) (version 2) | ecosystem: Host-associated > Algae > Red algae > Unclassified | place: Sidmouth, United...
TGTGATGGTAGGAACTGTCACCGTAGTACCGAGTGTTGCATCTACGAAATTGACATGCAATTTGTGTAGCAAATCTGAGCCGTGTCGGTTTAAATCATCATGGGGCTGTTCTTCGATATGAATATAAAGGTCGCCCGTTGCGCCACCTTTTTTACCGGCATTGCCTTTGCCGCGTATCGGATAATCTTGCAAACCCTCCTCGACACCTGCGGGTATTTGTATGCTGATGGTCTCTTCGCCATAAGTGCGTCCGTCTCCTTTGCAGGTTTTGCAATTTGCGGTGACCATTTGACCGCTACCGCCACATTTTGGGCAATTGACGGTTGATTGCATCTGTCCGAAAGGCGTATTCATTACCTGACGCACGTAGCCACCGCCACTACAAGTAGAGCAGCTTTGTACGGAGTTGCTATCTTTGGCACCGCTACCTTTACAAGTGTCGCAATTGTTATATTTTTTGACTTTTATTTTTTTGGTGACTCCCTCGTAGATGTCTTCAAGGGTTAGTTTGACTTTGATTCGGAGGTTGCTGCCACGCTCACCACGTGGACGTTGTCGCGTACCACCACGTTGTCTGCCAAATATAGAATCGAAGGGTGAACCACCTCCGCCACCGCTAAACATATCGCCGAATTGAGAGAATATATCTTCGACGGTAAATCCACCGGAGAATCCGCCTGCACCACTCATTCCTGCATGTCCGAAGCGATCATATTTAGCGCGTTTGTCGTCATTGCTGAGTACGTCGTAAGCCTCTGCCGCTTCTTTGAATTTTTCCTCTGCTGCCTTGTCGTCGGGGTTGCGATCGGGGTGGTACTTCATTGCGGTTTTGCGATATGCTTTTTTTATATCGGCTGCGGCTGCGTTTTTTTCAACGCCAAGTACTTCGTAGTAGTCTCTTTTTGACATAGCTTAGTCTGGATTGTGGAAATTGTTTGATTGTAGAATAGTTAAGAATAAATTTTGGCAGAGCCAAAATTTATTTGTTCACAATTATGCCATCGTACAACGCTACAATTTCCACCTCTATTTTCCAACCACGACTCTGGCGTGGCGGATGATTTTGTCATTTAAATAATAGCCTTTTTCTATCGTGTCGATGATTTTTCCTTTCATCTCTTCGCTTGGGGCGGGTATCTCGGTAAGGGCTTCGTGAAGCTCTGGGTCAAAGGCTTGCTCATGGGTCTCCATTTCTTTCAAACCTTTTTGTCCGAGTATAGTTTTGAGGCGATTGTATATCATTTTGACTCCTTCGCTGACGGGTTCTACATTGTCGTCGGCATCACCGGCTTTGATAGCACGGTCAAAATCGTCAAGTGCTGGAAGTAAAGATGAAATGGTGTCTCTTGCAGCATTTTGTAGCAAATCAATGCGTTCTCTCGCAGTACGTTTTTTATAATTATCAAACTCGGCTACTTGTCGTACAAATTTATCTTTGAGTTCACCGTGTTCCTGTTGTAGATTTTCTATTTCTTGTTGCAAAGCGGCTTTACTTCCTTTTTTAACCTTTTTTTTGACATCGTCACCACTGATGAGTGGTTTGATTTCTACCTCAACCCCTTCGGTTTTAATGGCTACTCCTTCCTTACTTACTTTATTTTTGTCTGACATTTTATACAGATTAAATTCGGTTGTTTTAAACGACTATGGATAGTCAAAGTTTTTGCCAAAAGCCACTTTGCGTCATTTTGTCACTCAATTGGTATGATTACCTGAAATAACGACATGATAGATTGTCATTCAGACGGAAAAGAGGAGGGAAGAGCATGTTTTGAATGGGCGATTTAGGAAATCATATTATATCGATTTCTTATTATTACTAAGCATCCTTAATCCGAATATTGGTACTAATGCAAGTATCAAATATAGATAAATCGGTTGCCACATTTCATTCAAATAATTTAATAATTGAATACTCACAATTGTAATCGCAAATCCCAGACAAGTGACAATCGTGAGTGCCGTGCCTTTATATTCTGCGGGCGCATTTTGAGCGACTAATGTTTTTAGTTGCCAAGTTTGATGAAATTTTTATGTATTAAGTGATTGAAATAGATTGAATGACACTTTTAATCGGTTCACCTCCATATTTCACGAAAATAATATTTGACAATTATTTATTTGTTATAAAATATTGAAGGTTTGTTCTTAAATAATAGTTTGGGGAATAATATAAGTCGGCGGACATTTACAAATGTCAAGCGACAACACTTTCACATTTTATTGAAATACAATGTTTTACATAATTTTAATAAAAAATGTATTAAAAAGTGTAGCGAAAATACATCTCGCCTGACATTTTTAAAATGTCCGTCGAGTACGCATTTCAGGAGGGGACAAGTTACAGAACTTGACACTTGAATTTGTACTTCTGCTTACCTTGCATCTTTCTCAAGCTGTTCCCATGCTTCGACCATCATTACAATTTTGCTATAACTTTTCACGCCTTCGCTTACACCTTGCGATTTAAGAAAACGGTCATACAACCAGTCTCTAAGGCGCGGAAAAGACTGCGGATAAAGTTTCCAACTGCGTTTGAGTGATTCGAGGTCATTGCGAATACCGATGGGCAATTGGGCTTCGAGATTGAGGTAAGCCTCATTGTCGAGTCTGCGAAGTGCGCTGCGGAGGTATCGCCAATAAGAGTACGCACCGGCATAGCGAATGTAAGGATTTTCGGCGCGTTGGCAAGCGAGATAAGCGAGAAAATTGCAAGTACCTTCATCGCCGTGACCATAGCCATGCGCCATTTCGTGGGCTATCGTAAAAGGAATGGAGAGGTGATGGAGTCCGCCGTCGATATTGCCTTCGGCAATGAACGGAATATAAATACCGGAGGCACTATTACGAATAAGAATACCCTTCGGGTAAATAAGTCGTCCGCGCACGCGACCCGTAATCGGATAGTCGAGGTCGGATAGGGTAGTGGTGAGCAAATCGCGCATTTGATTTTCGAGATTTTCGGGCAGAAAATCTGCGCTCAAAGCTGTCGTATTTGCATTGAGAATATTCGAGCGAAGCGAATCAAGTAGAATGGTGTGTTCGTTGAAAGTAGTTTTAATTTCTTGCAAATCAAGAGCTTGCGGTTTGAAGTTAAGTTGTTGTTCGATAGGAATACGGGCATAGTTGAAGCCCCAAAGCCACGTAAAAAAGAAGATGAAGCCACCTGCGAAAGCAAGTAGAGAGAAGAGGGTATTCCAGAGTTTTTTGGCAAGCGGTCGTTTATCGCGGAAAAATTTAACTATCGCCCAAACCAACCAAGCCACAAGCAAAACAAACAAGACATACAATAGAGGTATTGGCGTAATCGTCAAAGTGTGGTCGAACACCCAACGCACAGTTTGATAAATGCCTCGTGAATATATGTTTTCTACTTCTTGCGGATAAAATCCTGCAATCCAACGAATTAGAACTGTCAATACACCAAGTGAAATCCAGATGATTCGTTGTTTCATAAATACTAATAAGTCAGACCATTTAACGTCAATGGTCAGATTCGATTTAGAATTCGAGGCGGAAATTGTACCAATATACGTACAAGATAACAGAAATAATGAAGAAAAAAGTCAAGACAGCATACATAAGTGCTATACCTTTTTTACCGTAGTTTTGGTCGCCGTGATCAGACATATTTAGAATAATAAATTATGAATAATGAACGATAAATCTCGTCCTGATTAATTTTGGTGCAAAGTTAGTTGGTCTTACATTCAAAGTCAAACTTTAGAGGGAAAATTCTACGCAAGAAATAACTCGTTTAATTGATAACTTTCAGCGTTTAAAATGATAAGTTTTTACTGATTTCAATACACTTGACTCACCAGTTACATTATTCTGATAATTATAAAATTGAGGAGAGGTCTCAAGAATTAAAATATTTTCACTGATATCTACAATGTGAGTATATGGAGGAAAGGCAAAACTGCTTGAAAATCCGGTTGCCCCTCCTTGTAATCGCAAATCTATAAAAATGGATTCGTCGTCGTTATATAAACTCCAATCACCTGTAAGGGTTTCTATCAATGTAGGAGATGTATATTCAATTGTACTATCCCTATTGAAATGTAACATTGTTAAGTCTTGATAAGCATTGTCTATATGCGAATTCAAAAGAACTCCTGCTTCATAAGTAGTCGATTTATAATAGTCTTTTAACCAAGGTTCTCCAGTTAAGGAACAGACTGTTGTTTCACAATCTTTTTGACAAGAGAAACCTAAGAGCAATATAACTAGAAGTAGGGAAATGTTAGATATTAATTTCATGTTTTTGTATTGAATCGTGTTATATGTAAAATCAACCTGTTCATAGCGTAAAATAATGCCGTTTTATAGGACAAAAAGAGTATTTTGAAGTAATATATTAATTTTATTTCAAAATAGCATGACCAATCGCGCATTGCAAACATTTTTTGTACTTACAATATTCATTTTTGAGTTGGATGAGGGCTTGAGTTTGGTAGGCAGAATCGGGGCTGACATCCAGACTTTGCCAATCGCGAATGATGTGGTTATTCTCCGGTGGGATAGCTTCTATAAATGCAAGGGCTTTTTTCTTAATTGCTTCGTCATCGCGCATTTTTCCATACAAAAATAAAAAGGGTACAATGGTATTGATAATGTACAAATGAACGGTCTTTTTACCCAATGATTTTTTGATTTTTTTAGAATCTTTATCGAAGGTGTAATGCGTTTGCCAGTAGTCGGACATTTGTACGTCAAACAACTCTTCTACATTTTTAATCGTCTGTACATCAAGCAAATGACTAAACAAACGATTGGAGCGATAGGTCAAAGCTGCAAACTGTGCGAGGCGTATTGTCGGAAAATTGGCGGGGCGCAAACGCAAGAATTTCCACTGCGATTTGTCGATAGGATGGAGTTGATATTTTTTTTGTAAAAAACGATATTCCTTCTGTAATTCGCGTGGATAATCATCCGATAAATCATCTTGCAAAAAACCGGCTTGACCGAAAAGTAAAGCCTCTAATTGTGTAGGATTGTTACCGTGTTTTGCCAATATTTTTTGAGGCAGTGATCGCGCTACCTGTTTGAATGGTGAGGCATTGATTTTTGCTCCAAAATTCGCTGCCAGAAACTGATAAAAAACCTCTTCCCAATCGTTGTTTTGTACTTCTAATTGCAAAGCAATATCCGCAGATTTTCGTTCCAATCGCTCTACGAGGAGTCGCTCCAACCATGCCGTTTTGGTGAGTTGAGAGACGCTCGAAAAATGTGCTGCACAGGGAATAATATCTTCATTATTGATGATTTCGAGGTAGGTTTTGGCGAGTTTTTCATCAAATAAGCCCTTTAATTCGAGACATGGAATCGGCTCACCCGTTGTGCGGAAAGCCGGAGCATCCTCTTCATACACAACGTGTAAAACGACCGAATCGTAGGCTTTATTATGCTGATGTCCGTGCAATTGCCAGTCGGAGGTATAGAGGTGCATTTCTACATTGCCAGCCCATTTGGTCTCACCTATTTTGAGTCGTGCATCCGTAAAATCAGGACCGCCATCAGTATTGTAAGTGCCTGTATTATAAACGCTTATCGCTTCGCCACTGGTGGCGTGCAAATCGGTGAGCTTAAGTTTCTTCATTCGCCAGAGATAATGAAGAAACTCCTCTTTGAAGGGTAGCTTTCTGGACATTTGGTAATATTATAAATGGTGAATATATAGAAACAAATGATACCGTAAATTGAGTCAATACGGTCATTTAAACCACAAAATACAATCAATTCATCAATCGACCAACCGACTTATTGACTTTCTTTGCGTATATTTGCGACACTAAGAACATGTTTAAGTTTCCCTCAATTGGCTGCAAGCAGCAAATTTTATCCTACACTTCGTTAAAAAGCCTCAATGATGCTAAGGCATCGGCTGCGTTTTTTGCCTCGTTCAGAATAAAATTTGCTCACTTTCGCTCAATCATGGAAATTTAAACATGCTCTAAAAGTGTAAATTATTGCAATTTTATTTTAAAAAATATTTTTTCAATGAATATATTATTGCTTGGCAATGGTGGTCGTGAACATGCTTTTGCTTGGAAGTTAGCTCAAAGCCCTTTGTGCGAACAGTTATACATTGCGCCGGGAAATGCAGGTACAGCACAGCATGGCGTTAATGTACCGATAGAAGTAGATGATTTTAAAGGGTTGAAAAAATTTGCTTTAAAAAACAACATTAAAATGTTGATAGTGGGACCGGAAGTCCCACTCGTGAAAGGGATTTATGATTTTTTTGCAAATGATAAAAAACTGCAAAATATTCTCGTTATAGGTCCTTCAGAAGCCGGAGCGCAATTGGAAGGCAGCAAGTCTTTTGCAAAGGAATTTATGAAGCAATTTGAAATTCCTACTGCCAAACATTGCACCGTCACCGAAGAAAATGCCGAAGACGGCATTATTCATATCGTTTCCGGTCAGCTTCCGGTCGTACTCAAAGCAGACGGACTGGCAGCCGGTAAGGGCGTGGTTATTATGAATGATTTTGTGGAAGCCACCCAAATGCTGCGCGACATACTTGAAGGCAAATTTGGCGAAGCCGGAAAAACCGTTGTGGTCGAAGAGTTTTTGGATGGTATGGAGTTTTCGGTCTTTGCTTTGACAGATGGCGAAAACTATGCGCTACTACCTGTGGCGAAGGACTATAAACGCATTGGAGAAGGCGATACAGGACTCAATACAGGCGGCATGGGAGCGGTCTCACCTGTACCTTTTGTTGATGATGCTTTGATGCAAAAGGTCGAAGAACGTATTATCAAACCCACCATATATGGTATCAAAAAACGCGGTATGACCTATAAAGGCTTTATTTTTTTCGGACTGATTGCCGTAAAAGATGAACCTTACGTGATAGAGTACAACTGCCGTATGGGCGATCCCGAAGCCGAAGTTGTGTTGCCTCGCCTCAAAAATGACCTTGTCCAACTCTTCCAATCTGTACATGATGGTACACTTAGTATTCAAAATATAGAACATGACCCTCGTACTGCTGCTGCCGTTATGTTGGTGAGTCAAGGCTATCCCGAAGTCTATACAAAAGGTAAAGTTATGACAGGAATGTCGGAAGTTCAAAGCAGCCTCCTTTTTCATGCAGGTACCAAAACAGAGGGCGAACAAACGCTTACCAATGGAGGACGTGTCATGGCAGTTACCTCTTATGGTGACATGATAAAAGAGGCAATAGAGACCTCTAATAAAAATGCAGAAGTCATTGATTTTGAGGGTAAAAACTACCGAAAAGATATTGGATTTGACCTTTAAAACGCATTTAATTTTAATACTGAAAAAACATCTTCATAACTGACTTTTAACTCAATTCTGTATAATCCTTTAGCCGTCAAGTGGCTCGGTACTTTCCCGCGACGGATAGAGTCGTCGGTACGAGGCAGATTAAAAATTTGTCCTGCACCCGGTATAATTGGACGGTCAGAAAACTTATCTACACCACTAATACTATTGAAGGGCTACATCGCATGATGCGAAAAACGACTAAAACTAAAGCAGCTTTTGCTAACGAAAAGCACCAAATAAATTACTATATTTGACCCTGATGAGAAAGCGAAAAGTATGGAGCAGAAGAATGCACGCATACAAAGCAATACAACGCTCCTTAGACAGAGAGTTTGGAGAGCGATTTTCTAAACACGTTTCGATTTAAAATGACAGACTTTTCTGAATACTCTCATATATTGAACAACAACAAGCTACTTTATTATGACAACATTAAAAGCGGGCGATAAAGCACCCGAATTTGCCGGTACAAACCAAAATGGTAATACTGTTTCACTCACCGATTTCAAAGGCAAAAAAGTCATCCTTTATTTTTATCCCAAAGACAATACACCGACCTGCACCGTAGAAGCCTGCAATTTACGTGATAATTATAGCGATTTAATCGCCAAAGGATTTGAAGTCATTGGCGTTAGTCCTGACTCCGAAAAGAAACACCAAAATTTCATCTCAAAGTACGACTTACCCTTTACACTCCTCGCAGATACCGACCACACGATTATGAACGCTTACCAAGTCTGGGGGCAGAAAAAATTTATGGGTCGAATCTTTGACGGTGTACACCGAATTACTTTTGTGATAGATGAAAACGGCATGATAGAACGAGTATTTAACAAAGTAAAATCGAAGATACATACAGAGCAAATTTTAGAAACTTATACGTAATTTTTTCCTTTGAAAATATAAATATAATAAAAAAATCATGAAGACACTCATCGTCATACCTGCCCGTTATGCCTCTACTCGTTTTTCGGGAAAACCTCTCGCAGATATTCGTGGAAAAAGTATGATTCAACGTGTATATGAGCAATCGTGTAAAGCCAATTTAGCTTCGCAAGTAATTGTCGCAACAGATAATGAGCGTATTTTTAATCATGTAAAATCGTTTGAAGGAGAAGTTGTTATGACTTCCAATCAACACAAGACGGGTACAGAGCGTTGTGCCGAAGTTGCCGAACAATCTAATGCCGACCTCATCATAAATGTACAAGGTGACGAACCCTTCATCGCTCCCGAACAGATAGATGAATTGATTAAATTTTTGACTCAAAGTCTTCGATATAACATTGGCACTCTCGCTAAACTTATCGAATCATCCGATGAACTGTGCAACCCAAACACCGTCAAAGTCGTCTCTAATAAACTAAGGGAAGCTATCTACTTTAGTCGTCATCCTATCCCTTTTTCGAGAGATGATGAATTGGAAAATTGGTTGATTAAGCACAAGTATTACAAGCACATTGGTATGTATGGTTATCGTCGGAAAACGTTGCTTGACATTGCTCGACTTAGCCCCACCCCTCTCGAACAAGCCGAAAATCTCGAACAACTGCGTTGGATGGAAAACGGTATTCGTATCGGCATCACAACAACAACTTACAATACCATTAGCATTGATACACCACAAGACCTCACTGCTGCACTCCACCTATTTGACTCCATGTAGAGTCGTCTCTTCTCTTTATTTCAAGGGTTATTACTATGTCACATTATGCCTGTATAGGTTAGATTTTTAATGTGTAGAAATCTTCGATATTAACTTATTTGTCTAATTAAGTAAACAGATTTTATTTGCTTAATCAGACAATATTTTGTAAAAAAAATTATGATGAGACGGCATTATCAAACACTTATTCTACTCACCTCAATCCTTCTATTATCAAATCATTCGTACGCCCAACAAGCACGCTCTGCTCACATTGAAATGGCAAAAAACACCTATCTCTTGATGGATGATGATTTGGAAGACTTGAGACTCAGCCATTCGCATACGAGTAAAAAAAGCGGTATTACTCATTTTTACTATCAACAAACGCTAAATGGTATCGACATTCGCAATGCGAATATGGATGTGCATATTAAAGGTGGTAGAGTATTGAAATCAGGCAGTTCATTGATTAAAAACATTAAAAATAAAGTACAAGGCAAACCCCTTATAAAAGCAGAAAAAGCCCTCGCAAATGCTGCCAAGCATGTCAATTTTCCGCTTTCTCATTTTCCGAAAAGGAATCAAAAAAAGAACACTGCCAATCAAAAAACAACCTTCGACCATAGCAATATCGCGCTCGAACCCATTGAAACAGAGTTAGTTTACACTTCAAATCATAAAAAACAACTGCGCTTGGCATGGGAAGTTTCGCTGTACGAATTGAGTGGAGCGCATTGGTGGTTGGTGACATTGGATGCGGAGACCGGAGAAGTCATTGAGCAGAGAGATAAAGTTCTACACTGTGATTTTGGGCATTCTACTCACATTACAAATACTGAACCTGACCATGTATGCGACACTGAAGTAGTCAATTTTTCGGACAAAACATTGAAAACCAACAATTCCACTGCTGACGGTTCGTCCTACAATGTTTATCCGCTTCGTGTCGAAAGCCCCAATCACGGTGCGCGTACTATTATTACAGAACCGGCTGATGCAGATGCTTCACCTTACGGTTGGCATGACACCAAC
>Ga0209186_1003998_pt1 | contig 9982 bp, 10 predicted proteins | sample SidtaG_FD_187426 | JGI IMG/M metagenome (GOLD analysis project Ga0209186, IMG submission 187426) | Marine algal microbial communities from Sidmouth, United Kingdom - Sidmouth_Male2 metaG (SPAdes) (version 2) | ecosystem: Host-associated > Algae > Red algae > Unclassified | place: Sidmouth, United...
GCCCCGAACCGATGCCGACTTCCGGGTCGAACTCACCCGGCTGCAAAACCGGCTCCACCAAGCCGCCGAACTGGGCGAGGCAACGCTCGGCGGCATCGCCGCAAAACTCGAGAGCCTGCGGCATGGTTTAGGTTCGGAGAACCACGACTTTTTGCAAGCCCCCCTGACCCACGCCGCACACCAACTCGAAGGTTCCCACCCCGCCTTATTCGAACGACTGAAATCCCTAGCCGAGGCCTCCATTTCCAAACCATGATCGACGACTTTTTCGTCCGCGCTGCGCGCGGATGGGTTCAGAGTCCAGAGAAAGACGGGGACGCCACTACACGAAAACCGATGAAGTCGCCGCGGAAGTACGGGGAGTACCAGTCGCGGAACGCGCAGCGGCTCCAGTCTTCGTCCGGGTAGCCTTTGAGCGAATTCTCCACCGTCCACTCTGCGACGTTGCCACCACAGTCGACCAAACCGGTGTCCGGGGTATTGCCCGGATAGCAGCCGGCAGGACTGCCATGGCCGATCGAACGCATATTGAGCTGAGTAGGGTCCCAATGATCGCCCCAGGGATAGACCCGTGTCCCACCGCTGGCGACGAGCTGCCATTGCGCGTCACTCGGCAGATGGAAGTTTACCGCCTGATCATCGAGACGGATCCCCTGGCGGCTGAGCCAGCGGCAGTAGGCCAGCGCCTCGAACCACGTGATGCCAACCACCGGCAGGTTGTCCAGGCCGGCGGGGTAACGATACTCAACCGGCTCGGTTCGGGGCACTTCATCATTCATTTCGGGAAAAGGCTCCATGTCCGTCAGCTGAAATCCCCGTTCGGTCCAAATGCCTGTTTCCGCTGCCTCTTGCCATAAGTGCGTATTTGCGGAACCCTGATACCCCCCAGCCTCGACAAAGAGCCGGAACATCGCGTTGGTCACCGGGTGGCGGTGGATCCAAAACCCATCCACCTCCACCGTGGTCTCGATCTCCCCCTGCTTTCCGTGTATTCCTTCTAGCGCGACCTCGCCACTCTCGATCCAGACGAATCCGTGGTTGGGTTCAGCTAGAAAGTGGAAGGCGTCGGCATTATAACGGGGGTCGCCAAGATGGCCGAGCACCAGTCCGCATTGCACCCGTTCGCGTTCGGGCAGACCGCAACGCACCGACTCCAGCATACGCTCGGTCAAGGACTGGTGCAGGCTCTCGGCTTCGAGGGCTTTGGTCTTCGCGTCGAGACTCTCAAGCGCGATCTGTCCGGCCAGATAGCCGCCCCATTCCCGTTCCGGTTCGGTGCCATCCGCCAACAGGTGTTCGACCAAGGCGATCCGGTGGTACTTCTGCAGCCGAGCGGCCGCGAGCTGGACCACCTCCCGCCAGCGTCCCGGATCACCGCGGCCCCGTTCGGCGATGGCCGAGAGATCGGGGGGTTCCGTGCTCTCATCCGGGGTGAGCCACCAAGCCGCCAGATACTCCTGGATGCTGCGGTGGGGAAACATCAAAACTTTGCCCTCGTAGCGGTCGACCAGAATGCCGGCGCGTTCGCGCAGGAACTCGATCACCCGTTCCGGCTTGTAGTCCCGGCCCAGATGTTTGGGCATTTTTTCGCGCAGCAACTCATAGGGAATGTCGGCGCAGGAACGCTTGTCATCGAGTTCCATCTTGGCGTGGACCTCGTGGGCGAGTTCGGCCAGCATCGGCACGATACAGTCCTTGCCGAGGCGAAGGCCCTCGGCGACCTCTTCGGCCTCGATGTCCTTGCGTCTGACCCAGCGTTCGATCAACATCTCGACGGCGTCCTGATAAAGCTCGTGGCGTTTATCCGGCAGCGCCCGGCCGGTGCCGCCCCGCCATGCGTGCAGGCTGGCCATCAAGGTCAGCAGAATGGGACGGGTGGCGAGATTGGCCACCGATTCGTTGTCGCGCAGGCAGGCCTCGAAGTCGTCGATCCGCTTGTCCGCGTTCTCGATCTGGCGGAGCGGCGCCACGACCCGGTACCACTGGCGGATGAAGGCGGAGATTTGTTCGCGGTTGAACGCGAATAGCATGGCATGATCAAAACCCGCGATCTCCCAGCGCGCCTCGTCCAAGGCGTAGGGACGGGTGGTGGCGAGGATGCGCACGGTGTCGTTTTCGCGGGCGAAGCGTTCGATCTCACGCAACACCCGGTCGCGGATCTCCCCCTCCGGAACCTCGTCGAAACCGTCGAGTAGCAGCATGCCGCCTTCATCGCGCCACACACGCCGGAATGGGGTGGAAAACCCCGGAGCCAGTGCTTCGACGTTGTCGCCAAGAAACTCGTCGAGGCTCTGGCCCGAAGTGGCAAAAGCCTTCAGGCCGATCCGCGCGGGCAGCAGAGCGGGAATGGTCCACTCGGCATTCTCGGGTTCGTCATTGCCAGGGCGGGGGTGACTTGGTATCGGTTGGCGCAGGCGTTCGGAGTTTGCCTCCGGCTTTTGCAGCGCTTCACCGGCAAGGCACAGACAGAGAAAGTCGGCAAAAGTGGTTTTACCGCTGCCCATCTCGCCGGACAGGATCAGGCGGTTTTGCCCATTAAGCACCGACACCAAAGGTTCGAGACTGTCGTGAAAGAAGCCCGAGGGTTCTTTCGGTTTAGCACGAGCAATCCGATGGATTGCCCGCATGGGAACATAGACCCGTTGCAGATCGAGTTGCGCGCCGCCAACGTCGCGGGCGTCGAGGTCGATGCCCTCCCAGTTGATCCGCTGGCAGTCGTTGAACAGCCGTTCGAGGTAGTCGCGCCGAAGCGGGTCGAGGGTTTCTTCGGAAGCGATAGCAGTACCGCCGACTTGAATCGTGATGTTGAAATAGTTTTGCAGGCCGCTGACCACGTTGGTGGCGGTGATGGTTTCGGAGACAATTTGCGCGACGTGTTGCTCGTCGCGATTGTCATCCGGGCGGTGGAGGAACTGCTGGAGTTCGGTGAGGTAGGGCCGGATCTGTTCCATGCCGCGGTGCATCCGTGTGTCCGCATCGAGGGGCACATTGAGGATCCCGGCGGTGGATAGGAAGACCACTTCCAGGGCCAGCCAACCTTCGGTGGTGTCGAACTCGGCGTTGGTGATGGTTTTGAAGCGCGAGGCCAGCCGTTCGGGGTTGATCCCGTCCTCCACCAGATAAGAGAGTTCGGTGAGGATTTTCCGGTCGGCGAAAACCTGGCCAAGATCGAACGCGGAACGTTCCCCGGCCGCATAGGCGTCCACCCAGCGGGCAAAGGCAAGCGCCCCGCCTTCCAGAGCTTGCGACAGGTGCTGGGAAGAAAGAGCCGTTTCCTCGAAAACGAGTTCGGCGAGTTCCGACGGGATGATCTGCATGTGTGTTCCTTGTTTAACCCGAGGCTAATCCGATTCCGCAATGGGTTCAATAAAATCAGATGCGGAACAAGTAAGCTGAGGAGCACATCGAGGCCGTGGCGGCAGGGGATCATCGCTCGACGGGGGCAAGCCCCGTCGTGGCGTTCGTGCGCAAGCGCGGTTACCGCCGCCGCTTCCACCGAACCGCGGCCATCCCGAGCATGATGCTGCCGATGCCGAACACGGAATAGCCGAGGCGGAAGGCGACGGCGTTTGCGGTTGGTTCGAAGGAGGCGACGAAGCCGAACACGCAGAAGCCGGCGAAGAGAAAACAAAGGAGGGCGATGATCCACTTCATCGCGAATGGTTTTAGTCGCGCGCGCGACGACGGAACAGCAGCAGCGCCATGCCGCCGGCGAGAAACAAGCCGAGCACACGGGGTTCGGGAACGGTCGCGAGCGAGTAGCCGGTGAGCCGAACCGCAAGATTATCCTGAATGTCGGTGCCACTGTTTTCGAGGAAGAAGTCGAACTGCTGGAACTCACCGCCTTCGAAACCGACCGGTTGCACATAGAGCGTTTGCGAATCGCTGTTGGCGCCGGCGGGAGAGATCGCGGCCAGGTTGCCTTCGCGCGGGCCAAGGGTGGTGATGCCATTGCTCACGTTGTTGAAGCGGATGCCCCAATAAACGTTGTTCGGAACCGGGGTGTTGATCATCGTCCAACTAAGGTCGCGGAAATCGCCAGAGCCGGCGGCGGCGGCGAAGGGTTGGGCGACCGTGGTGGCCTGCCAGAGCAGCGCGCCAGGTCCGGCGCCGGAATCTTCGTAGAGGAACGCAGTAACGTCGGCGGTGCCGGTGCCCAACGCAGCAACCGGAATGGTCAAGGTGTCGGCAACGCGGTCCGTGCCACCCAGTTGGGCGTCGTCTGCGGTGAGCCGTCCATCGACGCCCGGGAACACGTTGCCGCCGATCGCGGGAAGGTCGTAGATCACACTCGGGGTCTGCGCAGACACGCCGGGAACGAGCAAGCTCAAGGAAAAGAGAACGGAACTAAATGCCGCGATCAACCCGCCAGGGTTGGAAAAGGTTATGAGAGGGATGCGCATTCTATTCGGTTGGTAACGTAGGTACCTTTCTACTGCTTTTCAAGTTCAACCTTGGAAATCCCGCGACGCCTCATCGGAAGCGATCACGGACCAAGATCGCGACAAAAATCACGAATAACGGCGGCAATAAACCAAGAGTGAACACAAGCCACGGCTGATGAGCGGGGGCGGAAACAATGGCCTCCCGTTGGCTTTCGCCTTTTTTCCACTCGCCGGTGCGCCCGTCTTTGTCCGGAATTGCTTGAAAGGCGGGGCCTTCGAGAAAGCTAGAATCAAACCGTTGCAACTCGGGCAGAAGCGGGTGGCCCGCCTCGACCGCGGCTTTTTCAGCGATCAACTGTGCGCGGAAATCAACCATATTTTTTGTGCCGATAAACTGATGCACGGTCATCGCCATCACCGCCAAAATGAAAATATTGAACCCCCAGCGACGCATCATCCATAGACCGAGGTAGCCGACGAGAAACCCGCCATAGATGACGAAGAACCAGTGAAAGTGTTCGCGTCCATTGATCGCGAACTCCATGTCGCGCAAATGCGCCGCCCCATACTGCGACAAATACAGCGGGAACGACATGAAGCCGAGCGCGCAAAAAATGGTCAGCGGAATCGGCCGCACGCCCTTCTTCAGCGCACGGTCATTGGACCCGGCTTCGGCTGGTTGCGGAGGTTCCCCTGAACGACTCATGCGCTGTTTGGCTAGGTTGTTTGGCCAGGTTGTTTGGCGAGGTACCTGGCTCGTTGGAACTCAGCCCATCGCGGCGAGTGTGTGTTCGAGAATTAATGAGCCCATCGTCTCGGTGCCAACCGGATTGTTTTTGGTCAGGTCGGCGGTGCGCGCGCCGGTGTTCAGCGCGGCTTCAATGCCCGAACGGATCGCGGCGGCGGCGGTCGCCTCGCCGAGGTCGTCGAGCAGCATCGCCGCACAAGCGATGCAGGCAATCGGATTGGCGATGCCCTTGCCGGCGATGTCGGGGGCGGAACCGTGCACCGGTTCGAACAAGCCGGTCACGCCGCCGAGCGAGGCGGAGGGCAGCAGCCCGAGCGAACCGGGCAGCGTCGCGCCAGCGTCGGACAGGATGTCGCCAAAAATATTGCCGGTGACAATCACGTCGAACTGACGCGGGTTGAGCACCAGTTGCATGGCGGCGTTGTCGACGTACATGTGGGTGAGTTCGACATCGGCGAACTCGGCTTGATGGAGTTCGGTGACGACGGTGCGCCAGAGTTGTGAGACGTCGAGCACGTTGTGTTTGTCGACCGAACAGAGTCGGTTGTCGCGCTTGCGCGCCCATTCGAAAGCGACGCGGGCGACGCGTTCGATCTCGGACCGGTGGTAGCGCATCGTGTTGAACGCCTCGGTGCCGTCGTTGCCGCGCGGCTGGCCGAAGTAAATGCCGGAGATGAGTTCGCGGACCACAAGAAAGTTGGTGCCGGACACCGCTTCGGTGCGCAGCGGCGAACTTTCGGCCAGCGTAGGCGGAACCGACACCGGACGCAGGTTCGCGAACACGCCGAGTTCCTTGCGAATCTTCAACAGGCCGCTTTCCGGCCGCATGGTGCCAGTAAAGTGGTCCCACTTCGGACCGCCGACCGCGCCGAGGATGACCGCGTCGGCCGCGCGGCATTTTTGTACGACACGATCGGGCATCGGGTCCTGATCCTGATCGATGGCCGCGCCACCGGCGACTTCGGTGGAGAAATCAAAGGCGAAGCCGCCCGCTTGGGCCACGGCTTCGAGGACGCGTACCGCCTGTTCGGTGACATCGGGGCCGATGCCATCACCAGGAAGAAGGACGACAGAATACGTTTTTTCGCTCATAATAAAGTGGGGGGTAAATCGGTGTTAGATGCGTCCGCTTACGGGATGTTGGCCGGACTGCAAGCCTTTCGATTTCGGAATTCGGCGGGTGTTTCCATCCAAACCATCGGGAAGGCGAGAGGCCTCCCAAGCCGATTGGGATAGCGAACGGTTAACGCCCAATCGCTTGCGGAAGTCCATAACCTCCAGATTATTCCGCCACCACCGAAAGGGCGAGGAGGCCTCCGACGACATTGGTAGGCGTCGAAAGGAAGCCCTTGCCGCAGGCGAACGCATCCCATAAATTACTGGCATGTCGCATTTCACCCGCATCAAAACTCGCATGATGGTTCGCTCGCACATCGTCACCGCGCTCACCGAACTCGGCTACAAGGTGGAAGAAGGCGAGTCCCTCAAGATCCGGGGTTACACCGCGAAAACCGCCAAGGCGGAAATTCGCGTCCGAACTGATCGCGCTCTCATGCAAAGACGCTGACGCACCGATCCAAGGCCTGACCATTAGCGGCGGCGAACCGCTGCAACAAATCGCGCCGCTCACCGAACTGCTGCGCCGCGTTCGGAGCGTGACCGACTGGAGCGTGCTGGTGCTCAGCGGCTTCGCCTGGGACGAAATCCAACGCATCCGCGGAGCCGACGCCTTTCTCGAACACGTCGATGTGCTCGTGGCCGACCGCTACCGCGAGGCCGAACGCCGCGCCCGCGGCTTGCGCGGGTCCGAGAATAAAACCCTGCACTGCCTTACCGACCGCTACCGGCCGGAGCAGTTCGAGGCCGTTCCCGAAGCCGAGGTCATCATCACTTCCGACGGCGAAATTCTCGTCAGCGGGGTCGACCCGCTGGTATGGTGAGCGCATGGCATTCGACGAACAACTAGACATCCACCTGCGGGCCCGCTTCACGCTCATTCTTCTCGTCACCCCCGAGGAGGAACGGGCGATCGAGACCGTCAAAACCCTCTGCGACGGCCGCAAGCGCCGCCTGCTTTCTTGGGATGCCGGACAAGGCTTTCAGCAAGTTTCCGGCACCGGCGGCATCGTTCCGAGCGGTAAGGATCCCCTGTCCGCGCTCGAGGCGATTCTGAAATATGAGGACGAAGCGGTCTTCATTCTGAAGGACTTTCACGAGTGCTGGGAGAACGCGCGAATTAAACGGATGCTGCGCAATGTCGCGCAACAAATGAAGTTCGACAGCACCGCCGCGAAACTGTGCATCATCTCGCCGCGCAAGACGCTAACAGCTTGCACCCCTGCGGGTTCCACGTGTAAGCACGGCGCGTATGTTTAACCGCGAAATCCGAGAACGCAGCACCCGCATTGTGCAAGGGGCCGGCTGTATCGCCCGTCTGGCCGAGTTCGTGCCGGAATTCGGAAAGCGCGCCCTGCTTGTTACCGACACCGGCATCGAACGCGCCGGACACATCGACCCAGTCAAACTCGCGCTGCAGATGAAGCAGATCGAGGTGCATGTGTTCGACGACGTCGCCGAGAACCCGACCACCGACGACGTGGTCGCCTGTGCCGACTTCGCCCGCGACCTCGGCATCGATGTAATCATCGGCTTCGGCGGTGGTAGCAGCATGGACACGGCCAAAGGCGCGAACTTCCTGCTCACCAACGGCGGCGTCATGGCCGACTACAAAGGCCACCAGAAAAACGCGGTCGATCTACTGCCGATGATCGCCGTGCCGACCACCACCGGCACCGGCAGCGAAGCCCAGCGCTTCGCCGTACTTTCGGTGCCCGACAGCAAAATGAAAATGGCCTGCGGCGACCCGACCTGCGCCCCGCGCCTCGCCTTTCTCGACCCCGAACTGGTGAAAACGCAGCCGCCCCTGGTCGCCGCACTCACCGGCATCGACGCCCTTTCGCACGCCGTCGAAACCGGCGTCACCCGCGCCAAAAATCCAGTCTCGCTAATCCACTCGCACGAAGCTTGGCGCTTGATCACCGCCCACCTACCGGCGGTTCTGCGCGGTGAGGCCACCGACGCGGATTGGGAAGCCATGCAATGGGCCAGTTGCCTCGCCGGCATGGCGATCGAGTCGAGCATGCTCGGCGCCGCCCACGCCGCCGCCAACCCACTCACCGCCAAACTCGGCACCACCCACGGCCAAGCCGTCGGTCTGCTCTTGCCCCACGTGATGCGCTTCAACGGCGAAGACAACGAACGCATCGACACGGTCGAGTCCCTGCTCCAACTCAGCGGCCTCGAAACCAGCCTCTCCGCCCTCGGCCTCGACCCGGTTCACATTCCCGACATGGCCAATCAAGCCTCGCTGCAATGGACCGGTCAATTCAATCCGAAGAAAGTGTCGGTCGATGATTTTGCCGGGTTATATAAAGCAGCGCTTTAGGGGCGAAAGGATCGAGGGTCGAAGATGGCATTAGGAAACTCATTTGAAGACGGCCAGGCGGGTGGCCAAGACTTGCTCAAATTGTTCGCCGACCTCGGCTACACCGAATCTCCGCCGCCCGCATCACGGGACCGCGTGGCGTCTGTTGTCCAAGAGCTTTGGTCCCGTTCATCGACCGGCGAACCACATCCGGCCGTGGTGGGGTTCTTTTCCGAAGTCATGCCGGAGTCTTTGTTCCACGGCAACATTCTCTGCCTTTGGGGTCTGGAACAGATGCTCTCCGACCAAGACCAAGTCGCCCCGGTTTGCAATATCGCCCCAGGCTCCGGGCTGTTCGCGTTTGCGGAGTGGACCGGAGAATCCGACGGCGACGCCTGGTGCTACGACATCGAACACGAAGTGATCCGCTGCATTCCGGTGAGCTGCGGCTACGAAGATGCCGACCAGACAAGACTCTCGTCCTACGGCGTGTTTCCGTACTTTCAGCACTTGGCAGGCTACCTCCGGATCGAGGCGGCAGACCGCGGCTGGTTCTCCAACGAATAACGTGGTGGAAAACCTGGAGGGCGAGCGTCCCGCGAGCCGTTTCTAAAAGGAAAACCTAGCCAAAGATATTTAAAATGTTGAAGGTCTTCGAACCGACGCCGAACCTTCTACGACGAACCACGGAGTGGTGGCAAGAAAGTAGCCGCGGGTGGAGCGAGGTACGAGCGGAACCCGGGGTAGCTGAGAGCTTTTTGAACCGACCGGCCTGCCCCTTTGCACGCGTTCTTCGCTTCATGTCCGGTCGGAACGGCCTCATGGCTCTGAGGACATCCTGCTGCTGGTATACTTTGGCCGGACGCAGCAGGGATCGCCATTCAAAGGAGGGCAGGATGTTTATTGTGACCGTCCCTCCGGGACTCCCTGTTCTTGCTCGCTGTTCCGGGGGTTGCGCTACGCTCCACCCCCGGCTACTGTCTTCCGTCCCTCCGGGACTCAACGACATGACCCATACATTTTTTAAAAACCAGAGTACTAGTCGGATGTCACCGCTAACGCGGCTCGTGCCAAGTTCTCTCCCATTCGACTAAAAGTATTTGAAAAGTTTGACTCATTTAGTCACAAATCGACGAAGCAAGGATTTATGGGATGGGCTACGCAATACATCGCGCAACTAAAAGAGGGCGAAACGGTTCAGTTTCGACCGCGCGGACACTCGATGAAAGGCAAAGTCGAATCGGGCCAACTTTGTACCGTCAAGCCAATCGCTGATCCGGCCGCCCTTGCCGTGGGCGACATCGTTCTCTGCAAGGTTCGAGGTTCGCAGTATCTGCATTTGATCAAAGCCATCCAAGGAAAACGATTTCAAATCGGGAACAACCAAGGTGGAATCAATGGATGGATTTCGGCCAACGCCATTTT
>Ga0209186_1004001_pt1 | contig 9968 bp, 12 predicted proteins | sample SidtaG_FD_187426 | JGI IMG/M metagenome (GOLD analysis project Ga0209186, IMG submission 187426) | Marine algal microbial communities from Sidmouth, United Kingdom - Sidmouth_Male2 metaG (SPAdes) (version 2) | ecosystem: Host-associated > Algae > Red algae > Unclassified | place: Sidmouth, United...
GGGGGTGGCGCGGACGCGGCGGGCCGCGCTACTCGGACGGACGAGTCGTCCGACGGCAATGGACGGGATCCGGATCGCAGCATTTGCCACGTCGGATGCACCGCTCTGAAAAGTACCATGACTTGTTTTTTAGCGGACGGGACCCTCGCGTTGGTGGTGAAGCGTCGAAGCGATACTGGACACCATCCACGGGGTCCCGCCTTGTCATGCAGTGGCCCTGCTCTGATTGGCTGGCCAAACGGATCGCTCGGGCGCGGCGATGCGTCCGGCCTCGGGCACCGCCGCGTGCCCCGCGTGCGGCAGGGGCAGCGCCTCGGCGTTGCCGTCGCGCTAAAAACCGCTTGCCGGCAACGCCCGGCGCGCGGGAGAGCACCCGGCGGCTGTCGCAACGGATCGAGTGGTGCCACACGGGTGCACCCTGCGTACTCCGCTCCCCCCAATCGCTCCATTGGCGACCACCGTGGGTCGTACCCGCCACCAGCGTCGTAGGGGCGCCCGCCGTCTCTGGGAGCGTTCCAGCCAAACCAACACCCAACTCTGCGTCGCGGGGATTGGCCCCGTCGTCGGCTCTCCCTCCAAGTGGAGTTGGCCTCCTTGGCTCCCCGTTTCCATTGCGGGAGACGCGTTGTCACGGCGCGGTGCTCCATCGCGACAGCGAGCGACTGCACATGTACAGTACGTACCCAATATTACTTGTCCACCCCTATCCGTGGCCAATGCGCACGGTTGCCGAGACGGCCTCACACACACCGCGCTTGATGCTGCCGCACTACAAAGGAGCCTTTGTCGGAGAAGAAAGCGAACACCCAGTGGTAGGTCCCCAACCCGCGGTTCCTCGTCCACGAGGCGTGTGTCCTTGTTGGCAGACGAGGAGAAACTTTCTTGGCAGGAGAACGAGATGACAATCCACGGCCCTTGACGGCCTTCTGCATCGATTGGAAAGACAAGAGGGGGGGAGAGGGCTCTCCAGCACTGTTGGTGCTCTCGGCATCGAGCTATTCATCCTTTTCTGCCAGACTGGCGAAGGGGCCGTTCTGCTCCAGCAGACGGAGCCCGGGCAGCTCGCATTCACTCACCACCTTTGTCCTGCCCCTGTTTACATTGTCGGCCAGCCCGCCATACCCTCGAGTGGCGGTAGCGACGTAAGCATCCATTCTTTGATTGTGGCTCATGGAGGTTGCCATGTCGCCGTTGAACTGTTTGTTGGCGACCATCTCCTTGATCGCGCCTACCTGCAGAGGGGTGATGGGGGTCCTTCGACGTCCCTCCATGATGGTTCTGGAGAGTTTCTATCCGCTGGTGACAAGCTGGGGGCGTTTCTTCGTAGGTCACTGGGTGAACGCTCCACGCTGAAGTCCCCAGAATGCGGCAGATCAGGGCCAGAGAGGCCGATTACCCAATCCCATTGACGACCGCAATCGCCTTTCCAGGGTGGGCAAATAATATTGGGTACGTACTGTACACGTCGAACCGGGTGGCAGCGGGGCCGGCGGCGGGGGTGCCAGCGTCAGTGACGACCGTGGCCATGGTGGCCACCGCCCCGAGTCGGCACTCACGGTTGAGAACCTTATGGAGGCGTTGGGGACGATCCTGGACGAACTGTTCAACGAGTACGAGGTACACCCGCTCATGGCTTGCACCCATCTGCCGTCGGCGCGCTGGAATCTGCCGCAGAGGTGGGCGTCGCGTCGGCGAGGCTGAACCGCGCCGTGTATGGAGTCAACGGGGCGCTCGTCTTGTGTGCCCGTGAAGCTGCCGACAGGGTGGGCATTCGGTGCTTTTTGGTCGCGTTCGCCGCGGCCGCCGAGGTCCGGGCGGCGGGCACCCGCGCGCGCCTCTGCTCCGAGCAGAGGCGCGCGATCGTCACGACCGATCGGTCATCTGTATCGAAAACACCGCCGCGCCGCGGATGATGCCCCTGCGCCTCCGCCTGCAAATGATGGCGGACTGCTGCGCACTGACGCCCATCGTGGACGCGCGCGCGGTAGCGCACCTGCGGGGTGCGTGTTGAGGAGGCGAGTCCCGTCTCGTGGGCACGGCGGTGACGATCGGCCGCCAGTTTGTTGCGGCGGCGGGGGTGGTGGCGGGCGCGGACGACATGGCGGCTCCGTTTGAGACTGCCGACGTGGTCGCGTGGCAGGCCGTCGCGGGCGCCACGTCGATGACCTTTTCCGAGGAATAGTGGCGGTGCTGTTGCTGTCGATCGACGCTGTCACGATAGCGCCGGCGACAATGGGATTGGAGAGAGGGCTGGGGGGGGCTGGGAGGGCAGAGGAAGTGGCAATCGTGGCTGATGACGACTTTGACGATCAGGCGTCTGACGCTGGTGCTCCCTCGGGCCACTCTGGACGGTCAAAGGAGTGAGCTGCTCCAGCGTGTGGCGTGGTGAGGTGGCTGTTTGGGGTGCGGGTGATGTGGATGAGATGCGGTTCTTGTTTCTCTATCTCTTTCCCCCCTGGCCCCGTCTATCACTCTTCTTGTATCTACCGGCGGCACTATGGTCAGCTCTCTGGTCCACGTGCCGGCCACGAGCGAGGTGAGCGGGCTGCGGGGTGAGGGTCTTTCTGACCGACGGGTCCATGTTGTTTTCTTTCAAATGCGTGACGAGCCCGTGACCGGAGAGTGGGTGTATGTGAATGAGGGGCGGAATGTAGGTGCAACGTGAAGAGCTCTCCCCCGTGTATCGTTCCACAAGTCAGAGAGTGCTGGCGGGCATGACCACCACCAAACGGCGAGTTCCCACCATACAATCAAAGGGGTTGCTGATTCGAGGTACGGAACTACGGGTACTACGACACTATGGCTTGCTCGCAGGAACCACCGTGCCGGCGCATGCGTCCACTAAATTTAATTGTTGTGGCGGCGGCGGCAGCGCGGGCAGCGCCACCGCGAGCGCCGACCCCGTGGCGCGAACCACACCGGGCAGTCCGTCTCCCTGCTCGACCATCGTCGCTGCAGGCGGCAGCCCCAACGAAACCCGATTCCGTTTGGACCCCTGTTGCCTAACAGAAGCCCAACAGAGGCAAATCTGTTACAGTCTTGTTCGGTGCTAGGCGGTCGATCTCGTGTGTTTGGAAGGTCCGTGCAGCTCGTGAGACCACGGAGCCGGATCGGAGGTGCTTTAGTAGGACGGGAGCTGGAACGGCTTAGTGACGACCCATGAAGTCGTCCGCTCAGCACTTGTTTGCTCATTCAAATCCTGAAAAATGATACCACCGCCACAGCGGCTTACCGCTCCGACCGGACAGGACAGCGTCGTACAAGGAAAAACAGTGTGCTCCTTTTTCTATCCCGGCAGAGCCAGTACCTACATCGGCAGCTACCGACACTATGCCCAACATTCCTGCACATGCACAGCGGACAGGGACTACGAAAGCCCGCGAAAGAACGCCGTCGCACCGAACACCAGGAGCACAACAGACGAGCAAGGCGAAAGCGAGAAACAGCGTCCGTGGCCAGAGCGAGGCGGTGGGGTGGCATAGCACCCACCAAGACGCCTGAGCGGCACGAACGAAAAGCAAGACGGAGAAAGAAAGAAAACAAGCATGAAGGGGCCCTGGCCAGAGCGAGGCGACGGAGTCTTGAGAGCCGTCAAAACGCCTGAACGGCAGGGCTAGGGGCTGGGGAGTGTAGCTCAGAATCCCGCCGCGCGGTAGGCGCGCCACTGCGCCGAGCGCTAGTCTGCGACCGGACGAATCTCGTCGTCTTCCTCCTCGTCCCAGTCGTCGTTGCGCTCGCCGCCGCCCTGGCCGTGTCGAGCGGCGTCCGTGGCATGGGCGCCGGGGGCGGGCAGTGCGCCGCGCCGGGCCAAGTGTGCCAGAAGGGCCTCCAGCCGCATGGGCTGCGTCGGCAACGGAAGCAAGACCCCTTCAGGAGCAGCACCAGTAACGGCAGGTACAGACGGAGCAGCCGCGGTCTTCGGCTGCAAGGGAGGGGCCGAAGGAGCAGCCGATATCGGCGGCAGTGTCGAAGGGGCGGCGGTCACGTCAACAGACTCCGCCAGATGGCGGCCGGCGTCGCCACCGTCAACGAGCTGCAGACCGTCGTGAACCTCCGCGTCCTTGGGGAGGATGTCGTGCAGCAGCAGCAACTCGCGCTCAAACAGGGCCTGATGGCCCTGGTTGAGAGCCCCGGCGCCAGCAAGAAGAGACGGCAGCCCCGCCCGGTTGCGCAGGTACGCACGCACCTGGAACTCAAGGAGGAACGCCGAAGAGAGAATGAAAAAGAAAGTGTCGTCCATTAACAACAGAAACACGTTCAGCGAGAGCCGTGGCAGAGCGTCAGAAGCGGCACTACCGGACACAGTCGATCGAATAAACAGGAGCAAGCGGCAAAGCAGGTGCGTCAAGCTCGCGGCAAGAGTGTAAAGTGAACATTGCAAGAAAAATAGAGAAGGAACATGAAAGCATACCCGAAAGGTCACGTTCGCGACATGGCCGTAGAGACAGCGGATGACACGAGTAGCCTTGTGCGGCCCCGTCCAGTTGATCATCATCCCCGTCGCGTCTAGCTCCTCGATGACATTGACAAGGACGTCCAGCATTGCAATTCGGCCGTGTGCGTCCTTGATGAACGAGTCCGCGCGTAGAAGGTCCTGGCACTCCTCAGGAGACTGCTTGAGAACTCGCCGCGTGGACGAAGACGACGGTACAGTCCAGCTGCCAATGCCCTTCAGTTCGTGAGTACGCTTGACGAATGTTGAGACAGCGACTGATGAGATTGAGCTGTTGAGATGCCCAAAGACGCGCTTGAAGTATTGGTAGGCAACAACTAGCGCCATACCCTTTGCCGGCTTACGGACAGGCAGCATCATTTTAGCCTGCAGCTTCTGGACGGCAGCGCCATCAGACACGCCCATGACCTTGGCAGCCACACTCAGCAGTAGAGCGTTGACAGTGGCCGTGCCGGGGTACACACGCACAGAGGAAGACGCCGTTCGAATCTCCTTTGTCAGCGCGTCGTGGAACAACGCCTACACGCGGACACACAAGAAATAAGCCAGGCGCAGCACGTAGCAGACAACAGCAGCAGTTAGAACGGGCCTACAGTTTGACAGGCACATATGTGCGTGGCAAGCCACGGGGAGCAGCTCACACGGCACCACATATACCCCATCTGCGGACTCGGTCGCACGTAAATAGAAAGAGAGAAACATAGCGCGCATGAGGTACGTACCTTGATTTCTGCAACCAATGCCACAGAGTCCGCGGAAGAGGTGTTGTCGCCAGCGGTACCACCACTCGCCATCGTCATGCGCGCGCTGAGGCCCTGTACGGTGCGGTCGAGCGCCGCAAGGCGCTCGAGTACAATGCCGCTGCCCGACTCACGCTCATCGACGGCAGCCGCAATTCCGTCCATGCGTCGCAGGGTTGACGCAGACTGAGACTTTGTCACGACGACCTCAACGCGTAGACGCGCAATTTCGCGGCGCAATGAGGAAAAGCCGCTGCGAATGGCCGCGTGTACGTCGCGAAGCAACAGCGGGGGCATATCCGTCTCGACCCCGACAGAGGACGAGGCGGCACCAGCCGCCGCGCGTAGGGCACGCGAGTCGTTTGCACGACGACGCTTACCAGAAGACGGCCGAGACTGGCGAGGCGACGCAGCCGTAGTGGGCAGCAGGGGTGACGCGGGCGGCGTGATATACGCCGCGACGAGGGCGTCGTCGTCCATCTCCTCGCTGCTGTCGTAGATGGGGTCGGCCACTGGCGGCTCTGACACAGGCAGAGGCGGCGGCGGTGGTGCGGTTGGCGGAGGCACCGAGCGCACAGAAGCGCCGACGGGAGCAGCTCGGCGCGCAACCGGTGGTACAATGGGCGGCAACCCTGCACGCGGCTGTTGAACAGAAGCCAGAACAGAGGGAGAACTTGGCTGCCAGAATGCGGCCGGGAATATGACCGGGTTGCGACTGCGAGCAGCGAGCTGCTCGGCTAGCACATCGGAAGCAGTGGCTGTACCCGCAACGGGCGGAGGGAGTCCGCCGACCGTGGGCGACCGCTCCCCAGCCGCGGGGGGTGGTGAACTGCCATTGGCATCGTCCGCAGGGGAAGAAGCAGCCACTTCTGTCGCGTTACCCGCGACCTGCGTGTCATCCGGACCAGCAGCAGCGCCGCCGTCGGACATCTCCTCCCCTTCGTCTGTAGAGGGGGCGACATCTGCTTCGGAATCGGAACTTGAGAGCGGCGGCGTCGGCGGCCCGGCCGTCATCCGAGCGACCGGCACAACCGTCATTCTCGGCGCTCGGCGCACGAACTTTGAGATACGATGACGGCGGGGAAGTCTGGAGAGAACCGCCTTGGAGCGCGCCGATGGGCGATGCACATGGGCGCCAATGTTCCCCGCCGTCCCGACGCCTTCCATCATCCCCGCGGCCAGCGGAGCCACTGCGAGGGGCACCGCGACAGCACCCCCAGACGCCGAGGCTCCACCCATCACGGCGTTGTCGCCCGTAGGTGCCGAGTCACGCACCGTATTCATGGCAATCTCCTCCGCCACCACACGGCCGAGCATGGCATCTCCACCGACCTCCACGCCAGCAACGGACACCGCCTCGTCCACGGCCACCGCCGTCTTGATGGGCCCCTCCGGAAGGGCTGGCGTGACACCTGCGGCATTGGCGCCAGCCTCCTCTGCCACAACCTCCATCTTTTGCTGGTACAGCGCAACCCCAAGGGGTCCGTCAAACTTCAGCATCGGCTGGTTGCCGCCGGAACTGGAAGAACCACGGACGAGAGAGGGCCCAGTCGTTGCCCAAGATGCGGGGTCATCGACATCGATGACCTCCTCGAGGCGTGCGACCTTGGCAACACCTTTCCCCTTGTCCGAACTCGATGGCGCTGCCTCCTCGTTACAAGGCGCGTCCACGTCGATCACAGTGTCGTCTACGATGCGCTTGACGGAAGAATGCGGCGAGCGACCACCGTCAATCGGCGCAGGCCGCCCCTCGGACGACATCTTCCCAAGCGACGTAGACAGACACCGGCGCGGGAAGTTGGTAGCAGAGGCCAGCCTCGGAGGCCGACACAAACAGGTACGGGGGGGGGTGCGCTCACTCGCGACACAGGGTGTACAACGGGCCAAAAGTAGTGGGGGGGGCAGAGGGTGGCGGGTGCGAAGGGCATGGCTGCCCGAGATGGAAAGCAGAGCCTTATGTGGCGGCGAGCCACACAGCCGCCTGAGGCTGTGGCGTGCTGCCCTGCCACCAGAACAGCGACAATTCGCTTCCACCCTCCGGCCTGTCGGAGGGTGGGGTACCACACGGATGGACACCCGCACTGAGACAGAAACGAGACGCAAGCGAGGCTGTGAGTGAGACCACAAGTGGGGAAATCAGTGAACGAGACAGGGTAAGAACGGATGGTTAGCCAATCATTCGCCCGACGTACATGCGGCTTGGGCGCTACCGGCAGGACCGCCGTCGACCGGGACGACGAGCCCCCTCCTTCCACCATGACGCATTAGCACCGCAGCGACAAGCATACCAAAGTGTGTCGATGCTCTGCAACACGAACGGAGCCTCCTCCTCAGTGCTCACTGCCTAGATGATCAGTCAGTCGCGCGCGGTGCCACCAACACAGAGACAGCTACGAGGCTAGAAAGAGTCGTCACCGTACGCGAGAACAGAGATTGGTGGGTTTCACAAGAGCGTGGGCAGCGAATCGGGACCCACAAGATTGACCGGGACGAGGGGAAGGGTGGTGTGGGGGAGACACAGGGGCTGCGGTCGAGTCAGTGCCGCAAAAAGAGGCCCATAATGGAGGAGTGTCCAAGGGTGAGGGACAGAAAGTTCGGTAAAGAGGTTGTGATGGGTGTAGACGGGTTGTGGCCAGGACGTGTCACACGCTGGCGGTGACACGACGGCCTGGGAGTGCAACAGGTAGAGTTGATCACGTCAGTCGGTAGGCTTCGCGAGTATTCGATTGACTTGATAGAAAAATAACAAGTCTCAGAGCACCGGTAGGCGGGCTACATCTCGGGAAACACCCCCCTGTTGTTGGCGTCGTCCAATGAGGCAACACTGTCGGAAATACTGAAAATGGAGTTTTCGTACTTGGTAGGAGGGCTTGATGTTCATGAGCACGGTTTGGGCGGTTATGCCGACTGAACTCTGTAGGTGCTCCGGGACATGGAGGCACCGGACCTCAATAGACGTCAACGTTTTGCCTCCGGCAGAAGGCAGTGTCTTGTACATTGAGAACGTCCATGCTCCATCCCCTCATCTACCCGGGACTGCCGGCATTGATGACTCGCGCCGCGGAAGGCCAAGTTCCGCCAGCTCTCCTGCCGGCGACGGAGTCGCGGGGACATCTCCCGCCCGTGCGAGTCGCCACGAGACCCTTTCGTGCCACGGCACGCTTCGGATGGCCTAGGTGTTTTCGTTCGCGGGGTGGGGGGGGTGGGGCGACACCGCCGGGTTGGTGACGGGCGAGTCCCCAGCAACGGAAGCCTTTTGGACAAACAGAGGTGCTTCTCTCCTTGCTTCCATTCCACGACGATTGCGCTACTCTCTGGGTGGTCGTGTCCGCGGAGGAGGCGTGCCGATTGCAACGTGCACAAGTCGTGCCCTCTGGTGATACGGGCCTCCCTCTGTTTTTCCGGACGATCGTGTATCCCATCAGCACTAGTGGGACATTGTACGTTACTGCTCTATCGGTGTGTGCCTTTCATGAAACGCGGTTCTAGGTGCCTTTCACCTGTCGCCCGCCTGCCTTTGTATCTTCCTTGGTGGGTTCCGGCTCTGTTCTTGGCTGCGGTCGGCCACTAACTCGAGTGTGTGCTTTTGGGGGGACCAGTCGCCCTCACGATGAGTGTCGTGTGCTTCTTCTCGGGGAGAACAGGGCGTCATGCATACCAATGGACTCACCTTCGAAGCGCCTTCTTGGTTGTGCTGGTACTGTTCTCATGTTTTCACATCGCAGGCTGCCCGCACGCGCCATATCAGCCGGCGACACCCGTACCGAAACCGGCTCGTCCCGCCCGTGGGATTCGTAGAGCTCTACCATCGGCAGGCGGTGGCGGCGCATCGCTGCTCGTCGGCTGCAGCCGCTGTGCCAGGGGCTCGCGTGGACAGTGGAGCCGTTGGCCCTGCTCCCGCTCTTCATGTCGAGACTCCCTTATCTGGGACAACCGCCCCTCAACTCCCCACACAGGGTGATGCTCCTTGTGAGTTTCCACTACTCGGTGGGCTTGGTGTCGTGCGGCTGCCCGCGGACGCCTCTGCGCGTGGGTCCCTTCCAGTGCCTCGTCGTCGCAGTGTATTCCAAACGTCTGTGGCGGCGCGCATCCGCGCCTACTACGAGGCAATGTCCGAGGCGACAGAGACCAGGCGCCTAGTCTCACCATCGGAGGGGCGGCGGCCTTCACGTTTCAACACGCCTCTGTTGCGGGAGACTCTCAAGTTTGCCCTCAGTGCTGGCGGCTCAGGGCTATCCCAGGCCGATCAGACCGCATACCTGTCTGTACTTCTTCTGGCGGAGGCGGGCGGTCGTCGCCAGTATCCGGGGCGCTCTCGATGCGCGCCAAGGCCCAGACGCGTGTCGGAAATCAACCACACGGCGGCTGCTGCCACTTCCGTTCTTTTCGAGTGCGGAACGGCTGGGTCTGACGGCGAGCCCAGCTCAGACGAGGACGTCGGCGAGCTCAGCCGGGCTTTCCCAAACAAGACCTCCTTTGTTGCAGCTGTGCAGGAGGAGCAACGCCGGGTGCTCTCTAAGCTCTGTTGGGACGTGACCCCGATGGAGGTAGAGGGTGTTGTGTATAACTTCTACTCCCGGGACCTGCTTCTAACTGTGCTGGACCTGCTTTTGAACGCTGGCCACGTCCAGTTGTGGGGGGAGAAGCTTGGGAACGGGGCGGACGGCACGCGCGTGCGTGCGGACATGATGGACAGTGACCTGCTTCTCTCTGAGGAGTGCATCGTCCGTAGACGCCACGGCTCTCTGTCCTTTGTCTTGGGTGTCCAGCTTTTT
>Ga0209186_1004002_pt1 | contig 9967 bp, 5 predicted proteins | sample SidtaG_FD_187426 | JGI IMG/M metagenome (GOLD analysis project Ga0209186, IMG submission 187426) | Marine algal microbial communities from Sidmouth, United Kingdom - Sidmouth_Male2 metaG (SPAdes) (version 2) | ecosystem: Host-associated > Algae > Red algae > Unclassified | place: Sidmouth, United...
ACGACGAAGCCAAGCGTTTTATGGAAGCGATAACAATGGCATATCATACGCATCATAAAGTTGAAACGCGTATAGTAAGAATTTTTAATACGTATGGGCCACGTATGCGACCCAACGACGGAAGAGCTCTTCCAGCTTTTTTTTCTCAGGCAATTGCCAATGACCCAATTACAATTTTTGGCGATGGTTCGCAAACCAGATCATTCTGTTATGTGAGCGATTTAGTAGATGGAATTTATAGATTGCTATTAAGCGATTACCATTTACCAGTTAATATTGGAAACCCCGAAGAAATTACTATTAAACAAGCTGCGGAAGAAGTGTTAAGTGTAGTTGAAGGCACTAAATCTACACTTATTTATCAAGATTTACCTAAGGATGATCCTAAAATTCGTCAACCCAATATTGACAAGGCAAACGAGTTATTAGGTTGGAGGCCTAAAGTAAATAGAACCGAAGGGTTTAAAATTACTTATGATTATTTTAAAACGGTACTTACTCAAAATGATATTTCAACAAAATATAATATAAGCAGCACGGCAATAAGTGCAGGTTTAAATGGCACTTCAATAGATGTTGACAAAACACTAGCTACATTTACACCTAAAAGACCAGCAAATGCAAAAGGTTCATTAAGCCACCAACAGGTCAAATTTCTTTTTGAACAAGTTATAGATAAAAAACCTCAAATTGCCGCAGAGCTCGGCGTAGCTTCGGGCGTTTCATCTGCTGTAATTTTATATGGTATGCAAACCGTTAAAAACCATCAATTAGCCACTTCAGGAAAATTATTTTCTTATGATATTATGCAAAAATGTTATTGGGATGATACTTTAGATGTTGGTTATGCGGTTGGTAAAATGATTCCAGAAGAAACGGCTAATTATACACTCAGAATTCCATATACTTCTATTAACCTTGCAAATTATCACAAGCTAAATTCAATTGATTTTATGTTTATTGATGCCAATCATCGACATCCTTGGCCTTGTATTGATTTGTTATGCGCCTTGCCATTTCTAAAAGAAGATGCCGTTGTTTGTTTTCACGATATTAATTTGCCATTAACTAACAATGACTTTACAACCTATGGCGTTCAATGCCTCTTTTATGCATTAGAATTAGAAAAGAAAGAAAGTAATGAAGCTATTGCTAATATTGGCGCTGTACAATTGAAAGGAAACTTTGATGCACTTAAAGCTAAAATTGTTAGTATTATGCACGATAAAAAGTGGGAAACTAATATTGATGATGAGACAAAACAATATATAAATAATCAATTTGATCTTTCACTATAATTTATACTTGATTAATTAACTAAGTATTTATTTAAGTTTTTAACAACATAATTATGATTGCCGACATAGAGATAATTAATAAAAAACCCTGGTTAAGCGAAAAATTTAAGCCATCTGGAAATAGTATTTGGCATGTGCCTACAATGGTTACAAAAGAAGAAAAATTGATGCTCTCGTGGTTGGCAGAAAACTATGTTAAGGGACAAGGGCAAATAGTTGATTTAGGCAGTTTTTTAGGTGGGTCTACCGTTTTTTTGGCAGACGGACTTAATAAAAATAAAGTTGCCAATAAAATAGCCACTAAAATTTTTTGTTACGATGTGTTTTTTATCCCACCAAGGGATATTCACGTTATTGATTATTTTTTTACTAAGAATAATATTAAATTTCCTGCCGATGGAAATATACTGCCTTTATTTGAAAAATATACCAGCCCTTTTAAGCATTTGATTAAGGTTAATAGTGATAGAATAGAAAAGATAAAGGTTGAAACGGGAGATATTGAATTATTGTTTGTTGACATTATGAAGTCGCCAATTTCATATAATTACATTGTTCAAGAATTCTTTTCAAAGCTAATTCCAGAGCAATCAATTGTTATATTGCAAGATTATTTATATAAAAATTCTGGCCCGTGGCACGCCATTTTAATGGAAAAACTAAGTGATTATTTTGTTTATATAACCGACACCGGAGTTAATAGTGTGGTATATTTAAATACAAAACCACTATCTAAAGAAGTATTAGAAACCTGTATTTGGGAAAACATTTCTTTTGAAGAGAAAGTAAGTTTATTAGAAAAAGCAAAAAGCAAATGGACTTTAATTCCTCAAGTTGAAATATTAGAAAACCAGATTAAGCGATTAAAGTCTGATGCTTTTACAAACTAAATTGCATTATTTCACTAATACTACTCTTGCTAAAACAGGGTTGTCTTCTTTATAAACAGATAAGTTGTCCTTTTCAATAAAATACTTCAATTGGAAACCTGCGTTAATACATTTTTTTACAAATTTTGAAGATTTAATAAATCTTCTGTAGTGGCTTGTAACTCTTTCGTACTTGCTTATTGCGTCCCCTTTATTCATTAATGGATCGTTGATTGTTCTAAATTCTAAAAGAAACATTCCTCCTTTTGGTAAATTTTTATAGGAGAGATTGATTATTTTGTCTTCCAATTTTTCTTTTACAGCATGTAAAGTAAATCTAGAATAAATAACATTATACTGCCCTTTTGTAGTTTTTATTAAGGGCTTAATATTGCCAGCTACAAAGCTTAAATTTTTGTCAAGCGGACTTTCCTTTAAGTTTGAATTGTTTGCTTCAATGGCTTTTGAAGAAGAGTCAACAGCTATTACATTAAAATTATTTTCAGCAAAATAGAAAGCATCTCTGCCGTTGCCACAACCAAATTCTAATATAGAATGCTGTTTGTCATTTAAAAAATTTTCTTTACAGAAAATAGCAAATGAAGAAGGTTCACTTAGGCTGAAATTCTTTTCATAAAAAGTGTCCCAATATTTTTTATCTATCATTTTTATGTTTTTACTTGAATTGCTTATCCTCTTGAAATTCTAATTTTCACTAAATTTATTATCATAATAAAATAATAATAATAAATTTCAAGTGATCCGAATTTTTTATACCGAGCTAAATTATTTGTAGAGTAAGTTTAAGACCGCAAAGATAAAAAACCAAACCTAAAAAAACTAGAATAGTTAAGTAAATGTGCAACAAAAGTGAAGCACATCCAATTTTTGGTTTTTATGTGGGTTAAGGTTAAATATGTATTTTCACAGCAGGATGAATTTTTTTTGCAGCAAAAACTAATTTGTGCTTTTAGCAATTATACATTTTGATGATAATTTTGTTTTTTAAAAGCATTAAAACTTTATTTTTGTAGCATTACTTAGCTTGGTTATTTTGTTTCATCAATAAAATTATTACCAAATTTTTCTTTGTTAACTATACGTTGATCTTGATAGATACTTAAAATTAAAACTTAAATGAATATTTGCGATTGTATAAATAGTCTTAAATCTAACTTAAAACTTACTGATTTTAAAAACGAGGTAGTTAATTCGGAAAAACGTGTTGATATAGAGAATAGCCTGTCATTTTTTTTATTAGATTATGTTGGCGGCTTTGTAGATGAAGCTCCCTTTGATAAAAAGTTCGATATTCATACAAAGTTTCTTAAAGTTCAGTTAACAAATGTAAATACTTCATTACAGTTTGACCAAATAGAACTTTACAGTAATAAGGAGAATATAACAGAAGCGGGGAAAGTAACACACAGTTCAAAATACAGTAAGTTTAAGCGGAGAAAAAATAAGACTGAAACCAACGGTAACATTACCGGAGATATTGGTTTTCATACAGAAATGGAAGATTCGCCGTGGTGGCAAATAGAGTTTGAAAAGAAAACTAAAGTAAATAGAATTAGATTATTCAATCGACAAGATTGGTGGTGGGCAAGACTAAGAAGGTTTGAAATTTTGGTGTCAAATGATGGCGCAAAATGGAATACTATTTATCAGAATAGCCATTTAGAGCAAGCTTTTACTAAATTGGAATTTATCTTAGATAAATTAAACACTATCAACAAATTTATTGCTGATAAAAGTAAGTCGGCAGAAAAATATTATTACAGTTCAAATAATATTAACTTTCTAACTATTGATTTTTTAGACTATTTTCAATACTTGATTTCAAATAAATTGTATGAGAAAAAACAGCTTTCTTTACTAAAAGATAAATACAATGCATTGCTAAATGTGTTAAAAAATGAACTTGCAAATTATTTATCCGATACTATTGAAATAGGTGGAAAATTGAATGGCAAACCATTAACTGTTCATCATAAAGAAAAAGCACGATACATTAGGTTACAGTTAGGAGAAAAAGGAATTTTGTCCTTTGATAAAATCGAAGTTTTCAATTTAAATAATGAGTTAATATCAAAAGGGAAAAAAATAAATTATAGTACCATTAATAAAAATGTAATTGCAGAACCTCAAAACGTTTTAGACAGCAGCCCAACCGGTATGCCCCAATTTTTATCGCAATTAGAAGAATCACCTTTTTTATTAATTGATTTAGGTGAAATAAAAGAAATTGGAAAAATTGTTGTTTACAACAGATGCGATAGTCAGGCGTGGAAATTAAACGCATTGAGCATTTTTGCAGGTACTCGACAAAATAATTTAACTAAAATACACGCTAATAATGAAGATTTAATTTTTATTAAGGATACCTACAACTTTCTGTTCCCATATTTTATTAAAGATGTTTCCTTTTTAGCAGATATGGCTTTAGCAAAGGTAAGGCTGCGTAAAAATTTAAAACAGGCTTGGAGGCTACTTGCATTAGGCATTAGGATTGATAAAGCGAAGGCAATTGAAATATTTGAAAAGATTGATTTAGCAACTAAATTTGATGAATTTTCGCCAAAGCTATTTGCAAGCAATCACGGTATTAGCCAAAAAATTAGTGATGATAGAATAGCGGTAATTGTATCGTCCATGAAAGAGATTATCAATTTTTTTAAAAATGAATTTGATATTGAAGTCTGCCTGGCTTATGGCACTTTATTAGGGGCAACAAGAGATAAAAAAATAATACCACACGACGATGATATTGACTTGGTTTATGTAAGTAAGCAATCAACAAAAAATAAAGTTTTTGAAGAGCGGAATGAAATAATAAAAAAGTTAATTGATAATGGCTTTAAGGTTAGAAAATCAAGTGGCAATTTTCATGTACGGAAAGGCAAAGGCTTTATTATAGACCTTTTTCCTTCTTGGGTTAGTAATAATAATTGGTTTGTATATCCATTTGTTAAGGGTGAAATACCTTTTAACCAAATTAGCCCAAATACCGAGTTAGAGTTTGAAGGGCATTTGTTTCCAGTACCTAAAAATTACAAAAAAGTATTGGAAGTTATTTATGGTTCAACATGGCACATCTCTGATCCGTTGTTTAGGCATAATTGGGACAAACACGGTAGTTTTTTTAAATTTTTAAGTACCTATGAAAAATTTGTAGGATAAGCTAGGTGAACATTTGGGAAACTTTTTTTTTCACTTTGTAATCATAGATAATTTTTTACAAACAAATCCTTAAAAATAAAAATTTTTTATAATTTAAATTATTGTGACTAATTAAACACTTTATTATCTAATTAAAGACAGTTTAAAAAATAATATCATTGTTATGCGAGTATTTATATATTTAATAAGTGGGTTGATTTTTTTGTGCTATTCTTGCAGTCAACCCTCTTCTGAGGTAAACCCTCAAAAAAAGGAAAACAATAAAAAAGTAAACACATCTAACAAAAACAACAATAAAACAGATTTAGCCCCCAATAATAAAAAACTTACTGATGTAGTGGAAAAAGCTAAACCGAATACAAAAAATAAGCCAAAGCCAAAAAACAATTACTACGACAGGCTAAAGAAAGCTTTAAACCTTTCGCCATTACATATAAAAAGGCTTGGTGAAATAAATAAAAAATATAAAGAAAAACTAAAAGCCGTACCTAAAACAAATAAGGAGTTAAGAAAAAACCTAAGTAAAAGCAAACAAGCTGAAATAAAACAAGCTTTAGGAGCTAACCTTTATCAGAAAAAGTTGAATTTCGATAAAAAAAAATAAAATAGAACTACACATAAGCAAGCTTCAGTAATCTTCATTTTGTATTATCTGTTTTTCAAAAAAGCAAAAAAGGAAAATTATTATTGTGACTTTTATCTAATATAGTTTACAATACACTGAATTAAAAGTATAGGTTTACGTGTTGAAATCTTATATTTGTGTCAAACAAAAAAATCTACCTCAAAAAATTAACCACCTCACTATTTTAATAATAAGATAAATGAGTTCAGCTTTAGAGAATCTGTTTGATGCAGAATATTACTTAACTGTTTACAGTGATATAAAAGAGAATAATATTGATCCATACGATCACTATTTTAATTATGGGCATAAAGAAGGGCGAATGCCCAATGCCTTATTCGATCCCATATTTTATCGTTTAAAATATATGAAAGAGGAGGAATATGAACAAGAACCTCTACAACACTATTTAAATTTAAAAGATAAAAATATTGATACACATCCACTTTTTGATTGTAAATTCTATCTGGCTAAACTTAAGCAAGAATTAAACGGGGTAAGCCCTTTAGAGCACTTTTTAACAGAAGGATGGGAGAAGAATATAAGCCCAACTCCCTTTTTTGATACGGAATATTATCTAGAAAACAATTTAGATGTAAAAAAATATAATCTAAACCCAATTGTCCATTATTTGCAATATGGCGAAACTGAAAATAGATTGCCAAGTGATCAATTTGCTCAATTAGAGGTTAGAAAACCATTTATGTATGAAATTTGGAATCTATATGCCTATAACAGCAGAAGAAAACTAAGTTGTTATGCTATTAAGGCAGCTAACAAAACCAATATATATAATCCTAAACTTTTAGATAAGTTAGAAGATATTATTGACCCAAACCGTAAATTAAATAGAATTTTTGATGGAGATTTTTATTTAAACGCCTATTCTGATATAAAAAATGCTAATATGAATCCTTTATTTCATTACAGCAAATTTGGTAGTTTAGAAGGGCGTATGCCTAATGCCCTTTTCGATCCAACTTATTACAGGCAAAAAAATATGGATGTTGCCGATGTAACTGAGCCTATTGTTCATTATATTAAAAATGCAGGGAAACTAATTGATACACACCCTCTTTTTAATGCTAAATATTACAACGAAAAATTAAAACATTTAAACGAACCTATTGAAGAGGGAGAAACGCTACTTGAACACTTTTTAAATAAAGGTTTTAAGAAAGAATTATCACCAACGCCACACTTTGACAGTAGTTTTTATGTAAATGAATACCCAAATATAAGAGATTATAAGTTAAATCCAGTTACTCATTATCTAACTTATGGCGAAAAGGAGGGGTACTACCCCTCAAAAGAATTTGTGCCCAATTTCTTTGAATTTCCACCTTTACCAGCAGATGAAAATATAATGGTTTTCGAGTCGAAAACTAAATTGCAATTATATGTTGAAGATAAAATTGCTCATAATAAGCCATTTCAAAAATTTCTTATTAATTTAAAACAGACGCAAAAAGAAGACCTAACCATTGTTTTTGTAACACACGATGCTTCAAGAACTGGTGCGCCTTTAATCATTTTAAAATTAGCTGAATATTTTAAGAAAAATTTGGGCGTAACCCCACTTAACATAATTTTTGGTGGAAATGATTTGACACAAGAATTTGAAAGCTTAGGTCCAACTTATACTTTGCAACACTACATGAAAGATGCCAAGATGTTAGAAATAGAATTGAAGGCATTAAGTGCAGCAATAAAAGGTAGATTGCCAATTGGTGCTTTTGTTAATTCAGCCGAATCTCGTTTAATTTTATCTTATTTAAAAGAAGAAGAAATTAAGGTAATTAGTTTAGTACACGAAATGGCAAACTATTATAAACAAGAAGCCTGGAAAGACATTGCAAAATATTCTGAATTAGTAGTTTTTCCATCTCAACCTGTAAAAAAGCAGGCCATAAAAAACACCAAATTTGATGATAAGCAATTAATGGTTTTAGGGCAAGGTTTATTTAAACCAGAGTTATTAAAACAAAATAAAATTGAATGTAAAACAAAACTTAGGCAGCAACTAAAGTTACCCAAAAATTCATTTATAGTATTAGGCTGTGGCACAACAAATGAGCGGAAAGGGGTTGATATTTTTGTAGCAACGGCAATCGATTATGTACAATCTTCATTAGTAAATAACAATGTATATTTTGTTTGGCTGGGCGAAGTTATTGATGAATTTGTTATTAAAAGAGCTTTAAAAGATATTAAATTAGCCCAATTAGAAGAGCGTATTTTGTTTCCAGGAGCTGTAAAAGATACCGCAACTTATTTTGTTGGTAGTGATGTTTTTTATCTTACCTCAAGGGCAGATCCGTTTCCGTGTGTAATTCATGAAGCTATGGCAGCGCAACTACCAGTTATTGGTTTTGAAAATACAGGCGGCTTTGTAGAAGCAATAGATAAAAATAGTGGCTTTGCTGTTTCTTTTAAAGATATTAGCAGTGTATCAAAAATATTGAATGATTTTTATAAGAACCCAAAGAAATTGGGAGAATTTGGTGCAAACGCTAAAAAAAGAGTCATTGAAAAATTTGATTATTTAAATTATACCAAAAAATTAGGCAAACTTTTAGTTGAACTAAAAGTAGATGCTAAAAATCAAGTTATCATAAATGATAAAAAGAAGAAATTACTAAGTGCAATTGATAATAAAGCTGTTTTTAAGCCCAAAAAGAAAGTGATTTTTGCATTGGAAGATTGGTATATAAGTGGTGTAAATGCCGTAGTTGATAATTTGATACGGCAATTAAATCTGTTAGGTTTTGATGCTCATATTTTGTTTACAAAAAATACTGCTTTAGGACAAGCAAAAGAGCTAATGCCACAAGCACCCTATCAGTTTTTAACAGATAAACATCTTTCTATACAAGATACTTGGGAAGTTTTAAAAAGATACGTTGAAGCATCTGCCCCCTGTGTATATTTTCCAAATTGCGATTATGTGGCTTCCTCTTTATCGCCCGATTTAAATAATAAAGTAGGTATTATTGGAGTTTTACATAGTGATGATTCTGAGCATTATGAACACGGTTATCGATTAGGACATTACTGGAATCATATTGTAACTGTAAGTGATTTGATTAAACAGGAAATGAAAAAATATAACCCGTTGTTTGATAATAAAACAACTGCTATATTAAATGGTATAGATGTAACTGCGCAAAAAATGCCAATCAAAAGTGAAGTTTTTTCAATTATATATACAGGTAGAATTGTACAATACCAAAAACGTATTTTTGACTTGGTGAAAATAGCGGAACATTTAGATAAAAGAGGTATTGATTTTGTATTTACTTTTATTGGCGGCGGAGAAGACGAAGGTGAGTTTAGAGAAATGATAAAACCATTAGAAGAAAGGGGGAGCATACGCTACTTAGGCAGACAACCCAAAGAAGTGGTTGAGGAAGAGTTAAGTAAACATCATTTATTTGTTCTGTTTTCTGATTTTGAAGGCTTGCCTATGTCGCTTTTAGAAGCCATGGCCTGTTGGTGCGCTCCAGTTGTTACCGATATTAAAAGTGGCATACAAGAAGTATTGGTAAATAAAGAAAATAGTATTATTAGCCCATTAGATGATATTGAGCAATTTGTTGATCATTTAGAAATACTAAGTAAATCTCCAGCCTTGGTTAATAAATTAGCCAAAAACGCCTATGAAACTCTAAAAGTAAAAGGCATTCGCTCACAAGATATGGGAAAAACTTATGCTAAAGTAATCAACTCCGTGTTTGAGGAAATAGAATCAGGAAAATATGAAAGACCAGAGGCATTAACCTTTAGGTCTCCATTTGGAAATAAATTAATACCACCAATGATGCAAAAGTTGTAGGTTTAAATAAAAAATACATACATTTGATTTTTTTAAAGATGCTGACAACTATTAAAAGCAATAATGATGAGTAATAAAATAAATTTTTCAACATTATTTTCCGATTCTATAAATGAGTATATAAAAAAATCATTTGAAGATATTGATGATTCAATAT
>Ga0209186_1004003_pt1 | contig 9962 bp, 14 predicted proteins | sample SidtaG_FD_187426 | JGI IMG/M metagenome (GOLD analysis project Ga0209186, IMG submission 187426) | Marine algal microbial communities from Sidmouth, United Kingdom - Sidmouth_Male2 metaG (SPAdes) (version 2) | ecosystem: Host-associated > Algae > Red algae > Unclassified | place: Sidmouth, United...
TGATTTCGCAATGGACTTGCCATCGTCCCAAAATAGCCCGCAAGAGGAGATCTGCTGGTCTCTGTCCACCTCGCACTGGGCCGTCAGCCAAATTGGCCGGCGGGCCCGCCTTCGCGCTCTGAAATTCCAATGGGACATGTGACCCCTGGCACGCCCCGCAGTGGGAGACCAGCCAGAATGGCCGATGGGCCCCCGACTCCACGATGTGGGGAGCCAGAAAGCGTGATTGAGGGCTCATTGCTGTCATGTGCTGCCTCGTGTGTCTGAGCACCCGAAGGCTTTGAGCATAAAAGCGGCTTTGAGATTTGTTCGTTGACACGTCACTGGTTCTGAGCCACGTTTACGCGAAACGAGGAACATATGGGTGGTACTTTTGAGCTCGGCTGAGTGCTAGGTTTTTTGTGGAACGACTGTAGGAGTCCATTCTTCTCTCGACAGAAGAAGGCTTGCCGACTCCACTTGGGGTCGGGTGGCGAAATATCATCCAGTTCTTTCAGCCATTCTCGACAGAACGCATCCTCGGCTTGGCCGAGGGTAATCTCTTGGGCCGTCAGCGCCCCCATGGGGGCTTCGGCTGGCGAGGCGGCCTCTAGGGCGTCACTCGCCCGGGTTTCGATGGCCAGGACGGGGATATCCTCATCCAAGGGAGTCGAGTCGAGTCCCTTTGTGGGCAGGCGCGATAGCACGTCCGCGACCTTATGGCCGTTAGCCGGTTTATGCCGGATCTCATAGGTGTACTCCGATAATCGGCGTCGCCAGCGGTTTATCCGCGCGTTAGGACTTATGTTTGTGAGTACCGATAGTAGGGCCCTGTGGTCAGACAGGACCAAAAACTCTGCCCCCTAGAGGTATGACCTCAAGTAGGTCACCGCCCAGAAGACGCCGAGCGCCTCTATCTCGGTGGCGAAGTAGTTCTTCTCCGCAGGGAGAAAAGCGCGGCTGTAGTAGCCGATGGGGTGATACTCCCCATCGGGTTGTTGCTGCTGTAAGCAACAACCCAGCTGTTCATAGCTGGCGTCTACATCAACGATGTATTGCCCGTCTCTCCTGTGGAGAGCGAGGATGGGGGCGGCTAAAAGCCGTCCTTGTAGCTCTTCGAAAGCTGTCGTCTTCTTCTCCCTAGGGGAAGGTAGCCTCCTGGGGAGTTTGGTGCTCATCAAGGCTGTCAGGGGCTTCGCTATCTTGGCGAAGTCGACCAAAATGCGACGATATATGCCGCGCATACCCAGGAAACTCTTCATCTGGGTTTGGGTCTCCGGGTACCGGAGGCCCCTCATTGCCAGGAGATTCTTCTCCAGGACATGTACTCGTCCCAGCCTGATAACATGGCCGAGGTACTCCTCTTCTTCTTAAAAGAAGTGGCATTTGGCCGCCTTCAAGGTGACCCCTGCCTATCCTAGGCGTGTCAACACCTCATCGAGGTGTTGTAAGTGTTCCTCTGGGCAACGTGAGAAGACGATAACGTCGTCCAGATATACTAAGCATATCTGCCACTTGACCCCTGCTAGGATCATATCCATAGCCCTTTGAAAGGTGGCGGGGGCATTGCACAACCCAAAGAGGAGGCTTACGCATTTCCACGCGCCCGAATGGCACGTGAACCCCGTAAGATGTTTATCCTCCTCGGATACTGGTATCTGCCAGTAGCCCGCGTTGCAGTCCAGGGTGGAGAACACCCCGGCATCCCCTGGGGAATCTAGGCACTCTTCCATCCTAGGAATGGGGTACGCGTCCTTGACGGTCATCAAGTTCAGCCTTCTGTAATCAATACAGAAGTGTACCGAGCCATCAGGCTTCGGCGCCATAACGACTGGGCTAGCCCATTCCTCAGTGGAGGGTTCGATGACCCCCGTCGAGCGCATGCTCTCGACCTCGGCTTTCTTTCTCTCCCGGGCCAAAGGCGCTGCCTTGTAGGGGTGTTGCCTCACCGGGATAGCCCCGGGCTTCAACCGAATGCGGTGTTCAACACCGCATATCAGCCCCAAGTTACCCCCCCAGATGGGTGCATGCTTCTTCAAGACGGCCTTGAAGGCCTCGGACCATTCGTCGGGCACCGACGACACGTGCACTCCTGGGAGTGAGGATTCTTTCTCTTTCTGGGTTTTCCCGTCGAGATCTTTAAGCTCGTTCGGGGACACCTCGTAGGTTGGCCCCTCATAGGGGTCGATATACCCCACGGTCATGTCGGTCGTCAGCCGCAAGGGCGTGGCCCCCAAGTGCATCAATTGGACGGTTAATGGCTCGCCCTCCACCACGCTGGCGGGTCCTTGAGCGACCTGTACCCCATGGTTGCGGTACAACGGGGGTCGCCCCATACTATAGCCATGACCCGTTTAGGCACTCTTCACGGGGATGTGTGCGATAGTCACGGGTTGTACCCAGGTCTTCTGTGCCGGCCTTAGCTTAGCGGTGCCCCCTTGGGGGCACGCACATACCGCACTGACTGACGCGATCGGGTGCCTTTTGCGGGCACTGTCTCTTCGGATGGGTACCTTGGTACCATTGAGGAGCTCCACATGTTGCTCCTGTGTCGCAATAATCTTTGTTGCGGTGGCCATAAAGGAGGTGCCCAGTATAGTTGGGACACTCATGTTGCCTAAACTCCAAAGCAGATGTATGACGTCTGGCCCCCAAGGTCCATACCAAGGCACACTGATCCAACAATGGGAAGCCAGCCCCCAATGACATCATGGAACATAGATGCCAACTCACCCAGCGGTTGCAGCTGGGTGTCTTCAGGCAGTAACTTCCGGCTAAAAAGAGTGGGGCCACTACCTTTATGCAGGATTGCCCGTGTGGTAAGGTCTAAACCTTCCGTCAGGAAATCCTGACGACTGGCTTATAGCTAGAAGAGGGCATGAATACACATGCTGTGCCCTCAGGGGGTTTCCCTTGGGATGCCCCCAGTTGCCTCTTCGGCCAGTTCTTCCCGGCTCGCCGGGACGACTTGCATCTCATTGTTGCCCTTATATTTGTCGGGGGAGGCGGGACCACCGCCCCCATTGCTCTTTTTCCGAGGAGGACTTGCCCTCCTCGATCAGGTCTCCGGTTTCCACCCCCGGGGGTGGAGTGTCATCCGAAGACGACCAAGGCAGGCCTAGGCTTGTGACTACGGCTGCTAATTTACGCTTGGGACGGCGCTGGTGCTCTTGAGGACGCTCCACCATACGCTCCGAAAAGGCCTTGTCCAGCAGGGCCTTGGTCGCCGCGTCGAGCCGGGGACACTCGCGAAAGAAATGTCCTCGCATGTTACATGCGAGGAAATTGTAGTTCCTTGGTTGCCTAAAGCGCCCTTTACCGCTTGGGGAAGGACCCGACGGGACTTCCCCCACCTTAGTTGGGACTGTCACCGCCGCGATAGCATACTTGCGTCGTGTCGGCCGTGCTGCTCGACGCTCTCGACGGGCCTCGGCCCGTCGGGCCTTCTCGGCCTGTTGTTCCTCGTGACGTCTGCGACAGACGTCACCCTCCTCTGGGCATATTGCACGAGAAGGTCCATCGGCATATTGCCGGTGTTGTGTTCGCGCACATCTGCGCGAATCTCCCAACCGAGCCCCTGCATATAGCGGCTCTTCATCTGCCCCTCTGAGTGGATATACCTACACAAGCGACGTAACCTCCGAAGGCGTACGTAAATTTCATTCTCTGTTTCACCATCCTCCTGGGAGGCTCCGTAGAACAGAGCGTCCTGGTCGCTTAGCAACTGCTCATCCGCATATTTGCGGAGGAGCCAGTTGACCAGTTCCATATAGAAACTGACCTCTCCACTTCGCCCTCCTTGGAGGGACGGCATGATGGTGTACAAATCCCGTTTGAGGTAAACCTTGATGAACTCCGGGAGGAGGTAGAGGGCTCTGCACTCTGACACATCATTGTCATTCCCCACTTTTACAAAGCGGTTCAGAAATTCGATGACACCTAAGGCTGTCGTCCCATCCCACTCTGCGTCTCGACCAAAGGTGGCCTAGAGATCCTCACGCAAACGGTGTAGGCCATGTGCCATCGTCCGGTCCTACCGGACGTCCGTGTTCGCGAAGGCGTACGATACACAATCCATAATCCCTGCATAGCAATCATTCGCAGGGATTATCTTCTCGGGGAGTCGCCGATGAGGGTTTCCCTCCAGCTCGCGCCCTAGGGCGCGTGCTACCGCACGTCGGGGGACATGACGTCCCCCATCTCCGCCGGAGTACTCCCCGTCCCAGGAGGAGAAGCTCAGTCGACGAAGACGGCCCCTTGACCGTCGGGAGGCCCCGAGGGCTGTCTCCAAGGAGGACATCCGTTCATGTCACGGGCTACTGAACGCATCCAGTGAATCCCGTAGGGTCGCCGAAAAGGCGTCCCCTTCTAGGGCCCCTTGCGGAGCCCCAACCCCACCGCCTTGTGGGGGTGTACGCGGTAGGCCCACGGGCCTAGCCCTCAGAGCCTGACCGTCATACTGCCCCTGTTACTGGGACGGGACTGCTTGTTCCCGCCCCCCAGGAGGTTCCGTCATTCTGGGGGAGACTCTTTCTCGACCCTTTCTGGCGTTCGCAACAGAAGGGGGGAACGGGAATCAGTCACCGTCCCTTCCTCCGTCGCTCGCGGAGCCACGCACTCTCGTGGACACGCGCGCGCGACCATCCACATGAGGACGGTCCCCCAAAAGGCCACTCGGCCAGGATCCCTCACTAGCTCCGTCACGGATGCCTCGTGAAGAGGAACCCGCGCCTTGCGCGCGGGACATCAATCCCCTCATGCTTTCCATAACAATGGAAGCCCTACTCCCCCGTGGGAGTATCCAATCAACCATTCACAGCAACAGTCACACCCAAGGGTAAGACAAAGAGAGCAGGTCCACCGTATGAGAACAACACAGGGACGGCCCGACTGAAAAGGAAGGGCTTGGAACTGTCCCCCGCTGATCTACCAAATGTAGTGGATCCTGCCCCCAAAGCCGACAAGGTATAGCCACGTCGAAAAGCCCATCACAAGATGCGGAGCGAAGCAAAGCAGAAACAACACAAACGCCTGGATCACAGGGCGCGAAGCGCACCATAACGACGGAGGTAACGCAAAAGCAAAGCTGATTTATTCGAATACGCACGATGACCCCAAAGCATACATTCATATACCCTCAGAGACAAGACGCAGAACGTGCACAATCCCGACCCCCGGGCGCCACGATGGCGGGACTGGTGCCCAACGGGCCACGGTCTCAGGCCCGGGCCTCTAGTGGCCCCTGCCCAGCATCCTCTACTACGCTTCCACTGGAAGAGGACCCCCGCCCGTCTCGGGCGGAAGCAGGAAAGTCACTAAGACTTCCTAGATTTCAGGATTTACCCAAAATCAGTACGTAGGGACTCATCCCAAGATATTTCAAATTTCCCGGATAGAATTTCCGTGGGATTTTTTCCCTGGTCGAGGTGAGATCCCGGTCCGGCTTGCGCTCGGATTGCGGAAGCTTTCACATGCTTCCCGGTCCCTCCAGAGGGCCCGGATGCTAGAAGACTTGTGTCTCCCTCGGCTGTGTCAGACCCCTCCAGGGGGGCCCGATCGGGTGCTCATCACCCCGCGCCCCTCTAGAGAGATCGATTCGTGTGTGGCCCTCGGGCTCCCTGGACACCCGCCCAAGGGGGGTGTCCCACACTACACCCCTAGGGGGGGGTTACGTGAGTTGTCACGACCCGTCCCTGGCTCATGCCGGGGGCCGTGTCACTCCTGACAGGGGGTTTCCCCCACAGACGCGGCTCCGGCGGCAAGCTCACTTGGCGGCATCCCCGCGAGTATCGGGGAGTCATCGGGGTGATCAGCCGCGCAACGCCCCCTTTTGGGTCGTCGAGGCAGTGGACGCCCCGACTCAAGTCGTCGGGGCACGGAACGAATCGGCCCGACCAGGGGCCACGGACGGCCCGACTCCCGGCGGCGGCGACAACTGACGCCGCCGTTTCCGACAGAGAGATGACACTCCCCGTCCCAAACTCAGGACGGGAGAGTACCCTCGCTGGCAGTGTCGCAAGGTGGGTCATTGGGCCGAAGTGTGCCCAGCTTTGGACGCGCGCCTACGTGACCGATTGGCGAAGGCCAGCCGCTGGTCCTCTCTCGGCACGCCCTCGGGCTCGCGGGACACCCAGCGCATGGGGCGGCGGGTGGCGGTCGCCACCCCTAAGGACAATTCCAGCTCAAGAGGCGATGAGTCGACACCGCTTGAGAAGGGGGAGCCGCCGGCCGGACCCGATGTGCGGACCGACTACCTCTTCGGAATCCGAGGACGGAAACGAGTAGCCACCGGTGTTGGGCCCTCCCCGCGACGACCGGTGGACCAGACCCGGGGCACGGATCCGATGCCAGAACGCATCCAATCCCGACCCAAGGGGATCCGCACTTGGGACGCGCGCCTCTCAAAGGGGCAGGACGGCCAGAATGTGGCGACAATCATGACAGGGTCTAAGTATCAGGTTTCCAGCCGCGTCTGGTTGGACGCGGGGCGTGAGTTAGCCCTCCGCGTCATTGTCGATAAGGGGTCCCGCGTCTCTCTTGTATGAGAAGCGCTGCTTCCCCCAGAGATGCAGGTGGCGCCCCTAGACGCGGCGACCGCCCAGTTGTTTGACGTGAATGGGGGACTCCTACCCATCACGAGCGCAATGACTCTGAAGGTGCGTGTAGTCACCTACACGACGCCGGTATCGTGCGGAGAAGTGCGCGGCATTTCGGTCCCCCTATTCCTGGGGACGGCCTACATCGACATCCACGTCCCCAACATCTGCGGACCAAAGGGCTATATCCAGGTACTAAATGGATGTAAGGTCCCCATCCTCGGTCGGGGTAAGACAGTGTCGTATGCCAAGTCTGACCGTCCCGTCGGGGCTGGTGCCGCTAGTGGGGCGGACTCCAAGGAGCGTCTGGCCCGCGAGGTGGTTCTGCCCCAGAGGTCACGGCGGTATGTCCCTGTGCGGATGCCCTTCCAAGTGAATGGGGTCATTACCCAGCGCCACCAAGTATATGAACGCCACCGAGTGCATGTGGCGACCGGCACCATAGACTGCACATCAGAACAAACGTGGTGAGTGGAAGTTATACACACGGGGAATAAGAGTATACGTCTTCCCAAAGGTATGGTATTGGAGCATATGTCGGCCTACTCCGACACGGTGCCGGCCATATCCCGAGACGAATGCGCCGCACTGAGTCACAGTCCGACCACCGCGCCAGACGCAACTGACCCCGTGGAGGAGCCCCATGCTCATACCCCGAACGTGCCCGAGGGGTTGCGGCCTCGAGTGCTCTCCTTACTAGAGAAGCACCAGGCCGTGTGGAGTGGGAACCTGGGCTCCTTCAAGGCCACGGAGCACCTGATAGAGTTGAAGCCGGGATCTAAGCCCGTCCGAATCAGCCCCTATCGGATGGGCCCACAAACTTGGGAACTCATCAAAGCCCAGGTCGACCGAGTGCTCATGCTCGAAGACATAGAGCCCATCCAGAGTGAATGGGCTAGCCGGGTGGTCCTCATCGCTAAACCCGACGGGAGTCACCGGTTCTGCATTTAATATCGGCAGTTGAACGAGCGCACAGTGCGCGACTCGTATCCTTTGCCCCGGATGGACGACTGTCTCGAATCCCTCGGGGATGCGCAGTTATTCTCCACGCTGGACTGCAACGCAGGGTACTGTAAAATCCCGTAGCCGAGGAGGATGAACCCAAGACGGCGTTCGCCTGCCACTGTGGGACGCATCAATGTACCCGGCTGCCCTTTGGCCTGTGCAATGCCCCTTCCACTTTCCAGAGGGCTATTGACATGATCCTGTCCGGAGTCAAGTGGCAGAATGTGCTCGTCTACCTAGACGATTTCATCATTTTCTCCGCAGACGCCGAGTCACACTTGTCCCGCTTGGAATCGGTGCTCACCCTGTTGGGTCAACATGGGGAAACGCTCAAGGCGCAGAAATGCCACCTCTTTAGTAACGAGGTGGAGTACCTCGGACATGTGGTCCGACCTGGGCGTCTGAGCGTGAATGAGAAGAACTTTAAGGCCATCAAGAAGGCCGTCTTCCCCAACACTCAAACCCAAATGACAAGTTTCTTGGGCATGTGCAATGTCTACCGCCGGTTCACGGTAGAATTCGCCAAGAAAGCGAAGCCGCTGAATGACCTGAACAGCATGAAGCTTCCGAAGCGGTTGAGTCCCCCGACCCCAGAGGAGCAGGCCGCGTTCGACACACTACGCGAACAGCTATGCCACCTGCCCATCCTTCGATACCGCGCAAGGAGGGGAAGTACATCATCGATGTAGACGCTAGCTACGATCAGCTGGTGTGCTGCCTACTACAACAGCAACCCGATGACAAGTATCTGCCGGTAGGTTACTTTAGTCAGGGCCTACTCCCGGCGGAGAAGAACTACACCGTCACCGAGATTGAGGCACTCGGTGTGGTGTGGGCTGCCGGTTCACTAAGACCGTACATCGAAGGTACCAAGTTCCTCACACGGTGTGACCATAAGGCACTGAAGTGGATACCAATCACGACGGCCTGCACCAACAGTCGACTCAATCGCTGGCGCATCCTCCTCCCAGATTTCGACTATGATGTGGAGTAAAAGCCCGGCCCCCAACACGCGGTGGCCGATGCTCTGTCCCGCATCCCGACTGAGGGGTAGGAAGCGGGACCAATCTCCGACGAGATCCCCACAGTTGGGGTGCCCACGCGGTCGCGGGAGGTACTCGACCCCCGGCTCCCCGAGAACAGGGAGACCGCCCGCATACCTCTGGGCGAGTTATCCCAGAAGCAGGCAGACGAAGAGTTCTTCCAGGAGGTCAAACAATTACTGGATACCTCCGAGCCCACAGGCTTCTGCCAGAATGCAGATGGGTTACTCTGCCGAGAAGGTCATCGGGCTGGCTCTCAGCAGTTATTTATACCCCGTTCCGTAGTCAAGGACGTCTTACGGGCGGAGCACTCGTCCCCCTTGGCGGCACATCCCGGTCGTTCCCGGACGTACCAAACCTTGAGGGACCATTAATATTGGCCCTCACTGGCCGCCGATGTCTTCGGTTGGGTCGCGGCGTGCCCTACCTGTGAGAAGAATCGTCTCATAGGTACACAGAGTACCGCACCCATGCGATTATTACCCGCCACGGAACCTCTCGCGGCCTTGGCCATTGGCCCACTTGGCCCATTACCACGGACCCCCGAAGGATAAGAGTATACCCTATTCATGTGTGGCCGCTTCACTAAGGCCACGCGGGCCGTCCCCCTGAAGGAAATCTCGGCTCTGGATGTCCTCAGTGCCTTCCTGGACACGTGGGTTGCAAGTTATCGGATCTCCAATTCGGTTATATCGGACAACGGACCCCAATTCGCCGCCGAACTCTGGCAAGGCCTGCTCAAGGCACTGGCTATCGATACCAACTATGCCACGCCTTACCATCCCCAAACTAATGGGTTAGTCGAACGGTTTAATAAAACACTAGTTAAACAACTACGACACTACGTAAGTGACCACGTAGTTACGCGGTCCGGGTCCTTCAGCCTAGTGGTTACGGCACTTAACTCCCAAGTTCATGGTAGTACCGGGCAAGTCCCATACGCGTTCCTAAGTTCACGAGGGCTCACTTCCGTGGCGATCGAACGGCATTCAGCGGGCACCGACACCGGGGAAGCAGTAACCCCCGGGCAGGCAAAGAAGAACTTCCTCCAGCGACTCGACGCCCTGATAACCCTACTACGGGACACCATGGAGAAAGCCTAAGCCCGCTACAAACGGGCCTTCGCCAAGCGGGTACAGGCCCAACGCGAGGCCGTCCGAGTTGGAGACTGGGTGTTTGTCACTTCACACGAAAACCAGGGGGGTAAGCTCGTCTTCAAGACTCTGGTGTCGCATAACGCGATGCCAGGCCGCGGCACTGGCCGGTACGGTTGCCAGCGGGGCACCGATCGTCGGGGATGACATGGCGTGTCCCGGATTGGACAGGTGGCCTTTTCCTT
>Ga0209186_1004013_pt1 | contig 9943 bp, 6 predicted proteins | sample SidtaG_FD_187426 | JGI IMG/M metagenome (GOLD analysis project Ga0209186, IMG submission 187426) | Marine algal microbial communities from Sidmouth, United Kingdom - Sidmouth_Male2 metaG (SPAdes) (version 2) | ecosystem: Host-associated > Algae > Red algae > Unclassified | place: Sidmouth, United...
TCTAAGCGACGACGGGGGGCGTGGCTGATGGAAGCTGCGTTGTCGTCGTTGGGGTAGGGCGGTAGTTCTTGGGGAATGCCTTGTAATAGGTCGGTTTGGAATTCTTTTATGGTCATTTTGTTTTTTTTAGTGCTATAGTTCTTGGTGCTGTGGTGCTTCTTGTTTTTATCTTGAATTTATTTAATGATAAAGTAGTCTAATTTTGATTAGTTTTTTTGTTTTAGAAAAGAAATCTGTGTCCTCCAAAAAATCCGTGATTCAAAGCTTTGGGATTGGGTTTATGCTTCTATAAATTCTAAAAAGTGTTGTAACACTTCGTCGGGTGCTTCTACATTGGGATAGTGTCCGATTTCGTCTAAGATGATAACGTCTGGATTGGGGATTAGTTCGATGTACCTTTCTGCCATATGCCGTCCTGAAATAGGATCAACCGCACCATCAATAAGGCGTAAAGGGATATTTGTAGCTTGCATGGCTTTTACCCACCGTCCTAACTCTCGTTTTCTTTCGTGTAAGTATTGTATGATTTTGTGAACGATTTTTCTACCACCTTTTCGGTTCATCATGTCCCAAAAAACGTCTATTTCTTCTTGGGTCGGTTGGGTGTTTTTGCCAAATATGTCTTTGAAGTTTTGATGTAAAGTTCTTTTTGTTAGAAAGTGCGTTACGAAGCCTCCTAACGGACTTAATAGGAGTTTTTGAATGAATTTGGGGTAGTAGACATCTGGAAACATGCCGCCATTGAGAAAGCAAATTTTGTGGACTTGTAGCCATTCGATGTTGTGTTTTTTGGGGTCTAAGGTTCGATAGAGTATTTCTTGTGCGACGGAATCGCCATAGTCGTGTGCGAAGATGTAGAGGTCTTTTAGTTCTATTTTCTTGAGTAGGTCGAGAATTAAAACGGCTTGATCTACGATGGAATATTCGTAATCATAGGGTTTGTCGGACATGCCATAGCCAATCATATCTAAGGTAAGTAAGTTGTATTTTGTGCCTAATCTTGTCCATATTTTAGCCCAGTCCCAAGAGCATGTTGGAAAGCCATGAATGAATAGGATGGTTTTGGGGGCTTGGTGGTTTTCATAGATGTAGAAGATGTTGTGTCCTTTGTAGGCGTGGTACTGTCCTTTGGCGATCCATTTGTTTATTTTCATGGTAGCATTTCATTTAGGCGTTGAGACCGTTTAAAATAGACTCGATAGTAGCGGTATGGCTTTTTTTCGTTTAAGTGGTTTAAGTCGTTTTAGTTGTTGTTTTTCTTGATAGATAGGTTGTTTCTTAGCCATAATAGTGGATAGCGAGAGCGAGCGTGACGACGAAGCGGTTTGCCGTTCTCTCCTTTTTTTATAAACTATAAAAATCATCCGAAACCAATGGCTCTGGAATTTCTTTTTTGCCCAATAGCTGTTTGATGTTGATTTCGATAGTTCTGGAAATACTCGTCATGGCAGTATCGGTGGGCTTATTCTCAAAAGGATCTTGTATATTGAAGGCGATTCTTTCTAACAAAAAGAAGGGAATGGAAATTAAAATTAATAGCGGAATTTCTACTAATCCCTGCAATTCTGTTAGTGCTAAAGACAGTGTTATTAAAAATACGTAAACAAAAAGATGTAAAGTGCGTCTATAAGTTTTTGGAAAAATTGTGTTTTTGATGCGTTCCGCTTTTCCCATAGAAGTGCACAATCGCAGTAGTGTTTCATCTATTTGCATTTGCTGAAAGTTGTTGATTGTCTGTTCTTTATGAAGGATTGACAAATCTTCTGAGTGGTTTGCTAATAATGCTAAAGGAACATTTTTTTGCTCTTTTAGGGCATTTATTTCGCTATCGCTAATTAGTGCGTTTATATTTTGAGTTGGGTCTTGCTTTCTCAGGTTTTGAGATAGAGAATAGCACCAAGCAATTTGCCGATAAGCCATTTTTTCTACTAAGCTGTTATTTTTTGATTGAGAAAAACTTAGAAGTTGGATAACCAATGTTCTCGAATCATTGACGATTGCGCCCCAAATTTTTCGAGCTTCCCACCATCGGTCATAGGATTGTCCCAACTTAAAAGATAATAACAAACTAATGGCTGTTCCCATAAATGCACCAATAGAAATTGGAATTTTAAATTGAACAAATCTTTCTTCAAAAAGGTAGAGGGTGACTGCGAGCACAGATACTATAACTATATCTCCTGCAATTTTGCTTAACCAATATTGCAAAGGAATTCTTTTTTCTAAAATCATAACTTTTTTTTTGTGACGGGTGACGGGTGACGGGTGACGGGTGACGGGTGACGGGTGACGGGTGACGGGTGCGAGTGATTGGTGTCAGGTTGTATTGCATTTATATTAGATTTGCCACTCGTCACCAGCCACTTATCACCCGTCACTCACAATTAACTTGGTTGATAAACTGAATAATCAGTATAGCCCACTTCACTTTTCGTGTACCATGTTTCTCGGTTGCGTTCAGTGAGTGGATAGTTATTTTGGAAACGTTCTACAAGGTCGGGATTGCCGATATAATCTCGTCCAAAAGCGATGAGGTCTGCTCGTTTTTCTTCGAGGGCTTTTGTCGCTTCCTCTTTGGTAAAATCACCACACAAAATGAGCGTTCCCGTATAAATTTCTCGCAGTTTTTTCCACAATTCAAACTTATGTGGTACTGCTTCACCCATATGTGAAAGATGGACATAACCGATGTTCAATTCCTCTAATTTTTGAACGAGATACGCATATGTTTTTTGCACGGTTTCGAGGTCTTCTTCAGTGTCGGCATAGCTAAATGGAGAGATGCGAATACCGACCTTGTACTTGCCAATTGCAGCAATCATTTGCTCCGCAATTTCTAAAACAAAACGACAACGATTTTCGATATTTCCGCCATATTCATCGGTTCTTTGGTTGGAAGCAGTGTTGATAAATTGATTGGGAAGATAGCCATGAGCGCAGTGAATTTCGACGCCATCAAAACCTGCTTGAATACACATTTTTGCGGAGTCTACAAATTCTGTAATCGTGCTTTTTACGCCTTCTGTCGTCAATTCTTTTGGTGTGGGATAAGGTTGTTTACCCAAGTCGTAAGTCGATATTTCGCCTTTTTGAGCGATGGGTGATGCGCCGATAACTTCCCCACCGTCGGGCAAATTATTTGCGTGGGCGATGCGACCTGTGTGCATCATTTGGAAGAAAATTTTGCCGTCTCTTTCGTGTACCGCCTCCGTGACTTTTTTCCAGCCCTCGACGTGTTTTTCGTTGAACATGGCGGGAATATTGGCGTATCCCAAGCCATTTGGCGATGGCGATGAGCCTTCGGTGATGATGAATCCTGCCGATGCTCGTTGTCGATAGTATTCGACCATCCAATCGTTGGGTTGGTTGTTGTGAATGGCTCTACATCGGGTCAATGGTGCCATAATAATGTGATTTTTGAGCGTTATATCGCCTAATTTGTAGGTATCGAATAATGGATTTTGCATATATTTTTTAAATTCTAAATCTTAATATCTAAATTCTATTTTTTTTGGAGCGAAAGGTTTATTGCTTCGTCGCTGCGGAAAGTCCCGCTGTCCGTTCTTATGGCAAGTTTTAACCTGTTTATAGGGTAGAACAACCACAAAAACTACACAAACTACTTAAACCACAAAAACTACTTGCCATACCACTACCATCGGGGCTATTTTGGATGGTCTGGACGGATATTTTCAATTTTTTTGCAATGATAATACATGTTTAAGATTTTATGCCCTTTGAATGGTATTTTTCGTATATTGAGATAGAAATTAATTTCCAATTCCCATGAAAATAAGGTTTTAATAAAGACTCTTATTATAGGAAAATCTCCAAGCCAAAGAAGTAAAACAAATTATGAAAATTAATCATAAAATTGATATAGACCTTTTGGAATTTACCAAGAATGGAAAGTTTGATGTTTTGAAAAACGGACAAACTCGACAATGGGTTTTGAATAATTTTCCCGATCCTGATGATTTTGAAGATGGAGTGAGTTGGAAAAATGGAGACTCTGAAATTTTTACTTATGGAGATTTTGAACTTCATTTTTCTCATGATATTCTCTTCTTAATATTTGCAGATTTTGAAGGACTAATTGATGAAGGAGACTCCCTAACTTTTTCTAATAAATGGATTTTTGAAAAAGAAACTTCTAAACTCAATTTGCCCTATGTGATGAATGAATTGTTAAAAGCAAAAATAGATTTTTCCACAAAGATAAATGATCAGCTCAATTCAATAATCCTAAAGACAGCAGGAAATGTCAAAATACATTTTGAAGCTGAGGAATTAACCAACCCCATAGATTATTGCTTTACTGCAATATGTATTAATGATCGGTCAGTGCTTAATAAAACTAAAAAATAGATAGAATGCTTCACCCTTTTTGGATTACAAAAATAAATAAATGTGAGATAGGTATATCACCTTGTCCATCAGGTGGGTTGGATTTAGAAACGGAACTGAATAGCCTTTTTTTAGGCAATCAATTATCGCTAATATCGTTACTTGTAGAGGAAGAAGTTATAGCACTTAAATTACACAATGAAGGATTGATAAGTACAAAAATTGGTATAGACTTTAGGGCATTTCCAATTGTAGATTCCTCCATTCCAGGCGCATCAAATTTTATTGGATTCATTGAAGAATTGTATGTACAAACAAAGGAAGTAAATAGAATGCTCATTCATTGTCGGGCAGGAATTGGAAGGTCTTCGCTCATTGCGCTTGGATTGATGACAAAACATGGCTTAAATTTAAAAGAAAGTATCGAATTAGCGTCAAAGGTAAGGGGGATTGATGTGCCTCAAAGTTTTTCACAGCGAAAATTGTTATCCTATTATGCTACAACGCTTGGAGATAAGTGATAAGTGAGGGCGATTTTTGTTTCAGATAAACATTTGATAAGACTAACAATTCAAAAGCGAATTCCTCTCCCTTAATCCTCTCCAAAGGGAGATAGGTTCAGACTCCATTTGAAGGGGGCGAAGGGGGAGGAATTACATAATACACTGTAGTAATGTAAAATGAAATGTTCCTTTTTTATGGCATTATTTCAAATTTTTTTCGACTATCCTACCTATAGTTTTAAACTATTTAATCGCAAAATCAGCCTCTTTCACCTCTTGCGAACTCCCACCCACAAATACTTTAAAATCACCAGATTCTGCTTTGAATGAACCATCTGCACCATAAAAAGCCAAATCATCTTTTGTTAAAGTGAAGGTGACTTCCTTCGATTCCCCTGCATTTAAAGCGACTTTTTGGAAGCCTTTTAATTCTTTGACAGGACGGGTAATACTTCCAAAAAGATCACGGATGTACAATTGTACGACTTCTGTTCCTGCCACTTTTCCTGTGTTTTGTAAGGTGACGGAAACGGTTAATTCTCCATCCATCGCCATTTCTTTTTGGCTCAAGGTAATGTCAGAATATTTGAAAGTTGTGTAGCTCAGGCCATAACCAAACGGATACAATGGCGCATTGGTTTCGTCGGTATAATGCGCCCAGAAAACCATTTCGACAGGTCCAGGACGCCCCGAATTTCGATGATTGTAATATAGTGGAATTTGACCGACATTACGAGGAAACGTAACGGGTAATTTGCCAGAAGGATTGTAGTCGCCAAAAAGCACATCGGCAATCGCATTGCCCGCTTCTGAGCCTAAATGCCAAGCCTCAACTACCGCAGGAATATTTTCGTCAATCCAAGTTACTGCCAAAGGTCGTCCATTCATCAAAACGACAATCACATTTTTATTGACCTTGTAAATTTCTTCGACTAATTTTTGTTGTGAACCCAATAAGCCGATATTGGCTTGGCTTCTTCCTTCCCCTGATTGGTAGCAATCTTCACCGACAACAACGATAACGGTCTCGGCTGATTTTGCTACGTTTATAGCTTCTTCAAATTTAGACTCATCCTCCTCGACAATATTCAACTCATTCAAGAAATCTCTTTTTCCTTTGGTCAAAGTATAACCCTGTGCATATTTCACTTCATCACCCAAAACGTTTTGTAAACCTTCTACCAAAGAAACGGCAGAATTGGGTTTTGCTTGTGAACGCCAATTACCTAAAGGTACATCTTTGTCATTTGCCAATGCACCGATGACGGCGACGCCTTTTGCTTCTTTTTTTAGGGGAAGCATGTTTTTTTCGTTCTTGAGTAAGACGATAGATTTTCGAGCGACCTCTCTGGCAATCGCCAAATTTTCAGGCGTTAGAATCATCGTTTTTTCTCTTTCCTCATCAGAATATTTATAAGGATCATCAAACAAACCCAAACGATATTTTATACGCAAAACTCGTCGCACAGCATCATCAATTTTTGCTTCTTCTACCTTTCCCTCTTTGACTAATTCTTCTAAAAAATCAATGTAACAAGTTGCTTCCATATCCATATCACTACCTGCATTTATTGCAATTTTGGCTGCATGTTTTTTATCTTTTGCGTAGCCATGTGCAATCATTTCACCGATAGAACCCCAATCTGAAACGACAAAACCATCAAAATCCCATTCGCCTTTTAAGATGTCTCTTTGCAAATAGGTATGTCCCGTTGCAGGTGTACCGCCCAAGTCATTGAAGCCGTTCATAAACGTAGCGACGCCTGCTTCGGCACAAGCTTTGAACGGTGGCAAAATGATATTGCGTAAAGTCGCTTCACTAAAATCAGTGCTATTATAATCTCGTCCACCTTCGGCAAAACCATAGGCTGCAAAGTGCTTGGCACAGGCTGCAATTGTGTTGGTGGCACTTAAATCATCGCCTTGAAAACCTTTGACACGAGCCTTCGCTACTTGCGCTCCAAAATAAGGATCTTCGCCCGCACCTTCCATCACTCGTCCCCATCGAGCGTCTCTCGAAATATCGACCATCGGTGCAAATGTCCAGTGCAATCCTGCTGCTGCTGCTTCTGTGGCTGCGACACGAGCGGACTGTTCCAATGCGTCCATATCCCAACTTGCGCTTTCGCCCAAAGGAATGGGAAACATGGTTTGGTAGCCGTGAATTACGTCGTGTCCAAAAATTAAGGGAATGCCTAAACGACTTCCTTCGACGGCTTGTTTTTGCGCTTCCTTGATTGACTTGGCGGAGATGAGATTTAACATTGAGCCGACTTGCCCATTGGCTAAACGTTCAAATCTGATTTTGTTGTAATCATCTTGTGGTGCTGGTCCTGTTACATCCCAGCTTCCATTGTATTGATTGAGCTGACCAACCTTTTCTGCTAAGGTCATTTTTGCCAACAACTCCTCTATTTTTTGCTCAGTAGAAGCATCCAGTTTTTGACGCTTTTCTGTTTGAGCATTTATATCATTATATGCTATATTGAGACAAATCAATAAGCAAAGTATTAATAGTCTTTTCATCTTGTAAAATAGGAATAATCCTCCAAAAAATCTATTACTTTGGACATATTTATGTTTTGGAAGAAATGAATAAATGTTTTGTTAACCCGTTTTTAGAAAATCAAATGCTACCTTTTATCTCTTGTTGAAACCGTTTAAAATAGACTCGATAGTAGCGGAATGGCGAAATAGTTTTTGTGGTTTAAGTTGTTTTTGTGGTTTATGTCGTTACTTGACCTTAATAAATAGGTTATTCTTGAGCCATATTAGCGGATAGCGAGACCGCACGTAACGACGAAGCAATGAACCCTTCTCTCCAAAAAAATAATAAATGCTAAAAATATTCAATTCATTTTTAACAATAAAATATTTTAGGAGAGAACGGTGGTAGCTTCGTCGTGATGGGGCTTCCTGCTATCCGTTCTTATGGCTATCGGAATGAATGAACCAAAGAAAAGCTACAACTACAAAAACCACAAAAACGACTTGAACCACAAAAACCAGATAGCCATACCACTACTATCAGGTCTATGTTGGATGGTGATTATGTTTGTTTTCATAATCCGAAAACCGTATAAACGCTTAGTATGTTTTAATCACTTTTTTGACTAAAGATTGACCTCTTAATTGTATTTCGATAATATACAAACCAGCAGGTAAGGTTACTAAGTCAATTTCTTGAACGTTTATGCCTCGTTCTGCCATCACAATTTTTTCTCCCATAAAAATCCCCTCACGACCATAGACTCGAATGGCTGCTAATAAATCGTAATTAGAGGTGAATGTTGCTTGTGCAAATCCATTGGTGGCATTTGGTGTGATACTGAAATTGCAAATCGCATCATTTTCCGAACAGAAATTATCAGTGACTATCACATTTATAAAATCATTCGCAATACAGCCATTGGCATCAACGACTGTAATTTGATAAACGGCATCTTGTGTCGGTGTCGCCATTGGATTTTCACAGTCAGTACAACTCAATGTATTGTTTGTAGTCCAATTGATGTTTGCAATATTGTTGTTAGAAATGTCAGGCGTCAACTCGATAGATTCCCCTAAATTTATCTCAATTTCACTGCCCAAATCAACGGTTAAGGCAGCTATTTCGTTTAGGGCAATTAGCGTATCCAATGTACAGCCATTCGCATCCATCAGTGCAAGAAGATAATCGCCCGAAGCTAAATCATTGTATTGCATATTGTTGGTAAAATTGCTTCCATTGATGGAATAAGTATAAGGAGGACTGCCGCCTTGAATGGATTGAATGGTGATATTGCCATTGGTTTCGCCTTCACAACTTTCATTGATAAGGAGCGAGAAACTTTGTGGCGTTGCTGTCTCGTTAAATACCTGAGTGGTCTCCATATTTTGGCAACCATTGGTGGTATCTGTTACGACTAAATCATAGAACCCTTCATTCATTGTCGTAATACTTTCGCCTTCGCCAACCAGATTGCCCATCTCATCGAACCAGACAAACGATAAGTTATCATTGGTCAAAACATTTATGGCAGACAGTGTCGCCACCTCTTGACCGCAATTTAAAGTGTCACCCTGTACATTGAAAATAGGGTAGGTGAAGTTTTCATTTACATCAATAAAGTCAGTTTGTGCGCAAGTTGTAATCGTATCAATGACGGTCACCAAATACGTACCACCTTCGAGCACTGTCAATGAAGTATTTGGTCCCGATTGTAATATCTCCGAATTACTTTCCCAGATATAAATAATATTGTCACCACTCGTCGAAGAAGACGCATCCAAAATCAAACTTTCAATCGTACAATCAAGGACACCTTGCTCTTCCGCAAATTTTACCTCTGCCACAATCTCAGTAATATTGCTCTCCACAAAAACAGAATCCACTGAAGTCTCGCAATCATTTACTATGTCAATAATCGTGAAGTAATACCAACCTTCTTCCGAAACAGTCGGTTGTAAGATATTCTCATTTGTAGCATTAATTCCATTACCAGTCCATTGATACTCAACGTTGGTCGCATCCGTACTTCCCTGCAAAACCACCGAAGTCACATCACAGTCAAGTAGCTGATTTGGGCCCGCTTCTACAATAAAAGTAGGGCAATTGACTTCATTGATGCACAGACAATTTAGGTCGTCAAAAGAATCGGCCGTATCGTCATCGCCATCATCACAAGTTGGTGCCGTATTAAGAATGACGCAATTGTTTTGGTCGAAGGAATCAGCCGTTAAATCACAACCATCATCGACATCAGGAATTTCATAGACACATTCGCACAGAATTTCGTCGTAACTATCCGCCGTCAAATCGCACCCATCGTCGCAGTTTGCATTTTCGTCAAAGATGCACTCGCAATTATCGCTATCAAAGGTATCGGCTGTCGAACATAGCCCATCGTCGCAATCAGGCGGTTGGTTGATGATAAGGCAGTTGGCTTCGTCGAACGAGTCGGTTGTTAAGTCGCAATTGTCGTCGATATCTACTTCGTTGATGATTTGACAATTAGCTTCGTCAAAAGAATCAACCGTTAAGTCGCACCCATCATCAACATCAGGACTTTCAAAAACGCATTCACACGTTATTTCATCTAAAGAATCCATTG
>Ga0209186_1004015_pt1 | contig 9942 bp, 9 predicted proteins | sample SidtaG_FD_187426 | JGI IMG/M metagenome (GOLD analysis project Ga0209186, IMG submission 187426) | Marine algal microbial communities from Sidmouth, United Kingdom - Sidmouth_Male2 metaG (SPAdes) (version 2) | ecosystem: Host-associated > Algae > Red algae > Unclassified | place: Sidmouth, United...
TGCCGTGTGGTCGAATGTGCGGGTCAGGGCTGACGCGCAAAATGGCGGGCACCCCACATCTCTCGCGGCTCGGTTGCACAGTCCTGATGGAGAGGGGCAGTCAGCAGCAGCGCACCTCAGGGCAAGACTCTGTGTCTGGTCACGCGGCTACAAGCTGTCTCTGCTGTCCAAACAGGAACCACTCTGCGAGATACGACAAATTTCTTGAAAGGAAGGTGGGGGGCCAAGAGTGCGGGGGGGTGCTACATGAAACCGTGCCAGCGGCCGCCGGCACGCCGATATTGCCCAACCTCACTGTCTTACTCAACCTGCGGTTTTTTCCACCCAACCTGACCGTGCCCTCCGGGAGAGGGCGTCAAGCGGAGCACCAGTACTGGGGGTGTAGGAGAGTGTGACAAATCACGGGGCCCCCTTACAGCGGCGATTCCGATGTGTTCGAGCGAGTTTTCGTGGACTTGGGACTGAACGGAGCACTTCAACAGGCTCTTTACAAGAAATAAAAGAGACAAAAGTCACCATGAGCGTCGCTGATTCGGCGATGTCAAGGGCTCATGAGACTGCCTGACGTCTCCCGCTTCGGTTGCACTCGGTTCTGCGTCGCGCTCATCCGTATTGCTGTCTTCCCAATTTTGGCCGATGCTGTCGATGTCAAGAGGGGTGATCAACTGTGCGAAACTGTTTCTCAGCCATCGATTCAGCCGGATAAAGTCGTTCGACCAATGGGCAGTTGACCGAGACCCTTTCTTGACTTCGACCACATCGGCCAAAACTGGGAAGACAGCAATACAGTCATTATTCGATATTGTCCCACTGGACATTGTCACGCTGTGACAATGTCCAGTGCGATCGTGCAAAACCATGTTATTCAGACGACCGCCCCAACTGTATGAGCTCATCACTTTTGGTTGAATGACCGCCTGTCGGGTGCGCTCGTCGCCGCACCGACGCTGCTTTTCCGCATGTCCCAGCCCACAATCAGCGTGCGTGATCATCGCGTGCACTCGCCGCGCTGATCCCCACCTCTCTCCCCGCTCTGCACCCCCGTTCATTTTCCACCCCTCCAGACCTTGTGGCTGTTGCAAATATGGCCAACGTTCCCACCCCATGCCTAAGCTCTGTCGATGCGGCCGCAGCCGTTGCCCGGGAGGCTTTCTTTCAAGCCGCACCCGATTTTCTGTCCCAGTCCGCTGAGGCTGTCTCTCGAGAGTCTCGGGCCTCGGCCATGGCAACCCACGCCAACCACTGCGAGGGCACTCGTATCGACGGCCACGGCCGACCGCCGGCGGCACCCGTTGCCGGAGCGTCCCCCCAAGCGCAACCGGCTCAAGTACGGGGCGGTGTGCGACGGCCCCTGCGACGGAAGAGGGATCAGACTTTGTCTTTGGGAGTCAAGATTGCCGTTATCCAAGCTCACGAGCGTGGTGCACCATATAGCGCGATAAAGGACACCATTGCTCCAAACGCCTCTGTTGCTGCATTGCGAAAGATCATCAAGCGCAAGGACGTCTACCGCGCGGCGGCTGCCAAGCCAGGGGCGCAGCTCCGCCGTACCAACCTCCGAGGTGCGGCGCACCCTGAGTTGGACAAGCGACTGTACCAGTGGTTTTGTATGCTGTAAGCGCGGGGACGGAAGCGAGTCCCTATGTCCTACGCGCTTTTGGGACGTAAGGCGGAGGAGATTGCGTCAGAGCTCGGCATTACGGGGTTTTGCGGCTCGTTTGGCTACGTCCAGGGATGGGCTGGCCGGCACGGTGTGGTGAATGTACGTCTTCATGGGTCTGCGGGATCGGTGGACCTGGAGGAGGCGCGGGAGGGCATGGCCGATGTGCGGTGTAGCATATCTCCTTAATACTTGGATATTGGGCCCAGTAGCCCCCCTGACTGGTCAGTATTCATGTGGAGCAATGAACTGACTTGTGGCTCGCCCTTTGGGTGGTTACTTCCGTCTTGTGTATCTGTCCTTTCTTTTTATCGTCTCTATTTTGGTGGTCATTCGGTCTTTATGATCGCTCGGTCGATCGACCCCGCCCCTTTACCGTCTGATAATAAAAGCACCATGGGACCGGGGTTCGCCGTCGTTGGCACCCCCGGCTCCCCATCAGATGTTGCACGAACAAAGGTTCTTCTTCCTCGCCTCTAAGGCGATAGTGTTCGCTTTATCGTGCGTCTACGGTCGGTCGCTATTTACCGGTTATTTAACCAGCGTCATTAATACCACATTTGGTGAAGCAGCAGAGGATACTCTTGCCTGCCGCGTGCATCTGCACGCGGTGCCCGAGAGCTGTCTCTTGTTGCCAAGTGGCACGGTGACGGGTATTGCACCCATTGGCTTGACGCGCGGGGCGCGTCTCCCACTTGTGTGCGCCACGACACTGGGCGGCATCGGTGGTGATCTCCAATTGGAGCGCGGGGCGCTTCTGTTGGCACTGTGCCGGTTGAGCAAAGACCCCTGGTGGTGCCGACGGGCACCGTGGCAATGGGAAGGGTAAGGGCAACGCCGTGCCTTCCGATTACGTCCCGCCGGGAGGCGTTCGTACGAACATGCGAGACGCCAACACCCTAGGTGGTTCCCTCTCGGGATCACCTGCGCTGAACGCGGCGGCCTCTGGTCAACAGCTCAACGCGGAGAGCCTTAAGGCGGAGGTGGAGACACTTTCTCTCCGTCTGACGGCCCAACAAGCGACTAACCGCTCGCTAGCGAAAGCAAACGACGAACTGATCGCAAACGTGGAAGCCATGCGCCAGGAGGACATCGAGTCCGATGCCCGGGCGACAAAGTCGCGTCGCAAGACGAAGAGCAAGACGAAGGTCAAGCCCGACCCCAAGGGGGGCGAGTCGTCTTCCTCTCGTCCAGAGCCAGCTGGCCGAGCGACCGAACGTCGGGATCAAGAGCGCAAGCTTCGCAAGAGGCCGCGTAAGATCCGCAAGGAGACCAAGTTGGCCCGCTCAACATCCTCAGTTGAGAACGCCAACATCTCGGCCGCGAACGAGTCAAGCTCGTCCAGTGGGACAACTTCCTCTTCGTCCTCTGACTCCGGAGAATCCCCGGGTTCCCCGTCATCCCCGTCGTCGAGCTCCAGCTCCGAGTCTTCGGACACGTCATCGGACGCTGCGTCTCGACGATCCCGCCTGGGTCCGTACAGGGGTCGCCCCGACTCTAAGAAGCGGTTGGAGAAAGCCGATCGGCTAAAGGTCATTCGACCCTCCAACAGTCGCTTCAAGTCCCTATTGGACTATCGTACCTACTTCCTGATCCGACGTGATCTGTCTCTGCCCCCCTTCCTAGTGGAGAACACCCATAAGATGAATCGCCGCCTGGACGGCGCATTCCAAGGGCAAGAGCCGTTTACGGGCACCATCCCCCTCGGTGTATTCACCTTTCTGACGACCTTTGGTCGTGCCTGTGACGCAGCTGGCTTGACAAACGGACAAGCCCTTCCTCTCTTGGCCTTTCGCTTGTCAAGCGCGGCTAAAAGAGCATTCTCGAGTGCCCTCAACTCGAAGGCCGGGCGCCGCACTTCTGCGATCCGTACCTATGGTGCTGCTATGAACTGGCTTCTAGCCAAGTATGCCACCCACGCCGTAATGGTCTCTGCCTACCACGACATTATTACAATGCGACAACCCGACAATGAGTCGCCCACAGCCTTTGGGCTTCGCGTTGAGACACAGTGCGACCGCCTAGACGGCCTGTTCCACGCTCAAGATGTGAAGGATGTATTCATCAATGGCTTGTCCGAGATTATCCAATCTCATGTCCGGGTATTGGACGGGCAGTTCCCCAAGCGCACTCTGGCGGACACGATCTCTGCTGCGCAGATGTATTGGGACGGAACGAATAAGCTTTGCCTATCGCTTAGGCTGCCTCGTCTTCAGACGACTAAGGTGGCGTACGCCTCACCCATGCCGACCCGGCATACCAATGTCAACCGCCCCTTCCCGGTTACCCAACCGCGGGCCCGGTCCCGTTCCTCTCCTCCGAAGGAGTCGCCTCAGGCAAGGACCGACATTCGATACAACTGTAACAAGCCCGGTCACTTCGCTGCGCAATGCGCTGAGCCGTATCGGCCACGTGAACGTCGTCCGCCCGTTATTGCCGTGAACTCCGTAACGGAGGATACCAAACCAACCGCTGAAAGAGATAGCAACGAGTCCACCGACTCGAAAAACGAATGAGCCGGGTGCCCCTTAACGGGTTGCCCGGCGCATCATCACCAACTGGTGAAAGACGTAAAGTCACAAGGATACTAAGCCCGGCACATCGGCACTATGAGATCGCGGCCACTATTGGCTCTTGCCAACGGGCAATGCACAGCTGTCGCCCTGTCTTGGAAACTGGGGCCGGCATTAACTTGGTTCGACCTAATGTCTTACCCGCCAACTGGCAGAGTTATGCTGAGAAGCTCGAGCGCACACCCCGCATCAAAGATGCAAACAACAACCGCCTCATAGCAAATTATGCTATACATCTGTACATAGATGTTGGATGCTCCAAGGTCTTCGACCTATTCTTTGTCGCCGAACACCTATCGGTGCCATGTATTCTCGGTACCGAGTTCATGGATAACCATGTCTAAGCCATCTTCACACGCCTAACGAAGGTTGTGTGGCAGTACCACGTCGGTGATGTCACCAGGAACCTGAGGTGAACGCCTATCCTCGCCACTCTACTTGCCAATAAGTGGGAACGTTCTTGGGAAGACGAAACTGCTAAGGTACGGGTGTGTCGCCAGGTTCGCGTCAAAGGACGAATGGAAGAATGGGTTATGGCGACCTGCGCCACCCCTGGCCTCGTCACGATCTCACCCAACATCCGCCTATGTCGGCACGAGGCAGTGGCAGTCGCCCGCGGCGTTGCTCTGGTCAAGCCCGATGAACCATTTCTGGTTAAGGTCTGCAACTTCGGGCCGGACCAGGCCATAGTTCGTAAGAACAGCATCCTCGGGTTCGCCGAACCATTTAAAGGGCCTATGTTGGCCGTCATAGCAGAGGAGAAGACAACCCAACACACACCAACCGGTGAGGTTATATCGTCGTCCGACGACCCGGTCGAGGATGTGGACCTTAGTGAAGCACCGGAGCACTTGCATAAGCAAATCCGGGAGATGATGCGCACGCATTCCGCGATGTGGGACGGTACCCTCGGTACTATACACGCCACTGAGCATGCCATTGTAACCCCAGCGGATGCCGTGCTTTTCCGGGCACAACCGGATCGCACGAGTCTCTTCACGCGGCAGATCATTGCTGATAAAATCAACAACATGTTGAAGCTCCAGGTCATAGAACCTAGCCACAGTGCATGGGCAAGCCCCGTCGTCATCGTACCAAAGAAAAACGGTAAGGCCCGCTCCTGTGTCGATTACCGACGACTCAATAACATCAAAAAGAAGGATGCTTATCCCCTACCCCGGATGGAGGATTGCCTGGACTTCTTAGGAGATGCAAAGGTCTTTACCTCCCTGGACTGTACGGCAGGCTATTAGAAGGTGCCCCTACGCCCTGCCGACAGAGAGAAGAGTGCGTTTACAACGCATGCGGGTATTTGTCCATTGGCTGTCCATGCCCTTTGGACTGACCAGCGCACCCGCTACGTTTCAGCGTGCCCTCGACATTATATTGTCTGGACTCAAGTGGCAACTTTGCCTCGTCTACCTAGATGATGTCATCATCTTCTCCACATCTGCAGAGCAACAGGTCAAGGACGTTGATGTGGTCTTAACGCGGTTGCGTGAAGCCGGTGTCACTCTCAATCTTGAGAAATGCACCTGGTTCTCCGACGAAGTCGAGTACCTTGGACACATTGTCCGACCGGGCCAACTCCATGTTCATAACAAGAACGTCAACGCGCTGAAGCACGCTTTTTTCCCCCACCACCAAGACCCCGCTTAAAAAATCTTCTTGGGGATTTGCAATGTCTGTCGACGTTTCGTCAAAGACTTTGCTAAGCGAGCAAAGCCGCTCAGCGCCATGACCCGCGCGGAGGTCCCTCCAGACTTACCAAAGCCAACCGACGCAGCTCTCTCGGCCTTCGAAGACCTGCGGCAAGCGCTCCTTGCACCACCAATCTTGGCCCTGCCAAAGGCCAAAGGCCAGATAATTGTCGATGTCGACGCTTGCGCCGACCAACTCGGATGCACCTTGCTGAAAGAGCAACCTGACGGTACAAGATTACCGGTTGGCGATTGGAGACGTGGACTCAGCCCAGCTGAGAAGAATTATTCCACAACGGAACGCGAGTGCCTCGGTGTTGTGTGGAGCGTACTCAAGCTCAGATACTTCCTCGATGGACATCGCTTCCTAATAAGGACCGACCATCAAGCCCTAAGCTGGATTTACAGCACCACTGACTCAAGTGGCCGGTTGATGCGATGGCGCCTACGGCTGTCCGAATATACATTCGATATGCAGTACAAACCCGGTGCATCGCACCACGCCCCAGACTTCTTGTCCCGAACGGACAATTACGCTGCCGTCGAGGATATCAACGACGATATCCCATGCCTTGCATTGGCCGAGACGGCCAACGGCTTGCTGACGGGGGGGTACACGGGTACCGACATGCCGGCCCCCGTCGAATACGACGATATCGTGGAAGCCCAACAAACCGACGCGTTTTGCGTCGAGTTGGCCAAACGGATGGCACACAAAACGGCAAAAGCCTTCTTTCAAAATGAAAGCCACGGCCTCTACAGGCGAGCACCGTACGGCGACCAATGGGTCATCCCGGAAAGCCTACGCGAGCGTATCCTTACGCTGGAACATCACGCAACGGTGTCAGCCCACCCGGGTATGAACCGGATGTACTACGCCATGCGGCGTCGGTATTACTGGCCATTTATGGTCACGAATACCTGCAACACGACTACCAAGTGTACCACCTGCGCCCAAATTCGGCTGTCACTACGACGACACACGTCTCCACTGACGCTGTTCCCAGCTACGGAACCATTGATAGACCTATCGGTCGATATCTTCGGGCCAATCCCCGCTACCAAAGCTGGTAACCGCTTCATTTTGGTCATTACCGACCGCTTTTCCAAGCTGAACAAATGCGTCGCGTTACGACGTATAACGGCAATCTCCGTGGCATCAGCCATTATCGACGCATGGGTCGCCTGTTATGGCCCAACTGACCGAACCCTATCGGACCAAGGGCCCCAGTTCATGTCGAACCTCTTCATTGCCGTAATGAAAGTGCTAGGCACTGAGACAGTGCGCACCATGGCGTACCACCCACAGACTAATGGTCAAGTCGAAAGGTACAATCGTACCATGGCTACGCAGCTCCGACATTACGTCACAGACGACCCGCGCCGTTGGGATGAACTACTCCCCGTATTGACCATGGCTTATGATAACCAGCCACACAGATCAACAGGCATTGCGCCATTCGAACTCGTTATCCAGAAACGAATCCCGAGTTTGTCGGTCCGTAACCTCCCCCCAGGGACGCCATTGACAAATAAGGGTACCCTCAATGATGGGTCACCCCTAGCGCGTAAGCGTGAGTTCATGGCCAAGCTAAGACAGCAAATTCCGGCCGTCGTAGAAGCCTTGCAAAAGACGCAACAACGCTATAAGGGTAACTTCGACTCGAACGTTGATACACGTAATAAACGTGTCCGTGTCGGTGACGACGTCTATAAGACGAACCAACAACAAAAGAACAAGCTGCAAAGCAGGACCGTCGGCCCATTCGTCTTCTTTGACGCAGATGATTCTACCTACGTCATAGACGTGAATGGCGAAGAGCGAAGAGTCAATAGTGACCATGTTACCCCGGCCCCACGGCCGTCGACCCCAGACGAGACACCACATCCACTATTGGACGGACTAGATAAGCCTGAGAGCACACCTCCAGTACCCGGCGAATACGTCATTGACCGCGTATTGAAGCTCCGTCGGAGCAATGGCATCCACAGTGCCAAGGTCCGATGGTTGGACTATGGTCCCACGGACGATTCCTGGGAACCCTTCGAAAACCTTCCTCAGAACTTGGTCATCCGATCTCTCCGAAGGAAAAAGAAGAAAATTGCGGGGTACTCTTGGAGTAGTCCCAAACCCCCGTCTCGGGGCACCCGCCGATCACCCAGGCTTAATCAAGCCGAAACGGCGTTGGTAGTAACCCCCCTACGCCAAGAACCAAAGTGGTCCCCGACCATTCTTGGAGTGTTTTCGAATTTCCATGGCGAAATTCGAATCACACTGAACTGGGATAAGATGGACCAGTCGAATTCAGTTCAGGAGACTTTACCGATTTGTTGAGTTCGACTGACATTACCCGAACGGACGGGTAATATCTCCCACGACCCCTGGTTGGCTCTTTGGCGTCTCGCCGATCTTTCTGAGTGGCATGGGCCATACACCTACGTGTGGCCCTGCCCCCCGTCCTTACAGGACAATGACGGGCCACCCACGCCTGTTACCCAAGGGGTTGGATCCGAGCCCAACGGGCTGCTGCTGCCTTCGGTCCATGACCTAACCACAACGGTGGGGGACCTGATGTACCAAAGTACAGAGGCGACGCATATAGCCCCCAGATGGGAGAGCGACTCCTGGTACGCCGATGCCAAAGCGGCTTGTGCATCGCACGAGGTACTCCCCCGCGCGTCAAAAGACCATAATGACATGACGACATGGGCACTTGTTGCCTTTCACTTTGTCAGGAAAACGAACAATGCTACACAAGCCAAACCCTCTCTGTCCAAATGACAGCAACCCATGAGCGGGCAAGGCGTATATTAAACCGCCACGGCATCACCTGCCGACGGGCATCGGCAGTAGAACAAGCCAAACAAAACAAAGACACAAGTCGATCCCATACCGGTCTTGGACCACCCGCCTTAGTTGCGGAAGTGCCCCCGGCTGCCCCCGTCAACCGACGAACTGCGACGGCGCATATTGCGCGGACCCTCCTCCTTATCCTCTTCGTCACGGCTGAGACGCCGGCCGAGGATGTCGCCCGCGTCAAAACGCACAGGCGAGGGAGGCACCGCCGCCACTTGGCGCAGACGTTCGACCTTCGGAGCAAACATGTCGAAGGCAGCCGCCGAGTCTGCGGCCACGCTCATGGACCGAGCCAACACCGGCATGGCGTCCTCAAGGACATAGCCATGGGCGTCACGAACCGCCCGGCGTCTGGCGATTCCACGCCGAAGCCAGGGCGGCCGCCCCGACGCTACGAGGCACGCGCTGCCCGTCCATCTGGCGACTCGGCCCGTCGCCAAACAATGCCACCGCCGCCTTAAACGCCTCAGGTGAAGTCCAAACGTCCTCTTGCGTCGAACGCGCATGTCCGCCGGACGCGGTGGTAACACACGTCTCGCGCACCGGCGAGAGCGAGCGCCGGCTAGGGGAAGCAGCCCGACGCGAAGGACCACCGGCCGCCCGCGTCCCTTGGCGGACAAAACCGCCGTTGCCTTGGGCCGCCGCCGCGGGCGTATCGCCATCGTCGTCCGACCCCCCGCCACAAACGGGAAGAGACGCAAGGCCCCGACAAGGGTGGTTCAGCATGAACCCGTATTCGGCCAACGAGTCCAAACGGACGTGCACTTTGTGGCGGTTGGGACCCTCGGGTGGCGGACCGGCCTGGACGGCGGTGTACGTGGCTGGCGGATCGGCTGTGATGGTGGCTGGACGGCTTTCGTGGGCCCTACGTTGGCCTCGCCCCGCGGCCGGATCGGGGCTGTGATGTCGCCGTGTGATTGGGCCACGTGCGCTTGGATATCTTGGCCGCTGCTGGTGGCGGTTGTCGGACTTGATTTTTCTTTGATTGTATTTCGCATTGTTTGGAGGGACTTGATTTTCGCATTTCGGGTGACCTGCATTGGCCGGCTCCGATTGGAGGCCGAGCCACGGGCTCCCGCGGGTCGCTTGCTTCCACATATTTCCGCGGGTTGGGACCGAATAGCGGCCACCCAGCGAAGGCGCCTCGTTTGC
>Ga0209186_1004018_pt1 | contig 9939 bp, 11 predicted proteins | sample SidtaG_FD_187426 | JGI IMG/M metagenome (GOLD analysis project Ga0209186, IMG submission 187426) | Marine algal microbial communities from Sidmouth, United Kingdom - Sidmouth_Male2 metaG (SPAdes) (version 2) | ecosystem: Host-associated > Algae > Red algae > Unclassified | place: Sidmouth, United...
GCGTGCCGCCGCCGCCGCGCCGCCGCCGCCGCGTCACCAAATGCAGCGGCGGCGGCAGGAGGCGGCGGCGGGTCCCCCGGCGCGGGTGCCGGCGGGTCCCCCGGCGCGGGTGCCGGGGGACCCGGCCCGACTACCACTGGCGGCTCGTCGGGCGGGGGGGGCGGGGGTGTGGCCGCCGCGGCGGCGGCGGCGGCGAAGGTGGTCCCTCGGGTGGCGTCTGGGCTTCGGCGGCGAGCACGCATCCCCCCACGGGCGGCGGCGTCACCCCCCGTGGCGGCGCCGCCGCCGCTGCGTCCGGTGCGGCGACCCCCTACCCCCGGCGGGCCGCGCGTCAACCCGCTGCCAGTGGCGAGCGCCGCGGCGTTGGCCACTGCTCTGGCCGCTTCCTCGGCGGCCACCGCTGCCGCCGCCCGCTCCCCTGCGACGACGGCACCGCCGAGCGCTGCCCGCCTGCGCCGCCCCCATTTGGCCGCCGTCGGCGTGCCCCTGGCCGCCGCCGCTGCCGTGGCTGCGGCGGCCCCCTTTGACCGTCGGTCCATCGACAGCCGGCCGGCGGCGTCGCCGCCCGTCTGACCATGGTCGGTGAAGGAAGCAGCCTCAACAGAGAGCCATTCTGTTCGGGCACATGTTCCCGAACAAGCCCTCAACAGACGCGATTGTGTTCCAGTTCCTTTTGGGCGCACGGACCTGGATCACGAGCCTGTGCAAGAAACGGGCGGATCACCATTGGCACACGTGCTCGCCAGACTTTCTTGGAGGTGTACATGAGAGTGGCTGAATTTGATACAGCAAAGTGCAGCATCCCGGAGTCTCTGGCCTGCATTTTAATTGCATGTGATTTGTTGAATTGGTCTTGGCTGAGCGTTCCATATGGGGCTGCACCTTCCCGACGCGTCCAGAGGCCAACCTCCACTGTATTGAGAGCTACCAACACTACGCCCACAGAAACTATATGCAAGGCCGGAGAAATGGTGAGGCAGGCCGGGGAGCCGCAGGAGGGCGGGGGGCTACAAACCGCAAACCACCACAAACCACCACAAACCACCACAAAAACCCACAAACCGCCACAAACCGCAAACCGCCACAAACCACCACAAACCACAACAAACCACAACATGGATGGCAAAAATACAAATTCTTGACGGGGGACATCGATTAATCTATCGATTAATTAAAAATCTGTATTTTTTTAAATTAATCGATCATTTTATTCTGGTGTCTTCTTTGCCCAATGCGGACTGGGCCACCGAGGCCGAGGTGGCCGTCGTCACCGGTTACCACCCACCACCATCACATCCTCAGCCCCTACCCTTCTTCCAAACTCACCAACGCGTGTGGCAGGCGGCTGAGAAGCAACCACTGTCCCCTTGGAGCCCTGTCGTGCTGGTACTCGCTCCCGCCCGATCACCTTCCATCCTTGGTGATGGCCGACAGAACCATGCCTCCTGTTAACGATGGCACACGTGGGGCGGCCGTCCACGGACCTGGAGTGGAGGACCCGATTGGGGCTTCAACCTCCGCCAGGTCCTGCACCTGCATCACGAGCGGTCCCCACCAGTGTTCCAGTACCGCCGCCGATGCCGCCCCCCCCCCAACAGGCGCCACCACCGGCACAGATGGCCCCCGCAGGGCCGGCGCGGCCTGAAGAATTGGTCGCGGCGCCGGCGCCGGCGACGGAACCGGCTGCGTCACGACCGGCTGTTCCAGCGTCGTGGCCGGCACCGGCCGTGTCCTGCTGGCCGCGGTCGGGCGGCGGTCGTGCCTGACAAGGCAACAGCCGCACCTCTGGCCGTCGCCGTCGGCCGCGGGGCGGTGTGTCGCCGCCCGCGGCACCGGGCAATAGCCAGCGACGGAAGCCAGTGCCGACAGGCACTGCGAGTGGGAAATGGTCGGCAGCGTCAGTGACGTGCCAGGTGGCCGCCTCGCTGGCACCGCGATAAGATAAAAAATGCAATAGATGCATGGGATCGGCTCCGTATTAATCGTCGACTAATCGCAGATTAGTTCATTGGATAAAATGTACCAATTTAATCGTTGCCATCCATGCCACAAACCACCACAAACCACCACAGTCACCCACAAACCGCCACAAACAGCTAACAACCACAAACCACAACAAACCACAACAAACCATCGCAAACCAGCACAAACCCGCACAAACCACGACAAACCGCAACAAATCCCCACAAACCACCACAACCCAGCATCGTGATGGCCTATTCAGCGATTTGAGAACGCAACGGTGGCCGTCGGTGACGCAGGGGGCGGTGCGCGTGTCGCCGGCCGGGTTGCTGCGACGCCCCGCTGCTGGCCGTGGGCGTGGTGGTGGTCGCGACGTGGCGTCGAGGCAGAGGCCCAGCAGCGTCCACGATGGGGGTAGGCAGTCCCTCGGGAGCGTACCCACCGTTTTGCTCTCCCTTTCTGTGTGCGGCGTCTCGCCGCGCTCGACACGACCGGTTGCGGTTGAGCGGTGGCGCGGCTACCCCGGGTCTTCGAGTTTTTTATTCTTCTCTCGAAGCGGGTGACTTGGCCGTGCGGCATCTCCACGACGCGGGAGCGCGTGGTATAGGAGTGTGGGGGCTTTCCCTCCCCCCGGCGCGCTCCACGGGATGCATTTGCGCGTCTATTTTTTCTTCTTGATTATACGGTACTTGGCTCTTTCCTCCCTGCCTCTCTTTCCTCATTCTTTCTTTTCATTTGCGGGGTACTAACAGTTTGCCGGAGTGATCGCTTCTGTTTGTGTTCTTATCCCTCTTGTGGGCAGCAAATGTGAAGGGACGAATTTCATCCGACGCCATATCTTTTCGCGTGTGCGCGCATGCTCTTGAGATCGTCCCCTCCAACCGCATATCACAGCCTGCTGTCTTTTTGCTTTCTTCTGTTGCTGTGTTTGTGAGGGACTGCTTCGGTGCACGACAACGTGCAGCCGTCTTTTAGAGCGGCGGCTGGTCAAAAAACTGACAGCGGGCGCACAAGGGGACGTCGCTCCCCCCGGCCGTACCATTAAGGGTGAGGGCCGCCCCTGGCGGCAAACCGCCCGCCTTTTATCCAAAAAGCACCAAGCACAGCGGCCAACCCCAGCGCATGTAAAAGCAAGGCGGCGGCAGCGGCAGGGGTAGGTGAGGTACCCTCGCTTTCCCCTCCCCCGACGACAGGCGCGGCAGCAGCGCTGCACCCCACGGGGCTCCACTTTGGGGCCGCCGCCGCGGCTGCGGCGGCTGGCCACGGCAGCCACCCCTCCATCCACCCTCAACGACATTGTCGCTCCTGCGGCGGTGCGCGCGGCCACCGGAGGTGCACCCCCCAGCGGTGGACCGCCCCCACGCGGTCGCGGCCGCCCACCGCCCGACAGGCAGCAGCGCACACCCGCCACCCGCTCGGCGGCGCCACCGCCGGCCTCGGCCGCGTCGGCACGGGGGGGATTGGCGGCCCCTTTTCATTCGTTCTGGCAGAGCGCCAGGCGGGACATAAAGCCCAAGGCGTCTTCTTGTTTTGGATTCCAAGCAGCGCGACGTACCACCACCCGCCCGTGCGCCCCGCCCCGGCGGCGCGCTGGTGACTAACCGGGGGTGGGACACAAGTGCCACCTCGGGCCATGCGGACCCACATCGGGTTCTGAAGTTGGCGTGTGCGGGGTCACACTGGCCGGTTTATTCCACAAACCATTGCTGCCATACTTCCGGTCTGGAAGAGCGGTGTCGTCGTAGAGTGCCAGAAGTGCCCTGGTGTGAAGAACAACGCCTCACTGTGCTTTGCGGACTCGGAGGAAGAGACGTTTGGCCACAAAGATTGGTGGAAACAGCCGGCCCGTATGTCCACGCACAGGCCGTTTTCAGAACCCAATGTGGGTCCAAATGGCCCAACATGGCATTTGTGTCCCACACCAGAGCACGCCCAGCGGTGCGCACCGATACCATAATATTGTGATTTCTGCGGGAATCGTGGCGTGATGTGAGTGGCTCCCCAATAATATGGTGCCCCCGATATTCGTTGTGCTCCAGCGGTGCGCGCACCAGAACGCGGAATGCTGTGCTGACTTTTTCGCATCTATTGTGCACCTTCCATCCAATGGTATCTCATGTTTCCATTTGTCGTCTGCGCAGCACAGAGTGGCGATGTCCACGCCGCCGACTCTGGGAGCCGACCACGACGTCGCATTCCTCGCAAGCTCTACGAACCATACTCCCTTCTTCCCACGACGTCCTATTTGTCGTGGTCATGGATCCCAACGCGCCCGCTCAGCTGCTTTGAGGCACTCTAAAATCACGGTGGTCACAGACATATCAACAGTACCACGTGGAAGAAGCACCGCACCAGAAACACCATGTAGAGCACACACTGAGCACAACCGCAAGTCAGTACATCTATGGCCAGCAACATAGAAAACATTACAATTTCACGTCACTTGCGGGAACCCAGCAGGCAGAACAGTGGAGCCGCGGTCATGTGGCAAGAAGAGTTCGGTGCACGTGGAGGTGGAATGGAGGGGGACCTGGAGAAACTCACTGAGGGATGGGGTGGGGGGGCATACGCGAGCGGAGAGTGTGGCATGGAACGAACGCTAGTCGTCAAAATAGTACTCCCAGAGAGGATGCATCAACAGACCGGGTGGGAAGGCGGAATGAGGGGATTGAGCAGCAAGGGGACAACAGGGAAAGGGGGGGAGAGGGGTACGACGGCAAAGCAGCAGCGTGCTGCGGGAGAGATAGCTGTAGAAGTCGGCGACCGAAGAAGACGTAGAAGACGACGGTGCAGGGGCTGCGGGCTGCTGCGAGCGCGAGTTGGAAGCCTGCCTTCCAGGCTGAGGTCTCAGGCCCGGTCCGGGACACAGGAGCAGGTTTGTGACCGGTGTTTGTTACGCAGGTACCACGCACCCAACTGCTGGGGGCATTCTGGGACACCGGCTGGGAGGTAGGTTTGTGATGGCCAGGAATTAAATGTGCCATTCATAATTGCGTTCGCACCATTGACTGCTGACCGTGCCTTGGTTCGTCGGCTTGAGAGGTGATTGATCAGCTCGCACCGCATGGTCCCACGCCGTGTCGACACGCTCTGCAGTAGGGGGTGGACCAAGCCGTACGACTGACCACCTCGCCTGCTCGTCCCAGAGAAGCGAGGGTTCACCGGTATGTGCCGGTGCTGTGGCCGGACGCAACTACGAGGTGGGCTACTGCCGACCGGGGCGGGTATGGGCCCCGAGAGCGGGCACGGTTGGTTCACCTCCGAGGTGCCTCGCGAGCACTGCGAGAGGGTATAGAATCGTCGGGAGAGTCCGCGGATGAGGCATTTACGCTAAACATGCATCTCGCTGCTGCTTTGGTTGGGTCTGAGCGTGTGGAGGCACAAGGCCGCAGGCCACGTGCAGCCTCTGTGCGTGCCTTGCGCGGGTGCACCGCTACAGACCGCTCCTTTTGAATGCCGCGGCGGCGCGCCGGCGGCCGGCCGCGACCGGTATGCAGTTTTCCTGTGCTCATACTCAATTGCGACCGAGAGCTCTGGCTTCATTCCTTTACGCGCGTCACGAAATCCTCCAGGCAGCCAGGCAGGCCTGCCTCGTCACACGGCTTCGGTCGAGTGAGGGTGTAACTGACCATGCCCACTTCACGATCTTCGAGTCAGTGCTCATCCAAAAGCGTGCCAGCAGCACTCAATCTTCGATCGTTTCTCGGAGAGCTTCCAATTTTATGCAATTGAGGCATCACCGCCGCTTCTATCGGCCGGAAAAGGAAAAAGGCGGATGCTCATCTCACCTCCGGATGCAGAATATTGCATTCGACCCCACCGCGGGGCGTTCTTTGGCGCGCGCCGCTGCGCGGCACCACCACCGGCCCGTTGCTGGTCGCGCTGAGGGGGGGGGTGCGGGGCATTTTTTGGCGCTCGCCGCCGCGCGGCATCGCCCCCGGCCCGCTGCTGGGCGCGCAGCGGGGGGGGGTGCGGGGCGTTTTTTGGCGCCCGCCGCCTCGCTGCACCGCCCCCGGCCCGCTGCTGGGCGCGCTGGGGGTGGGGGTGCGGGGCGTTTTTTGGGGCCCGCCGCGGCGTGGCATCGACACCGGCCCGCTGCTGGGCGAGCTGGGGGTGGGGGTGCGGGGCGCTGTTCTCGATTTTCCGCGGTGCGGCATATCCGCCACCGTGCCGCTACGCGACTTAGATGGCCCAATTGTTCCGTGTGGTCCTCTCGATGTTGGGTTTTGGGCCCGCTCTGGGCTTCCCGAGATTGTATGCGTCTGGGCCGGGGATCTGGCTGTGCGGGGGCACCCGCTGCGCAACGACTGGCCAACCGCCGCCGCTGCAGAGTTTCCCTGGGCGCGTCCACACACGAGGGGTTGTGCGCGTCTTTTGCGCGCCCTCGTAGCAGATCGGTTTCCGCCGCCCTTGGGGCGCCTGAGGCGTCTTCTGGGCGGGGGAGGGGGGGGGGGGGGGGGGGGGGAGCTCGCGGCCTCACCGTCCGGGCTACTGCGTGTCTGGCCGTCGCACTGCACCGTGCCGCCGCCTGCAGGGCGCTGACGAAGGGCACTGGCGCTGTGAGGTTTTTGGCGCGTCGTCGCCGCGCGGTGCCGCTGACACGTCACTGGATGCGTTACGTGGACGCTGGAATGGGTTGGGCGGACAATGCTTTGTGTGGTCGCTGTAGGTGTGCTATGGTGTTGCGCTTTGCGGGGGTGGAGGCGTCGAAGAGTTTCCGTCGGCCCGTTTGGCGCGAGCATTGCGCGCGCTACGGCGCTTCTGAGCTACGATGCCCCGCCGGCCACAGAGATCCCTCTTGCTGCCCTCCCGCAGCTCGTGGGCCAGGCTTCCGGGCGCTCCCTAGGGGCAGCCGGCGGTGCCAACCGTGGCGCAGCACGTCCTTATTTTCTCGGCGGGCGGCACCCTCCGCTGACTTTTCGGACGGCCACTCATTCGCACCCCACCCCCTGCCGCTTCTGTTCCTGCATCTCTTCCCCGTGAACCCTCCTTCTCGCTTCTCTACGCGACCGCCACACCCCGACCTACCTCCCGGACGTCCCGCCCACCAAGCACGATATGGATCCCTCTACTACCACGCCGCTGTCTAAAGTAAAGACCAGGACTGTTGTTGACGTCCTCTCTCGTTCCGCTCTGCGGGTGGTCACTGTCGACGACGCCTGGATTTTGTCGTCCACGATGGTGGCAGACCGGACGGTGGGCGTGCCGACGTCTTCACCGATTACCATGGCGGCCACGTCCGCGGTTACCGCGGCGGTAGTCACGCCCGAGACCTCCCCCGCGGACGTCACGCCGGCGGCCGCGACGGCAGCCGTCACAGCGGCGGTCGTCGCGGCAGTTGTCGCGCAGCCTGTTGCCACGGCGGTCGTCACGCCGCCGGTTGCCGCGGCAGTCTTCACGCCGCCGGTCACCACGGCGGTCTTCACGCCGCCGGTCGCCGCCGTAGTCGTCACGCCGCAGGCTTCCACAAAGGTTGTCACGCCGCAGGTCACCGCGGCGGCCGTCACGCCGCCGGTTGTCGCGTCGGTCGTCGCGCCACCGGTCGCCTCGAAGGCCGTCACGCCTGCCGTCGCCACTGTGGCCATCGCGCCATTCGTCGCAGAGGCGGTCGGCACGCCGCGGATGGCGGCGGCGTGCGCGACGGGCACCACCACCTTCACGTCCCCAACAGCGGCGACGACTACCATCCCGATGGAAGAATCGAAAACTCCCCAAACGGCTACCCCGACTGCTCCACCGGCTGGCACGCCTACGTCAACGCCAGCGGTCGCTGCGTCGACCGTCCAGGCCCCCGGCCGAAGCACGTCTTTGGCGGAGACCAGCGCCACGCCCCATTTGACGACGGCGGCTCCCAAGACAGCCGCAGCGGCCGCACTTTCGGCGGCTGTTGCCTCTGCCGGGGGCGCGGCTGCCCGTGCTCGGGCTCGTGCCGCGACGAGCGGCATATCGACAGAGGCCCGCCGCGTCGGCAAGTACCTGAGCGCCATTCTGGGTACAAGGGCTTCTGACAAGACGGTATCTGACGTCGCCGCGTGGATTGGGCTGGCGGGGAGAATCGAGGACAACAACGCGGGTCTACGCTTCGTTGTGCACGCCTCGGGCGTCTCGCCGGCAGGGGACTTGGGCTGGGCGAGCCTGTACGGGGAGGAGGGGTACGTCGACCCGGACGTGCTCCGCCTCTTTGGGCAGGCACACGCGTTTGTCCGAGGCCGCGAGGTGCTGACGCGCTCTGGCCTGCCGGACGGCAGCCCACTTCCGCGCCTCGTCGGTACAAACCATCGCGGCGGCCTGCGGCCCGCGCCGAGCGCCCTACCCCCCCCCGTCCAATCCGCTGAGGACGAGGAGTACCTGGACGCGATGACTTCGCCGGAAGACGACTTCCTGCCCCCGTCAGTGGGCATTTAGCGCCTCGCCCGCCAGGTGGCGCGCGCGCGCTCGGCGTCTCAGTCGTCGGCCGAGATGAAAGACGAGCGCCTACTCAAGTAGGGCAGCAGCAGTGCGTCTGCGAGCGGCGATGCCAGTGTCGCTTCCGCAAATGCCTCGGCGAGCGCAATGACGGTGGCGTCGCTGGAACAGGGCGGTGTCGCAGCGGCGGGCCGCCCCATTGACGGAAGTGCGATTCGTCTCGCTGCCGGCGGGCTGCTTCCCTTCGTGCTGGAGACGGTCCGCCCCCCCCTGCCGCACAGTCCGACCAAGTCGGCGACTTCCTTCCTCACGGACTTGTTCCTGAATCGCCGCGCCCCGGTACAGCTCTTGCGAGCCACCCTCAAGGCCGTCATCATATTTTTCGCCATGCGCTTCGGGCTGTCCACCCGTCTAATCTAGAAGGGCTTTTCCCGCTGGTGGGCGCACCAGCTGGTCCTCACGCAAGAGGCCTCCGGTGCCGTGGTCGGGACGCGTTCGCCCTTGGGCGTCAACGTCCCTCTGCGTTTTGTTCCCAAGAAGAGCGAGAGACAGAGCAAGAAGGCCGGAGGTGGAAAGGACAACCGCGCGGGCGGCGATAACGGCAAGAACGGCGGCGACAGGGCGCAGAAGGAGGTCGGCACGCACAACGGTGCGACAGACGAAGACATGCGAAGGGATGGCGGACAGTCGGGCGGGGGGATGGCGGACAGTGGGGTGGACTGTCGCCACCGTCGCGGCCACACGTGTGTCGTCTCGCCCACAAGAGTCGCCGTGCCTGACAAACTGTTTGCAGCCGCGTCCGTTGCCGCCGCCACAGTCTGGACGGCCGCCGCTGCAGCGGTCAAGCACGAGCACGCCACAAAGAACTACCAGAGAGCACTCATAGAATTGATCTCAAGAATAGTCAGGTGCTCAAAAACTTTCATGAGGATATTTCAATTTTAAGCATCATTGAAGAAGTCGCTTATCAGTAGGTACTTCTTCGTGTATCTGTTCTCTATGAGCATTGTGATTGGCCGTAGAATCCCACAATTGCACTACCGGAATATTTCTTGACATCTTTGGCGGCAATTTTTCGTTTTTGAATTCCGATTTCTTGTTCTTGAATGGAAATCGTTCGTCATTTGTACATCAGTGCTCCGTGTTGTTTTGGAAATAGTCCTGTCAACTCCGTGGCTAACTGGAGATCGGGACAAATCTTTTTGTCTTGAGGGAGCTCGCGGGATCTTCCCCTCGATCACGGAGAGGAATTGGGGGGTTGAGTACAGGCCGCCCCCGGTTCTGGCCCTGCACGTGTCGTGGCAGCGCTGAGAGGACGGAAGCGGTGGCGTGCGACTCGGTAGGCGGCGCCGGCGGCGATCCGGTGTTCGTCACGGCAGGGGAGGCGGCCCGCGACTCGGTGGGCGGCGCCGACGGCGATCCGGTGGTGGTCGTGGCCGGGGAGGCCGCGAGCCACTAGACAGGCGGGGCCTGCGGCGATCCGGTGGTGGTCGCGGCGGGGGAGGCGGGTGACTCGGTGGGCGTCGGCGGGTGGCGCCGGTGGCGATCCGGCGGTAGCCGCGGCGGGGGAGG
>Ga0209186_1004019_pt1 | contig 9936 bp, 6 predicted proteins | sample SidtaG_FD_187426 | JGI IMG/M metagenome (GOLD analysis project Ga0209186, IMG submission 187426) | Marine algal microbial communities from Sidmouth, United Kingdom - Sidmouth_Male2 metaG (SPAdes) (version 2) | ecosystem: Host-associated > Algae > Red algae > Unclassified | place: Sidmouth, United...
ATCAACCGGGACGAGGTGCTATCCGCCCAGGCCGCGGACGGCTACTGTCAGGAGGTCGTGAAGGCCTTGAACGCTGGGCGGCACATCCCGTTCTTCGAGGACCCCGAGGGGATCCTCCTCCGCCGCGCGGCCCCCGACGGCGCTTACCAGGTGGTGGTCCCGGCCTCCTTGCAGGAGCAGGTCCTCCACCTGGAGCACGACGCGACCCTCGCGGGACACCCCGGGGAGTCCCGCATGTACGCGGCAATGCGGCGGTATTACTACTGAGTGGGCATGGCCGCGGAGGTCGTCTCCTACGTTGGGAAGTACGACAGCTGCGCGCGACAGCCGGTGCGCCCCCTGGCGCGGCGCTCGCTGCTCACTCTGTTCCCTGCCACCATGCCCTTCCAGGACATTGCTGTGGACCTCTCAGGGCCCCTCTCTCGGACGGCCGCCGGCCACCGGTTCACGCTGATGATAACCGACAGGTTCACCAAGTTGGTGCGGGCGCTCGCAATGGATGGGACCACGGCCGTGGCCTGCGCCTCGGCGGACCTGGACTACTGGGTCGCCGCCTATGGTCCGCCGGACCGGTTGCTGTCCGACGGGGGACCGCAGTTCACCAGCCACTTTTGGGGCCAGGTGTTCAACCTTCTTTCCATCGAGCCGAAGGTGACGTCTCCGTCCCACCCGCAGACGAACGGGCAGACGGAGCGGTTCAACCGCACGATGCACACCATCCTCAACCACTACGTGGCGGAACACCCGCGGTCTTGGGACCAACTCCTAGGGGCGCTGACGCTGGCATATAACAGCCGCCCGCACCGGAGCACCGGGGTCGCCCCGCTGGAGCTGGTCAACCCCATGGGGGTGTCGAGTAGGGCGTTCAAGGACGTCTCCCGAACAGGGGTGTACCCCCTCACGGCGCAACGCGGCTCAGCCGCAGAGAAACGGGCCCAGGCCGACCTGCTAACCCGCCTCGTGCAGCGCGTCCCGCAGTTGCGGGAAACGCTCAAGGCGACGCAAGGGCGCTACAAGCTCGACCACGACCGACGCCTCGCGCTACGCGCGGAGAAGCTCACCGTCGGGGGCGTCGCGTGGCTGCGCAATCACGCCAAGGAGGACGGCGCCGGCGGAAAGCTGACGCACGTGGCCCGCGGTCTCTATCGCGTGGTCTCCGCGGTTGGTCCCACGGTCCTCCTCGACGTGGATGGGGAGCACCGCCGGGAAAGCGTGGCTCACGTCGTCCGCGCCTCGGGCGCGGCCGTCCCGGGCCCCGCCCAGCACCCCGCGTTGCGGACGGCCCGCTCATTCCATGGGGCAGAGGCCGATGGCCAGCGGTACGCCGCGGACCGGATCGCGGACCACGCCATGCTCCCCGTCGGAACCCTGCGGGTCCAGGTGTACTGGACCGGGTACCCTCAGCCTACCTGGATGGACGCCGCGGACGCCCCGCACAAGACTTTCCGCGTCTACCTGCGCCGCGACACGCGCCTGGGGTTTCCCCATACGTCCGCCGACCCCCCGCCGACGCCCTCGCGTGCCCTGGGGCCCTCCGACGGGGCTGCCGCCGGCGTCGCTGCCCCGTCGCCCCCGCCCGTCCGCGCCTGACCCCTTGGGTCGGCGCGGCGGCCGGGTACTGACGCGGGGGGGGGGAGGGATGAGGTTTTTCGGTGGGACCCTCGGGGGCTGTCGGGCCACTGGGTCGCCCGAACCTGCGGTGGCGGGGAGTCCCCGCCACGCGGCAGCGCCACGTCGACCCGCACACACGCTGGGGACACAAGGAGAAAGCCCGCGGCTTTACGACAAGGCGGCGACGGCCTAATGCCGCCCAAACGATCACGGCATCTACTGAGCTAGGGCAACGCCCTGAGTCGCGGCCGCGGTACACCCAAATGTGGACCGGGCGGCCCGCCCCAAGGAGCACACGGCGCAAGGCGGCGTGGAACCGCTTCGCCCGGGTCCGCAAGGTCGCTAGACAGGGCGTCACGACACCGGCGGGCCCGACGCAGGCGTACTCCACCAGGGCGGCGGTGAGCTCCTGGGGGCCCACATCGGCCCAGTTTACGGCCCCGTCGTGCCCAAAGAGGGCTAAGTCCCTCTTGGACGTGAGCTAGTCCCGCCACGCCGTGGCTGTCATCGGCGCGGAAGGCTCCCACAGCGAGGACAGCCACCAGTCTCAGGCGACGTCCGCCTGCCCCTGGACGGGGGTTGCGACGGGACCTACTATCCAGAGCTCCAGCAGCGCCGCCGGCGGGCCGTCGTTGTCGAGACCGGCGTCCCAGCGTGCGGAGCGCGGACCCTTGGGGCCCGTACCAGCAGCATCGGTGGGGTACTCCCTGCCGTCCCGGCGGGACTCCGATCCCCAATGGCGGCCGTCGCGGACGTGGCGTTGCGACCCGGCAGCCGCCCCGGCGCCGCCGGTGGGGTATCCCCCGCCGTCACGCCGCGGCTCCGCGTCCCAATGGCGGCCGGCAGGGGCGTCGCGTTGCGACCCGGCGGCCGCCCCGGCGCCGACGGTGGGGTACCCCTTGCCGTCGTGTTGGGGCGCCGCGTCCCAGGGCCGGCCGGCGTGGGCGTCGCGCCCACGACCCTGGCCGCCACTGGCGCGCCCCATGGGGTCGTCGCGGCATGCGGCCGGGCGGCTGCGACTGTCTCCCTGACTGGCCGCCGGCCACGCGCGGTCATCCCACACGCCGGCACCGCGACCCACTCCTCCGTCCATATGGTCCCCGGGGTCGCGGCGGGCGCCGCCGGCGCCGCCGACGGCAGCGGCCGGCCAACCGTCACCGAACTCGGCACCGGCCATGCCGGGATAGTGGTCATTGCGTTCCTCGTCCCAGCGGCCGCCCGACGCAGGGAAGGCGGCGGGCCCGACCGGGACATCGGGCGCGGCGCCGACCGGGGACCCCGGATTGGCGACCCCGGGCTCCGCAGGGCCGCCGCGCTCCATGTCGGCGTGCCGCCGCTTTCGGGCGTGGTACGCGGCAGAGGCGGCCACCTCCTCCGTCGATGGCGGGACATCCCCCGGTTCGGACAAGGGGAAGCCGGCGGGCACCGCCCAGGCCTCCTCCGTCACCGGTAGGGACCGAGGGACGGCACCCGCGAGCCGCGGCTCCGCCAACATGACCCCCAGCAGGGCGTGCGGAGACCGCGGGACGCACACGATGCGGACGTAGTGGCGCCGGCGGTCCGCGACGGTACCCACTTGGTGGGGTAGCAGGGTGCTGGGGGCCTGACGGGTGGGGTCGTGATGGTAGGGTAGCCGTTCGTGGACGGCTGCCGAGGGCACAGCCCGTGCGATGGCGTCGTACTCCGACAGGGCCTCCGCGGCGGAGCAATCGCCCGACGCCAGGTCGTCGGCCGAGAACGCCTTCGTCAGGGCGTAGTGACACGGCGACAGCTCGAAGACGCGCTGCGTCTCGCGGTACGCGCGGAGTAACCCCGACACGACAGCCGCCGTCATCATGACGTAGGCTGTCCCCTGGATGGGGTGACACGGGTACGCCTGGAGCAGGGACTGCTGTTGGTGAATGACGGGCGGGTACTCGTACGTCAGCAGCCGGGGCGTCGCGCACCGCAAGGCCATTGCCGGCGGCAAGGGAGCGCGCGCCGGGGCCAACCCGATGCCGGACCGCACGGGCAAGAACATAGCCCCGTGCCCCGCCCGGCAGGTGCTCACGAGCTCACCGCGCGAACGGCGGGCGGCTTCCAACGCCAAATCCGACGGCGCGGCCGGCGGGCCCACCGGGCTCTGGGCGAGCAGGGGGCCCACACCGCCGAAGTTGTCGAGCGCCAAAGAGTGACCGAATGGGACCGCGGGGCGGTGGCGCAAGCGGGAGTGCCAGTCCTCGAGGTAGGCGTACTCCTCGCCGCCGGCGACAAACGGTAGCTCGGCCGCCGGGTGCGGGACCAAGAGCACCCGACCCGGGTTGCAGCGCAACATGCAACGCAACCTCGCGGCGCTACTACCGACGGAGCGGATGAAGGAACCGAACTCGCGCTCGGCCGCCGGCCGGGCGTCGTAACCCGCCGCCATGGCGAGCTCCCGGAAGGACCGCAACACGGCATGCGCCCCGGTGACATCCTGGGGATGGACGGACCGGAAGACGTCACTGACGAGCGGCCAGGCGTCCTCCGCCACGGCAGGCCCCAGCGGGGCGAGCCACGATCGGACGGTGGGCGCCGCCGATCGCGATGGGAGAACGGGGGCCGCGTGCCCCAACGACGGCGGCCTCTCCACCGACGCAACCGCGGGAACCCCGCCTTGTGCTGGGTTGGGGCCGGAACCCCCGGCGGCGGCCGGGGACGCTGCGGGTCCAACCCCGCCACTAGTCGCCGCCGCCGCTCCCTCTTGGCGGGGCGGCTTCCGCCACTCACGAGCGTTCGGGTCGTACGGCAGCCGCAAGCCCGGTGGTAACGTCGGACGCGCCGGGACGGGCGGCCGGGCCCTCGTCGGTCCCGGCGTCGCCGGAGTCGCAGGCACGAGCATAGCCTCCGATGCGGAGTCAGCCGCCGACGGGCTCGCAAGGGGTGCGATGGGCGGGACCCCGGCGCGGTCGGTGTCCGGCCGCATCGGGGACGCGGCAGACTGGGCCCCGCCGGAGCTATCGGGGGCCGTCGCCGGGGACGGCTCCATCTCAGCCGAAGGGGATGTAGTACTACGGGGGCCCGCCGGCGGCGGGGGCGCGGCCGGCGGAGCGCCCGAGGGGCGGCGGACACGGAGGGGTGTCCGCGTTGCCGGCGCGGTCGGACCCGGGCGAACCGTGGACGGCGGGCCCGCCTATGAGCGCCAGTGCGAGCCCGTAAAGGGGCGCGCTCGGCCCAGACGCCGCCGCGGGGTCCGAGTGGCCGCGGCCGGAGGGCGCGGCAGGCGACAGCCGACCGGGCGCCACGCGGCGGTTGCAGCGCGTTGCGCGCGGAACGGTCACTCCCCCTCGTCTGTAATGATCGCTTCGGGGGACTTTGTATGCAAGGAGGGAATTATCTGCATTGGTTGGTGACGGCCTGGGCCAAGTCCCTATCGGGGAATTGGGCCCGGGCGACGGTTTCCGCCCTTTTAGGACGAAGGGCGACTACTATGGGAGGCATCGTCGTCGCCGGCAAGTAGACCGTGTCTTCATGTCTCGGCGTTTCGATCGGCCCAACTTCCTGGACCTCGAGTCCCATAGCGGGTGTCGCACGAGCGGCCTGGACGGCCGTTACTTCCCTCCTACGGAGGTAATCCCCCTGATCGTGGTACTACATTCATCAAGCTCCAGGCGGCGCATCTTGCGAGCCTCCTCCCGCTAAACGGCCGCAGCGGCTTGATCACGCGCAGTTTGCTTGCGCTTCTTGTGTTGTTCGAGGAGCGCGATGGGGGAGTGCAAGACGCCCCGCTCCACGGATGCGTGGCCGGTCTGCACACCGCGGCGCACCCCAGCTACCCTCTGCTGGTTTCAGCAATCACTACAGCCGCCGCCGACCGCGCACGCTCCTCCACGGACTTTCCAGTTGTCGACACCCCGAGGTTGGTCTTGGCGCGGTCCAGGGCCACACTCAGGTTGACGGGCCACAGGCCAACACGCCGAAACGCACCAACAATCACCCTTGGTGCAAAAGCTGACGGCTCGGCCACATATGCCGCTGACATAAGGGCGTGGCGAGCACTTGTGTTGCATAAAGTGGCGTCGATGGCGTGCTGATCGTTCAGCAAGCGCAAGACGCGTTGAAACGCCCCACAAGGGGCCCCGCCAAGCGGCTGCAGGAAGTGCGTGGTTGTGGGGGAAACCCCCTGTCAGAGGTGACACGACCCCCCGGCACAAGCCGGGGACGGGTCGTGACCAGTCATGTAACATCCCCCTAGGGGGGGGTAGCGTGGGAGAGCCCCCTTGGGCGGGTGTCTAGGGAGCCCCAGGGCCACACATGAGACCACTCCTCCAGAGGGGCGTGAGGCGGGGAACACCCGATCGGGCCCCCCTTGAGGGGTCTGACACAAGCAAGGGAGACACACGTCTTCTCGGATTCGGGACCTCTGACGGGACCGGGAAGCTTGTGGAAGCTTCCGCAATCCGAGCGTAAGCCGGACCGAGATATGATCTCGACCAGGGATAAACTCCCACCGGAATTCTATCCGGGAAAATTGAAAATCTTAGGATAGGTCCCGAGGTATCGGATTTGGGGAAATCCTGAGATCTAGGAATTCTTAGTGACTTTCCTGCATCCGCCCGAGACGGGCGGGGGTCCCCTCCCAGGAAAAGGGCTGTCAGGCACGCTGGGCAGGGGCCGCTAGAGGCCCGGGACTGAGACCGTGGCCCGTTGGGTACCGGTCCCCCCATGGTAGCGCCAGGGGGTCGGGATTGTGCACATCCTGCGTCTTGTTTCTGAGGGTATATGAGAGTATGCTTTGGGGTCATCGTGCGTGTTCTAATGAAACATCGTTGCGCTTGCGTTACTTCCGTCTTTTTGGTGCGCTTCGCGCCCAGTCATTCCGGCGTTCGCGCTGTGACTCTGGCGTAGCGTTCCGCATCCTGTGCTGGGTTTTCCGACGGGGTCATACCCCGTCGGCTGTGAAGGCAAGATCAACTACAGTGGTGTTGGCAGGTAGAAATAAGAGGTGGACATTGCCGTCCAGCGCCGCGGAGATGGTCTCGGGGTCCGGTTGGCACCCACATTGGTCTCCAAACAAGAGCAAGGGCAAACCAGGGCTACGCACTGCCCACTGTTGGGCAACCGAATCAATAACACGACGAAACAGCTCCCTGTTGAGGTACCCGGACTCTGTCCAACAATGATATCGTGGCCACGACCGTCGGCTCACCCGTGGGGCCTCCTTGAGACAAAACTCAACTTCCTTCTGGTCCGCCTCCCCAAAAGAGGACTTCATCATGAACACGCTCAGGAAGACAGACCCGTCTGCAGCCACGAAGGTGAGCGGGGGAGCGACAGAACTCGTCTGCGTTGATGCAGCGTTGGCCCGCTCCGTATCGGCCGATACAACCCGCTGGGTGGCCAGTTGGTTGCCACGCACCACCACCCGTGTCTCGTCATAGTTCATGACCGCCGAAGGGGGGGAGTGCCACGTTTTGAGGAACGCTGAAAGCTCCTGGGTGAACACCGTCACGTTGGCAAGTACCCGCGCGCCCGCCTGCTTGTCCGCGACGGCTTCACAAGCCCGCGTGGACAGATGTGATTTTCTGTCCGAAATTGTGAATTTGCGCCGCCGTCTCACAGACCGAAAGGGGACATTGCCTACCTACTGGGGATGGCTGGAATCCTGCATGCTTTTGAGGAGCTATCCGGCAGTAGAGAGGCGCCAACAAGCGCCATGCAAGAGAAAAACACATACGGAGAATGCCTCTTAGTTGCTTGTTCATCTGTGAAAGAGGTAGAAAAAAGAAACAGGGCACGGTCGTGTCGCGGCCGTCGATGTCCGTCTCGCGTCTTGCTATCTGAGGAAGCACAATCGGTTGTACTCATGACGACTGTCAGCCGCCGGTTCTAGGCTTCTTATTGTCCCTTTCGGCCGGCGCTGTGAGTGGCTCCGCCGACAGACCGGCGGACCCCGCCTCGGCAGATCGGCTTGGCCCGACGCGCTCTCGCCCCGTCCCAGACACAGACGGCGGGCAGTGGGCTTGCCGCCTGGAGCCATGGTGTATAACAGCATAGGGCAACGAGTGTGCTCGCCACGCAGGTGGGTGGGGAATTAAGAGGAGGCGAGGGAGGGGGGGGAAATGAAGGATAACTGCTGCACTCGCTGGAACCAAGACGGCGGTCGTGGCCACAACGGTGGATGATATGGGGTTCCACCTGCGCCTTGTCCAGTCAACTGGACGTCAGCAGCCGGGCCTCAGAGGGACGGGAGGCACGGATGTCTCTCCTCCAAACTGGGGCCAGCCGACCGCATGGGGAGGCTGGATTCTGTCGTGTTGAGAACGAGACAGAAGGACGTCGCCGTGCTCATGCAGTCGCATGACCAGCACGTCTGTGTCCGTGGATTACGCAGTACGGGTGAGAGCGACGCAAAACTGAGTGCAACCAAAGCGGGAGACGTTACGCAGTCTCATGAGCCTTTGCCACGCCCAGTTGAGGCCCAGTGTACGGGCTCCTCCGGCTCGGAAGAGCTCTTTTGGAGTCCCGATGGTCACCGAGACCAAATCGTGTGATCTATTGGTGCATACCAGGCTGTCGGCAATTATTATCTGATTCGAGAGATTTGCTATAAAAAGAAACGTGTCCAAGAGAGACTGACCCTATTGCCCAGTCCGAGCAGTGTGGAGTGCCATGAAATCTCGCTTTCACGCCAGCAAAGACCCGCGTTCCTCACCTGCCCAAGATATTTTTCCCCCCCTGCATAGACGTCGAGGCCAAAATCCGCCACCGACGTGCAGCCACACGCACTTCCCTTGCGCCACCACCTCCGCCATGTATCCCTTCCGTGGGGCCGGCGCGCCCTGCGCGCCCGGCGCGCCTCATCGCCATCCCGTGCTTTCGTCGTGCCAACCCTCCTCTCCGTGCCACGCGTGCCATGCATCCGTCGGTCGTCCTTCCGTCCCCTCCTCCCTCGGCGTCCGAATGGCAGAGCAACGATGACCGCATGGGCGGGCGTCGCTCGGTGTGGGACAACACACCCTCGCTGGCGAGTACGGCGCGCTCATTGCCTGATCCGGTCAATCGGTCGGCGCTTCGAAACCGATTCGTACGAAGAAACAGCAGTCCACCTGTGCCGACGAAGTCGGCAACAGCTTCAAGCGTCCCCAAGCCTCAGACGCTCTCAGGGCGGCTCTATTTGGGACGCGTCTGTCAGAAAGCCGCACTTGGCTGCCGGAATTTCGTATCGAGAGTGTCGTGCACGGACCCGTAAGAGCCACCTTAACTGGGCGTGTTGACATCGCCGAATCAGCGAGGCTCATGGAGACTTCGGTCTCTTTTTTTCTTGCAAAGAGCCTGTTGAAGCGCTCCGCTCATTCCGAAGTCCACGAAATTTTCCACGAACACATCGGAATCGCCGCTGTAAGGGGGCCCCGTGATTTTTCACACTCTCCATGATTTCGAACAGCCCCAGTATGGCCAGTCGCGACTTCGTTGAGGCCTGTCATCGAGAAGGGCGGCATCGCATTGATTCGCCACCCCTCTCAGCTGCTCCCAAACGCACGGGGTCGCACCCCTCTCACAGTGGCACAGGCTCCGAAACTACGGGGTCGCGGCGAGCGACCCAGTGCCCCATTCAGAAAGCTCCACGATGCAAATATTGTTTCGAAACCGGCTGTAATGGTGAAACCCATAAGACACCTTAACTTGGGGATAGAGGGTCTGGGAAACCCGAATCGCATTACAGGCTCTGGAACGTGCTTCTCAGAGGTGGGTGCTTGGAAGCATGCAATCCGGCCGATCGCTGTGTTGCTGAAAATCGACCGCGGGCCTAGTAGAGTCGATTGCAGATGATCCCGCACCGATTGTGCATGATTGTACACTCGCATGTGTCGAGGTGCACGCCGATTCTGGACGATCCTTTTAACACACTAGCTTTCCAATGACGATCGGGTTTAGTGTACAAAAATGACGTGGTGACTTTAATGAAGTGCACACCGATGGCCGAGATGGTCTCCTGGACTGTGCCTGGACTGCGTGGGAGCACTGAGGCCGCGGGTGGGCGGGTGGTGAGAATGGCGGATCGGATGACGTCGCAACCGAAGCCGCTGCTTGCGCGGTACGTGGCCCAAGCGGCTGAGCGCGGCGCGGCCGCCGTTCGCCTTGGCCGCCGCCGCAGCCCGCACCCCGTCGACGCGCAGCTGGCTCTCGGGTCGGTGGCGGCGGCTGTCGCCACCGCCGTCGTCGCCGCCATGCCGGCGGCGGGCACGGGCGTGGCGACGGCGGCTGCCGCGGCGGCGGCGGTGCGGCTTCCGGCAGCCCCTCTCGACGCGCTGACCGCAGGGGTGGTCGGCACCGTTCGCGCGGGCAGCGCCGCGAGCGGGGGGG